>Ga0210394_10002178_pt1 | contig 27734 bp, 23 predicted proteins | sample IncBWC12MmetaG_FD_160121 | JGI IMG/M metagenome (GOLD analysis project Ga0210394, IMG submission 160121) | Forest soil microbial communities from Barre Woods Harvard Forest LTER site, Petersham, Massachusetts, United States - Inc-BW-C-12-M | ecosystem: Environmental > Terrestrial > Soil >...
GGACTCGCCTGAAAGATTTCATTGAGGGCGATCGCCTGGCCATTAGGCTGCTTGAAGAGCACCTTGCCGTCGGCGCTCACGTTGAAGCTGGCCCAGTTGAGCACGGCCTGCTCGCTGGTTTGCTGGACGGTCAGCGTATTGCCGACGTAGGTCGCGCCGGCCTGCCCGGAGCCGACAAAAGAAGCCGGCCCCTTCGGTCCGCACGAGCCGGCGGTGCAGACCATCGGCAGCTGCGTGCCCGCCAGAATCGCGGACGCCGAGCACGACCCGACAGCGAGCAGGAGTGCATCTCTCAGTCGGCGCGCGAGAGGATGCTGGGTCATGACATCACCAGTAGCCACGAACAATGAACAGCACGGTCGAGGATCCCTTCTGCGTGTGCAACCCATCGACCAGAGGATCCGCCCAGGTCAGCGAGCCGTAGAGATGCGACAGCGCATCGAACCGCAAGCCGGCGCCCCAGCTGCGCAGGTCGACGTGTCCCGGCTGTCCCGCCAACGGGTCGACCGTGAAAGCGCGCGCCACGTCGTAGAACAAAAACTCGTCCAGTCGCAGCCGCCCGCCGTAGAGGGCGAGCGACGGGGCACCGAACTGGAAGGATCCCCGCAGCACGCTGTCGCCGAGCGCCTCGGCCTCGAGATAACCCCGCACCGAGTAGGCGCCCCCGATCGGAAACTGTTCATTGCTGATGAGCGGGCTCGCGGAATACTGACCGCTCAACCTAAACGTCGCGCTGAGAGCCAGGGGCAACTTCCACGTAAGTCCGGCATCGGAACGCAGGTAGTAATAATTGGGCTCCGCGTTATAGCGCTTGTTGGCGAATTGCTGCTCGTTGTAGGGAACGTTCGGTATGCCGACGTTGATCGAGGTCGTCCAGTCCGACAGCGTGTGCGTCGTGCCGGCGGCGCCTGCGTAGATGGCCGATAGGTTGGTGTAAGTGACGGGCGTGGCGAGCCCGCCCGCCGCACTGACGAAAACGTTTTGCTTGAAATCCTTGTAATCGAACTCCAGAGCAACGCTCTGCGCGGAGGCGGGGAGCGGACTGGTCCATTTGAGGCTGTAAATAGAACCCGATCCGAGCACACCCAAGGTGCCGATGGTCGGCACGTTGCTATTCGAGTTGATGTAGGTGACCGTCACGCCGGCGCCCGATTGACCGACCCGAGCCGTATAGCTGGTCGCCAGCACGTGCGACTCGCTCGGCGCCTCCGGGGCTACCTGGTACTGCAGTGCGAAGCTGTCGAGCCGGTTGAACAGGTTGTCGTAACTTAATTGCGCCACCGCCCGCAGATGTGCGGTATCGACGGTGTATTGATTATTGAACTCGATGCTGCCGTGAAACGGCAGGTGGTCCTCCACTCGCAGATTAAGATCGACGGTCGCGGGTTGCGGGCCCGCCTTGAGGACGGGCACTACGGTGCGATCGCGAGTCTGAGTGTTGAGCGCGGTCAGCTCCTTCTGCAGCGCGGGTAGGTTGGGCACCGCGCCGGGGGCCGCCGCGGGCAGCGCAGCGATGATGTCGCGTCCCGAAAAGTACCGAGCGCCTGAGACGCTCACCTGCCGCAGGCGCCCTTCGGTGACGCGCAGCCGTACGATCCCCTCGTTCACCGACTGCTCCGGGATATCGACGAACACCGTCCCAAAGCCATGGTCGTGGTACGTGCGCTCGAGCGCGGCGCGCGCCGCTTCCACGTCCGCCATGTGCCTATCGGGTCCTGTAAATGGATATATCGCGGTCTCAATTACTTTGGGTTCGAGCACGCTGTTACCCAAAACGCGAAGCTCCGCCAGGTCGAAGCCGGGATCCGCGACCGCCGCCGGCGCATCCGCCAAGGCCGGCGTCGATACGAGCGCGACCGTCGCGAGCAAGAATCCGGCGGCTTCCGTGGAACGCGCGATGATCCCTCCCGTAGCTCTTCGCTTGCATAGGCAACCCGGCATGATGACGTGTCGTAAATCGCCCAGAAAAATGCGCCCCGGCGGAAAAAAAAGAGCCGTTGCTGATGCAACGGCTCTGGTTCCTTACCCCTTGCGAGGTGCGGCCTTGGTTTTTCTAAAGTTCCTTACCCTCGCTCAGTCATTCAGCGGAATCGAGCAGCTCGAACTACCCGTTTGCTTCCAGATCGTAATGGGAACGACCGTAGCCGACGTATTGGCCGCCGACGTGGGCCTCGAGTTCCCCTTGATGTCCTGAAGAGCATAGCTGACCTGAGCACTGGCGCCGGCGGTCCAGACGCCACCGGCAAACGTCCCACCCTCGACCGGCAGCAACCCATGCGACACCAACTGAGCGTCCGAGAAGATCGCGGCCGCGATGACTGCGGGTACGCCCCCCTGGGTCGTCGCCGTGTTGTTGACGCCCCAGGTTGCGATCGCATACTTATAGGCGCCATTCGCCGCGTTGTGCGCATTGGCCTCCACGTTGTCGATCTTGAGCGTGTTGTACGCGGTCGAAATCGCCAACGAGCGAAGCCCGATCGACTGGCCCGGAAAGGCATTCAAACACGCCGTGATATCCCCCGAGGAGAAGTTCTCGATCGGGTTGTTACTGAACCCGGTCGGAGCGGCGCCGGCGGGCAGACCCTCGATCGGAGCCTGCGCGACCAGAGCTCCCGAACTCGCTCCCAACGAAGCGGCCGCCTGGTTCGTCGACACGAACCGCGGCGGAGCTCCCGCCGCAGCGCCGCCGCTGTTGTAGCCGTTGTTGCCGCCGCATTCGGTCTGCGTGAAATACAGGCTCGAGGTCGTTTGCGATCCCGAACCATGGTCACGCCGGCAGACGACGATGTTGCCGGCCGGATTGCCCGCCGCCTCAGGCACCTGACTCCAGTCAGACCATTGGCCCGTGAAGATCGCGCGCAGCGACTGCGTCGACAGGTTGGTGAGCCCGGTGGTGGACCCCGCGCCCGTGCTCGTCACCACCGTGAACACCTCGCCGTTGATTGCCTGCCAGGTCTTCTCGAGCGCCTGTAGCTGCGCCAACGTAGGCTGACCCTGTGTCGGGATGCTGAGGACGTTGATGATGTTGTTTGGGCCGGTGCCGTTGGGAGCGTTGGAGGTCACGCCGTCGGAAACCGGCCAGTTGTCGGGTAGCGCCCAGAAGATGGGCTCGGCATCCGAGACGCCGATGTCGACCTTGGCGGGACTCGCCGTCAGGCAGGCGGACGCCGTGTCAAGATCGCGACTATAACCCGTGACGCCTGCGCAAGTTACCGAACGGCGGCCGCCATTGATCACGGCTTGGCTGCCCGAACCGCCCACGATGGTCGAGGTCAGAAAGGGCGCGATGCCCCATACCGAGCCAAACTCCGCCTCGTAGTTCATGGTGATGGTATCGCCCGTGGTGACGCCGGTCGGAATCGTAATGGTCGACGGATAACGATAGGTGGGGCCCGTGCCCCCGGCCGGACCCGGCATGAAGCAGGTCATGGAGTGCAGATCCGGAACCGCAGGATTCAGCGTCGCCGAGGTTGCAATGGTCGTACACAGAACATTGTTGGCGGTCGCACCATTCGCCGTGGCATCGTCGTGAGTCGTGCCAAAAATGCCCGAAACGATTCCCTGCAAGTCTTTTTCCCAAAAGGTTCTTTGGGCGCTCGCGCCGGAAACGTGGATGGTATAGGCCGCCGCAGATGCCGGCGTCGACACCGTCGTCGACACGGCGCCCGCGATTGCCGCGAGCACCGCAGCTCGTAAAATATCGTTATTCATGAGGAATAATCTCCGTTTAAAAAATGAACCAATCAGTATTCGGTACGCGACTGCTCAGGCGAGCCGCCGGCGGCTGATGCCGGCGAGGCCGAGCAGGCCGCCGCCCAGCAACCAGAAGGCCGCAGGCAGCGGAACCGCGGTGCTCCCGAAGCCGGTGATCGAACCGTCGGTGCCGATCGTGATGGCGGTGCTGCTCGCGTAGAAATTGGCATCAGTGGTATTGGCGGCGATCGCCCACAGGTAGGAGGCTGAGCCGAGAGCGTGATCGTTGAGTACGGATATTGTGGTTGCTGCCTGATTGCCAACCCCGCCATTGGCATAGTTGGTCGTATTCGAACCCGCCTTAACAGAGGCCAACCAAGAATTGATTGTATTGTAGTTACCCACCGCACCGCCCGTCGTATTAGGCTCCGAGTAGAAGAGTGTCGTCACGTTGTAGGTGAACGGCCCAGCAGTGGCGTAGCCCGCGGTGTAGTCGGCGGCCATCTGGGAGGCACTGGCGTCGAGTAACGACACGCCTATGGAATTGTTGAAGGCGATGCCGCTACCGCCGGCGGTGCCGAGGATGCCGTACTTGAAGTTAGTCGTATTGCCGCCGCCTTGCGCGGTCAGGAAGCTGGCGAGCGCCGTATCGATGCCGCCAGAGAGGATCCCGGCGCCGAGCGTCGGGTTCACGATCGAGCCGACCACCACGGGCGAGGGCGTCGCGTTTAGGGAACTGCAAGATCCGTTGGTGCTGGTGCAGCCTGTCGGATTCACGTTACTGGTAAGAGTACCGAGATCCTGAACGAACGCTTGATTGGTAACCGTATCGGTCACGAACAGGATGAGGTCCGAAGTATTGGTGATCTGTGCGCTGGCGACTCCGGCCGCACCGAGAGCGGCGGCGGCGAATATCAAATGACTGGTCTTCATTGGCTAAATCCCCTTGGTTGACATAGAGAAATCGGTGATGTGTCGCTGCGCGAACGCCGGATGGCGGCCGCCCCTTTCGCCGCACAGGTTGCCGAAAATGTGTAACCCGCAAGTGACTGGTTTGTGAATCTTAGGTAACGCGCGGCGCTGATTTGGGCCGGCGTATCGGGCCCGCAACTGGAGTTGCGATTTGTCTTACGTCTGTCTTACTAACCCCGAGACACGATTCGCAGGGTAATCGGTTGCGGCATCTCGATTGGCGGCGGTTCGCGCACCCGTCCGGCATGCGCGAGCGCCTGCTCGATCGCCGCGTCAAGGTCCTTGCTTCCCGTCGACGCGGTTACCATCGCCCGCTCGACATGGCCGTCCGTGGAGATCCAGACCCGGACGTTGATGCTGTACTTGCTGCGCTTGATGCGATCCACGTTCGTGAGTGCATCGACCACCACATCCTTCACCATACCGGCGTAGAAGACGAAGGGTCCCGATCCTGACCCGATCAGATCGCGTCCTCCCGCATTCCCAACCAGGCCGAAGCTGTCGCCCCCGGCGGTTCCTTGGGCGTCTAAGCCAAGCTGTCCTGACTCCGGCGCCTGCTCGACCGGCTTCTCCGGCGTATCCTTCGGAATCTGCTCTTCGACTCTCTCCGGTGGCGGCGGCGGAGGCGCGGGCGGCGGCTCGGGGGGCCGAATGATCTTCACCACCACCGGCACCTGGCGCTTTCCCGACTCCGGTTTGTTCCCCAGCAGCGAGCGCACGTACCAGAACAGCAGCGCCAACACGACCAGTGAGGCAACCGCGATCAGCCCGGATCCAATCACTCGTCGACGCTCTGTGCCACTTGCCATACGTACCGCTCCCCGCTACTTGACCAGTCGCTGCGTCACCAACCCCAACTGGGTAATCTCGAGTCTCCCCATGAGGTCGAGGACATCGACAACCTTTTGATATTGAATCGCAGAGTCGGCTTTGATGATCACCGGCACGTTCGGATCCTGGGCCTTGTATTGGCGCAGCAGATTTTCCAGCTCCGCGATCGTCACCGGAAAGCTATTCAGGTAAATAGTTCCATCGGCCGTGATGGAAATCGCCTTGGTCTTCGGCTTGGCGATCGACGCTTCCGCGCTCGCCTTCGGCAGACTGACCTTGATCCCCTCGACCGATGCCGTCGTCATGATGATGAATATCACCAGCAGCACATACGCGAGATCGAGCATCGGCGTGATGTTGATTTCGTCGTAAACTTCTTGTTCTTCACCCGAGCTGGACATTTAGCGCTCCGTCAGTCGGCATATTGTTCGGCGACGCGCGTAATGAACTCATCGACGAAGACCCGCATGTCGGCGTTGAGTTCCTTGATGCGAGTGTTGAGCCAGTTGTAGCCGAACAGCGCCGGAATCGCGACCCCGAGGCCGGCCACGGTGGCTACCAAGGCAGCGGCAATGCCGGGTGCGATCGCGTTGACATTGACGTCGCCGCTCGCGGCGATCGCCGCAAACGTGATCATGACGCCGACCACCGTGCCGAGCAGACCGAGAAACGGTCCCCCGGCGATCGCAATGGTCAACAGTACCATGCCCGAACTCAGCTTCTGGCCCATGCGAACCTGCGTTGCGTCCATCGTCGCGCGCATCGCGTCGATGGCCTGAGGGGACAATTTTGCCACCGCGCGAGCGCCGACCGACTTCGCGTCAAATCGGCTCGTGACCTCCTGAGTGCCGCGCAGATAGATCTGGTAAATCGTCGATGGCCCGAATCGACCGGCCGCGTCACCGTCCAGAGGGACTGATGCGTCGGGCACCCTGGCCTCATTCGACACCGATTTGTCAGCGAGCCCGGCTGGATCGCGCAGCGTTTCGAATTCGCGCAAGAACGCCCTATTGCCGGCGCCGACCCGGGCGAGGTACATGGCCTTCGTGGTCATCACCACCAGGGCAACGACGAACATCACGGCCAGGATGGAGATGACCACCCAGCCATCAGAGGTGACGTTTGCCAGAGTCACCCTGAAATAGGAAACCTTCTGCGCTTGGCGTTGCGCATCCCCGCCGTACACGACCAGCGGCGCCTCCACGCCCTGACTGCGGGCGGCGAACGCCACCCAGTCAGCCGAGCGTGCCGTGTTGGAAAACTGCACCTCATCCAACTCGCCCACCAGAAAGTGATCGCTGTTCTTACCCGCGCCGATCGTCAGTTGTCCGCCGATCTCCGAGGCCTGAGCCGGCGCCGAGACCACTGCGGCCCCGTCAACGTACAGAATTAACTTGCCGGCCGAATAACTGGCCGCCAGATGATGCCACTGGGCCGCTGAAAAATCCTCGGGCGCCACCGCTTCGGCCTTGCCGGCGGCGCTGGACAAACGCGCGTAGGGACGCAATTCGCGCACGCCGACGACCAACTCGGCGGCTTGATCCTGCAGTGCCAGCAGGTACGCATCGCTCTGCGCCGCTGCCAAGCGCACCCAACCCGATAGCGTGGCGCCCTCGGCGGGCACGAGACGCAGCGAATTCGTCGCGGGGAATACGACGCTCTGGGCGCCGCTGAGTTTCAAGCCGCCGGCGATCAGCGAGGCGACGTTTGATTCCGCCGTTGAGGCAGTGGGTTTGTTTGCGTACGCCGTCGCATCGAGGGGTTGGGGATCGCTGAAATGCAGCACCAGCGTTTGATTCTTGTCGTATGTGTTCCCCGGATCGCCCGCGGCATTGGCCTTGGCGTTGCCGTAGTAAATGTACAGCTTTTGATTGTTGGTGGCGCCCGCGATACGCGGCACGCGCACCCACAGGTACGCGAGTTGATTCACCGCATCGAAGCGTTCGAAGTGAAACTGCAAGGGGGTTTTGTCATCCCCGTCAATGACGCGAAAATCGCTGCCATCGGGCTTGGCATCGGCGAAATAACCGAAATTGCCGGCATGCAAGCGGAGCAACACGGGAACGTCCTGCAGCGTGCCTGCGATGTTCGCCCCGCTCTTGCTCAGGTCAAAGCTGATTTCTTTGCGAAAGTTCCAATCATCGCTCCACCACGCTTGGCTGACCGCCGGCAGGCACAGCAGCGCCACCAATATTATTCGTTTCACGAATGCTTATCCTTCGCTAAACGCAGCTTTCCATGGATCCGGAACAGCGCCAAGCATCCCAGCAGGCCGACCAGGCGCAGATCGATTTCGCCCCCGCCCGAACTCGATGACGGAGGCGTGGTCGCCGTGACCGTGGCGGATTGCGCGTTCATACCGCCCGGGCCCGTACAAGTGAGCATGAAGGTCGTTGTCGCAGAGACGATGACTGCCGTGGTGCCGGAATTCGCTTGGGCGCCCGCGAATGCGCCGCCGCTGCCCATGCATGAGGTTGCATTGGTACTGGTCCAGGTCAGCGTCGTTGTTTTGCCGGCCGCCACGGTGGTCGGCGATGCCATGAGCGTGACGCCCGGCGGAGCATTCACGATGCTCAGCGCATACATGCCATATTGCTGCTGCGCCGCCGGCGTCGCAATAAATGTCAATTGATAGGCGCCGGGAGTCGCGGCGAGCGGAATCGTTCCGCTGCCGATGATCTTGCCCAGAATCACCCCGCCGGTCGATACAATAAGATCCAAGTCTTGAAATTGCGCCGGGAATTTCAGATCCGTCAGGGTCACGTTGAAATTTCCCGAACTACCGAGATTGATGGTCTGCGTATCGAACAAATCCGTGAGGCTCGCCGCCTGGGTCTGATCGAACAGCAACTGTGGCGCGACCCCCGGCGTCTGCACATTCACATCAAGAATCCCGTTGCCCCCGCTAGGGGGTGTTACGCCCACCAACACAAAGACGGGAGCGGTGGCCGCCGGCGTGGAGAAATTCACCGTGCTTGCCACCGCGGCCTGCTTGAGGATGACACCGTTTTGCGCAACAGCAAATTTCAAGGTGGGTAGAACCGCTGGAAATTGGAAATCGGTCGCGGTCGCCTGGTAGCTGCCCGCGGCGAGCGCGGAAGTCGTATAGGCAAAGGCGAGAGAAGTTCCGTTGTTCACTGCAGCCGCGGTCTGCAGCAGGGTGGCGGTCGCCGACATGAGATCCACTTGATAAGTGCCGCCACCCGCTGCTCCGGCAGTGGCAAAACTCCAGATTTGCAGAACACCTGCGGGCGCCTGGAAGTTCGAGGGAGGAGCCGCGGCCGCAATGGAGGCTGAACCGAGCACCGTGCTGCCGGATGTGACGATCGCACTGGCTGTCGCCAGAGGCGAGGGAAATTGAAAATCCGTAACTGACAGCATCAACGTTTGCGCGCTCGGATTGCTGGCGTACAAGGAAGGTGCAAGTTCGCCTACCGCGTAGCTGGCATCGAGCAGCGGCGTACTGCCCGGCGGCCCGGCAATTTTGATCCCATAAAGGCCTGCCTTGAGCGTTTGACTGGCTTGCGCGACCGCCAGCAAGGTATATGTTCCCGGACTCAGATTAATCATCGTGCCTGATTGAATCGCCAGCATGATGACCTGGCTGCCTTGGAAAAGCGCAAGATTGGGGGCGACATTCAGCGCAGCCGGGAATTGATCGTCCGCAAAGGTGACGGTGTAGGCACCTCCCGTTATCACGTTCAAAGTCGCGCTCACCGTCGAAACCGTCGGGTCCGCGGTAGCTGCGGCCGCGGAGATGTTGCCGGAAATCGATGCATTCTGAATGCAATTCGAGGTACTCGTGCTCGGCGCCACGCAGACGGTGAATGTCCCCACGCTGTAAGACGCATTCGGCGCGCCGAACACGTACAAAGTGTATTGCCCGACGGCACCTGTGATCGAGAAGCTGGCCGACGTTGCAGGCGAAGTCATGATCGCCTCGCCCACAATTGCGCCTCCCTGCGTGACCACGACGGTTGCCGAGCTAAGCGCGGCGGGGGTCTGCAAATCGGTCAAGGTGATTACCAGATTCTGGGCAGGCGCTGCAATCGTGAAATTCTCCATCGTTGTCGAGGGCGCGCCGCTGACTCCGACCAGCCGGGTCTCCGCCGGCAGCGGATCGATGGCTTGTGCACGACCATCCGGCACCAGGAAAAACAGCGCCGCCGCCAGCAGCCATCTCGGCAGGACGTGAATCATCGATCTCTCCGGTCAAATTAAGCACACAGACGCGCGGCTACAGGTTAGTGCGCGTCAATGACGAAACCGTTACGGTGGCGGCTTAGGTTTTTGGCTGCGCCGCAGCGGTCGCCGGCAACTTGCCGAGCTTGTCGAGCGTCGCCTTTGCTTCATCGAGTCCCGTAAACCGCGTACCGGAATTCACGGCCAACGCCAAATTGTCGCGTGCCTGCTCGCTGTTGCCCAACTGCGATTGGGCCATCCCCAAGTGATAGCGCGCGACCGCAGCATTCGGCACTTTCGCGACGACTTGCTCAAGTATATGGACCGATGCAGCTGTTTCTCCGCGTCGGTACAACACCCAGCCATAAGTGTCAAGAAACGAGGGGTTCACGGATGCGGCGAATCGCGAACTCAACTCCTTGGCACGATCGAGGCTGACTGGGTCGCGCTTGTATGTCAGCAGCATGGCAAGATTGTTGGCCGCAATATCGGACTGCGGATTACGGCGCAGAATCGCTTCGTATTCCGCCATTGCCTCCTCGGGCTTGCCTGACCGAGACAGCAACGAGGCCAGTTCCGTCTCGAGTGCGTCGGTATCATCGACAATGGACTTCGCTTTTTGCAGTGTTTCGATCGCGCCGTCGGTATTCTTCTCAGCCAGCTGCACGCCCGCCAGATCGCGATAGGCAATCCACCATTTCGGCGTGCGCGCAATGGCAGCTTTGAATGCTTCTCGCGCCTCGGCTAGCTTGCCATTGCGCATGAAAATCTCGCCTTTCGCATCGAGACCCAGAGGATTGTCGGGGTAACGCGCCGATAAGCTATCGAGCCGCTTGATAGCCTCGTCGGTTCGATTAGCCGCGACCAGCAACCGCATCTCGTCTCGCAGGGGATCGAGTGCGTCGGGCTGGGCCTCCACGGCCGCCGCATAGTAGCGGATCGCATCCTCGTTGTGTTTTTCCGACTCGGCCACCGTCCCTTCGTACAAGTAGCCATAGGCCGATTTAGGTCGAATCGCCACTATTGCCGCTGCGGCAGATTTTGCGGTCAGGAAATCCTTCTGTTCCATGCTGGTGCGAAACTGCGCATCGAGAACCTCAGCGTTGTCGGGCTTTTGTCGAACAAGTTCGGCGAGCAGCGGCGCTGCCTGGTCGAATTTGCCGAGACCCATGAGCAGCTGGGCAAACTCGAACCGCAGGGCCCAATCCTTTGGATTCGCATCGACCGCGCGGCGCAATGTTTCCTCCGCGATCGCCGGCTCACCATTGGCCAAGTGGGCTCGCGCCAACTGATGCAAAACGCCGAGAGCATTCGGCTGATCTCGCAGTACGGCACGCAGATCGGCGATGGCCGCTTTCGGATCCTGTTTCGCCAGAGAAATGCCGCCCCGCAACAGCAGCGCCTCGTCATCGCGCGGGCTCTTGGCCAATACTTCGGCAATAAGTTTGAGCGCATCGGGTATATCGTTGCGCTGAGCCTTAAGCGCCGCGAGCTGATCGCGAGCGCTTAAACCGGCCGCGTCGAGCTTTTCGCTGTCGATGACCTTTTGATAGATCGCTTCTGCTTTCTCAGTCTGGTGATTCACTTGGTAGAACCGGGCCAAAGCAAACTTCAATTCAGTATCTTTTGGGTCAGCGGCGATCATGGCCTGTAATTCATGCTCAGCCGCCTCCGGAGTGCGCCGCACCGCGAGAAAATTGACGAGCGCCAGCTTGACCTCATCGTCCCCAGGCAGATCCTTCACGGCCTCACGCAGGGTACGTTCAGCCGCGTCCAATTGATTGGCGCGTGCGTAGAACTGCGCCAGCCGAATTCGATGGAATTTTTCCTCGGGCTTCAGTTTTACCAGCTCGATGAGCAGCGCTTCGGCTGCGCCTTGATCGTTTTGCCCGGAATAAATTTGCACCAGCGCCAGACGCAGGTCGACGGTATTGGGAATCTTCTTGACGGATTGCTCGAGCAATGTGCGCGCCGCCGCAACGTTTCCCGTGGAGGTGTACAACCCTGCCAACACGGCAACCGCGTCCTCATTCGCAGGATCCAACTGCACGGCACGTTCGGCGTCGGACCGCGCCTCGCTCACTTGCTTCAACTGCAGCCGCGCGGCTGCCCGCACGGTCAACAGTTCCACGTCATCCGGATGCTTGGCAATCGCGGTGCTAATTACTTCGAGTGCGCGATCAGGTTGGCCGGCATACAAGAAAAGGCGCGCGAGGTTGGTTCGAGCGCCGAGATGATCGGGATTGACGTCAATGGCTGCCTGATATAACTGCGCTGCGGCAGCGGCTTTGCCCAGTTTTTCATCGACTACGCCGTTTTCGTATCGAGCCTCGGCATCCGTCGGCGTGATTTGCAATGCGTTTTGAAACTCAACGCGGGCTTTCTCGAAATTACCATCGGCAAGGTAGGCTTTGCCTTTTTCCATGTGCTTTGCTTGGCGCGCTTGCGCGCCGCCGCAAGCCGACACCGACAGTGCAGCGAGGCCCAATAAGATGACTGGCAGGAAGTTGTAAAGTTTGCGCAGGGTCATGATAGAACTACATATGGTGGGGCCAACGACATTACGCAATTTTGATGACGCTCCCGTGACGAACCGCTTACAGCATGGGTCTGATGATGAGGCCGGTCAGAATTGTCGCAACGCCGATTCTCAGCCACAGCACCTGCACTTCCGTGCGGCTCACGAGGACTTCAACTGCGTAGAAGAGGATGACCAGTTTGGCAATACCCACTGCACCGCCATGCGGCAAACCCAGGCTTCCCGGCAAACTCGGCACCACCAACGCCACGAATAGGACAATGAGGTCCAGCGGCGTCAATTTAAAGCGGCCGTCTTTTGATAACCGCAGTCGAAGCAAGGTCCCCGCGGCTGCCGCCAGGATCGCGGCCCAATTGACGATGGACATTGCCGGTCGGTCATGAACGATCGTCGTATCGAGGTATACCAACACCGCAGCGGTGATATACAGCGCCGCTTTTTCCACGATGCTCAACGGTCGGATACGCAATATCGTAAACCATGAAACAGTCACGGCGAGCAATGCCATCAATAGCAACTTCAAGTCGCTGGTCAACGTGGCAGTCTCTGCAGTGACCAGCGTCGCGTAGAGCCCGAGAGCGATCGCAACCGCGATGTATGACCATTTCGGCAAATACTGCGGTTGTAAGAGCCGTTTGAGGGCTCGCGTCAGCGGGGATTCGCTGCGTGCCTGCTTCGGCGCGCGAAATCGCCAGCGGCGCCGCGCTGCGGTTTGCAGCAGTATGATGGACCCAATAAAAAAGGCGCTCACGACACTCAGGATCACTAGATCGGATTCGTAGCGCATCCAGTATGCCAGCAGAAAAAGCTCCGCCTGAACCGCATATATGACCATCACGGCTTCATGATGATCGAAGCCGAACTTCAGCAGCTTATGATGTATATGATTCTTATCGGCGCTGAACAGTGAGTGGCCCTCGCTCATGCGCTGCACCATGACACTGAGGGTATCCAGTATCGGCAACGCCAATAACAGAATTGGCGTTGCCGTGCTGACCGCACTGCTGCCGCTTTGCGTGGCGCGCAGACTCAAAACGCCAACGGCAAAGCCGAGCAACTGACTGCCTGCGTCTCCCATGAACACACTGGCCGGAAAGGTGTTGTACCGCAAGAATCCCAATATCGCGCCGGCAAAAGTCAAGGCTAACGCCGCAGCGGCAAACTGCCCGCCGCTGTAGGCGAGCAGTGCAAGGGCGCACAAACTCAAGAACGTCGTCCCCCCTGCAAGTCCATCGAGCCCATCGGCAAGATTGATTGCATTGGTAATGCCGATCAAGAAAAATAATGTCAGCGGAACCGACACCCATGCGGGCAGCATGACGCGATCATCGAGCGTCAAAGCATGGATTTGAATGTCCCCGCCCGCCACGACGATCGCGGCAGCGATCAGTTGGCCGATGATCTTGATGCGGTAGTCCAGATTGAAGCGATCATCCAGACCGCCGAACAAGGCCAGGACACCGGCCGCGGCGAGAAAATACCGGTCCGGCTTTTCCAGCGGGAGCACGATGATGGCAGCCGCCAGCACACCGATCGCCATCGCGACTCCGCCAACGCGCGGGATGGGTATGGTGTGCACCTTACGCTCGCTAGGTTGATCGACGATACGCCACTTTGCGGCGACACGACCCAACACCGGCAGACACATCATCGTGACGACCATCGCCAACAGAAAAGGTACGACGTACAGCATCGGCGTCAGTCGGGTATGTAACGCGCCAGGAGCGGTGAAATCTGGCCCGCGATAGCGCCGAGCCGTCGATCGGCGTCCGCCTCGCTACTGCCGCGCGGCAATGGCGTGATCAATCGTACCAGCGCGCCATCGGTCCGGTGACGTGTCAACGCATCCCAAAACAAATACCACTTGACGACGAACTCGTTGGTGATGATCCGTCCACGCTGTTCAAACCAGTAATAGACCAGTTGCCGCTGATCGCCGAGCGCGATCAACGAACGATTGACGCGCACAGGCCGGCCGTTGATCTCGATACCGGCCAGCGTGCGTTGATTGAAATCGCTCAATTGCCAGCCGCCGCCCGGCATGCAGGAGCGTGGCGAGTGCACCGCCTCGCCTTTGCGCTGGGAATTGTAGTAAGCCATGTAAAGGTTCACCTCGCCGCCGCCATCTGCATAGTCGGCCAGCAGATAGTCGTCGAGTTTCAACGCATCGATATAGATTCCGTCCAGGGATTCCCGGCGCCCCGTCCAGGCGCCCAATTTCATTGGAAAGCTGCTGAAACTCGCACGAGCCGGGATGATCTCGGTCGGTCGCGGCAAAAACCAGGTGATCGCGGCGAAAGCTGCGAGCAGCACACAGGCGGCCACGAACGGGGAGGGAATGGCACGCTGCCTGCGCACTGCGCCTATGGGCGATGCGGCTGGAAATTCCACTCCGAATAACTGGCGCCAGGTTCCGCTTTCCCGGCCCACCAAATTCAACAGCGCAATCTCACCCAGCATCAGAGCGGCGCTCGCCATGAATACCACCCAGCCCTGGAATTCATGTAGGAAGCCTTCGGCCATCCCGATACCCCAATGCTCCACCATCAACCCAATTGTGCCGATCCGGAAGCTGTTCATGAAGACGGTGATGGGAATACTCGAGAGAAACAAGACGATCCGCTTCCACAGGGCGCCCTTGTAGAAGTAGGCCATCAAGAACCCCAACGTCAGCAAAGGAAACAGATACCGCAGCCCATCGCAGGCTTCAGCGACCTGCAGCTTGTAGCCGCCGAGATCGATGACGTTGCCCTCCAAGAACACGCTGATGCCGAACAGGCGCATGAACCACACGCCGATTACAGAGGACAGCAATTGCAGCTCCGAGGAAAGGTTCGAGAAAACAAAACTCGGCAACGGAATCATGAAAAACAAAACGAACAGCGGGACGGCGATCAAACGGAACGCTTTTTTGCCGGTGAAAGCCAGCACCAGGCCGTACAAGGTAACCAGGTAGGCGTATTCGACGATTATGTAAATGGTTCCGAGCTGACCGAGAACAAGCAGCATGCCGCCGCACGCAACCAGTACGACCCCACGCCAGCTACCTTCGAATGTCTCGAGTTCGAGCGCATCTTTTTGCTGCCAGACAAGGAATGCAGCGATGGGGGGAACCAGCAAACTATGGCTGTATTCAGGATAATTCAGCCAGGCATTCCACATATCGGTCAGTCCGTCCCAGAATGGCAAGATGCTCACCAATGCCACCACAATTGCGAGCGCCACGAGGCGATACGAGAATCGCCACACGGTGCGCGGTTTGGGCATGGAGTCAAACGACTCAACGGACATAAGAAAATCTCCGGAAAATATTGCTGGCGCATGAGGTGCTGAGGGCACGGAAACATTCGCCGAGCAACCCGCTCCGGCAGAAAACCTAGATACCTCGGTTGTGTTTCAATCGCGTGACGTCGAAGTGGTGACCGGGCAAGTCCGCACCGCGGGTACCAAGCTCATTGCCCGCGTTTTGCGTACGGACGGGCTAACGGCTCGCCGATGAATAGTCCCTGCCCCGGCATCGCAACGCTTTTCCAATACGCTTCCAGCAGGGTTTCACCCCGTAGGTAGTGGTCGAAAAACACGCCGGGATTGGGGAATTTTTCCGGGTGATTGCACGGTTCCGATACTGATCCGTACGAGCCGGTAGCTCCCTGATTCAGCCAGGCCAACGCCGACATTTGGTTGCCGCTGAAGAGCACGCCGCCTCCGGACGTCAAATGATCGGCCACGGCTCCGGGACGGAAATGGATTCGCGGGAGTTCATCCACATGTGCGGCGCCGGTAAAGAAGCCGATTGCATCCGGGACATCGCGCAATACAGGAGTCGTGAGTTCGACCACGCTCACACGATTTGCGAGCAATGCCCGCGCCGCTGCATAACCCACTTCGCGAACATTGCGCGCCGCGTCCTGTGTTCTCACAAGATAGACGGTACCGGGCGGCGGCGCCACCGCGCTCGCTGCGACGCCCCGCTCGATCACGCTGCGAGCCAGTTCGCGATTGTGTGCCGGCAGCAACATCGCCGGCCACCAACCGACGGTATCCGCCGGTAGCCATCCGTCCGTATCGAACAAAGGATTAGTCGCCGTGAGCGCGCACCCGGGCTCGCAGAATTTCCCGCCGTAACCAGCGGCGAAGGCGGAGGTAATCGACATGCAGCCCACGGCGTACGGCGTCGACCAAACCAGGATCAACGATTGTACGGCGGTTGGCAGACGCACCAAGACTTGGCTGCGCACCCGCATGAATGAATCGGGCTCAATAACCTCGGCTAAGCCAAGGTGCGCGCCAAAGGTGTTTTCCGCGGGAATTACTCTTCTCGAGGCATAGTCTAGCGCCAACTCGCGGCTGCCCGGCTCATCCATATTGAAGATCACACCGAGCCTTTCGGCGCTCAGGCCCTCGGCGTGCCCCGAATCGACAAACAGCAGCGACACTACGAAGGCGGCAATGAAAAGTCGCTGCGCCAAATCAACCGCGCTTCGACGTTGTGCCCGCCTCAACCATCGCAGTCTTGGATGCTAGAGATACTACCGCCTGATCGCCCGCAAATACCCGCAAGGCACCTCCACTATTGCGTTCGCGTAGCGCGAGGTTGACTAGCTGTTCATTAATAGATGGTTGTTGCTCTGCAAACGCCAAGACCAGTACCAGGTCGCACAGTTGATTCATGAGCCGCGGTATGCCTCCCGCGCGCGCATGAATTAATGCCACCGCCTCCGGTTGAAATACTGCCGGGTCGCCGCCCGCGACGGTCAATCGATGCTTGATGTAGGCGCGCGTTTCACTCAACGTCAAACACTCAAGGTGAAAATCCACCGACACTCGTTGTGCAAATTGAGTGAGTTCGGGCCTTTCGAGCTTCGCGCGCAATTCCGGCTGTCCGACCAATACTATCTGCAGCGCAATATCGCTTTCAGAATTGACGTTCGAAAGCAGCCGTAGTTCCTCCAACACTTGCACGGAAAGGTTTTGTGCTTCATCGAATATGAGCAGCGTGCGCTTTCCATATCCGTAGTCGCGAATGACGAAATCCGTCAACGCCTCATATTGGGCTATGTCGGAATCGTCAAACGGCACGATGCCCAGCGCGGAAAGCGCCCAGGGAATTATCGAGACAAATCGTTCGTGGGTATTGCTGATCAGGCCAACTGTAAAATGCCGGCCCACCATTTTGATAAACTGGCGAAGCACAGTTGTCTTGCCGGATCCAATTTCACCGGTCAGTAAGCAAAAGTTGGCTTGCGACTCGATCCCATATTCCAACATGGTCAACGCAGCAGCATGCTGGCGCGATGGATAGAGAAAAGCGGGATCCGGATTCAGGGCAAACGGTTTGGATTTGAAATTGAAAAAATGTTCGTACATGCGAGATTACGCTAGCCGTACGCAGAAGTGACGGTTGTCGATCGATTCAATACCGTGCCAACAATGGGCGTTCTGCTCACCAACTCCATGCAGCGCAGCAGATCTTCGCGCCTCGTCGACCCTTCGGCCACGACCATCAGGCCGCACTCGACCAAGGGCAAAAAGGCAAGCGCATCGTCGGCGCCCATGATGGGCGGCAAGTCGTAAAGTATGATCCGTTCCGGATACCGTTCCCGCAGTTCGGATACGAGCTCCCGTCCGAGTGGTCCCGATAGCGCTTCGGAAGAATTCGAGAGTGCGGCACGGGCAGGCAAAATGACCAGCCGATCGAATCCATCGGGGTGAACCAGGCATTGCTCGACTCGCGCCTTACCACATATCACATCGTCCAATCCGAAGGCGGGCGCAATACCCAAACTGACCGCTATCCTCGGCTGCTTGAGATCGCAATCAACCAGCAGTACGGTGTGCCGGCGGTCATGCGCCAGGCTTATCGCCAAGTTGATGGCGGTAGTCGTCTTGCCGTCGTCGGCGTTAGGGCTCAAAACTGCCAATGATTGCCAGCTTTTTTCGTCCATGCGCTGCAGCACTTGGGTGCGTAACATTCGAAATGCCGCCGCCGCGGGATCGCTCTGTGACGGATTGAGAATCCGGTTTGATTCAAGAGTTTCAGGGCGAGGAACATATACCGCGGTCCTCGTGTATTCGATCAATTCGGGTCGCCGCTCTGCCGCTTTAGGCTCGAAGATTTGCGAACCGGTCGCTTCCAGTTTTGCCCGGTCTTGCCGCGCCAAATCGAGCGCTTTGCGAATTCGGTCCACAGCTCACATTCCAAAGCGATGCAGCAAACCAAGCCAGACGACATCCAACGGACGTACCAAGAAGTGAACGGCGAATGCCAGGCCAACAATTAGCAGGACACCACCTTGCCAGGAATAGCGGGTCACGCGGCGCTGTCGCGCCAAATCCCTTTTGGTCGCGATGAGGGGAATAGCAGCGAGGGGTGGAACGCTCAGCAAGCGTCGCACATCGTTGATGCCCCGTATGGAGGGGTCAAGTGAGTCCTTGAGCACCACCGCGCCGAGTCCTGCGCCCAAACTCAAGACAAAGCCCATCGCCAGAATGAGAAAGCGATTGGGGCTGATTGGTTTTTCCGGCGGCAGCGGCGGCTCAATCATGGTGAAGCGCTCACCTTTGCGCTCCGTCTCAAGATTCTGGGACACTTGCACATCGCTCTGCTTGGCGCGGATCTGTTGATACTTGACTTGGGCATTCTCCAGATCTCGCACCAACGCGCGATAGTCGCGCTCCACGGCCGGTTCGGCGGCCAATCGGTGTTCGTAGTCCTCGAGCTTTGCATGCAGCTCATCACGCTTCATTTCGGCGCTTTTTCGCTCGGTCATCAAGGCATCGATTTGCCCCTTGACTTGAATGTACGCTGGATTATCCGCGTGGGATTGCTCTTTCAGCAGAATGGCGGAGGCTGGTTGCGACGCGATCGCATGTTCGAGCTCGCCCACGACGTGCTGCAGCCGGATCACATCGGGATGATCGGCAGAATACTTTTCCAGCGCCCGCCCAAGCTGCGTTTTCGCGTCGTTCAACTGACGGGCGATATCGCTGGTGCCATCTTCCGCTTTGACTTCCTTCTCCAGACCTGCGACCTCTCTCTCGGCGTTCACGATGTCCGGATGCCCGGGTGCATAGCGAGCTCTGTAACCGGCAAGCTTGGATTTAAGATCCTTGAGTCGATCCTCGGTGCTCAGCACCCGCTGCCCTGTGTCCGTAAAGACCACCGAAGTAGGACTGATCTGCGCAAGCTGGGCCTCGAGCAGGATACGCTGCGAGTCGAGCGCTGACAGACGGTTTTCAACATCGCGCAATTCAAGCTCGGTGCGATCGGTCACCTGAAGATTGAGCGTTCCCAATTCCGGCAAGCGGTCCCGATGCCTTTCCTTAAAGGCGGCCAGTGCTTTATCGAGTTCCACGATCTGCGCCTGTTGACTCGCCGCTTCTTCACCGAAGAATGACGCGGTCTGCGCCGCAGACTGCGTCCGAGAAGTCAGATTTTCGTTCAAGTAAAGACTGGTCAGATCGTTCGCCACTTTGAGCGCGAGCTCGGGCGATTGATTTTGGTAGGACACGCTGAATGCGATCGTTGCCTGCGTCGGACGGCCGCTGCGCGGATCGATCACGTCGGCACTGATCATCTTCATGGCAATGTCATCGCGCATCCGCTGCATGAGAACTTCGCGTGGTTTCGTCAATCGGATGTCGGGATACAGTTTGTAGCGATCAATAAGCGCGAGCAGATTTTGCGTAGTCATGACGCGCTGGCTGATCACGTGAATGCGTTGATCGGCAAACGACGAGATGGCGGAGCGCACCAATTCCTGCGGGATCTCCTGCTGCTCGATTAAGATCGTGGCACCCGAGCGGTAGGTTGGCGGAAGAAGAATTGCCAGCAACATCGCCGCGGTTAGACATATCGTAGCGGTTCCAAAGAAAGTGAGCCGGCGTCGCCAATAGCCTCGAAGCTTTTCACGCATGTCTTCCGCAGTGGCGCTGTTCGACAGAGTGGCGGAAATATTCATTTAAAGGTCGATGCGTAGAAATTGGCGCGAAATTTCCAGGCTGACCCCGGTTGATTGGGCGCTTACGGGGGGCACAGCATATTTTAGTTGGACCCACGTCGTCTGCAGCGAAATTATCCAATTCGGCGTCCAATTCCAGTTGGCTGAGATCTGCCCGGAAAAATAGCGCGCGGTGGAAAGCGCGTCATTAGACAGCGGACTGGCGTTATTTTGGTATTTGACCTCTGCCCCAAAGTTCCAGCGCTCTGAGGAAATGTAACCTAAGTCCATTACTGCAATGTCCTGTCGCGACAGGAACTCAAAGCCACTGGGAATGTATGCGCGGGAAGCGCTTGCCTTCAAGGTGAGCGTCTCCCCCCTGCGTATCAAGCCCGCGCTATAAACCGGCCCGTCCTGTCGGGATTTAACGGTTTCTAAATAAAATGGGCCATATTCCGTGGTTCCAATGAAATACGGTCCAGAGAAGATTTCTTGGCTATTGTTCGATCTCGCGTAGCCCGCCCCGAGGGACAGAGTCCAGATTTCAGTCAAGCGGCGCTCAAAGCCCAATTGCAAACTATAGCTCTTGCTCTCGGTAATTCCATCGAGCGCTTTATATTTACCTACGCCCGCGGAGATTTGTATTTTGTTGAGTTCGCTGACTGCGTAAGACGCGGACGAACTCAGGCTCAGATAGCGGTAGTCGACAAGGCCCGTTGATGACGCGGTCTGGCTATATAACACTCGGCTCCAGCCCGCGTCGACTGCGAGTGAAGCGCGCTCGGTGATACTGTGCTGCCAATCAAATCCAGCCGAAGTGGCGTCCGTGCGGACGCCGACGCCATTGCTCGACAGCCCATTTTGGTAAAACGACGAGTCGCGCCCGATAGCTGAATTGAGAGTTAGCGCATTCAAGTCGCTCGAGAACGCGGCACTCCCTCTTAGATGATAGAAATTCGAGTTCAGTGAGGCATAACTACCGCCGTCGCTGTATCGAATGCTCGGCAGCAGGGAATAGTGCACGGCATCCAGATCGTAGTAGGTCGGCGCACTAAACAAGACCGCCACATCGCTCACTGCGTATTCGCCCCGCGACAACAAATAGGGATTTGAGGAATAATCCGATGTCACGCCCAACAGCGGCTCCGTACTCAAGGGTCCGGCTCTCCCCATGCTGCTCGCCAAAACTCCGCCCAAGAGAATCAGCAGTCGCGCCCTCACGGCACGACTACCGTATCTCCGCTTTGCAAAAGAACATTTTGCTCAAGCCGATGCCCGCGAGCGACCTCGCTGTAGCGAAATCGCACGGATGTCTGTTGAGAACCCTCGCGATGCAGCACACGAATCCGGTCAGTATCGGCAAACGGAGTCGCGCCGCCGGCGAGACTCAGCGCCTGCATGACATCAATGGGCCGTATCAGCGCAAAATCTCCGGGGTGATTTACCTTGCCGATAACAAACACTCGGTTCCCGCTGGCCAGTTTTACTTGTACGGTTACCACTGCATCGGGTATGAGCTTTCTCACCCGCAATTCCAGTGCGGCCCGCAACTCATCGGTCGTGCGCCCTGCCGCCTGCAAGTCCCCTGCGAGCGCGAAGGAAATGCCGCCGTCCGGGCGAATCAGCACTTCGCTTTGCAAATCAGTCTCTTTCCAGACGATCACTTGCAGCACATCCCCCGGCTGCAAGCGATAGCCGTTTGATACCGCTGCGTCTTCTGCTACGGCTGCACTAGCCGACGCCATGCACAAGGCCAATACGCAAGGCGCGAATTTCATAGCCCAAAACCAATATTTGTGCGTCGCATCAAAGCGTTCGTCCCCACGAAAGGAGTTGGGCGAGTCTAGAGGGCATATGTGAGGATTTCATTTCAGCGACCGACAATCCGCACACAAATGTCAGTGCTGTTGGGGAAGCTCCCAGGGCGGGATTCGAGGCCGTGGACGCACTACACGTCGCGCTGTTAATTTGCCCTAACAGCAGCCTCCATGCTTTCGTGCCTGCGATTTTGCCAGACCAGCAAAACCAATCCGGACAGCAGCAGCGCGATCGAGGCAGGAAGCGGAACGGGAACTGTCGGTGCCCACTGGATTTCCAACCCGTACGTGCCCGCGTTTAGAAGTCCCTGTGCAGTTCCGAACCACTGAGCAGTTATGGTGCCACCAGTGGTGACTTCGAACGTCGAGGTCCCCGCGCCCATCTCAGGACCCAATAGCCCTAAGGGTGTGCTCACTATCAGATCCAAATTCGCGAGCGCGACCGGCCACGCGAAATTTGACAAGGTCACGGTCAGGGTGCCCGGCCCATCAACGGAGAAGGAATCTTGGAAAGCTTGGTGCCCCACCAGAAACGCAGTTGCGTCGTATAACACTTCGCTTGCATCGGCCGCAGTCGCAGAAGCCGCCGCCAATCCGAGCGCACAGATAAGGGCCCTTAGATTTGCCAGGTTGGTCATGCTATTTGTCCATAAATTTCATCATCTTGTGATTGGGTTGCGGAGCGCAGTGGCACAGGGTGGCCGTCAGCACCGAGCGGCTTTGCATCGGCCGGCTTACCATTGGCAACGCGATAGACGTACTTCTCATATAGGTAATTGCGCAGCGAACGCGCCGGAAGAGCCGGTTCTGATATGGAGCCGGTGCCGTCTCTCATGCGCATCATCAGGTAGTGGTCGCGAAGACCGCTCATCGCCAGCATTGCGATGTCGTCGCGGTCGACGCGCTGTTCGTCGCTGGCATGTTGATTGATGATGCTGTCGAGCCGGTAGGAGTCCAACTCGAAGTAACGAATCAGCTCGTCCGCCGATTCCACCAAGACCGGGACCAGATTTCGGCCCGCAATCGCTTCATCGCATAACGGCGCTATTCGGCCGAGCATGGATTTGATCGCATAGCGAATGATGTCCGAGTCGCGTACGCCCAAGCGTTTCGCCATTTTTTTCACATTCCTCACGTCGCTCTCGCCGAGCCGAATCGAAATGGCTTGTTTTCGCTGTTCGACCACTGATTTCCCCCATTGCTTGGTACATTTCGATCGTCATACGAGGCCGGCGAAATCGTATGGAAAAAGTGTTGCATGCGGACGTCATTTTCATGACGTTTTTAACATATCCCACAAACGAATCGTGGCGCTGTACGCGACAAGAGTAGGGAAAAACGCATGAGCAGCCGGGACCGGCCATCTCGGCGCAGATGTGTGCATCAACGATTGGGGGCGGACGCGACCCGCCCATTCAGGCTAGGCGCCGATCATCGAAACAGCGCGGTCAGATCGTCAACTTGCCGGCTGAGACTAGGATTGCTGCAATCCTAGGGTTCGCTGCTTAAGCGCGCTGTACGCCAGGCGCGGAACGCGTCTGAGAAAGTTCTGTATATCGATGCCGAACAGCAACGAATCCATTAACTCATCTGCCTTTGCGTCGCGCCTCAGCGATTTCGGGTGCACCAGCGGAAATTTCATCGGTTGGACTGGTGACGAAGAAACGTATTCCGGGACCGCTGCTGTAGTGTGTGTCGCTTCCATCCCAAATCCGACATTGTGGGTTTGGTTCACCGCGGGCAGGACGGCCAACGCGCCGGCGCGCCAGCACGCGAAGGTCCATTGATAGTCCCACGTGTCCCTCTTTCCATCATGGCAAGCGTTGAACGTATGGCGCCAATAAATTTCGAATAATCGACTACCATCGGAAAGCCCCTTGAGTCCCTTGCTATCACGCCATGCTGGCCACTCAGCCATTCGGACATCATAGTGCAGCCACGCTCGCCGCCAGCTCGCCCAGCCCCAAATTTGGGTGTACCGCGAGAAGAAATAACTGTCTTTGGCCTCAAAATGCTTAGCAATGAGATTGCTGCCGCTAATCATCCAGACCCGGTCTTCGTGTCGATACCGCGCCAATAACTCGTCACAAAAATCGAAAAAGGTTGCCACCGGCAAGATATCGTCCTCAAGAATGATACCTTCAGGCTCGTGCGCAAAAAACCAATCTATCCCGCTCGCCACCCCGATCTTGCAACCCAAGTTGCGGTCGCGAAATAGAGTCTTTACCTCACACGGCCAATCGACAGCCGCAACAATGCGCCGTACCTCGTCGCATCGCTGTGCTTCGCCAGATCGTGCGCCACGGGGTCCGTCAGCCGCGATGTATAGTCTTGGCGGCCGTGCTGCACGTACGGCATCAAATACCTGCCGGGTCGTTTCGGGACGATTGAATACCAGTAATAAGACCGGACTTTTCATGGCCCTGCGTCGCTTAGCACACGACGAAAGTAGGCGATAGTCTCCTTCAATCCGTCATCCAGGCTCACTTTGGGTTCCCACATAAGTTTTTCTCGCGCTAACGTAATGTCCGGTTGGCGCTGTCTCGGATCATCCGAAGGCAACGGCAGATGGACCACCCGCGACTTGCTGAACGTGAAACCGATGATTTTCTCCACAAGCTCCAGCATAGTGAATTCGCTTGGGTTACCTAGATTGATCGGACCGGGAAGATTAGCGCCGGATTTCATCATTCGAATAATTGCTTCAATAAGATCATCTACGTAGCAAAAGCTCCGCGTTTGTTGGCCGTCTCCGTAAACGGTGATGTCACCGCCTTTCAGCGCCTGAACAATGAAATTGCTCACGACTCTGCCATCGTTAGGGTGCATACGTGGCCCGTACGTATTGAAAATACGCACCACCTTTATATCCAGGCGATGCTGCCTGTAATAATCAAAGAATAGGGTTTCGGCGCACCGCTTTCCTTCGTCATAGCAACTGCGAATACCGATCGGATTGACCCTGCCCCAATAGCCTTCTACTTGCGGATGGATCTCCGGGTCGCCATATACCTCGCTGGTGGAAGCCTGCAAAATTCTGGCCTTTACTCTCTTCGCCAGGCCGAGCATGTTGATCGCGCCGTGCACACTCGTCTTCGTTGTTTGAACCGGATCGAATTGGTAGTGAATCGGACTCGCCGGACACGCCAAGTTGTAGATTTGCTCTACTTCCACGTACAGCGGAAACGTCACGTCGTGCCGCTGAAGTTCGAAGTAAGGATTGCCGAGCAGATGCGCCACGTTCCGCTTTGTGCCCGTAAAAAAATTATCGACGCACAAAACCTCGTTGCGTGCCTCCACCAAGCGATCGCATAAATGCGATCCGAGAAAGCCCGCTCCGCCGGTCACTAATATCTTACTCATTTGAATGTCTGAAATCTCGCGATCGCCAGGAACAGATATGCGCTATCCATTGGCAAACATTGATTTGCCAATGCGCACTACGGGGCGGGAGTATCCCAGATATCGGTGATCTTTTCAGTGAACTTGAATCACCTCGATTACCCGCGCCGCGTAAAGCTATAAATTCCGCAGCCATGCTTCAGTTCCGCGCATCGAGCGCGAATTTCGTCGCGGGGAATGCTCTCGTGGAGAGCGCCTTCATCGTCCACGTAGTCAAAGCGCTGCAGACACAGCAACTCACTACTCGGCCAATGCAGCACTTCTTGGCAATCAAAAACGCGATGCGCGTTGAATTCCACCACCGGGCGCCCGATCGGAAAGGACAGATAAAGCGCCGCGCTAGGTTTCAACATATCAACCAAAGAACTAAAGCCCTTCAGATGTCCGTGTGGATCGATTGGGTCGCCGTATCGTCCGAGTCCGAAATGCTCGAGCGCGTGGAGACAAGAAAGCGAATCGGTGCTGTTCTTCAGTTCCGCGGCGCCCTGCATCACATTCGCTTGTATGAATCGCACATTACGTACCGCCGCTTGCATGGGCCGAATGTCGACGACCTCAATTTCACGGAACACCGCCACGTGCGCCACAAACCCGTCGAAACGGCTTCCTACGTCAATGTGGCGGTTGGGCCTGGCTTCGTAAATCAATCTTGCGATAAGCATATCCTGGTGGAAATAGGCACCCGACGCGTCGCCAGCCTGATCAGACCAATCGCTCAAGATCGGGTACACGCTTGATACCTGACCGCCTTCTTTCTTCCAGCGATGGAGGTCGCGCAGAAAACGCGGGAATTGCGCGGCGAGTCGCGCACGGCGCGGATCGAGGCCGAGTTCACGAATCATCCGCAACACGCTCATTGCATGCATAGGTCGTTCAGCCAGCTACGCAGATTGGGGTCGAGGAGAAACGGCCGCGTTGAGGCGCTGCCAGAACAGGGCTGCGGAAATAGCCTCGACGATGACTAATGCAATAACCAGTGATTCGATGGGCTGAAACCTCAACGCAACGGCCAGCAGAATGACCGCCGCCACACAACTTAGTATTTGACGGTGAAACACCTGGCGGAACTCCAAGGCGCTGCGTAATACGCTTGACGCCACGGTACTAAGTCCCGTCAGCATAAGATATACGATCCAACAAACAGTCAACGATCTTAGACGCTCGAATTTTCCGCCGAACACAGCTCGATCCAGAGCGGGAATTACGGCAAAAAGCAATAAGGCGTAAAGCAGCGAGCTGGCTACCACAAATAGCGCGGATCGTAGTGCCAACCTACGAATTTTCGCATTTGAATCGCCGTCCATAAGTCGTGACACGTGCGGCCGCAGCACATTTGCGTATGACGCCCACATTAGCGCCAACGGTGTTGCAAGTAGTCGACCGGCAGAGACTTCGGCTGCCGCGTCCAAACCGCCGTGCAGGGCGGCAAAATACACGTAGCTCTGTGCATACGCCCAAGTCACCACTGATCCGAGCACGTCCCAGCGCCCCACCGTCCATGACATAAGCACGTCGTGGCGAATAGCAGACCTTTCAAGGGAAACGCCGCGGACGGCCAAAAATTGCGGCCTCGCAACCGCGACGACACCTCCAACAGCCATACACCACAATATTGCGCTCGTCGTAATGCGCGACATAGCAAGGAAGCAACCCGCAGCGCCTGCGGTGACGAGCACATACACGATGTCCACGTGAAATGCCTGATCATAGCGAAAGGTCGCAAATTTCATTTGCCGTACAAAATCACGCCACCATAATCCCAACAGCGCGACCCCGAACGCGAAAATGATGTTTGGTGTAAGTTCTGGCCAAAATACGGCCGCGCCAATCATGCTGATGGCCACAACCAGAAGCATCGATAAACTTGTCATCGCCAATTCCGCGCGAGCCATTGCAGTCCGGTACCTCAATTGGCGCGCTTCGCTCATTTTGGATGCCAGTGCAAGATATGCCGATGCAAATATTCCGGCGTGCAACGGACTGAAAAATGATTGCAGGTTTATAAGCTGGGCGTATAGGCCATATTCCGGCTTGCTCGCAAAATGAATTAGCATTGCTGCCAGTCCAAAATTAAGCGCGCTCAACAACGCCTGATCGGCCGCTGATACGATGGTGGCCCGGACCATTAATTCTCTACCGCGAGATACGTCAGTTTTGGATGTTTGAAGTGAATCCTAGGCGGATACCACTCACCGACACGAAAACCGATCCAATACCTGGGGGCAATGACAATCTTTGGATTACGCAGCATTAGCGCTGCAGCCAATGAAAACGTGCTGCTGGAAAGAATTCCGCTGTCGCATTCCGTCATGATCGCGAAATCCAATGCAGCATCAGGACAGACTATCGTTTTGTTGG
>Ga0210394_10002179_pt1 | contig 27734 bp, 25 predicted proteins | sample IncBWC12MmetaG_FD_160121 | JGI IMG/M metagenome (GOLD analysis project Ga0210394, IMG submission 160121) | Forest soil microbial communities from Barre Woods Harvard Forest LTER site, Petersham, Massachusetts, United States - Inc-BW-C-12-M | ecosystem: Environmental > Terrestrial > Soil >...
CCGGCCGAGCCGAACGCCTTGATCTTGGAGACTTCGGTCTGCCAGTCGGAGAAGCCGAACGGCGTGTAGTTGATCATGATGTCCTCGTCCTTCACCCCTTTGAGCTTGAGGTAGGCTTCGAGGATCTTGTTGGTGGTGCGCGGATAGACGTAGTCGGTGCCTTCCAGCACCCAGCGCTGCACCGAGCCGCCGTCCTTGCTCATCAGATAATCGACGGCGGGAATGGCCTGCTGGTTCGGCGCGGCGCCGGTGTAGAACACGTTGCGCTCGCTCTCCTCGCCTTCATACTGCACCGGATAGAACAGGATGCTGTCGAGCTCCTTGAACACCGGCAATACCGACTTGCGCGACACCGACGTCCAGCAGCCGAACACGACGGCGACATGATCCTTGCTGATCAGTTCGCGGGCTTTTTCCGCGAACAGCGGCCAGTTCGAGGCGGGATCGACCACGACCGGCTCGAGCTTTTTGCCGAGCAAGCCGCCCTTCTTGTTCTGCTCGTCGATGAGCATCAGCACCACGTCCTTCAGCGTCGTCTCGCTGATCGCCATGGTGCCGGAAAGCGAATGGAGAATGCCGACTTTGATCGTATCCTCGGCCTTGGCGGGCAGCGCCGCCAGGAGACCAAAGGCAAGACCCGCCGTGGCGGCAAGCCAGCGGCGAGGCGGTCGCCCGGCGACCGCGCCTATGGGATTGAGCATCGCGATGTCCTCGTGTTTGACGCGCGCGACCGGCCCGGCACCGTCCCGCAGCACCCTAAATCGCAAGGAGCGTGCCAAGCAGCGAGCGGCCATAAGAGACTGACCGGACAGTCCGAATCGGCGGAGCGAAGGACCGCAGCGCCGTTGACGCTTATTTTGAATCCGGCCTAGGGGGAAAATTGCCTATTCTCTGGGCGTTTGCATGAAAGAATAGGAATGACACTGCCGCTTCGGTAGGCAAATCTTCTGCGATGGGTTACGCCCGTTTATGCCGGCAAACCCGCTTCAAGCGGGCGTTCGACATCCGCCGTTTGACATCGAGCTTGCAGCCGGGCTTCGATCCGGCCGCCATAGACAATCCGGCGCCAAACGACCCGATGACCAGTTTCGTCAACCGACGGCAGTTCATGATCGAATGGGGCCATTGCGACCCGGCCGGCATCGTCTTCAACAGCCGTTTCTTCGAATTCTTCGACTGGGGCACGTGGACCTTGTTCGAGGCGGCGCTCGGCGTGAAGCCACACGAGCTCGGCCCGACCTTCGGCATCATGGGTATTCCCTTGGTCGATGCCGGCGCGCGTTTTCTCGCTCCGGCGCGGTTCGGCGACGTCGTCGAGCTCACGTCCAGAGTGAGCGAGTTCCGTCGTTCGAGTTTCGATGTCGAACATCAGCTCTTGGTGCACGGCGCGCTTGCGGTCGAGGGCAAGGAGACGCGCGTCTGGGCGGCGCGCGACGCGATCGATCCGTCCAAAATCAAATCGCAGCCGATACCCGCCGAGGTCACGGCGCGCTTCGGGATGTGAGAGTCAGTCTGACGCCACGTTGGCAGCCAAGCGATCAAGGCCGCCCTCCGATCGGCAAAAAGCGTCGAATTAGTACGCCTTTGAATGGCCCCGCATTTTTGCTATTGAGTTGGCGCAATAAGAAAAGCCATTGAAGCACCGCATGGCGCGTATTCTGCAGCTCACGCTCAACGGCCGCGCCCGCACCGACGCGGTTCCGGACAACGTTTTGCTGCTGGATTATTTGCGGGAACAGGTCGGACTCACCGGAACGAAAACGGGGTGCGACGGCGGCGAATGCGGCGCCTGCACCGTGCTGGTCGACGATTCCCCGCGCCTGTCATGTCTGACGCTTGCGGCGATGGTCGACGGCCGCCGCGTCGACACCATCGAATCGCTGGCGACCGACGGCCACCTCTCCGCTGTGCAGCGCGGATTCCATGAAAAGCTCGGCTCGCAATGCGGCTATTGCACGCCGGGATTCATCATGGCCTCGGCGGGACTATTGCGGCGCAATCCGCGGCCGACCGACGACGAAATCCGCGACGCGCTCGGCAGCAATATCTGCCGCTGCACCGGCTACGTCAAAATCATCGAAGCGGTGCAGCATGCCGCCGCGCTGCACGCGGCGGGAGTCTCCCCGTGAGCGGAGCGGGAAAACTAAAATGAACGAGATCGTGCCGGCTCATAACATCGGCGACTATGTGCCGATGATCGACGGCCCGGAGAAAGTGTCCGGCCGCGCCAAATACACCGCCGATCTCATTGCGCCGGGAATGCTGGCGGGGCGGATTTTTCGCAGTCCCTATTCGCACGCCGAAATCCTCGAAGTGGACGTGTCGGAGGCGGCAAAGCTTCCGGGCGTAAAAGCCATCGTCACCGGCGCCGATTGCGACAAGACCTTCGGCGTGCTGCCTATCGCGCGCAGCGAGCACCCGCTGGCGCGCGATAGGGTGCGCTATCGCGGCGAGCCGGTTGCCGCCGTGGCCGCGATCGACGATGCCACCGCGAAGGAAGCGCTACGCCGCATCAAGCTGAAAGTGCGCGAGCTGCCGGCCTATCACACGGCGCATGAGGCGATGGCGCCCAACGCAATCGCTATTCACGACCGCAAGCCGCAAAATCTCGAGCGCGACGTGCTGTTCGAGCTCGGCGACGTCGAAGCGGCCTTCGCGTCGGCCGACCTGGTCCGCGAAGGCACCTACAACTGCGCCGAGGTGTGCCAGAACCAGATGGAGATGCACGCCGCGGTCGCCGACTACGACGTGGTGCGCGACCGCATCACCGTGCATGCGTCGACGCAAGTGCCGTACTACGTGCACCTGATGCTGTCGCAAATCCTCGCCATGGACATGTCGCGCATCCGCGTGGTCAAGCCCCATGTCGGCGGCGGTTTCGGCTGCCGCACCGAAACGCTCAATGTCGAGCTGATCGCCGCACTCTTGGCGCGCAAGGTCGGCGGCTGCGTGCGCATCATGGTCAACCGCGAGGAGACCTTCATCACCCATCGCGGCCGGCCGGAAACCGACATCAAGCTCAAGATCGGCATGCGCAAGGACGGCGCCATCACCGGCGTCGAATGCGAATGCATCCAGCGCGGCGGCGCCCATTCCGGCTATGGCGTGGTGACCATTCTCTATGCCGGCTCGATGCTGTACGCGATCTACGATCTCAACAACGTCAAATATCTCGGCAAGCGGGTGCTCACCAACACGCCGCCATGCGGCGCCTTCCGCGGCCACGGCACCGTCGATATCCGCTTCGCCTTCGAAAGCCTGCTCGATGAGATGGCCCGCGCGCTCGGCCTCGATCCGTTCGCCGTTCGCCGCGCCAATCTGCTGCGCGCGCCGACATTCACGCAGAACGATCTGATGGTGAACAGCTACGGCCTGCCGGAATGCCTCGATTGGGTCGAACGCAAGAGCGGCTGGCGCGCGCGCAAGGACAAGCTGCCCAAGAGCAATGGCATCAGCAAAGGACATATCCGCAAAGGTCTTGGCATGGCCTGCTCCCATTACATCAGCGGCGCTTCAAAACCGGTGAATTGGACCGGCGAGCCCCATGCCACGGTCAAGATCAAGCTCGATTTCGACGGCTCGATTGTCGTGCTGTCCGGCGCCGCCGATATCGGCCAGGGCTCGACCACGATCTTAGCGCAATCGGTGGCCGAAGTGCTCGGGCTCGATCTGGCGCGCGTGCGCGTTGTCACCGGCGACAGCGAAGTGGTGCCGAAGGACAACGGCTCCTATTCGTCGCGCGTCACATTCATGGTCGGCAATGCGGCGATCGACGCCGCGCAAAATCTCAAAGCGGTGCTGATCGCCGCCGCCGCGCGAAAGCTCGAAGCCAAGCCGGGCGAGATCGAATGTCTGGGCGAACTGTATCGCGCCGGCGCGCAAGACAAGGGTCTCACCTTTAACGAGGTCGTCACCGAGGCGCTCAAGGACACCGGCACAATCACCGTCACCGGCAATTACTCGACCATTCCGGAATCCCACGGCGGCAAGAAATATCGCGGCTCGGCCATCGGCGGCACTATGGGTTACAGCTATTCGGCGCAAGTGGTCGAAGTCAGCGTCGACGAGGAGACCGGCGTCGTCACCGTCGACAAGGTCTGGGTCGCGCACGACTGCGGCAAGGCGCTCAACCGCCTCACGGTCGAGGGTCAGGTGCAGGGCTCGGTGTGGATGGGTCTGGGCCAGGCCATGAGCGAAGAGGCGGCCTATCACGAAGGGCTTATGCTCACCGCCAACATGCTCGACTACCGCGTGCCGACCATCCAGGATTCGCCGCCGATCGAAGTCGGCATCGTCGAGAGCATCGATCCGCACGGACCGTTCGGCGCCAAGGAAGCCGGCGAGGGCTCGCTGGCGGCATTCCTGCCGGCGCTGACCAACGCCATCGCCGACGCCACCGGCCTGCGCTTCAACGATCTGCCGGTGACGCCGGATCGCGTGTTCGCGGCGCTGGAAAGACGCGCGCGAACGAAGGGCAACGGCGCAAAGCACAACGGCGGTGCGTAATGGACGCGCTGCCGCAGTTCGACCTGGTCCGGCCACGGACGCTTCCTGAACTGGTCGCGGCGCGTGCCGCCCATGGCGACAGTTGGCTCATTGGCGGCGGCACCGATCTGATGGTCAACATCCGGCGCGGCATCGTCGCCCCGCCGGTGTTGATCGACATCAACGGCGTCGCCGAGCTCCGCGGCGTCAAGGCCGACACGCAGGTGCTCGAGATCGGCGCCGCGGCCACGCTAGCCGAGGTCGCCGCGCATCCCGATGTGGCGAAGCATTATCCGGTCGTGGCGCAGGCCGCGGCCCATATCGCCGGTCCGACCCAGCGCAACATGGGCACGGTCGGCGGCAATCTGGCGCTCGATACGCGCTGCATTTTCTACAATCAGAGCGAATGGTGGCGCGACGCCAATCATCATTGCCTGAAAACCACCGGCGACATCTGCCACGTCGCGCCGAAAAGCCGCGGCGTGTGCTTCGCCACCTTCAGCGGCGATTTGGCGCCGGCGCTGCTGACGCTCGATGCCGAAATCGACATTGCAGGTCCTTTGGCCGGGCCTTCAGGCCGGCGGACCATGCCGCTCGCCGACCTCTATATCGGTTATGCGCGCCGGGACGAACCGGTCACCGAAACCCGCGGCGACGGCAAATATTTTTTGGCGCTGCGCGCGGGCGAATTCATCGCCGCGGTGCGGGCCAAGAACACGGCCGGCCTGCATTCCGCCTACGACAAAATCCGCATCCGCCGCTCGATCGAATATCCGGTCACCGGCGTTGCCGTGGCGTTGCGGCGCGAGGTCGACAAGCTCATGGATTTGCGCGTCGCGTTTACCGGCACCAATCCGCGGCCGGTGCGGCTTGCCGGCACCGCGGCTTTGTGCGGCGGCGCGCTCGACGACCGCGTGCTGGCGGGGCTCGACGCGCTGGTGCGCGACCAGATCATGGCGATGAAGACGACATTCACGCCCGGCCATTACCGCCGCCGCGTCGCCGGCGTGCTGGCGCGCCGGCTGCTGCAACGTCTGTTTGCGGATTGAAATTGGAAAAGAAGAAAATCTATTCGCCGCTTCAGGTTCTCGCCGCCTCATTCCTCGGCGGCCCGATGGCGATGATCTACGTGCTGTGGAAGAATTTTCAGACGCTGGAAAATCCCCACGGCATGCATCAGATCCTGTTCTGGGGCTCGATCTTCATCATCGCGCTGATGCTGTTTTCGCCACTGATGCCGAACAGCTGGCTGGATTTCGTGATCCCCTTCGCCTATCCGCTCGCCGCCTGGTCGCTGGCGGAGAATTTCCAAATGCCGAAACAGGCCATCGCGGATTCGCAAACTTATGAATTTCAAACCGCCGGCAACGTCATCGCGCTCAGCATCGTCTTTCTGCTGGCGATGGTCGTCGTCAGCTTCGCCTGGTTCTTTGTGTTGGCGGCCGTCGGCTTGATCTGAGCTTGGCGGCGCTGGTGGGATACCGCTCGAAGTCCAATCGGAGTCGGGCGTTGTCCGGGTTGAAAGCGGTGCGGTCTTGACTCCTAACCAGAGATGTTCTCTATTTGTTCTCAAGCATCGTCATTAATCTGGGGGGTGAAGATGGTTTTCGCTCTTGATACGTTAGGCTACGCGAAGCATCTCCGTGATCACGGCGTGCCAAGCGATCAGGCGGAAGCTCATGCTGAGGCCGCGAGGGATTTCATCATGACCGAACTGGTCACCAAGTTGGACCCTGAAGCTGCGCTCGACCGCCTCACGGTGCGAATGACCGTGCGTTTTGGTGTCATGCTGGTCGCCGGCCTCGGCGCGCTCGCGGCACTCTTGAAGCTTGCGTAACAGCGCTACGATTCCAATTCCCGCAACTTGAACCGCTGAATCTTTCCCGTCGCGGTGCGCGGCAAATCGGGGCGCACGTCGATCCAGCGCGGATATTTCCACGGGCCGGCGCATTGCTTGACGTGCACGCGCAACGTCTCGATCAGGCGCTCGTCTGCGGCGTAGCCAGAGCGTAGCACGATAAAAGCCTTCGGCTTGATCAGGCCGTCGGCATCCTCCTTGCCGATGACGGCGGCTTCGAGCACCGCCTCGTGCGACGCCAGCGCGGCCTCGACCTCGAATGGCGACACCCACATGCCGCTCACCTTGAACATGTCGTCGGTGCGGCCGCAGTAATGGTAATAGCCGCCCGCTTCGCGCACGTATTTGTCGCCGGTGAAAGTCCATTCGCCGGCAAAGGTGCGCCGGCTCTTGGCGCGCTGGTTCCAGTAGCCTTCGCCGGCGGTCGGGCCGCGCACCACGAGCTCGCCGATCTCGCCGTCGGCGACCTCGCGGCCCTCCTCATCGACGATCTTCAGGTCGTAGCCCGGCACCGGCTTTCCTGTCGTGCCGTAGCGGACGTCGCCCGGCTGGTTCGACAGAAAGGTCTGGAACATCTCGGTCGAGCCGATGCCGTCGAGCACGTCGATGCCGGCCGCGTCGCGCCAGCGCTTGCCGAGATGGCCGGGCAACGCTTCGCCGGCGGAAACGCACAGCCGCAAGCGGTCGGAGCCGGCGCCGCGGGTCATGTCCTTGTGCGCCAGGAGCGACGCATAGAGCGTCGGTACGCCGTAAAAAATCGTCGGCCGATGCTGGCGCATGATGTCGAACACTGCTTCGGGAGTCGGCCGTTGCGGCAGCAGCACCGTGGTGGCGCCGACCGACAGCGGGAACGCCATGGCGTTGCCCATGCCGTAGGAGAAAAACAATTTCGCCGCGGAGAACACCACGTCGTCCTCGCGGATACCGATGACGCGCTGTCCCATCAGCCGCGCCGCCGCCATCGGCGTGGTGTGGGTATGCTTGACGCCTTTGGGATCGCCGGTCGAGCCGGACGTGTACATCCAGAATGCGACCTCGTCGGACAGCGTCGGCGCCACGAACAGATCGGGCTCGCCGCGCGCCAGGAGATCGGTGAACTCGTATACGTCGCGGCCGCGGAACTCAGCCTTGTCGTCGGGGTCGGCGCCAACCAGGATGATGGTGCGCAAGTGCGGCAGGCGGTCGAGCACCGGCACGAGCGTCTTGGCCAATGACGCCGAAGCGACGACCGTCGCGGTGCGGCTATCGCCTAGGATGTAGGCGTATTGCTCGGCATTGAGCAGTGTGTTGAGCGGCAGCACGACGATACCGGCGCGCACACCGCCCCAGAACGCTACCGGGAAATCGACGGTGTCGTACAACAGAAGGCCGAGCCGCTCTTCCGGCCGCAAGCCGAGCTTTTGCAGCGTGCTGGCAAACCGGCAGCTGCGCGCTTGCAGTTCGCCGTAGCTGAGCGAACGATCGGAATCGGTGAATGCGATTTTGTCGCCAAGCCCGCGCGCGACCTGGGCATCAATGAGATCCGTGACGGCGTTGTACGGCCGGCGCTGTAGAAGGTCCTCCAGCATGGAATGGCTTCCCCCCTTGCGGTTGAGTATAGCCTCCGCTTGGGTGTGGCGCGTAGCGCGCTTTCGTCCTACTTTGCGGGATTATTTCTGGAGGGGGTCGAATGCAGTCACATCGGTCAAGCTGGCGGCGTCACGCCGGCCTCATGTCCATCGTCTCGCTTCTCCTTGCCGCAGCCGCCATGCACCCGACCTGCGCGGTGGCCGATGGCGCACTCGCCGTCGCATTGCCGCCCGACGTCGTCAAACAAGGCTTTGCCTACGGCTATGTCACCGACTACGCCAATCCCGACGAGGCGGATGCCCAGGCGCTGAAGAAATGCCGCGACACCACCATCGCCGGCATAAGGCCGCTGTGCACCGTGATTCAGGACTTCAAAAACCAATGCGTCGCCGTCGCCATGGACCCCAAGGCCGGAACGCCTGGCGTCGGTTGGGGAGTGGCGGACGATGTGATTTCGGCGGAACGTCAAGCGCTCGGCAAATGTGAAGACAGCGCCGGGCCCAACCGCCGTGCAGCCTGCACGGTCGATCATTCGTCATGTGACGGAACCGCGAAGTAAAGCGCGTGCAATGGGCGGCGCCAATGGTCATCGCCGCTATTGCGGTCGCGCGCCACGGCTTGCTTTCGGGAGGCTCATGGGTTTGCTAAGGATAGATTTGCCAATGATGGATTTGCCAAGGACAAACCGGGCTGCGCCGCGGCGTGGGGTTCCTTACGAAGATCCGACGGCGCGGTCATAAGGGGCGGTCGTGGACCCGAAAATATTCATCACTTATTCGTCGAAGGATCAGAAGGTCGCCCGGACCATCTGTACGGCGCTGGAAAATCGCGGGCTGATTTGCTGGATTTCCTCCCGCAACGTGAAGCCGGGCCAGAATTACCAGGAACAGATCGTCAGGGCGATCCGCGCCTCCAGGGTCATGGTCCTGGTCTTCACCGTCAACGCCAACAACTCCAACGAGATCAAGAAGGAGCTCGCGCTCGCCAGCCAGAACAACCTGGTCGTCATTCCGGTTCGAATCGAGGATGTGGCCCCCAATGAGGCCTTTGCCTACGAATTCGCGACCCGGCAGTGGATCGACCTGTTCGAGGACTGGGAAAAGTCCATGGCGGAATTGGTCGAGCTGATCGCCGCCATCCTGAACGATCCTCCGCCGGCCGATCGGCCGAAAGCGAGTCCGGGATTGCCGGGCGATGCGGCGGCTCCGGCTTTCTTCATGGCCGGGGCTGCGCCCACGCCCGCCATTACGCCGGCGGTGCCTTTCACGCAGCGGCCGGAGATCCGTTGGGCGATGATCGCCGTGCTGGCCGTGGTCGTCGCCGCGGTCGTCGCCTATACGGTCGTGATATTTTCGCAGCGGCCATCGTCGTCGTCAGTGGCGGCTAACGTAGGCACGCCTCCGCCGCCGCCGACCCCAAGGCCGGCACCGGCGCCGGCGCAACCGCCTGTCGTGCCGGCCGCGCCCGCCCCGAGCGCGCCGCCGCCGCCGCCAGCCGCCGCGGCTGCATCGGCCGGCGCCCTTGCGGTGGCGTTGCCTGCCGACGTCGCCAAGAGCGGATTTTCCTACGGCTATTCCAACAACAACACCGATGAGGCCCACGCTCAGGCGGCCGCGCTCAACGCCTGCCGCACGACCAAGGATGCAGCGAACGACGTGAATTTGCGGTCGCTGTGCAAGGTGGTCCTGAACTACAGCAACAAGTGCATCGCGGTCTCCATGGATCCGCAGGCCGGAACGCCGGGCGTCGGCTGGGCGCTGGCGAATGACTTGCAGACGGCCGAACGCCAGGCTCTTGCCAAGTGTCAAGAAACTGCCGGCCCTGGCCGCCGCGCGGCTTGTGTGCTCGACCATTCGGCCTGCGACGGGAATGCGAAATAAGCTTCGTGCCGGGTGGGGCTGAAGCGCCTTCTCCGCCTCGGCATTCTCGCCGGTGGCGTGCCGAAGGTTTCCGCTTTACGATGACCCGCTACCGTGGGAGGGGCACATGCGTTCTTATCAGTCGAACCGGCTTTGCACCGCCGGCGCATTTCTTGTGTTGTCGCTGTTCTGCGGCAGCGCTCTTGGTCCGAGCCTGAGCATGGCCGCCGGCGCGCTCGCCGTCGGCTTGCCGCCTGACGTGGCCAAGGGCGGGTTTACCTACGGCTATTCCAACAACAATACGGACGTCAATCAGGCCGAGGCCAAGGCGCTGAATGCCTGCCGCACGACGAAGGACGCCTCGAACGATGCGAACCTGCGTTCGCTCTGCAAAGTGCTCCAGGATTACAGCAACCAATGCATCGCTGTCGCCATGGACCCGGCGGCGGGAACGCCCGGCGTCGGCTGGGCGATAGCAAACGATTTGTTGTCGGCGGAGCGCCAGGCGCTCAACAAATGCATGGCGACCGCCGGCCCGACGCGCCGCGCCGCCTGCGTCGTCGATCATTCAAGCTGCGACGGCAACGCGAAGTAGCCGCATCGCATCATGAGCCGCGCTGGTGCCATCGCTCGCGCGCAGGCGGTTTTCGACGATGGCCGTTTCCTTGCCGATCTGAGCCGGCGGGTTGCGTTTCCGAGCACCAGCCAGGAAGCGGCGCGCGCCGGCGCGTTGCGCGCCTATCTCGACGACGAGATGGTGCCGACGCTCACCCCGCTTGGATTCACCTGCCGCGTCCTCGACAATCCGCACGGGCCGCCGGCGCTGGTCGCCGAGCGCATCGAGAATCCGCACTTTGTCACCGTGCTGGTCTACGGTCACGGCGACACCATCGCCGGCCAGGACGCGTTGTGGCGGGCAGGGCTCGAGCCTTGGCGCACCGTCGTCGAGGGCGAACGCATCTATGGCCGTGGCACTGCCGACAACAAAGGCCAGCACAGCGTCAACATCGCCGCCCTTGCCGCCGTGCTCGAAGAGCGCGGCGCGCTCGGCTTCAATTGCAAAGTGCTGATCGAGATGGCGGAAGAGGTCGGTTCGGCGGGCTTGCGCGAATTGTGCGCGCAGCATCGCGGCGACCTGCTCAAGGCCGATGTGCTGATCGGCTCCGACGGCCCGCGCATCGCGCCGCACGAGCCGACGATTTTCCTCGGCGCGCGCGGCGGCTATCCGATCGATCTCATCGTCGAGTTGCGGGAAGGCGCGCATCATTCCGGCAATTGGGGCGGACTGATCGCCAATGCCGGCATCGTGCTGGCGCAGGCGCTGGCCACCATCACCGATGCGCGCGGCACGATTAAAATCCCGGAATGGCGGCCGCCGCTGCCGCAAGCGGCGCGGCAAGTGCTGGCCGGCGTCGAGGTCGATGGCGGCGCCGACGGGCCGCGCGTCGACCGCGACTGGGGCGAGCCGGGTCTGTCGCCGGCGGAGCGCGTGTTCGGCTGGAACAGTTTTGAAATTCTGGCCTTCATCACCGGCACGCCGGAGCGTCCGGTCAACGCCATCCCCGGCAGCGCCCGCGCGCACTGTCAGCTTCGCTTTGTCGTGGGCACCGACGTCGATGACGTCATTCCGGCGCTGCGGCGCCATCTCGACCGCCACGGTTTCCACAACGTCGAGGCGCGTGTCGGCCGCGGCAGCTTCTTCAACGCCAGCCGGCTCGATCCCGCCGATCCGTGGGTGACCTTCGCGAAACTGTCGCTGGAGCGCACCGCCGGAAAATTGCCGACCATCCTGCCCAATCTCGGCGGCTCGCTGCCGAACGATATTTTCGCCGACATTTTGCGACTGAAAACCATCTGGGTGCCGCACTCCTATGCCGGCTGCTCGCAGCACGCGCCGAACGAGCATTTGCTGGCGCCGATCGCCCGTGAAGGCTTGGGCCTGATGGCCGGATTGTTCTGGGATATGGGCGATCCCGATACGCCACGGCCGCCGCATTAAGCGCGTGTTTCCCGGGCGCAGCGCAGCACGAAGTGATGCGCTGCAGACCCGGGATCGTTCCACACTCTGAGTCTGCGGCGATCCCGGATCAGCGGTGCATCACTTCGTGCTGCATCGCATCCGGGAAACATGGACTTTATTCCGCCGCCACGGCGGCGTTTGTCTGCTGCGCTTGCCGTTCCATTTCGCGCCGGATGCGGACGGCTTGCGAATTGTCGTCAAGCGCGACATCGGCCGCAGTGACGAATTCGCCCGCGGCGACATCGCGCGCAAGCTTGACGTGATGCGCCAGCCCGATCGGCAGGGCGCCGAGTTTTAAACTGCGCGCCGCCGGAACGAGTTTGGCGTAGACGCAATAGCCGCCTTCGCCGTCGAGTATTTCGCCGGCTGTCAGGTTACGTTTGGCGACTGTCACCGCATCGCCGCGCCAGGCCTTGCAGCTTCCGGTCGGCTCGCCGCGCAGCGCGACGTTGAGCACCGAGATCGACAGTTCAAGCCCGATCAGATGAAACGGCTTGTACATCGCCGCGTAACGGCCGGTGGCATCGGTCGGCAAGCCATATTGCTTGAAGCAGGCCGCGGCGTAGTCGGTCTCCGCCTTGAACACCACATAGACGCCCCAGCGCAGATCGCGTTCGACCGGCTCGCCGTTACGCTTGAGCGACGAGACCACTTCGACCATGCCGTCGCCGGCCAATACGCTGCCCAAAGTTTTCGGTCGCAGCACGCTGGCAAGCTCGTCGGCGCCGCATGGCGGAAACACCAGACCATCCTGCGGCACGTCGAGCTCGCAGGCATTAGCGACCGCGGCCATCTCGATGGCGGATTTGGTGCCGTCGAGGAACGAGTTGAACATTTGCGAGTTCATGCCGGCGCGCTTGGCCTCTTCCGCGGTGAGGCCGTAATGCTGCCACACGTCGTCCGGCGTGACGGTGTGATAGGCCGGCAGATATTTGGTGCCCTTGCCAGCCGCGGCGACGACAAAACCCGCCGAGCGCGCCCAATCGACCATTTCGGCAATCAAGGCCGGCTGATCGCCGTAGGCCATTGAATAGATCACGCCTGCCGCGCGCGCCTTGCGCGCGAGCCACGCGCCGGCGAGCGCATCGGCTTCGACATTGACCATGACGATGTGCTTGCGCGCCTCGATCGCCTCGATCGCGTGCGCGATGCCGGCTATTGGATTGCCGGTCGCCTCGATCGACACTTCGACGCGCTCGTCATTGATGGCGTCGCGGCCGCGCTCGGTGAAACGCGTGCGCGCGATGCGGGCCTCATCCCAGCCGACGTTGCGGCACGCCGCCTTGGCGCGCTCGGGATCGAGATCGGCGATCACCGCGACGTCGATGCCGGCGATCGACGGCACTTGCGCCAAAAACATCGAGCCGAATTTGCCGGCGCCGATCAGCCCGACGCGCACCGGCTTGCCGGCTTCGACGCGCGCCGCGAGCATGGCTTGAAGGTTCATGGCTTGATCTCCGTAGGCTCTTTCGCCGCCGCCAGCGCGCCGGCAAAGACGGTGAGATTATTTTGCGCCTCGCGGTCCGCCGCCGGCGTGTCCGCGATCAGCTTGGTGATGCGGGTACGGTCGTCCGGCATGATATAGCCCGCCCAGATGTCGCGCGTATCGCGCAATGCGCCGGCGATCAGCCGGGCGTTGGCGGGTTTCATGCCCTGTGTCATCGCCGTGATCGCGCCGGTGATGGTTTGCGCCGCGCCGCTGCGAGCCTGCTGCAATCCGGCGGCGCGCGCCGGCGTGTGCTGCTCCGCCGGCAGCTGGTCCAGGAACAAAGTCAGCGTCGTCGCCTGGCGCGCCTCGAAGCGGATCAGAAAATTCATCGCCACGGCGCACTGGTCTTCGTATTCGCTCATATTGCGCCGCATGGCCAGCTGGTCGATCGGCTGGCCCGGCTGCAGGCCGTAGAAAATGATGCGCTTGTAGCTTTCGACCACGGCCGCGCCCCACTGCAGCAGCCAGGGAATGTCGTCGGCTTTGGCGGGCGTCAGCGCTTTCAGCGCCGCGACGTCGAAGATATGGCGAAACAAGTCGGCGGCCGGTGGTTTGGTAAAGTCGGGCTGCCCGCCGGATTTCAAGACGCCGTCGAGATAAAGCCCGAAGGCCTGGCCGGCATTCTGCGCGGTGGCTGCGTCGCGCGGCCCATCCTGACCGCGCGCCGCAGAAACCAGCGCGAGCAGCAGCAGGAGCGATCTGAAAAAGGGCACCCTCGTTGTTACTCCGCCGCGACCTTATGCGCGCGCGCATAGGCCAACAGCGCGTCGTCGGCCACCGGCACGATCGGCGCAAAATCGCGGTGCGCGATCCATTCCGGCCTGGTGAATTTGGTGATGTGGTTCGAGCAGGCGCACAGCGTCAGATAGACGATCTTGCGCGGATAGGGCGTGATGTTGGGCGGCGAGGCGTGCACCAGATTGCCGTGGAACATCAGCACCGAGCCGGGCTTGCCGGTCGGCGCCACGATGCCGCCCTCGGCGGCGAGCCGGGTCACCGTCTCCTTGTCGAGCGTCCACAGCGGATAGGATGTGGTCAGCGTGTCGTGGCCGGCGTTGAGCACGCCCTGCTTGTGGCTCTTCGGAATCAGGAGCAACGGCCCGTTGATCGGCATTACCTCGTCGAGGAACACCGCGATGTTCATGGCGCGCGCCTGCGGCATGCCGTCGTCGCGCGCCCAGGTGCCGTAGTCCTGGTGCCATTGCCAGACGTCGCCCTCGAAGGCGGCCTTGGCGTTGAGCTTGAACTGATGGACATAGACCTCTTCGCCGAACAATTGGCGCAACGGCTCGACCACCCGCGGATGGCTGGCGAGCAGGCGGAACGTCTCGTTGAAGGTATGCGCCGCAAAGGCGGTGCGCGGCGCGCCGGTCTTCTCGCGCCAGACCTCCTGGCGATCGAGCTTCAAGATTGCCTCGGCGTCGTCGCGCAACAGCGCGATCTCTTCCTCGCTGAAGCAGTTCGGGAAAAACAAGTAGCCCTGCTCGTCGAACTCTCGAAGTTGTCCTGGCGAAAGCTGCATGGCGTTTCCAGACATTTTGTTGTCGGCCCAGCGTAGCGCGGGCACGACCTGGGACATAATTTACGCCATTGCCCCGGCGCGATCCAGCGATCGCGCCCGACGGCGCCGATAGGCCTTGCGTGGTTGCCAGCCGGCGGCTTTTGGAGGAAAGTCAGGCAAATCAAGAATCCGTGGAGGATGCTCCCGTGGAAATCATCCCGCTGGGTCCAGGCTTTGCCGCCGAAATACGCGGCGTTACGCTGGCCGACGTCGCGGCCGACGATGCCGTTTATGCCGCGGTGCGCGCTGCGTTCGAGGACGATTCGGTGCTGCTGTTTCGCGGCCAGGAGGTGAGCGACGAGGGCCAGCTCGCCTTTTCGCGCCGTTTCGGGCCGCCCGAAGTGACCAAGGTTGGCTCGCTCGGCACCGGCACCAATTTCGTCATCCTCACCACCATCGGCGACGACGGCAAGGTGGTGCCCGAGGATCACCGCTACGCCATGCGCAACAAGGCCAATCAGCTTTGGCATACCGATAGTTCCTTCAAGGCCGTGCCGGCGCTGACCTCGGTGCTCTCCGCGCGCACCATTCCCGATCATGGCGGCGAGACCGAATTTGTCTCGACCCGGCTCGCCTTCGAGCGGCTCGATCCGGCGCTGCAGAAGAAATTCGAAAATTCCTTCGCCTGGCATCACTACGGCCACTCGCGCGCCAAGGTCGCCGCGGGCCTCGCCACGCCGGAGGAGCTCGAAGCGCTGCCGCCGCGCTGCTGGCGCCTGGTGTGGCGCAATCCGGTCAACGGCCGCGGCGCGCTCTACATCGCCTCGCACACCTACGCCATCGAAGGCATGGAGCGAGCGGCGGGAGAGCAACTGATCAACGAGCTTACCGCCGCCGCGACGGCGCCCGGCACGACCTATGTGCACAAGTGGAAGAGCGGCGACGTCGTCATGTGGGACAATCGCGCCACCATGCATCGCGGCCGGCCGTGGCCCGGCAACGAGCCGCGCTACATGGTGCGCACGACGATCTCGGCGACCGCGGCGGATGGCGTCGAGACCATGCGCCCGCCGTCATTGCAGGCGGCGGAATAGCGGCGGCGGACACAGTGAACGTTCATCTGGTTGGCAGCGTTCCCATGGCGAACGCGGCCGAAGTGTTCGAGACCGTGAGCGCCGCGCTGGGCCCGCGCATCAAGCGGCTGCCAGACGGCGAGACCGGCGCACGCGGCGACTGGATCACCTGGCTCGAGCCGGTATTCTCGGACAATCCAGCGCTGCAAAAATCCGGCGAATTCTTTCGCGTGCACGCCAGCGGCACCGGGCGCGAGCGCTATGCGCTGAAGCCGGGATTTCGCGCCGAGGACGTGCGCTTCGACAATTTGTTTTATGGCGACATCGCCGAAAAATCCTACGCGGATTTCAAGCGGCTCAAAGATGCCGGCAAGATCGCCGCCGGCACGAAATTCCAGGTCGACCTGGTGCCGGCGCATTCGGTGATCTGGCTGTTCCTAATCGATGCGCTGCACGCGCCGGTCGATCCGCTCTACAACGACGCGGTCAAACGCGAGATCGACAAGATTGCCGCCGCTATCCCGCACGATGAATTGGCGATCCAGTTCGACGTCGCTTCCGCCGTGTTCGCGCGGCTCGAGCGCAACGAGGCGTCGAGCTATGGCCGCAGCAAAGCCGAGATGCAGGAAACATTCAGCGCCATCGTCGCCGACCTCGGCAACAAGGTGCCGGCCGGCGTCGATCTGCTCTATCACCTCTGCTACGGCGATTCGAACCATCGCCATGTGGTCGAGCCGACCGACATGGGCGACATGGTCGAATTCGCCAATCGCCTGTCGCGCAATGTGAAGCGGCCGATCGAACTCATTCACATGCCGGTGCCGCGCAACCGCGCCGATGACGCTTATTTCGCACCCTTGAAACGGCTGGCGTTGCGGCCCGAAACCGAGCTTTGCCTCGGCCTCGTCCATTACACCGACGGCGTCGACGGCACGAAGCAACGGTTGGCGACGGCGAAGAAATACGCCGAAAATTTCTCCATCGCCACGGAATGCGGTTTCGGTCGGCGCGACCCGCGCACGATTCCCGAGTTGCTGCGTATCCACGCCGACGTCGCGGAACTGGATTAGGCCGCCTCGGCAACAAAACGATTGCGCATCTTCCCCAGCCCCTCGATCTCGGTCTCCATGACGTCGCCCACGTTGAGAAACGTGTTGGTGCCCTGGCCGACGCCGCCGCAGGTGCCGCAGCTGAAGAAGTCGCCGCTTTTCAGACTCAAGATGTCCGAGGCGTATGCAATCTGCTCCTCGGGCGTGAAGATGAATTGCGAAGTGTTGCCGTTCTGCTTGATCTCGCCGTTTACGGTGAGCCGGATGAACCGCTTCATGTGGTCGCCCACGAAGGCGCGCGGCACCAGGAATGGGCCGGTCGGTGCGAAATTGTCGTGGCTTTTGCCGTTGAGCCAATCCGAGCGCAGGCCCGGACGATCGGCGCGAATCTGCAGATCGCGGGCGGAAACGTCGCTGGTTGTCATCTAGCCGGCGACGTGATCCAGCGCGCGTTCGGCCTTAATGTGCTTGCCGGGCTTGCTGATGACGCAAGCGATCTCCGCCTCCCAATCGATCTTTTTCATGCCGCGCGGGATCGCGATGTCGTCATAGGCGCCGGCCAGCGTGCTCGGCGCTTTTAGAAACAGATACGGATGCGAGGTCGATTTCTCGCCGGTGAATTTCGGGCCGCTGGCCGGCGTCATGCCGGCGCGGATCATCTCGTCGACGTGCTCCTGAAAATTCTGCGCGGCGTAGAACATTTTGCCGGGACGCCCGACCGGCGGCAGCGCGCGCAGGCTCGCGAGTTTTACGCCGTCCGGCCGGCCTTCTTTTTCAAGAAACGCGACGATTTCCTGCAGTATGGAAAAATTGGCGTCCCATTTTGCCAACAAGCCATCGATGCTCGCGGTTGAGCCCAACTCGCCCTTGCGCGCCGCCGCAGTCGCCGCCGCTAGCGCGATGGCATCATCGCCCAGCACGACGGCGGCGAACGCGCCGCCGTCTTGCTTTGCAAACGTGCCGAGCTTGAATGGCGTGCCGTTCATGGCTTCTTGGCGTCGGCGTAGGGATAGATCATGTTGGCCGACTTGTATTGGTCGGGCCACACGACGGCTTCGTGGCTGGTGTCCTTGAACTGCTCCAGCGAATTGTTAGTCACATGCTGGAATTGCGTGAAGAAGACCCGCGATTTTGCCCACTCGCCGTCCTTGCCGAACGCGATATCGCCGACGATGGTACGGAAAGTGTGGCCGTGCATGTAGGCGGCGATCTTCACCTGATCGAGGCCCTTGGTCTCTTCGACCGCCTGGCTCAGCACTTGTCCCGCGGCATAGGCGAGCGGCACGTAGGCCCAGCCGACCGGATCGATGCCCTGGGCCTGCGCGATGGTCCGATACTTCGCCAGCACGTCGAGCGTGCCCGCGAAGGTCAGGGACGGGGCCGGCAAATACACCTCGTTATTGACGATACCGTTCATCAGCGGCCCAAGCTGCAGCTTGATGGGCGTCAACAGCAGCCCGATGAACGTGCCGCCGAACATTTTCGGCGTCAGCCCGATTTCGCTGGCGGCGCGGATGATGCCGACGGAATCCGGCGGATAGGCCGCGACATAAACGATGTCGGGATTGAGCGCCTGCACGGCGCGCATGATCGGCGAGTAGTCGGTCGTGGTCGGCGGATATTTCTGGTCGAGGACCAGGTCGAAGCCGCCGATCTCCTTGATGCTTTGCCGCGCACCATCGGCGGCGTTCTGGGCAAATTCGGCGTCGGCGGCGACGATCGCGACCGTTTTCGGCCGCGGCTTGGCTGCCGCCGCGAGCTCGAAGAAGCCGTAGCCGAAAGCCTTCTGCGGTTCGGGGCCGCTCGGCAGGATCGAGAAATACTGGTCGTAATGGAATTTGCTGTTGGCGGCGTTCGCCATGATGCCGATGGTGGTCTTCTTGTTCTGCATCAGGACCGGGATCGCCGGCGCCACCATGTTGGTCGCATAGGGGCCAATCAGCAGGTCGACTTTGTCGATCTCGATCAGCTTGGTGTAGAGCTGCGGCACGTTCTGCGGGTTGCTCTGGTCGTCGTAGTACACGAGTTCGACGGGGCGCCCCAGCAATCCGCCTTTGGCATTGAGATCGTCGCGCCAGATTTGCAGGGCCGCCAAGACCTGTTTGCCGGCAGGCGCGACGCCGCCGGTCAAGGCCACGCTCAGGCCGACCCTGATCGGATCGGCGGCCTTCGCCGTGTTCGGCGCCACGTTCGGTATGATCAGCGCGCCAATGGCAATCAGCGCCATGGCGCGGACTCGAGCCCAAAAGCTGCGCATAGGTCCTCTCCTCCCTTGTCTTCCCTTTGGGCGCTCTGCGGCGCCGCGTTTCATTTTAAAGCGACGTTAGTCTTCCTCGATTGGCCGCGCCAGATGGTCAAGTGCCGCGGAACACCGCCTTGCGCTTGGCGTGGAACGCCTCGACGCCCTCGCGGAAATCGTCAGACTGGCGCAACCGGCTGTAGCAATGGCCTTCGAGCTCGATGGCCGCTTCGAGATTGGTGTCTTCGGTTTCGTTGAGCAGCGTCTTGGCGGTGCGTTGCGCCAATGGCGAGAAGCCGCGCAGCTCCTCGACCAAGGCATCGGTCGCGGCTTCGAGCTTGTCGTCGGCGACGCATTCGGTGGCGATGCCCCATTCGTAGGCCTGCTCGGCGGCGATGCGTTTGGACCGCATTACGATGTCTTTGGTGCGGGTGATGCCGATGATCTTTTGCAACCGCGCCGAGCCGCCGGAGCCCGGAATCTGGCCGAGCCGCTGCTCCGGCAATGCATAGAAGCAAGTTTCCGAAACCAGGCGGAAATCGCACGCCAGCGAAATCTCGAAGCCGACGCCAAAACAGTAGCCGCGATTGGCGACGATCACCGGCTTCGAACAGCGCGCCGGCGCTGCGATATTCCAGGCGAGTTTCGACACGTGCTCGGGCGAGGCCGCGAGGAAACCCGCGATATTGCCGCCGGAGGAAAAGTGCTGGCCGGCGGCGCGCAGCACGATGACGCGCACGCGCGCATCTTCATCGAATGCTTCGAAGACCAGACGAAGCTGATCGCGCTCTCCCATTTCGATGACGTTGAGCGGCGGCCGGTCGAGAATAATGTCGGCCCGTTCGCGGGCCGGATCGATCTCGACGCGAAAGCCGTCGAGGGTCTGCAAACGCGGGTCGGAAAATTCACTCATGCGGCCGTTCCTTTAAGAGGCGAGACGGGTTCATAGTCGCCGGCGACAAGCTTGCGGCGAAGCAGTTTTCCCACCGGCGATTTCGGAATCTCGGTGACGAAGATATAGCGCCGCGGGCGCTTGAAGTTGGCCAGGCCGGAACTGCGGCAGAACGCGTCGAGTTCGTCGGGCTCGACGGCGCGGCGGCATTTGACGAAGGCGGTGACGATCTTTCCCCAGCGCTCGTCCGGCAGGCCGACCACGGCGACCTCGGACACCGCCGCGTGCAGCGACAGGCAGGATTCGATCTCCACCGGCGAAACATTCTCACCACCGGTGATGATCATGTCGTCGACCCTGCCGGTGACGAAGATGTCGCCATCGCCGTCGACGAAGCCGGTGTCGCCGGTAAAATACCAGCCTTGGCGCAGCGCCTTGGCGTCGGCATCGGGCCGCCGCCAATAGCCTTCGAAGGATTCATCGCCGGCCAAAAGCGCGATGATCTCGCCTTCTTCGCCCACGGCGGCGACCTCATCCACCGATTTGGCGCCGAGATGGACGACGCGCACCATCTGATTGATGCCGGCGCGGCCGGCCGAGCCGGGTTTTGCCGACGCGTTCTGGTCGATGGTGAAGGTATAAATCTCCGACGAGCCGTAATGATTGACGAACAGGTCGGGCTTGAATGCGGCTTGGAGCGTCTGCAACAGCCCGTCGGTCATCGGCGCGCCGGCAAAGCCGAGCTTGCGCACCGAGCTCACGTCACGCGTTGCGAACGCCGGGTGATGCACAAGGTCGTGATAAAGCGTCGGCACCAGATAAAGGTTGCTGACGCGCTCGGTTTCGATCAGCTCAAGCGCATGCGCGACGTCGAACCGGCGCAGGCAGACGAAAGCGCCGCCGACGAGCGACATGGCAAGAAGCGAGCGGACGCCCATGGTGTGATAGAGCGGCATGACGCCGAGCGTGCACTCGCCGCGGGCATGGAGATTCTGCGCCACGTGCGCCAGCGCCGCGGCGCGCTCGGCATGCTGGCGGCGCGGCACGCCTTTCGGCCGCGCCGTGGTGCCGGAGGTGTAAAGCATTACCGACCAGGCTTCGGCATTGACGCGCGGCGCCGCATCGGGCGCGGCGCGCGAAGCGAGCTCGGCAAAAGCGATCGCCGGCGACGGCGCCGGATCAAGCGCGATCCGCGGCAGCTTTTGTGCCAAGGCGGAGCCGGCTACGGCCGCGGCGGAAGCGTCTTCGTAAACGATGGCCTTGGCCTCGGCGTCCTCGAGATAGAAATCGATTTCGCTCGCCGTCGAGCGCCAGTTGACCGGAGTGATAATGACGCCCGTGAACTGGCAGGCCCAGTGCAGGCTCGCCGCCTCCCAGCGATTGGTCAGCGCGGTGATGAGATGGTCGCCGGCTTTAAGCCCAACGGCATCGAAGCCGGCCACCAGCGCCGAAATGCGCCGATACCATTGCGCGTAGCTCAGGCGCACGTCGCCATCGACAATGGCGAGCGCGCCGGGGTCGCGGGCAACGCTGCCGAGAAAGCTAAGGCCCAGATCTAACATAGAGGAAAGTCGAGCATGCGGGAAAAGCGCAGGTTATGGCCGTTCCCGCAATGATAGGCCTTTGCCGCCGGCTGACAAATCGCCGGTGGGTTGCGTTCCCCGCCTACCGCCGCGTCGGAAACAGCGCCGCCGGGAAATCCGCGGCGGAGCGGCGGGGCCGCTCACGCGGCTGATAGTCCGGATGCGGATTGGTGTCGGGCTCGACCGCCCGGCGATAGAGGTGCCAGGTGGCATGGCCGAGCACCGGCATCACCACCGTCAGGCCGAGGAAGAACGGGATCGAGCCAAGCACCAACAGCGCGGCGACGATAAATCCCCACAGCGCCATGGTCAGTGGGTTTTTCGCAACGACGCGGATCGAGGTGAGCACCGCCACCGCCGCGCCGACGTCGCGATCGAGCAACAGCGGAAACGAGATCGCGCTGATGGTGAGCACCAGCACGGCGAACAGGAAGCCGACGCCGGTGCCGACCACGATCAGCATCCAGCCGGCGCGTGTATGGAACACGTCGCTGATGAATTGGCCGATCGACGCCGGCCCGTGGTAGCCGAAATAGGCGACATAGATGGCGTCGGCGACGGCGATCCAGATCAGGAAGATGGCCATGAGCAGCAGGCCGAGCGCGACGATGGCGCCGAGCGACGGCGAATGCAGCACGTCGAAAGCGTGGCGCGTGGAACTGTCGAGCCCGGCTTCGCGGCGGCGGCTCAGCTCGTAGAGACCGATCGCGGCGAGCGGGCCGACCAGCGCAAAGCCGGCGGCGATCGGGAACGCCAGCGGCAGCATGGAATTGCCCAGCGTCATTCCGATCAAAGCGATGCCGAGCAGCGGATAGATGACGCAGAGAAAGACGGCGTGACTCGGCATCGCGACAAAATCGTCGATGCCGCGCGCCAGTGCATCGAATAAATCGGACGGCGTGATGCGGCGGATGACGAGGCTTTCGGGATCCGTGCTCGCGCCGACAAGCATATGTGAAGAAGCCATGGCGCTTTCCTCCTGAACCTTTTGAGGTCTGGGTCCGCGCCGGCGGCCGCGAAAGGCCGCAACGCGGCCGTTCTTTACCAACAAGGCCGAAACACGGCCGTTTTCTAGCAACCGCGATCATGCCATTGCGGTCGCCGTAACGCTACGAGCAACGCTGCGGCCGCGCCGCTGTTCACTTCACAATGCAGTGTGCTGGAACGTGGTAAATCGTTTGTGCGATGCAACGCATTGCCACGGCGCGCAGAATGCTCTGCTAAACAGAAGGGCCCCCTCGGGGCCCTTCCGATCGTTGGCGTTCCGCTCATTGGCTAGCGGTGCCAGTATTGGCCGTGCCAGTCGTCATGCCAGCCTGGGCCGAAGCCGAAGGTTACCTCTGGACCATTGTAGTAATCGTAGTAGCGACGATCACACGGATAGTCGTAGCCGCAACGATAATACGGTCCCGGCACGCCTACGCCAACGCCCACACCGCCGGGGCCGGCGTAAAAGCCAATCTGCGCCATCGCCGGCGCGGCGGTGAACACGGCCGCTGCTGCAACAAGACCAAGCGCGATCTTTTTCATGATGATCCTCCTCTTGGTACCTGGTTAGGAAAACGCGTGAGGAGAAGCGGCGTTCCGCGGCCTACGCCATTTTGGTCGCAGGTTCCGTGCAAAAATTATCGAACAAATTTTGCGGAACTATGGAACAGGTTGCAATTTGATCGTCACGCCGGCTGTTCCGCTCATTCCGCAGCGATGCGCAAGTCTTGCGGCGCTTCCTCATGCTCGGGCTTCTTGCCACTCAGCCAGGATTGGAAGCGATCGAGATAGAGATAGATCACCGGCGTCGTGAACAAGGTCAGGAGCTGACTCAACGCCAGGCCGCCGACCATGGCATAGCCGAGCGGATGGCGCAGTTCCGATCCCGAGCCGGAGCCGAACATCAGCGGCAGGCCGCTCAAGAGCGCCGTCATCGTCGTCATGGTGATCGGACGAAAGCGCAGCAGGCAGGCCTGCCGCACCGCCTCGCGCGGCGGCAGCCCGGCGCGTTCGCGGCTGATGGCAAAGTCGACCAGGATGATGCCGTTCTTCTTGACGATGCCGATCAGCAGAATGATGCCGATGATGCCGATCACCGACAGGTCGAAGCCGCCGAGCCAAAGCGCCAGCAGCGCGCCGACGCCGGCCGATGGCAGCGTCGAGAGGATCGTCAGCGGATGGATGTAGCTCTCGTAGAGCACGCCGAGAATGACATAGACGACCACCAGCGCGGCCGCGATCAGCACCGGCTCGTTGGACAGCGCGGCCTGGAACGCCTGCGCATTGCCCTGGAAGCTGCCGATCAGCGACGACGGCATGCCGATCTCGTCGGCGGCGCGCTGAATGGCGTCGACCGCCTGGCTGAGCGCGACGCCGGGCGGCAGGTTGAACGTCAAGGTCACCGCCGGGAATTGCCCGGAATGGGAGACCAGGAGCGGCCCGATGTGTTGGGTGTCGGCTTCGACCAGGGTCGACAGCGGCACGAGCTGTCCGCTGCCCGGCGCGCGGACGTAGACCTGATTGAGCGTGCCCACATCGCCCTGCAGCGCTGGCAGCACTTCGAGAATGAGGTAATAGGAATTGTTGGTGAAATACTGCGTCACCTGGCGCTGGCCGAACGCATCGTTGAGCGTGTCGTCGATGAGCTGCGGCTGGACGCCGAAACGGGCCGCCGCATCGCGATTGATGTTGATGGTGAGCTGCGGCGCCGCGTTCTGCGCGTCGCTTGCCACGTCGGCCAGCTCCGGCATGGTCTTGAGCTTGGCCAGGAGCTTCGGCGCCCAGATATTGAGCTCGTGCAGGTCGGGATCCTGCATGACGTATTGGAACTGGCCGCGCGCGATGCGGCCGCCGACGGTGATATCCTGCGCCGCCTGCAGGAACAGCCGCGCACCGGGAATCTGCGCCAGCTTCGGGCGCAGCCGGTCGATGATCTGCGAGGCGCTGGCGTCGCGGTCGTCGCGCAGCTTCAGACCGACGACGAAGCGGCCGGTATTTTGCGTATTGCCGTAGCTTGGGCCGAAGAACGATACGAAGTCGGCGACGTCGGGATCCTGTTCGATGATGGCGGAAAGCTGCCGCTGCACGGCCATCATCCGTTCCGGCGAGATGTCCTGGCTGGCCTCGGAAATGCCGAGCAGCATGCCGATATCCTGGGTCGGAAAAAATCCTTTCGGTATGGTGACGAACATCACGCCGGTTATGCAGACCGTCACCAGGAACACCAGCAGCGTCGGAAACTGATGCTCCAAGACGAAATCGAGGCCGCGGCGATAGCCGTCGAGAATCTTGTCAAAGCCCCATTCGACGGCGTGATAGAGGCGGCCGTGCTCGCGGTCGTGCTCGCTAACCAGGAAGCGCGAGCACAGCATCGGGGTGAGCGTGAGCGACACCACGACGGACACCACGATCGCCGCGGTGACTGTAATGGCGAATTCGTGGAACAGGCGGCCGACGATGCCGCTCATCAGCAACAGCGGAATGAACACCGCGATCAGCGAAACGCTGATCGATATGACGGTGAAGCCGATCTCGCGCGCGCCCTTGATCGCCGATTGCAGCGGCGTGGTGCCGGCCTCGAGATGGCGAAAAATGTTCTCCACCACCACGATCGCGTCGTCGACCACGAAGCCGACCGCGATGGTCAGCGCCATCAGCGAAAGATTGTCCAGGCTGTAACCGAGCAGATAGATGATGGCGACGGCGCCGAGCAACGACAGCGGCACCGCGGTGCCGGGAATGAGCGTGGCTTGGATGCTGCGCAGGAACAACAGGATCACCAGCACGACCAGCGCGCAGGACAATAGCAGCGTGAACTCGACGTCTTTCACCGAAGCGCGAATGGTCTGCGTGCGATCGACGATGATGTCGAGATGAATGCCGGGCGGAATGAGCGAGCTCATGCTCTTTAGCGCAGACTTTATATTATCGACGGTGTCGATCACATTGGCGCCCGGTTGCTTGAACACCAAAAGCACCACGGCGATGTGATCGCGATGCAACGCGCCGAGCGTCACGTCCTGCGGCCCGGCGATGGCCTGGCCAACGTCGCGGACATGAACCGGTGCGCCGTTGCGGTAGGCGATGATGACGTTGTTGTAGTCGTCGGCCTGGGTCAGTTGATCGTTGGCGACGATGGTGAGGCTTTGCTGCTTGCCAAGCAGCGTGCCCTTGGCCACATCGGTCGTGGCGTTGGTCAGCGCCGCGCGCACATCCTCCAACGTGATCTGGCGCGCTTGCAGCTTGGCCGGATCGACCTGAACGCGGATGGCCGGTTTCTGCTGGCCGCCGATGGCGACCTGGGCGACGCCGGAAATCTGCGAGATCTGCTGGGCGACCACGTTCTCCGCGAAGTCGTCGACCTGGGGCAGCGGCACCGTGTCCGAGTTCGCCGACACGATCAGGATTGGCGAATCCGCCGGATTGACCTTGCGATAGGTCGGCGGCGTCGAAAGATTTTTCGGCAAGCTCGATCCGGCCGCGGTGATCGCGGCCTGTACGTCCTGCGCGGCGCCGTCGATGTTGCGATTGAGATCGAATTGCAACGTGATCACGGTCGAGCCGAGCGAGCTCACCGAGCTCATCTGTGCGACGCCGGCGATCTGACCGAATTGGCGCTCGAGCGGCGTGGCGACGGTTGCGGCCATGGTTTCGGGGCTGGCGCCGGGCACTGTGGCGCTGACCTGGATGGTCGGGAAATCGACCTGCGGCAGCGGCGCCACCGGCAACAGCGGAAATGCAACGATGCCGACCAGCGCCAGCGCCGCCATCAACAGCGAGGTGGCGATCGGCCGGCGGATGAAGACTTCCGAAATGTTCATCAGTTCTTGTCAGCCTGCTGTTGCGCGGACGGCTGCTCGACGGGCGGCGGAGTCTTGATGGCGACATGCGAACCGACGTCGAGCCGCGATTGCCCGTTGGTCACGACGCGCTCGCCGGCGGCGAGGCCTTTGGTGGCGATCGCGACATCATCGTTGACCATCTGCGCGCCGATCGGACGCTGCTCCGCCGTGTTGTCGGATTTGACCACCCAGACATAGAAGCCATCCGGGCCGCGCTGCACCGCGACCGGCGGAACGGTCACGGCATCCTTATAGGTCGTGATCAGAATGCGGATGCGCACGAACTCGCCCGGCCACAGCCGCTCGTCCTCATTGGGAAATTCCGCCTTCAGCCGGATCGTGCTGGTGGTCTGATCGATCTGGTTGTCGATCAGCAGCAAGCGGCCCTCGGCCAGCTGCTCCTTGTCGTTCTGATCGAAGGCGAGAACCGAGACCGGGCCGCGCAGCATCGCTTCGCGCACCGGGCCGAGATTGCTCTGCGGCAGCGTGAAAATCACGTAGGACGGCTTGATCTGGGTCAGCACCGTGAGCGGGTTCGGATCGGTGGTGTGGATGATGTTGCCGACGTCGACCTGGCGAAAGCCGACGACGCCGTCGATCGGTGCCACGATCGTCGTATAAGCGAGCTGAGCCTGCGCCGCCTCGATGGCGCCCTGGTCGGCGTCGATCGAGGCCTTGAAATGATCGACCTTGGCTTGCTGCAGGTCGACATTCTGCTGCGTATCGAAGTTCTTGGCCTGCAGGGTGGTGAACCGCGTAAAATCCTTCTGGGCGTCGACCAATTGCGCCTGATCGTCGGCCTTCTTGGCCACGGCCTGATCGAGGACGGCTTTGAGCGGCGCCGGGTCGATCCGCGCCAGCACGTCGCCTTGGCGGACCTCTTGGCCCTGGCGGAAGTCGACGGAAATCAATTGGCCGGTGACCTGAGCGCGGATCGAGACGGTGTTGTAGGCCGCCACGGTGCCGAGCGCGTCGTAATAGATCGGGACGTCGTGCTGGGATGATTCGGCGACAGTGACCGGCACCATCGGCGGGCCGGCCACCGGGGTGGTTTTGCCGTGCCGCCAGATCACGACCGCGGCAATCAGGGCCAAAGCCGCGACGCCTATCACAGAAAAAATAATCAGCCGGCGGGACCTGTGACCAGATTTCAAAGGTCCCGTCCAATCAACTCGGTTCTGCGTTCCACCTCGCTCAAGCCCGGAGTGCATTTACTGTTCCACTACCTCACCGGTCAGTGATGGCCCTTCTTCGCGACTATGCCCTGTTGGCCTTAAGGCGCAATGTC
>Ga0210394_10002181_pt1 | contig 27716 bp, 23 predicted proteins | sample IncBWC12MmetaG_FD_160121 | JGI IMG/M metagenome (GOLD analysis project Ga0210394, IMG submission 160121) | Forest soil microbial communities from Barre Woods Harvard Forest LTER site, Petersham, Massachusetts, United States - Inc-BW-C-12-M | ecosystem: Environmental > Terrestrial > Soil >...
CTACCCTTCCCGCGCATTCGGCGCCAGCGCTTCGATGTGGCTCATCACTTCGACTACCGCGGGGCGTCCGCTCGAAATGGCTTGGTCAAGCGCGGAGCGCACCTCGGCTGGTTTCGTGACGCGAATGCCGAGCGCGCCCATTGATTCCGCGATGGCGGAGAAGTCCACTTTGGAGAAATGCCACATCTCGCCCTGCCTCTTGGAGGGTTTCCCGCCGTAGGCGTGGCGAAAGATTGTGGTTTCCTGATTCAGGGAATTGTTGTTGTTGACGAGCGTGACCGTGGGGATCCCGCAGCGCACCGCGGTTTCGAGTTCCTGCAGGTGGTACCAGAATCCGCCGTCGCCCGTGACGCACACGACCGGCTTCTTGGGCATCGCGCATTTCGCGCCGAGCGACGCGGGAAACGCCCAGCCGAGCGAGCCGGCGGCGCGAAGAAAATCCCAGGGCTTGCTGACCCAAAGCTGCTGCGCGGACCACATGCCCGCGTGGCCCGTGTCGCAGACGACGATGGTGTCACGTGGGAGCCAGTCGCCGAGTTCCTTCCAGATTCTCTCCGGGCGCATCGGTTCGGCGTCGGAGCCGCGCAGCGGTTTGACTTCGGCGCGCCATTCGTTCACGGCGGCTTGCGTTTCTTCGACCCACTTCTTGTTGCCCGTTGCTTTTCCGCCGCCCACCGCTTCGTTCAAGGCTTGCAGCGCGACTTTCGCGTCGCCCAGCAGCGACACGGCATTCGGATAGTTTCGCCCAAGATCGGCGGGATCGATCCCAATCTGAATCACCGGCGTGCCGGCGGGCGGAATCTTCCAGAAGTGCGTGACCTGCCCCGCGGTCTGGCTCCCGATGTAGAGCACGAGATCGGCGCGCATCAGAATCTTGTTCGTGCACGAGCGCGAGTAGGTTCCCGGGACGCCGATGTAGAGAGGATTATTTTCGGGAACGAGCGCCATCGCATTCAGCGAAGTCGCCACAGGAATGGAAAGAGTTTTGGAGAGTTTTATTGCTTCAGCTGCCGCGCCCGACCATCGCGCGCCGCCGCCCACGACGATCACCGGTCGCTTCGCCTTTTTTAGCAGACGCGCGGCCTCTGCCACGCGCGCCTGCTCCGGCGCGGGCCGGTATGCCGGCACGCGAGCACATGCCAATTCAGGGATCATGTGCAGATCGGCGACGTCATGCTCGATGTCGCCCTCTTTTCCCGCGAATAGAAGATTTACAGGCGCGGGGGTGCCGGAGGTCGCCTCGCGAAAGGCTTGCCGCAGCAAATCCGGCAATCGGACGACGGTGTCTACCTGGAAATTTGCCTTCGTGACCTGGGTGAACATCGGGAAGTCGTCCATCTCTTGATAGTTGACCTTGTGTTTCTGGTGGCCCCATCTTCCGCCAGTCAGCGCGATGACCGGGCTGTGGCCCATGTAGGCGTCCCGCAAGCCCGCCGCCAGATTCGCCGCGCCCACAGCCTGCGCTGCGCAGATGCCGGGGCGACCGGAAGCGCGCGCGTAGCCATCAGCCATATACGCGGCTGCCTTCTCGCCGTGCGTCAGGACGCGCTTGATCGGCATGTCGTCCATTTCCGCAAGCGCGCGGCTCAGCATCGTGGGCACAAAAAAGAAAGCGGTCACTCCCTGAGCATTCAAAAATTCCGCGATAAATCGGCCGCCGGTAATCTTTGGCAAGGTCTGCTCCCTATTGAAATTGAATCATGCGCGATGAAATTGAGAAACGAGCGGCATCGCCGGCGAAATTCGCCGCCCCAGCGTGCACTCGGATCGCACGAGCGGCTGATTATACGTCACGCCAATACAGCGCAGAAAAAATTTGGCAGGCCCGGCGGACAACGGGCCGCCACAGTTCCGAACCCGAGCGTGTGGTGAAGGCTTTTCGTGACGGCGCGCGGGGTGTTTTCTACCGGAACCACTCGCTGAAATCCCTCTCGAAGTGCATCCAAACGGTCCACAAAGGACAAATCTGGGTGTCCAACGAAGACATCGAACATCTTATTAAGGCCCTGGCCTCTAGTAGACCTCTTGAGTTTCGCACTGCGGACGGAATGCCTCTTTTAACGCGTCGCGAGGAAGACGTGGTTCGCCTTGCTGCTGATGGCCTGAAGAATCGCGAAATAGCTGAGAAGCTGAAGGTGAAGGAACAGGAACTACATCTACCGAATCTTCGAAAAGTTGGGGGTGTCCAGCCGAGTCGAACTGATCCTGTACGCGTTTAGCCAGCATGACCGGGGAAATTAGGCTGCGGCGATTCAACGTCTCGTCCGTAGACCCGCTTGGCCGCAGGGTTCATGCCGCAGAGACGCATAGCCCATCGGGAGCCAAGACAGCTTCGCGCAGTTCTTGAGCTTTGGGGTCCTCCAATTCGCTTGTTCGAGAGGCAATGCTAGGAACCTCCGTTGGGCCACCTCTTTAGCCACATGGCCCTGGCTCGTGCGTAACCTCTTACCCTGCGCACCTTGCAAGTGATTGTGACTTCCAACGCAGGGATTCCCAGTGATTCAACTTGTCTCAACGGTCTGTGGGCACAGCAAGGCCGCAGAGCCTGGCGGCTAACTCCTGATAAACGGGGAAATCGCAACGCGAAGGTCCTTCGGCATCAGGGCACCTCCTCGAACTGGACTTCTGGCGGCAAGAGTGGGTCGAGATTGTTTCTGCCGCAGAAGGGATCTCGAACAGGAACAGAAACAATCTGACCCGCCACATCTTCCCACTAGGTCGAACAATTTACCCGGCCAAATGCCGGGGTGCGTTTTAAGTCCGCACGTAACCGCTTCCGTTGCCGTACCTCCGATAAATTTGCGGTGTGGCCCGCAGCCTGCCTTATTCAGTAGTGCAACTCAACTACATGGAACACACGAGGTCCGCATATGGACAATCGCAAAGAGAGAGCAATCAGCATTTTGTTTCTTTTGGGCAGCATACTAGTGCTAATGGCTACTTGGGATATGCCCGAGAACCGGCAGCCATAAGTGAGATGAAACACCGAGGCGATTCCGGCACGGCTGTTCCTGATTACCATCAACGGAAGCCGGGTTGGACGCGTTCGCCCGCTACGTTCGCAAATCCGCTTTTACTCTTGGAGGAGGACACGATTCATGGCTAGAAATATAGTTCCAATCGTAAACTATTTCCTGGTGGGATTAGGTATCGGATCAGCAGTCGGCATCCTGTTTGCGCCGAAATCCGGCGAGGAAACCCGCGAATACTTGACGAAGAAGGCAAGCGAAGGAAATGAATTTGCCCGCAGGAAATCGCGGGAGCTGAGGGACCGCGCTGAAGAAGCGGTGGAGCACACTAAGGAAATGATCTCGCAGACGAAAGGACAAATTGCCACGGCTATTGAGGCAGGCCGCGACACCTACAATCGCGAGAAATCGAAGGCGCATGTCAGCTGAATGGAACCGTGGCCTCTCGAATGCCTCAAATCGCGGTCGCACTGGCCAAACGGGTCTCGCCGTAATCACAATTGATCTGACGGCCTGCGCTCATGGAATTGTTCTATGCGTGTTTCTCTCGTCGTTTGATGAAGGACTTGGAGGACCGTCATGAGTCTGATAGCGACGGATGAATATCTAACCGAACTGGTTTCCGATTTGTCCGTGGCGTTCCGCATGTATTCAAATGAAGCGGTAAATTTGAGAACCCTTTTGGCCCGGTCGAGAGCCCCGGTTTCTCCTGAAATCAGCTATGCCTTGCAGAAGCAGTGCGTTGCCGAAGTCCAGGCTTTTGAGGAATACCTGAACCGAAAAGAAGAAATATTTGCGTACCTCAACGTGGAATCACGATAAGCTACTCGCCTCGAACGACCTTCAAGAGCGAGAGGCTCCCTCAAAAAGGCCAATAGGGAAATAGCCTACCAAGTCATGAAGGGCAAGAACCGGCAGGTCATTTCGTGTCTCTACTTCGATTTCCTCCCCCGTAAAAATATTACGCCATGCATCCGGCGCATCTGGCGATAAGCGAATATGAGTGTCGTCCCAATAGCTGTCTTTCCCGTTCCACGCCAACTGGGCGTTGGCCTTGCCCAACCACCTGGGCACGATGATCAAGGCCCAATTGCGCTCCTGCTTCCGCAGGAATCCGATGACATTCTCTGCTCGACCACCAGTGGCGGTCACAGGCTCGAATTGACCATCTGAAAACAACGCTGCATTTTTCTTTCGAAAAGCCAGCGCCTTCCAGATGCAATAAAGCTTGATGCTTCCATCGGTCCAATTCCTTACCAATTCTTGCACAACTTCGATAGACTCGTTCCTGCCCGTTGCCTTCATCCGTGCAAGCAACGCAATCCTCTCGGCAAAATCCACGGGTCCGCGATTGTCAGGATCCACGAGGCGGTAGTCCCACAATTCCGCGCCTTGGTAGAAATCGGGAACTCCCGGGCAGGTAATTTTGAGAAGAGTCTGGCTCAGACTGTTCAACATCCCATAAAACGCCACTTGCTCCTGGAAAGACCTGAAGTCGATAAGGAATCGCTTGCTAACCCGCTCGTTTAGGATTGCGTCCACAAATCTCGTGAGTGCTTCCTCGTGCTGCAGGTTGGGCCGCGCCCACCGCGTGTGCACCATGGCCTCTCGCGTCGCTTTCACAACGTAGGCCTGCAGTCGCGGTACGAGCTGTGGAAGTGCCGCAGGGTTGAGAGGCCAGGCTCCCAGCAGAGTTTGATACAAAAAATATTCCTCATTCGCATCGGGCACCAACTGGCCATCCACGTTGAACTTATGGGAAGCATTCTCCTGCGCCCACTGACCAAGATGGTTTTGCCATTCTTCAGGAGTCTCGGACAGAATGTTGATGCGAGCACGCACGTCTTCAGCCCGCTTGGTGTCGTGTGTGGAGGTGGTGTTGAGTGTGTGCGGCCAATGTTCTTGGCGCCGGATTATGAATTCATAGAATGCTTCCAGAGAGATTCCGTCCGGTTGCGGATTACCGCCGACGTCGTTGAGCGAAAGCAAGGGATAGTAAACATAAAGTGCAGTGTCTTCCAAACCTTTGGCTACGATCGGCCCGGTGAATTGCTGCCACCGCATGACGAAGTTAAGCCGCGCTTCCCGTTGAGCCGGGTGGACGTGCGGCGGGTTAAGAAGCATCATCACATCGCGCAGGAAACCAAAGCAATCGGGATTCAATTCCGGTTTGCGGACACCAGCAGCTTCCAGTGCAGCGCCTATAAACTGCTTCGCATCCTCAGGCACATCCAGATTTCGAATGTACGTCCGGTATACGGAAAGACAGGCCGTCACTTCGAGCAGCGCGTCCGTCAGCTCCTGGCGAGAAAGATCTCTCGCGTAGCGATCCTGACCCGCAAGTTCCCCCAGTTGGCGCCCCAGTGAACGCATCTCCACCGCAAGGAGGGTGTTCATTACAAGGTCCTTCTTTTGCAAAAGCACATCTTCAAATTTCAGGGTTTTCCCAATAAAGGCCGAATAAATGTTCTCGATGCGCTTCGCTCCCTGCGGATGCACAAAGATGCCATTCACGTAATTCAAATAGTCGTAGCCGGTCGTGCCCGAGACCGGCCAATCGGGCGGCAATCTTTCCGACCGCGCCAGAATTTTCTCCACCAACACGTAACCGTGAGCTGCCTCTGCCGGAGATTCTGCGCTCGTGATCCGCTCCTGCAGACGTCTCAGGTAAGCCAGCGGATCACGGAGGCCATCGATATGGTCCACGCGCATTCCCACGAAGACCCCTTTGGGCATCAACCGAAGCATCAGGCTGTGAGTCGCGTCGAAGACCAGGGGATCTTCGACGCGCATCCCCACCAGGTCCGTAATGGTGAAAAATCTGCGGTAATTGATCGTATCGTTGACGTTCTGCCAGTAGGCCAGCGCGTAATATTGTTCTCCAAGCAGGCTCTCCAGATTTCCCAGACTGCCGGAGTCGCCTTCTTTGCCGTTGTAATCGCCAAGATTCGAATCCACAAAAGCCGCTATTACACTACTCGCGCTGAGCAGGTGCCATAGGCGCTCGCGAACGGCTTCAAAGTTCGAGTGTCTGTCTGCGGCAGAGAGATGCGATGCCGCGTTCCGCTCTGAGAATGCTGATAGCGCGGAGATAATCCCGGCGTAGTCCTGGAACTGTTCACTCGCCTCACCCAGCAGAATCTTTAAACTATCGATGCGATGCTGCAACAGTTGGCAATAGGATTTCGGCGCTAACGGAAATAGGGATTCGAAATACTTGACGAAGAATCTGCCATCTTCATAGGTGAGCTTGAGTTCCCTGCCGTCAAGAACTTCACCAAAAGGCCGTCCCAGGACGGGCAGAAGGATCTTGTTTTCCATGTTTTGGGAAGGCGGGTGCCAATCGATGTCAAAGTAAGAAGCGAAAGGGGATTCGGGTCCATTTGCCAGGACGTCCATCCACCAGGGATTTTCGTTACTTGCTGCCATATGGTTCGGGACGATGTCCAGCAGCAAGCCCATGTCATGGTTCTGCAATTCCTTCTGGAAGGCCTCGAAATCCGCTTCCGATCCCAAATCAGCATCGATTCGGGTAGGGTCCGTCACATCATAGCCATGACCGCTGCCGCGGCGGCTGGTCAGGATTGGCGAGGCGTAAATGTCGGAGATCCCCAACTCGCAAAGGTAGTCCAGAATTGCGCACGCGTTTTGGAAAGTGAAGTCCTTGTTGAACTGCAACCGATAAGTGGCCGTGGGAATACGCCTGGTCAGCATTTGCTCTTATGCGTTTTGAATCCGCAACATTTCTCGCAAAGCACTCAGCTCGTTCATCCAATTCTGGTCGATCGGATTGCCCTTCTCCGCTTCCGGTCGATGTTCTTTCATATCTTTGACCAGGGGACCATAGGCGACGTTCTGCGCCTCCCGCAACACGACCGGAAAGGGAAGTGGGTCGATGAATTCCAGGAGCTTTCTCAGGCCTTGCGCCGCTTCGATATTTCCTGAGTCCGTGGCGAAGTTATCCGCTGCTTTTTCCAATTTCTTCCGGATCACGTATTCCAGAGTCGTCACATCCAGTGAGACCTTGCTATTCGCCGCTTCCTTCAAAAGAGTTTGGACACTGTCCGCGTCCGGCTCGGGGCGCTCAAACTCCTGACGCAGTTGGCTGTTGAGCGCGACGTCCGCCGCGGCTTGGAACGCCGGGGGTACGGGAATGCCCACCCCGTTCAGGAATCGAATAAGCGATGCATGGCTATCGTAGATGCCTCGATAGGCCGCGGTTGTGGTGATCAGAGAATCGCTTAAAATGAGGTTTACGATCGCACGCCTCTCATCTTGGAAAAGGCTTCTCAGCGAGAACGTGTTCCGGTTGAACTCCTCGTCAAGAATGCGGATCATTGCCGCCGTATCCGCCTTCGAGAAGGGATCTGCAAACTTCTTTTTTAGATCGTCATAGTTTTCGGGCTCCTGGCTGCAGCGTATTCCTCCGGTGACATCGTGATCGCCAAGATGAAGCACTCCGAAGCTGAGCGTCGCGGATTCCCGCGTAATCTGTGACCTCAGCCGTGCTCGCCCGATCGCCAACCGCAGCTTTCCTTCCGCTTCCAGAAAATAGCTCTCACGTTCGACGTCGTAGCAATAGATTCTGGTCTTTTCGCTGTAATTTTGAAACAGAGAACACATCGCGTAATGGCCCGCTACCTTTCCGATATCCACAAACGCAGGCTTCACCCATTTGTCGTAAATCCGGGCGCCGTCGCCATGTTCGGGCAGATTGCTCTTTGCCAAACGCAATCGTTCCCGGAATTGTTCTTCGACGCGATCGCCCAGGAACTCCTTCGCCAACTGCACCGCGCGGCCGGCGTAGTGAATCACTTGCACGGTCTCCAGTCCCGAGAGTTCGTCGAAGAACCATCCACAGCTCGTATACATGAGGAGCGCGTGACGCTGCATTTCGAGCAGCTTTAATGCCGTCACCTGCTCGTCCGCAGTCAAGGCATGCGTAGCATGCTCATCAAAAAATGACGCAAAGGTCGCGTCGGACCGATCTATAGTCACGCGGATGTATTCGTCCCGGGCTCGCCAAGGATCTTTCAGCAAGCCCGTGGCCCTTTCCTGATAAACAGGAGCCAATTCATCGCGCAGCCAATCCAGCGCTGCGCGCAGAGGGGCTCGCCATTCTTGATTCCAATCGCCGTGGCCGCCCGAATTGCATCCACAATTCGATCGCCACCGTTCTATCCCATGCGCGCAACTCCAGGAGCTGTTCTCTACGATCTCAGCGAAGTGATCGGCGGGGTGCCGTTCCAGGAATTGGCCATAATTCGTCAATTCGGCGAGCTTGCTTTCCTCGATGTGGTGAAGGGCGTACGTTAATGCCATCTCTCCGAAATGATGGTGGTGTCCATAGCTCTCCCCATCGGTCGCGATGTGCGCAAGTTGCGGCCAGTCTCTTGTATCCGATAATCCGCTCAGTAGGCGGTCCGCAAAGCGCTTTCCATCGTTCAGAAGCCCCTCGAACGCCACGCCCTGCGAGATTGGGCCATCGTAGAAGAACACACTGATCGTCTTACGCGACGGCAACCGCACTAGATAAGCGCGGCTCGGATCGACGCGATCGCCGCTCACATCTTTCCAACTTCGGCTGCCTTTCCTCCGCACCCGTTTTGCTTGTCGCGGCGCCAGGATTGTGAACGCGATGCCGTTCTCAGCCAAAACTTCAAGAGTCTCAATATCTACTGCCGTCTCCGGGAGCCACATTCCCTCCGGAGGCCTTCCAAATCGCTGCTGGAAGTCGGTAATTCCCCATTTCACTTGCGTTACTTTGTCCCGTCGATTTGCAAGCGGCAGGATCATATGGTTGTAACCCTGCGCTATTGCTGACCCATGCCCGCCAAATCTCCGCTGGCTCAGCTTGTCGGCGTCGAGAATCGCCTCATACACTTTGGGCCCTTTAGCTTGCAACCAAGAGATAAGTGATGGGCCAAAATTAAAACTCATTCGAGCGTAGTTGTTCACCAACTGGAGGATTCGTTGTTCGTTGTCAAGAATCCGCGACGTCGCATTCGGCCCATAGCATTCCGCGGTGATACGTTCGTTCCAGTCGTGATAGGGATACGCGGAGTCTTGCAACTCGATCGCTTCCAGCGATGGATTCTCTCGGGGAGGCTGATAAAAATGACCGTGTACGCAGACGTATCGCATGTTTACTCCCGCTTTGGACAATCATTTTCTAAATCGAGAAATCTTGAGTACAGCCTGTCCAACCCCGCCTGCTGCGACGCCAACCCTTTGGAACAGCTCGCATTCCAAGCAGCATTACGTCCCCCGTATCAAGGCTCAAACGCCAAAGCGAGTGTCCGGCCGTTGGCTATTTCGGGTATATGGACGAGTGCTCGACAGCAGGTTAGTGGTGGATGACGCCTCAGCGGAAGGCCAGAGTAACCGCCTCTGTGCGGCCGTTGACTCGATGCTTCCAAGGGATATTTCGTACCTGCATCCTTATCGTATCTTCCGCGATCCAGATCTCGCTCTAAAACAACGAACGACTGCGTTTGCAATTCAAGAGCAGAGCGATTATTTCCTTCCACCTGCGATGGAAGCGAACTTCCGGGGCCAGCCCACTTACCATCCGCGGAATCGAGCATCTTCGTCCAGATCCCGCTCGGCAACGCCACCTGCCCCGTGCCTGTGCGCCTCCCGAAATAAAATAGGATTGCGAGAGTAGCGAGTGAGCCTATGCTGGGGAATATCATCAGCACCGATTCCTCGCCTTCACTCACCTGCAACCCAGTTCGCTTGCCTAACAGGTAGTCTCGACGTATGCGAAGCAATTCCTTATAGAATAGCCTCAGGGTACGATGCGGTTGTTTCTTCTTCAGATCATGGATCAGCTTCGAACCCTCAAACGTCGATTCATTCTGTGGATCAGGAGCCTCATCTTGCCGGCCGAATGCCGCAAATTCCTCTCGGCGCCCCTTGCGCACCGCCTCGATCAATTCGGGGTCACCATGACTCGTGAAGTATTGAAAAGGGGCCTTCTCTCCGTACTCCTCCCCCATGAATAACAACGGCACGAACGGAGAGAGCAATGTGACCCCGGCGGCGAGCTTGAGCCCCTCAAATTCGATTAGCTTACTCAACCGCTCGCCGACCGCCCGATTTCCAATTTGGTCGTGATTCTGATTGCAGACCACAAAGCGCGAAGGCGCAAGTCCACTGGGTGAATTGCCATGACAGCGCCGCCGGAATCCTGAGAACTCTCCTGAATAATACCAACCGTTCCTTAGTGTCTCGGCCAGATGGTGTACTGTTCCAAAATCTGAATAATATCCAGCTTGCTCTCCCGTCAGCACGGAATGCAGCGAGTGATGAAAGTCGTCGCTCCACTGCGCGTGCAATTCATACCCGCCGCGTTCCGGCGTATGCAAAATGCGCGCATCGTTCAAATCACTTTCCGCGATCAAGTGGATGTGCCTTCCCAGGCGCTTCGCGAGAGATTCCACTTCCTCCTTCAGCTCCCTCAACAAATGGCGCGCGCCGAAATCGAAAATACCGTGAATCGCATCCAGGCGCAGAGCGTCCAGATGATATTTTTCCAGCCAGTACAAGGCATTTTCGACAAAGAATCGCCGCACCGGTCCGCTGTCACATCCGTCGTAGTTAAGCGCTTGCCCCCAGGGTGTTTGATAGCGGTTTGTAAAATAAGGGCCATACTCGGCAAGATAATTGCCTTCCGGCCCGAGATGGTTGTACACAACATCCAGGGCCACCGAAAATCCATGCTGGTGAGCAGCGTCTACCAGCTTCTGTAGCCCAATGGGGCCGCCGTAGCTGTTCTGAGGCGCGAAAGGATAGACCCCGTCATATCCCCAGTTGCGAGACCCGGGAAACTGCGCGATCGGCATCAGCTCAATGGTGGTAATTCCCAGATCCGCAAGTTCAGCCAGATGTTTGATGAGCGTTTCGAAAGTTCCTTCCCGCGTATAGGTTCCTACATGCAGCTCATAAAAAACACTTTTCTCAAGCGGCCGCCCTTTCCACAAAGCATCGGTCCACTCGAACCGGCGGAAGTCCACAACTTGCGATGGTCCATGAACTCCGTGCGGCTGAAATCGCGAGGCAGGGTCAGGCCGTTCGCGAGCGTTGGCAAGCCGATAGACGTACTGCGTGTCCGGAGGGATGCCATCGAGCGTCGCGACGTGATAGCCCAATTCATCGCTCTTCATCGGCACAACGCCCCTTCCCGCGCCTGAGAGTAGGAGATCCACGTGTGCCGAGTTTGGCGCCCAGACCATGAAGTTCCACCCCCCATTCGCCAGGGAAGTGGCGCCCAATTCAACGACTTGATCGTGCAGCGTTGTTCTCAACAGAGAAGCCTATGCCGAGACCGTCTTCGTTCGGTCTGATGAACAAGCCCGGCCACGAGCGGAGATGAGACTTCGCAAACGAGTCGCCTTACTTGGCTTCCTAATAATTCCGGTTCCATCAGATCTAGCGACGCAGCCTATGAGTTCTTTAGAAGAGGACTTCTCAGGCGCAATCTCGATCCATGGCGAAAAGATCATCGAATCGTGGGCAAGATGCCTGGGTTCGGGTGGATAAACACCGGGCCATTTCTTCGAGTGCCCTCACGAACTCCAATGGACGGAGAGCTGGCAATCCCAAACATTTTTTTCCAACATCGATGGCGGGCACCCAAAGGCAAGTATTTTCGGCTGGCAAGTAAAGGAACGCGGTAATAACGGGAAGGTGGGCCAAAGCCGCCAGCAGACCTAAGCCAGTTCCATCGGACAGATATGTATGGCTGAGCACTAGATCAACCCGATTCGAACCCAACAGGTCGGAGGCTGCTCGTATATTGCTAGCAAAATGATCTTGGAATTTCCACCGGTGCAGCTTGTCCGTCAAGGCCCGGGCACTATGAAAATTCTGTCCGACCAAGAGCACATTCCGTCCGCATAGTGTCATTCGTCGCCTCGCACGTACTTGCTCTTCGCCTGGGGGTGGTAACCGTACCAAAAGAATCCGAGTCAAAACTGTTCAAAAGAGAACAGCCACGCATCCTATCGCTTGCACACGCATACCTCCTTCGCAAAGGACTTCACTGTGTGATGATGCCTGAGAAGAGGAAATCTCGGTGCCTGGAAAGTTTTCCGAGATGAGGACTTCCCCGGACGTGGGTATTTGCGATTCGTGGTTCACGGATGATGCGGAAATTTCCGAACAATTTTCCAACGGACTGACGCGCAATTCCCGTCTCAGGATAACATCCGAATCGATGCCTCCTCGCATGCTATCTGGAGTGAGAGCACAGAACCTAAGGTCGAAAACTAGCGTGCTTCTATCGAGTGGAACGCAATTCCCACAAAGGTAGGCGGAGTTACGGAATTTTTTGTGGAGGGTCAATGTCGCGCAGTCCACCACATAAGTCGGTCGCGATCGGCACACACTTAATTTGTTCCCTTTCGAACAGACACTCCAGCGTCGATGCGTCAGTCTGTTCAGGACATTGATCCTCCGGCATGTGCACCTCCAGGTGCCGGCACGCCGAAAATGGAAATCCTATCGTAGCTCGCGCTCACGATTTCTGAGAATCCCAGGAAGTCGCTTTCAGGCTCCTCCGTGACATAGCCGGAATCCAAATTGTTCTTTACTAAGAGGCGACCCCCGCCACAGCCACAAAATCATCCATGGCGCAAGTGAACCGTGTTAGGAGCAGAAGATGGAACATATCTTGGTGAGCTGGCGTACATGGATGTGGTCCGTCAGCACAATCGCCGCCGCGATTTTTATCGCCCTGGCAGTTCATACAGTATTGTTTTTCCTTCTGAAGCGCCTGGCCCGCCGAAAAGGAGATGTTTTCATTAGCTCGCTGGTGAGGCACGGGCAGAGGCCCTCGCGCTGGATTCTGCCACTGCTCGCGTTGATGGGCGCACTACCAGCGGCGGGTCTTTCAGAGAGCGTGCTGACCTCAATCGAACGCGCAGTCGGCCTTGGATTGATCGCCGCTACCGCCTGGCTGGTAATCCTGATCAGCCAGATCATCTCAGACCTCATCACCGCGCGATACCGCATCGACTTGGGGGACAATCTATCCGCGCGCCGCGTCTACACACAGATTGGAGTCCTGCACCGGATTGTGGTCGCGATCGTCGTGGTCGTTGCTCTCTCCATCATGTTGATGACTTTCCCCACGATCAAGCATATCGGGATGAGCCTGCTCGCCTCGGCGGGATTGGCCGGATTGATCGTTGGCATGGCGATGAAGAGCACGCTCTCAAGCCTGCTTGCCGGTATCCAGATAGCGTTCACACAACCGATCCGCATCGAGGACGTCGTGGTGGTAGAAGGTGAATGGGGGTGGATCGAGGAAATCGGCACGACCTACGTCGTTGTCCGGATTTGGGATTTGCGGAGGCTCGTGCTACCGCTTTCTTACTTCATTGAACAGCCGTTCCAAAATTGGACGCGCACCAGCGCGGATCTGCTCGCCAACGTCCTTCTCTACGTTGACTACTCGGTACCCGTCGAAGAGGTTCGGGCGGAGTTGCGCCGCATTTTGAGATCCACAAATCTATGGAAAGGCGAGGTCTGTGTCCTCCAGGTCACCGACGCCACTGACCATGCGATTCAACTCCGCGCGCTAGTGGACGCGCGTGATTCTAGCGGAGCCTGGGACCTACGCTGCTACTTGCGCGAGAAATTGATTCAGTTCCTACAAGAGAAGTATCCAAATGCGCTACCGAAGTTCCGTGCTGACCTCCACGGGCCGCCCACTGAAACGAGCTCCCAGCAGCTACTAACATCTGTCGGAGGGACTAAGTAACCTTCGCCCGTCAGGCCCGACGCGATTTCGGACATGGACCAGATTACCTAAGCGGAGCCATACGAGTGCAATGTAGGTGTTATGCCCGGAAGCGACCCCTCGTGAGATGTGCTTCCGCTCACCGAGTGCGAGCGTTGCCAGCGAGCGCCGCCGGGTGGCCGGAACAATCCCGCCGTGCCGCGACAACAGGAAGTGAATGGACACATCGCTCTTGCCGAAGGGGCGTCCAATCCCATGCAACGACTGTCCCGCCTTCCTTCCAACGCCTCGACAGGTCGGTTCTCTGCATCGCGGAAAGCTTCACCCGTCTCGCTTGCATCATAAACAGAGAACGATCCTCGACGAGGTCAGACGAGCTGTGGGTAGCCACGTTCCGGGGAAGTGCTCTATTCGGGTATCCAGCGTCTGAGGATGGCCTTAAAACCTTGCCTTTCCAGCTCGCCCTTGACTTTGGCAGTGGAATCGGCATCGCCGTAGACTCCGACGGCCACCCGGTAGAAAGGATCGTCGCCGCGTTTGAACACAAACGCGGGGAAATTACTCTGATGCAAGCTCTCCGCAAGAGCATCCGCGTTGTCTTCGTGTTTCATGGCGGCCACTTGAAGCACGAAACCAGTACTGTCCAAGGAAAGCGCGGTAGCGAGAGCCGAGGTTGACTGCTCAACGAATGACCCTGAAGAGAGAATCCCGGGCTCTTTTCCAGCAGATGTGATCTCTATGGCCCGCCGATCATTCGCCACGCCGCGCCCGTTGTGACGCAGGAAAACGACTGCCGCCGAAATGAGCAATACAGCTAGAAAAAGCCAGATCAGATAGTGCGACGTGCCATCGCGCGGACGGGATCGGCTGGCAAGTTCAGGTTGCGTCAGGGTATCAAAGGCAAATACATCGTATTCACGCCGCATCGTGGACACCTCGCTCACGGTTTGTGTCACAACCTGCCCCGGTGCCGGGCCGTCAATCGTGGAGAACAACGCTCAGGAGAGATTTATTAATGTGAATGTCACGGTTGGAGTATTCGATGAAGCCCAAATCCCTGAATTTGTTCATGAAGAAATTCACTCGGGAGCGTGTTGTCCCAATCATTTCCGCTAAAGTTTCTTGCGATAGATGGGCGATCGTTTTGTTGGGCTGGTCTTGCTTGCCATATTGCGCGAGCATCAGCAGAGTGCGGGCCAGCCGCTTTTCGCTGTTGTTAAAAAGTTGGTCGATTAGGTCTTGCTCGACACGCATATTTCGTCCCAGCATATAAGCGATGAAGTGGTCGGAGAAGGCATGCTCGGCGCTGAGAACCTGAATCATTTCCTTTTTCCTGATGACGAGTAAAGTTGTGGGCGCAAGACAAGTCGCCGTCGCGATGGAAATGGATTGGGTCGTCAAACACCCTTCGCCCAAAAAGTCTCCCGGTCCAAGGATCGCGACAACGGCTTCTCTGCCAGATTCGTTGACGACAATCAGCTTTACGCTGCCTTTCTGAATATAAAAGACTTCTTTGGCGGGATCGCCCTGCCTGAAAACAGTATCTTTTCGGTTAAACAGGGCCGTTGATTTCCCCAGACCGGTTGAGTCGAGAAACGACTCCACGTTGAAGACAAGGCGCTTTGACTTCGCCTTCTTGGGAGAGGGAAAGACCTCGATGGGCGCACGTGCAACTGCTACTGATGCCATGTAGCATGGCTACAGGAATTTGGATCTCCAAACTGTTCAATATTGCACAGTCCAGATATTCACAGAAATACACAGATATTTTCACAGATATCCACAAAATAGTTTGGTTACAACCTTTCTGCTAAGGGCAGGCTCGTCATGCGAACTCAAGCTTATTTCACGTAGCGTGCCTCTTCGCCTCGGCGAATCCGAGCGGCTCGATCTCACAAGATACCCTATAAATTTTGAAAGACTCGATAGGTCCTGATACGTTGGCTTATTGATTTCATAACGACGTCGGCTCCTTGGACCCGGGTAGACTTGGCGTGCGAGATGCGGAGCTGCTGCTGAGGCTTCTGGCGGAGGATCGTTTTCCGCGGTTCTGGGTGCCCACGGCAGCCGAGCGAGACGACCGGCAGTTGCTCTTGCACCGTCACAAACTGGTGCGCACTGTATAACCTGACGAATGTTCGTCCCCGAAAATTGCTCACCAGAGGTCACGCGAGGCTCTGGCCCATCTGTCTGCGGAGGACGAAAGGACCGAAACCCTGTTTCTTCCCACTTCCATATTCAATGGAATGACTTCGTCTGCCTGGACTGGCAATGCTTCACGACCCGTGAGGTAGCGATGACACGGGCGAAGGAACTTGCCCGGCCCGATGAAGAGTTCACTATCGTAGAGGTGTTCGGCACGTGTGCTCCAGGAGGACCAAAAGCGGCTTCAGCCAGCTAGCCTCTCATTCCCGGTACGAGATCCTGACCCAAGAATTTCCGAATTGTGTGCGCCAATCTGCCTCCCATTTTCGCTTTATGGAGTGAAGGCACGACGCGGCCATTCGCCTCCTCGCGATTGCCTCGGCCCGAAAATGGTCTTTATGGCACCGGCAAGCTGACTGAGTTAGGCGAAATACGATGCTCTTTTTCATGATGTTTTGGATTTCGCTGTCCGCGTCCGCCTTCCCTGATGAGGGTAGGCAGGCGCGTCATGAAGAGATCGCAAAGATGGTCTGTGTTCTTCGTTCTAGGGCTAGTAGTGACGGGCAACTTCTGGGCAGTTGCTCAGACCCCGGAAGCACGCTCTGCGGATTCAACTTTGGCCTTCACGATTCACGTCCACAACTACGCCGAAGTTGACCACAAGACACTGCTGGAAGCGGAGAAAATAGCTGCCGGGATTTACCGGAAAGTGGGAGTCGAAACCCGGTGGAGCGATGCTCCAATTGCTCCGAAGCTCATCAGCCAGGAAAATTTGGCGGACCGTAGCTGGTTGGATCTCACCGATATCGACCTCCACATTCTTCCGCGCATCATGGCGGACCGCATCGGCCTCCCAAACAAGGCGATGGGTTTAGCGCCCGGCACGGAACCTGACCGGCAGGTAGTATACGTGTTCTACCACCGCGTAGAAGTCCTTGCCCAAAGTCAGGTGAAAGCGCTATTCGAAGGAAGCATTCGCAGGCCGGCTACTACGGCGCAGATTCTGGGCCATGCGATTGCCCACGAGATCGGCCACTTGTTGCTGAATTTCGAATCCCACTCCGCTACCGGCATTATGCGTGGCGATTGGGATCTCAGCGACTTGCAGAGCGTCGCCTCGGGGTATTTGCTTTTCACAGCGAATCAGGCTGAAGTCATCCGTGCGGAGGTGGCGCGGCGCGCGAGTCGGCCGGTTTCTTCAAGGCCATGAATCGCTGCGGTGCCGCAGATCATTGCAGCAGGTTTGCGCGGCGCGGTATTTGGGCGAAGTGCGGCGCAACGGATATAGTTCAATCACTGCTTATCGTAGACCAGTACGTTGTTGATCGATTGACCTTTCGCACCCTTACCCTTGGACGTTATCGTCATGACTTTGCCGTCTTTTGAGACCACTATTGTCACCGTGGAGACCACCTTACCTTCTTTCTTTCCCATGGAATCGATATGGTTTGCGTCGATAAGTTTGACGTTGAGGGTATCAGCCCCACTGGAGTCCCCAGTTGTGGGATAATCCTTTCCGTCATATTTGACTGTGAAGGCTTCTGGGTGGGTGCTGCCGTCTGCATCGACTCGCTCCCCGCTGAATTTGTAGCCATCACCAGTCGGTTCGTAGGTTCGTGTTTCGCTCTTGATTGGCGGGCCGGGGGCAAACTTGGATTTTGCAACGTTCAGTTTCCAAGTTCCCATGTGTGCGTCGGTTTGAGCAAACACCGATCCCGCGCCAGCTAAAACCAGAACAACAACGCTGAAAATCGTGAAAAATTTCTTCATCAAAGTCTCTCCTTAAATTTCACCTTAAATAATTCACTTGGAACCGTGGACTAGTTGGGGGCCTTGGGGAGAGTGAAGATCGCGGCATGTTAAGCCGAACCTCAGTCAATGTCCATCACCATTTGGTAAGCAGCGGGATCTGATTGCAGGCGTAGTTTCTCTCCCGATCCAGGCTGGCGGATCACTCGCGGGAAATGACTCCAACGATGCCTCTTCGACAAGATCGAGTTCCTGATTCACGTTCTGCTGGATCGGCTCGCGTTCCTCTTGTTGTTGCGGACCCACTCGCCTATTCTGCGCCGTAACGGAGACTTTCTCAAAGCCTTGCGCTCCGAAATCCGTCCCGTCTTGCTTTATGGAGTGAAGGCGCGGTGCGGACTCCGACACCGGCAACACAAGCACGTCGGCCTATGCAACAGGGAGGCTGGCGGCCCAACGGGAAAGCAGACAGGTACGCTAGGCCCAAAAGCGGCAGGGTCTCGCCGCGCTTATTTCAGGACAATCTGAGCCACCGCAGCCAATATCAAGAGCCCAAGCGCAGCCAGCAACAATTTCTCCGACCAAGCGTGGTCATGCATCATGGAAGCCTCGTTACCAAATGCGGTTTCGAGGTTTATGCGCTGTTGGTATTCCAGCTGTCTGTTCAATATTGCACACTCGCCAGTGCCATGCTCCCCGTGCTCAAATCCATGAACACCTGGGTACCCCGCTCCTCGTGCAACTCCCCGCCCCGTCCCAGCCGCTACCGTGCACAACCCCACCGCAGGCACCCTGGAAGAGGCGTGGCAGCGCTTTATCGCTGAGGCGGAGGTGCGGAAGCTGCACGCTTCGACAGGACCGGCAATTCTACGCCCCACACGGCTATCGGGAGTTGGCAAGGACTTTGCGAAGACTGTTCAAGCTTGCGGGCGTTCGAGGGACCGCACATTGTTTCGGGGACACGTTCGCGGTTGAGCTATTGCTAGCGGGCGTGTCGACTGAAGAGGTTGCAGTTCTGCTCGGTCACTGCAACATCGGAATCACGCAGAAACACCACAGCCCAGGGGTACATTCACGGCGGCGTCGACTCGAAGCAAATCTCGAGCGGGCTTGGAATTGTGATCCGATTGTGCTTCTCAATGAAAAGACAAGCCCAAAAAGCAACTGACGTCGATGGTGTCCTACCAAACTAATTGGCTTGCGAATCAGCAATGCGAGGACTCCAAGGAACAAAGATCAGAAAGTGTTTTTTTTCACGCCCAAGATACACCCGTTGATACGCGAAACCCATAGAGACTTACTAAATGACTTTAGAATGAACAGTGCCGGCGGTGAGACTCGAACTCACGACCTAGGGATTATGAGACCCTCGCTCTACCCCTGAGCTACGCCGGCAAAGCAAAAACAAGGCCCACCATGTTACGGATGGATTCCGAGGACTGTCAAGCGGGATATGGCCATGCACCCGGGCAGCGTTGAGCCAGCCCAGTTCGTATCTCGGACCGGAGCGTATACCTTCGCTCGCCGTCCCGCCCTTCCATCGCAAGATACTGAAGATAATAGACTTAATAGTACGTCCTGGTAGTACCGCCGTACCCTTGACCTCGTCGGCCCTGGCTCCTATCATCTACGGCGGACGATGAGGATGAGCCAATCCCTCTGACAGCAAGTAAGGCCGGAGGGGCGATTGTCCGAGTGTGTTGACCGTTTAGGCACAATGTAACTTTTCTGTTCCAATTCGGAACGGAAATACATATGATCCTCCCCGGGTTAGCTTCCGGTTCGGAGGGTCTATGTCAAAGTTGCTCACGGTTGTGGCATTCGCATTGTTGGTCCTGTCGGGGGCGATGGGGCTTCGGAATATCGCGGCGACGTATGCCGCACATTCCTCGGGCTCTAATCTCACCGCGCAGGGCTATCCATTCCCGCCGCACCGCGGCGGTGGTAACCACTAGCCAGAGCGTGCTACCCGCAGCGAACTGGGTCCACGCGGAGGTTGGTTCCTGTGTTGGACCCAGTGAGCTACGGGATTTGGCTGGCCGTTGTTTTGACGGAAGTCATTTCCCTGGCCTGCATGATTCGGGGAAGGGCGTTCACCCAGCACTTCACCCTCGTGCTGTACCTGTGCAGCTGCCTCGCCAGTGAACTCGGCGCTCACGCCATCCTTGGGAATTCCGGATACAACTCAGACGCCTACTATTACTTCTTTTTCTACTCGAAATCGCTCCTAACGATCTGCCTCTACTTCGTTCTCATGAATATGTATTCGCACGTGTTTTCGGACATGGGTGCGGGTAAATACATACGCGTGGGCGCGGCGATGATCATGGCGGGCACGGCCGGGATTTCCTACTATATGGTGGCCGCCTCCTCCACGCGGCTGATTACGAACTTCGCGGCGGAACTTGGCCAGAACCTATATTTCGTCGCCGTTATTTTGACCTATTTGCTCTGGTTCGCCATGGCCAAGCTGCGCGAGAACAGAACGCGCGTCTTGCAGCTGGTTCTTTCGATGGGCGTCTACGTCAGTTTGTCAGCCGGCAGTTTCGCCATCTTCAATCTCTACCCGAATCATGATGATTTCTGGAAGTACTACTTCCCCATCACATCGATGTGGCTGCCGCTTTCCTGGGCCTATACGTTTCTGAAGGTCCCGAAGGACGCGCGGCTGGCGACGGCGAAGGTGCTGGCGCCGAACTCATGATGCCCGGCATGATCTTCGCGATCTCACTTCTGGCGTTGCTGCAGTTCTTCGTCTCGTACACGCGATCGCTGATCGCCGAGTCGAGAACCCACCAGCTGTCCGATCAGACGCGCGACATTTGCGGCTTCACGGCCAAGACGGCTCGCGGCGATCAATTCCCGCGCCTCCTGCAGCTGATCGAGCTGTGCCCCGAAAGCGGCGGAGACGGCTTCAAAGTTCGCTCGGTCACCCTGTATTTCCGTTTGCTTGGCTTGGCAAACGGCGTGTTCCGCTGGCTGATGGTGCCCTCCGCCGCCGTCTGGATCGAAGCGGAGCGCGGCTGCTGCGCGTACGCCGCTGCGGTGGCGCTCGATCGCCGGATTGCATACAACCGGACGATCATGGCGCAGCAAGCCAGCCACTAGATCGGGAAGCCGGGTTCAGCAGCGCCGATTTTCGTTTCGCTCGCCCTCGCGAAATATCACCTCGGATTGTGAGAAGACAGTGTTGGTTGTTACCATCGTCTCAGGAGAGGCCGCCCGCCCCGCGACCCTCTGAAGGAATCTGCCGGCCGTTTTCTTCACATGCAAAGAGATTTGCAAAAGCGAGTCCTTAATACTGTCGCGCGCCATGCCATGATTCGGCCGGGCGGCCGCGTTGGACTCGGTGTTTCGGGCGGCGCGGACTCGGTGGCGCTGCTGCGGATTTTTGCGGAGCTACGCGCGCAGCTGGGAATCACAATTTTCGTTCTGCATTTCCACCATCAATTGCGCGGGGCGGACGCCGATGAAGACGAGCGTTTTGTGAAAGCGCTCGCGGAAGAATTTCGCTTCGAATTTAGATCTGGGCGCGGCGATGTCGCCGCGGAAGCGAAGCGCAACGGCTGGAACATTGAAGACGCCGGGCGGCGGTTGCGCTATCAATTTTTTTCAGCCGTCGCGGCGGCGGGCGGCCTCGACTGCGTCGCCGTGGCACATACCGCGAACGATCAGGCCGAAACTGTGCTGTCGCATTTGTTGCGGGGCACCGGCATCGCGGGCCTTGCGGGAATTTACCCAGTCGTGGGACAGATCGTACGGCCGCTGCTCGAACTCGAGCGCGAAGAATTGCGCGAGTATCTGGCCTCCCTCGGCCAATCCTGGCGCGAAGACGCCACGAACCAAGACACTTGTCGAACGCGCGCAAAGATTCGCCACGAGCTGATTCCGCTGCTCGTCCGCGATTTCGAAGGCTCGGCGGTCACACGCCTGGCGCGGCTGGCGATGCACGCGCGCGAGGACGAAGCGTTCTGGCGTTCGCTCGAAGACGAACGCTTTCGCTCGCTCGCGACACGTGAATCTTCCGGCGCAATTTCGTTGAGCACCGAGGATCTTCTCGCGCCTTTGCCATCCCTCGTCTCGGACGAAATGAGTTCCGCCATTGCTCCGGCGTCGCCCCCGACGCCGGCGCTCACTCGCCGCCTCGTGCGGCGAATTTATGCAGAGCTGCGAGGCAGCCGCGAGCAGCTGACTTCGCGGCACGTCGATTCTGTCATCGATCTGGCCACCAGGTCGCAAAGCGGTGCGAAAGTGGATCTACCCGGAATCAACGTCGAAAGAGTTTTCGACCGGCTCTATTTCACAAATGCGTCCGCCCCGGCGGAAGCCGCGCGTGAATCCGGAAATGCCGGCGCGATTCGCGATTTCGCGTACAACGTTTCCCGGCCTGCCAGCCTGGACGGCGTTTCCATTGTTGTTACGGAACTTCACCGCCGGTTCAATTTGAAAATGGTTGACTGGCCTCCGGTCGAGAGCGACACTGTAACAGGCAGGGGTGCCCTCGATTTCGACCGTGTCCAATGGCCACTGGTTCTTCGCAATTGGCGACCTGGCGACTCCTATCGCCCTCATGGGAGCCGGCGCGTTCGAAAACTCAAACGCCTACTTCTGGAATCCCGAGTACCCCGGAACAGCAGGGGAGGCTGGCCCGTTTTGGCCAGCGCCGGAAAAGTCATTTGGGCTTCGGGATATCCGGTCGCTGAAGAGTTCGCCGCGAGCCCGGCAACGGAGACCGGCTTAGTGATTGGTGAAGAAGAACTTTGAGGCGAGGCGACGCGGCGCGACACGCTGGCGGATGGAATGCGCGGTGGTGGCTGGAACGAAAAAGGCTGGATTACTTTGGCACACTGCATGCATCTAAGCGTGTAGGGCAATGCAGAGCGATTGGGGTCCGATGGTTAAATCCCCCAGCTCGGAACTTGAAAGTAGACCTTGACTGGGAGCCGAATCCAGATTTCGCTCGCCGGAACATCCGGCAGGTGAGGTAAAGACGTGAACCCGAGTTCGACGCTAAAAACCGTGATGTTCTGGCTATTCATCATCATGCTGGTCGTGCTGCTGTGGACGCTTGTGTCGAAGAGCGGCCAGTCGGCCCGCGAGGAAGAACCCAGCTACAGCGAATTCATGGCCCAGGTGGACCGGGGAAACGTGAAGGAAGTCACGCTGTACCTCGCGCCCACGAGCTATGAAATTGAAGGCGAATGGCGCGAACCCTCCAAGAAATTCCGCACCACGATTTTCAAGGAATCGGCCCCGGATCTGGCCAAGACGCTGCGTGACAAGAATGTTCTGATCAACGTAAAGGAAGTAAATCGGGCGGACTGGGTTACGTTCCTGCTGAATGCCGCGCCACTGTTTTTGCTGGTCGCGTTCTGGATTTTCATGATGCGGCAGATGCAAGCCGGCGGAAACAAGGCGCTGAGCTTCGGGAAATCGCGCGCGCGTCTTTTGACGGCGCAGCAGAAGAAAGCCACATTTAAGGATGTCGCGGGCACGGATGAAGCCAAGGAAGAACTCCAGGAAATCATCGAGTTCCTGAAGGACCCGCAGAAATTCCAGAAGCTCGGCGGGCGCATTCCCAAGGGCGTTTTGCTCGTCGGCCCTCCAGGCACGGGGAAAACGTTGCTGGCGCGGGCGATTGCCGGTGAAGCGAATGTTCCGTTCTTCTCGATTTCCGGCTCCGATTTCGTGGAAATGTTCGTCGGCGTGGGCGCGAGCCGTGTGCGCGACCTCTTTGAACAGGGCAAGAAGAACGCGCCCTGCATTATTTTCATCGACGAAATTGACGCCGTCGGGCGCCATCGTGGCGCGGGCCTTGGCGGCGGCCACGACGAGCGCGAGCAGACGCTGAACGCGCTGCTCGTCGAAATGGACGGATTTGAATCGAACGAAGGCGTGATCCTGATCGCCGCGACCAACCGGCCAGACGTGCTCGATCCCGCGCTGCTGCGGCCCGGCCGCTTTGACCGGCGCGTGGTGGTCGCCCGGCCGGATGTCAAGGGCCGCGAGGAAATTCTCCGCGTGCACACTCGCAAGGTGCCTCTCAGCGACGATGTCGAACTGTCCGTGATCGCCCGCGGCACACCCGGCTTCTCCGGCGCCGATCTCGCCAATCTGGTAAACGAGGCCGCGTTGTGGGCCGCGCGGCAGGGGCGCAAGCTCGTGATGATGGCGGACTTCGAGATGTCCAAGGACAAAGTCCTGATGGGCGTCGAGCGCAAGTCCATGATTTTGTCCGAGGATGAAAAGCGCAACACCGCGTATCACGAGGCCGGCCATGCCCTCGTCGCGGCCATAACTCCCGGCACCGATCCGCTGCACAAGGTCACAATCATTCCGCGCGGAATGGCGCTCGGCCTCACCATGCAGCTGCCGATCGACGACAAGCACACCTACACGAAGACCTATCTCGAAGGGACGCTCACCGTGCTCATGGGCGGGCGCTCGGCCGAGGAAATTTTCCTGGGCCACGTCACCACCGGCGCCGGCAATGACATCGAGCGCGCCACGGACATCGCTCGCAAAATGGTTTGCGACTGGGGCATGAGCACGCTCGGGCCACTGGCCTACGGCAAGAAAGAAGAAGCGATTTTCCTCGGCCGCGAGATCGCCCAGCATCGCGACTATTCCGAAGACACCGCGATCCGGATCGACCAGGAAGTCCACGGCATCGTGACCGCCGCGTACAACAACGCGCGCGGCGTCCTCGAGAATAACCGCGACACGCTCGAGCGCATCGCTGTCGCGCTGCTCGACCGCGAAGTCCTCGACGCCACCGAGCTGCGGCTCCTGATGGAAAACAAGCCCCTGCCGGAGAAGGTGCGCCCCGTGCCGCCGTCTCCGCCGCAGCCTCTCCCCGGCGCCGAGCCCAAGCCCGCGCCGCGTCCGGAGTTGCGGCCCGCACCTGGTTTCAGCAAGGGCTAATCCTCAAAGCTTTCCCCTCGAAAAAAAATGGCGGTTCATCGATCGATGAACCGCCGCATTTTTTGAAAGCCGAAATTTCCTGCCGAAGTTACTTCGGCGCGGTCTTGTCGTTGTGCTTGTCTTTGTAGATTTGTCGGCTGGCGTTGTTTTGTTCGTGGTTGACCTGCTTCTTTTCCGCGGTGGTCAGCTTGCCGCCATTCGCTTGGCGGTCGGCTCTCACTTGCTGATTGATATTCTGTTGCTGGTGTTCCAGGTGTGCGGTCTCACCGGGCGCGAGTTGTCCGCTGTGAACGCCTTGGGCGATCCGAGCTTGCTGGTTGTAGCGGCGCCCATCGACCTTATCCATCGAGGCGGTCGCCGGCCGGCCGTGATTGACGGAGGCCAGTTGGTTGCGGTCCGCGCGCGCGGTCTGCTCGTGGGAAAGCTGGTTGGCGGTCGGCTGGATGTGCCGCTCGTGCTCGTAGGACATTTCGTTGGCGGTGGGCCGCGCCGCCACGCCGCCTTCGCCGTTGAACGCGTAGTGATTGTTGACGACAGTCGTGTTGTTGATGACCGTCTTGTCGACGTAAACGTTGTGAACCACAGTCGTGTTCACGTTTACGACGGCGGTGTTGTAAACAAAGTGGTCGCCGCCCCAGTGCCCGCCAACAAAGCCCACTCCGCCGTAGCCGAATCCGTAATTAATCCCACCGTAGAAGCCCACGTGGGGTCCCCAATACCCGGCGTGCCAGGCGTATGCCCCGCCGACGAATCCCCAGTAGCCGGGCGTCCAAAGCAGGCCGACGCGAGGCGGCGCGACCCAAACTCCCGGGACCCAGAAGTATCCCTCATCGCGCCAGGCCCAGTAGCCGGGTGTCCAGATGTAGCCCTCCTCCGGGCAAGGTGGCTGGGTATACACCGGCAGCACCGGCGGCCCGACGTGCACCGAAATACCGACGGCGATCTGCGCCGACGACGGTACGGGCAGCAGAAATAATGCAACTAGTGCAACAAAAATTGCTGGCAACAGAGCCTTTCGCATAGAGAGCCCCTCCACGGGCTTTCCCCAATCCGCAAAACGTCGCGAAATCATGGCCTTGGCGGGTCGCTGGTCGGCCCGCAGCCTAAGGAACAGCAGAATGGCCCCAAGCGGCTGCGTGGAGCCCAAGCCGGACGTTCTCCCTTTAGTTGAACACGGGGGGTTGGAAAATGTCTCTCGGGGATACTTCGGGAGTGCCTTGAGGGGCAATGGACCGGAAGTTCAGGTCGAATGGTATACTACCGAACTCCTATGGCGAAGGTGACACAAGAGGGCGCGGCGGGCATTTCGCCGGAGGTGATGGCCAGCTACGAGCCGGTCATTGGGCTTGAGGTCCACGTGCAGCTCAAGACGCTGACGAAGGCGTTCTGTGCCTGCTCGGCGCGCTTTGGCGACACGCCGAACTCAAACACCTGCCCGGTCTGCCTGGGGCTGCCGGGCGCTCTCCCGGTGCTGAACAAGAAAGCCGTCGAGCTGGGGATTCGCGCGGCGCTGGCGCTGCATCTGGAGGTGCGGGAATTTCCGCGCTTTGCCCGGAAAAATTATTTTTATCCCGACCTGCCCAAAGGTTATCAAATTTCGATGTACGAATTGCCGCTGGCCATCGGCGGCTACCTCGAGATCGAGCACGACGGCCGGACGAAGCGCATCGGCATCACACGTCTGCACCTCGAAGATGACGCCGCGAAAAATCTGCACGAAGGATTTCCCGACTCGGCAGAAAAGAGCTACGTCGATTACAACCGCGGCGGCACGCCGCTCGCGGAAATCGTCTCCGAGCCGGACCTGCGTTCGCCCACTGAGGCGCATGCGTACCTGACGGCGCTCAAGGAAGTGATGCTGTACACGGAAGTGAGCGACTGCAACATGGAGGAAGGCTCGCTGCGGTGCGACTCCAACGTCAGCGTGCGGCGGCGCGGCGCGGAAAAATTCGGCACCAAGGCCGAGGTCAAGAATCTCAATTCGTTCCGTTTCTTGCAGCGCGCGCTTGAATTCGAGATCGAGCGGCAAATCGGCCTCCTCGAATCGGGTGGCCGGGTGAAGCAGGAAACGCGCCTGTGGAGCGTGGCCGCGGGGCGAACCGAGCCTATGCGGTCCAAGGAATTCGCCCACGATTATCGCTATTTTCCAGAGCCGGACCTTTTGCCCGTGCGCGTCAGCGCCGCATGGCTCGAGGAGATCGCGCGCTCAATGCCCGAGCTGCCGGACGCGAAGCGCAAGCGCTTCGTGCGGGAGCACGGCATCACGCCGTATGACGCGAGTGTGCTGGCGTCGACGCGCGAGCTCGCCGACTACTTTGAAGCGGTGGTTCGAGCGGGTGCGCCGGGGAAATCGGCCGCCAATTGGATTCAGGTGGAGCTGCTGCGCCTGTTGAAAGATGCGGGGAAGGAAATCACGGATAGCCCGGTGCCGCCCGCGGAGTTCGCGGCGCTGATCGCCAAGGTCGAAAGCGGCGAAATCAATGCGGCGACGGGCAAGAAAGTTTTCACGCGGATGTTTGAGACAGGCAAGCCCGCGGCGGAGATCATCGCGGCGGAGGGGTTCGCGCAGGTCAGCGACACAGGCGAAATCGAGCGCTGGTGCCGCGAGGTGATTGAGAAGAATCCTGACAACCTGGCGAAGTATCGCGCGGGCAACGAGGGCGTGTTCAAATTCTTCGTCGGCCAGGTGATGCGCGCCTCGCGCGGCCAGGCCAATCCGCAAACGGTGAACGACACCTTGAAGCGGCTGCTGGCTTGACGAGCATCTGGTAAAACTGTTCGCCGAAAGCGGATCAGCTATTTTGTCATTCCTCTCTTCGCTCGGAATGACAAAATGGATCTTGCGTTCGCGCTTCTTTTAGGCACAGTGAAACGATATGGCCCCTAAACCCTCTCGCTCCAGAAAGAAATTGCAGAAAGGGAGTAAACACATGCTGAAGGAAGGCGATCCCGCGCCGGCGTTCCAGCTTTCCGCCGACGACGGCCGCGAAGTTTCGCTCAAGGACCTGCGCGGCAAGCACGTCGCGCTGTATTTTTATCCCAAGGCCAGCACGCCCGGTTGCACAACGGAAGCGATCGAATTTCGCGAGCTGAAAAGCGATTTTGACAAGCTCAACGCCGTCGTGCTCGGTTGCAGCGCGGATACGGTCGAGTCGCAGGCGAAATTCAAGTTCAAGCAGAAG
>Ga0210394_10002182_pt1 | contig 27680 bp, 37 predicted proteins | sample IncBWC12MmetaG_FD_160121 | JGI IMG/M metagenome (GOLD analysis project Ga0210394, IMG submission 160121) | Forest soil microbial communities from Barre Woods Harvard Forest LTER site, Petersham, Massachusetts, United States - Inc-BW-C-12-M | ecosystem: Environmental > Terrestrial > Soil >...
CGCTCGGCGAAATCGGCGCCGGCCGTCTCGACCAATATCTGCCGCTCTCGGTGGCGCGCGCGCGGCTCGCCGAGCGCTTTTCGCTCGAAGACATCGATTATCGCACCGGCGGCCCTGCCCGCTATGTACGCGTCGCCGAGAGCGGCGGCAGGCTCGGCTTCATCACGCCGCTGACGCACAATTTCTGCGAGTCCTGCAATCGCGTGCGGATCACCTGCACCGGCACGCTCTATATGTGCCTCGGCCAGGAAGACGCGGCCGACCTGCGCAAGCCGCTGCGCGCCTCCGAAGCCAACGATCTGCTCTTTGGCGCTATCGACGAGGCGATTTCCCGCAAACCCAAAGGCCACGATTTCATCATCGATCGCCGCCACCAGCGCCCGGCGCTGGCGCGCCATATGAGCATGACCGGCGGGTGACGCTGGTCGACCAACTCATTCCGCGAGCAAATTGAGCACCATCGCCGCCGCCGCAAACTCGGCAAAGCGGAACGCGCGCCACCGCAACGCCATTTCGTCCTTGCCCCATTGCTCCATATTCCAATCCTCGTCGATATGTGCCGCCTGCCACGCCGTCTCGACGGACAGCGCGCCGCGCGACATCGCAAGCGCAATCAGCGCCGAGCCGGCGAGCGTCGTCACCACATGCATCGCGCCAAGCCGCCACGGATCGTTTGGGATCGCCGGGCATGCAGCTTTCAGCGCGGCCTCGGGCTGGACGATGTGAACGACGCCCTCGCCCACCTTGAAATGCGCGCCGAGCGCAGCGCGCGCCCAGGCCAGGACAGGGTCCCAATGCGTCGCCTGACGGTCGCGCAGTTGCTGCGGGCCGCTCGCGCGATAAAACAGCAGATCGGACGCAAGATATTTTGCAATTTCCGCCGCGATCGGACCCGGCGAATCCGCAACACCATCGATGACCGCATTGGCAAGCCGCGTTAGCGGCATTTTTGCCGGATCGATCACCTCGCGCTGTGCCGCCCATTCCGCGGCGATCGCCTGCGCCAGCGCGAGCGTCGGTGCCGCGAGCATGCGGCGCGCCGGCGTGCGAACCGGCTTGTCATCGAGCGTGATGCGATAGCCGCCATCGCCTTGCTGGACAGCGGCGTTGGCGTTGGCATAGAAGCGCCGCCGCAAGCTGGGTCGTGCGCCACGACGCGCCGCCGTCACTGGGTCATCCCGACGGATGGTCTCGAACAGGTCTCGCATGGGATACAATTTAGCCTATGTCTTCAATGAGTTACAGTGCGTTCGGGGGATCGGCGGAGTAGCCGCAGGAGGTGTCGGGCAGCCGCCCGTCTCAGTCGCGCTCTTGTAAACAGCCATTGGCGAGAAATCGCTGTTATAACAAGCGGAAGCGGTGGAATTCCGTGCCCCTCTCGATTAGTATCCGGCGCCGGATTCGGCTATGGAACCGCCGGAAGAGGGAAATCCACGCAGCAGTGTTCCTACCGCCGCGTAAAGAGCGGGTAGCTGCGTGCCAGAGGAGTCGATGAAACCCACCGACATTTCGGTCCCGGACTACTTCCACAAAGTGGTGGATTGTCAGTGGGCCTGCCCAGCGCACACGCCGGTTCCCGAATATATCCGTTTGATCGCCGCGGGCCGCTACAGCGACGCCTACATGATCAACTGGGAATCTAATGTGTTCCCGGGCATCCTCGGGCGCACTTGCGATCGACCCTGCGAGCCGGCCTGCCGGCGCGGCCGCGTCGAGAAGGAGCCGGTCGCGATCTGCCGGCTCAAGCGCGTTGCCGCCGACTTCAAGGACGACATCCGCGACCGGCTGCCCAAGCCACCCGAAAAGAAGAACGGCAAGCGTATCGCGCTCATCGGCGGAGGCCCCGCCTCGCTTGCGGTAGTACGGGACTTGGCCCCGATGGGTTACACTTGCGTCGTGTTCGATCAGGATCCGCAATCCGGCGGCATGATGCGGACGCAAATTCCGAAATTCCGCCTGCCGGAAAGCGTCCTCGATGAGGAATGCCAATACATCCTCGACCTCGGTATCGAATTCATCGGCGGCAAACGCATCGACAGTCTCAAAGCGCTGCTCGCCGAGGACTTTGACGCCATCTTTGTCGGCTGCGGCGCGCCGCGCGGCCGCGATCTCGACGTTCCCGGCCGCAAGGAAGCGGCCAAGAACATCCATATCGGCATCGATTGGTTGTCCAGCGTGTCGTTCGGCCACATCGACCGTATCGGCAAACGCGTGATCGTGCTCGGCGGCGGCAACACCGCGATGGATTGTTGCCGTTCCTCGCGCCGACTCGGCGGCGAGGACGTGAAAGTCGTCGTGCGTTCCGGCTTCGAGGAGATGAAAGCGTCCCCCTGGGAAAAGGAGGACGCCATGCACGAGGACATTCCGATATTCAATTATCTGGTGCCGAAGGAATTTACTCACGACAACGGCAAGCTCACCGGCGTCCTGTTCGAAAAGGTCAAGGCGGTGCGCGACGCCAAAGGCCGCCGTGAGCTCATTGCGACCGGCGAGCCGGACGAACTTTTCCCGTGCGACGACGTCTTGGTCGCGGTCGGCCAGGAGAACTCGTTTCCCTGGATCGAGCGCGACTGCGGCATCGAATTCGACAAATGGGACATGCCCAAGGTCGATCCAAACACCATGGCGTCGACGCATCCCAAAGTGTTCTTCGGCGGCGATGCCGCCTTTGGGCCGAAGAACATCATCTGGGCGGTTGCGCATGGCCGCGACGCCGCCATCTCGATCGACCGGCTGTGCCGCGGCGAGGACGTCAATGTGCGACCGGCGCCGCAGATCGCGGTGTCGAGCCAGAAAATGGGCATCCACGAGTGGTCCTACGACAACGAGATCACGCTCGACAAGCGCTACCGGGTGCCGCATCGCGAGAAGGTCGTGGCGCTACGCGACATCAAAGCCGAGGTCGAGCTCGGTTATGATCTGGAGCTCGCGCTGAAGGAGTCCGAGCGCTGCCTTAACTGCGATATACAGACGGTGTTCACCGGCCAGCTCTGCATCGAGTGCGACGCCTGCGTCGACATCTGCCCGATGGACTGCATTACCTTCACCGCGAACGGCGACGAGGCCGATCTGCGCACGCGCCTGCAAGCGCCGGCCAACAATCACACGCAGGATCTTTATATCGGCAACGACCTCAAGACCGGCCGCATCATGGTGAAAGACGAGGACCTATGCCTGCATTGCGGGCTGTGCGCCGAGCGCTGTCCCACGGGAGCGTGGGACATGCAAAAGTATCTCATTGATATGACCCACGTCGGAACACCATGCCAGTCTCCAGCCCGATCAGCCGCGTAAACGACTTCGTCGTCCGCTTCGCCAACGTCAACGGCTCAGGCTCTGCGAGCGCCAACGAACTGTTCGCCCGCGCGGTGCTGCGCATGGGCGTGCCGGTTAGCCCTCGCAACATATTCCCGTCCAACATCCAAGGCCTGCCGACGTGGTACGAGGTGCGTGTCACCGAAGATGGTCACCTCGGCGCCCGCGGTGGCATCGACCTGATGGTCGCGATGAACCCGCAGACCTGGGACAAGGATGTTGCCTCGATCGAGCCCGGCGGTTACCTGTTCTACGATTCCACGAAGCCGATGCCGGCCTCGAAATTCCGCGACGACATCACGGTGCTCGGCGTGCCGCTCACCGCCATCACCAACTCGACCTATACCGATCCGCGGCAGCGCCAGCTATTCAAGAACATCATCTATCTCGGCGCGCTGTCGGCATTGCTCGACATGGATCCGAAGGCGATCGAGGCGCTGATCGGCGAGCAATATAAGGGCAAGGAGAAACTCCTGTCGTCGAACGTCCACGCGCTGCATCTCGGCCGCGACTGGGCGCTACAGAATTTGAAGTGTCCGATCGGGATTCGCGTGCAGAAGGCCGACAAGGTCGGCGACCGCATTTTCATCGAGGGTAATTCGGCGGCGGCGCTGGGCGCCGTCTACGGCGGCGCCACCGTTTGCGCCTGGTACCCGATCACGCCGTCATCGTCGCTCGCCGACGCCTTTACCAGCCACTGCAAGAGGCTCCGCCACGATCCGGCAACCGGCAAGGCGAAATACGCCATCGTCCAGGGCGAGGACGAGCTCGCCTCGATCGGCATCGTTATCGGCGCGTCGTGGAACGGCGCCCGCGCCTTTACCGCCACCTCCGGGCCCGGCATTTCGCTGATGCAGGAGTTCATCGGCCTGTCCTATTTCGCCGAAATTCCCGCCGTCATCATGGACGTGCAGCGCGCCGGGCCTTCGACCGGCATGCCGACCCGTACCCAGCAGTGCGACTTGATCTCTTGCGCCTATGCCTCGCACGGCGACACCAAGCACATCCTGTTGTTTCCCGAGGACCCGCACGAGGCGTTCGATTTCGCCGCGCAGTCGTTCGACCTGGCTGAACGGCTGCAGACCACCATCTTCCTCATGCTCGATCTCGATATCGGCATGAACCACCGGCTGTGCCGGCCGCTGCATTGGGACGACAATAAGCAGTACGACCGCGGCAAGGTCATGACCGCCGCAATGCTCGACGAGGGCCGTGACTTCGGCCGCTATCTCGACGTCGACGGCGACGGCATTGCTTACCGCACCTATCCGGGCACCCATCCGACCAAGGGTTCATTCTTCACCCGCGGCACCTCGCGGGACCGTTACGCGCGCTACACCGAAGAAGGCCCGGCCTACGCCGACAACATGCAGCGGCTCTTGCGCAAGTTCGAGACCGCCAAGGACTTGGTGCCACGGCCGCTTCAGGCCAACGCGCAAAAGCCGACCAAATACGGGGTTATCTATTACGGCTCGACCTCGCCGGCGATGGACGAGGCGACCGGGATGTTGGAGGCAGGCGGCCACCAGCTTGATCGGCTGCGCGTACGCGCCTTTCCGTTCCATTCCAGCGTGACAAGCTTCGTCGCCGACCATGACTTCGTCTACGTGGTCGAACAGAATCGCGACGCGCAGCTTCGTTCGCTGATCGTCAATGAGATCGGCATCGATCCGGTGCGCCTCGTTCCGATCCTGCATTATGACGGCACGCCGATCACCGCGCGCTTCATCGCCCGCGCCATCGGCGAGCATCTCGACGCGCTGAAAGTCACGCCGCTGCGGAAGGTTGTGTCATGACCCAGGTGATTTCATGACTTACGTCGTCAAACCGAAATTCCACCATCCGGAACTGCCGAAAAACGCCCTGGGCTACACGCACCGCGATTATGAGGGCAAGGTCTCGACCCTGTGCGCCGGCTGCGGCCACGATTCGATCACGGCCGCGATCATCGAAGCGTGTTTCGAACTTTCGATCGAGCCGCACCGCGTGGCCAAGATTTCCGGCATCGGCTGCTCGTCGAAGACGCCCGATTACTTCCTCGGCAACTCCCACGGCTTCAACTCGGTGCACGGCCGTATGCCGTCGGTGCTGACCGGCGCCAACCTCGCCAACCGCGATCTGATCTATCTCGGCGTCTCCGGCGATGGCGACTCGGCTTCGATTGGGCTCGGCCAATTCGCCCACTGCATGCGCCGCGGCGTCAACATGACCTATATCGTCGAGAACAACGGCGTTTATGGACTGACCAAGGGCCAGTTTTCGGCGACCGCCGACCGCGGCTCGAAATCCAAGCGCGGCATCACCAATAATGACAGCGCGATCGACATGGTCGGCCTCGCCTTGCAACTCGGCGCGAGCTTCGTCGCCCGCTCGTTCTCGGGCGACAAAAAGCAGCTCGTCCCCATCATCAAGGCAGCGATCGAGCACGGCGGCGCGGCCTTCATCGACGTGATTTCGCCGTGCGTGGCGTTCAACAACCACCCCGGCTCGACCAAGAGCTTCGACTATGTGCGCGAGCACAACGAGGCGGTCAATTTTCTCGACGTAATAACCGGCCGAGCGCCGATCCACGTCGACTACGCTCCGGGCACCGTCGAACTGGTTGAGCAGCACGACGGTACGACGCTCGCTTTGCGCAAACTCAACGCCGAGTATGACGTGCACGACCGGCTCGCCGCCACGACCTTCATTCAGCACCATGCCGCCAAAGGGCAGATCGTCACCGGGCTCCTTTACGTCGAGGACGAGGCAGCGGACTTGCATGGCCATCTCAATACGGTCAACGAGCCGCTCAATGCGCTCGGCGAGAAGGATCTGTGCCCGGGCTCGGCGGCGCTGGACAAGATCAACGCCGGCCTGCGGTGATCCCTATTCTAAGCACGATCTATTCCGAAAACCGGCTTCCACTTTTCGGGATCATGCTTGAAGCTTTTTGATCGCGTCGATCATTGCCGTCGGCGGCTCCATTTTGATCGCAAGCACCTTGCCGGTTTCGAGTAGGCTTTTGAGGCTCGACAGGATCGCGGGCCAGCCCATGCGGCCGCCCGAGAGGATCGCTTCGGGCACATCCCACGAATGGGATTCCGTCATGGTGAGCCGCACCGCGTCGCCGGCCGGCGCGATTTCATAGCTGACGAGGCATTCGGGAAGCTTGCGGAAATCCTCGGGCCACTCGACGCGCCAGGTTACCGAGAGCTTGCGCGGCGGATCGTATTCGATGACCTTGCCCGCCACGTTGACGCGGCCGTCCGGCAAGCGCAGCACGAAGGCGCCGCCGCGCCGCGGCTCGAGGACGATCGTGCGGTCCCAGAAATATTTCCGAGTGAACTCCGGCGAGATGAGCGCCTGCCACACCTTCTCAGGTGTGGCGGCGATGTAGGTCACATAGACAGTCTTGGGTTTGAACGTCGGGCTCATCGCAGGGATGTCCGATCCGGGATATTCGATGTTCGCAGTCGTTGGCGGGTCAGGTCAAAATTACTGCACGCAGCCGCCGATATACTGGCTGCGCGCGGTTCCCGGTACGTTGTAGAGGCCCGATTGGAAGGCGCAGCGCGACGCGCGGTCCTGAAAGGTCTCGGTGCCATGCGGCAGATTGGGCACGGGGTTTACCACCCCCGGGACGACGGATGGCCCTTGTCCCTGCGGCAATGCCGGCAGCGTCAGCCTGCCGCCGCCCGCCGGTGGAATAAGCTCCGTCCGCAGCAACGGCGTCGGCAGCACCGAACCCGACGACCCCCGTACGACCGATAAATTCTTGTACGGATGTGTCTCGGCGAACGGCGGCGGATGCGGAACAGTTACATGTCGTTTTTGAACCGACGCCTTGCCGCGATGATGCGGTACGGTGCCACGCTCCGGCGCCATGATCGAGTAGGGATAATCGGTGTCGCCGCCCATTTCGAAATCGCGCGCTTGCGCGACCGCACTGACGGCCGTGGCGAGCTCAATTCCGCATATCGTCATTGCGAGCCAACGGGTCCGGCCCGAAGTGGCCGGCCCGATGACAAGCTCCGCGAAGCAATCCAGCCGGCGGCGCGGCTTCTGGATTGCTTCGTCGCTTCGCTCCTCGCAATGACGACGAAGTCTCACGGCACGCCTCGTTCAACCAGGGCCATCGATGTTAACCCCACGCAATGCACGTTGTTCCTGCCGGCGTCACTCGGCCGGCGCGTCCTCGATCGGATCGTAGCGTTTGGCGTCGAGCCCAAGCAGATTCCACGATTGCTGCATGTGCGGCGGCAGCGGCGCGGTGACGTCGATGACGCCGCCGCGCGGATGCGGCACCGCGATGCGGCGGGCGACGAGGTGCAGCCGATTCTGCATGCCGCCCGGCAGCTGCCAATTCTCAATCGAAAAATATTTCGGGTCGCCGACGATCGGATGGCCGATATGGGCCATGTGCGCGCGCAACTGATGGGTGCGGCCGGTCACCGGTTTGAGTGAGACCCAGGAAAGCAGCGGCCCGGAGGTTTCCACCACCGCATAATAGGTCACCGCATGGCTCGCACCCTTCTCGCCGTGGCGTGCAATGCGGATGAACGATTCGTCTTCGCGCTCCTCCTTGGCAAGGAAGGTCGAGATGCGGCCTTGCTGCACCTTCGGCACCCCGGCGACCAAGGCCCAATAGACTTTGCGCGCCGAGCGTGAGCGGAAGGTTTTTGCTAGAGCCGCCGCCGCAAATCGCGTCTTGGCGACGAGAAGGCAGCCCGCGGTATCCTTGTCGAGCCGATGCACCAGCCGCGGCCGCTGACCGTGCGGATCGCGTAAGACTTCCAGCATGCCGTCGAGATGGCGCGTGGTGCCGGAGCCACCCTGCACCGCAAGCCCCATCGGCTTGTTGAGCACCAGCACGTCGGCATCCTCGTACAGCGTGATTGATTTTAGAAAATCGCGCATTTTGTCGTCAGCCGCGTTGCCTGGCGCGCGTGGCTTCGGCTGGTCGAGGCGGAGCGGCGGGATGCGCACCGTCTGGCCTGCCTCAAGCCGGTTCTTCGGCTGGGTGCGCTTGCCGTTGACGCGCACCTCGCCTTTACGGATGACGCGCTGGATATGGGAAAAGCTCAAGCCCGGAAACCGCGCCTCGAGGAAGCGATCGACGCGCATGTTGGATTCGTCGGGCGTGACGGTGGTGTTTTGGACGGTGGTCGGCATCGGAGCCGGCATAGGCCTTCGTTCACCGTCATCCTGAGGCGGCTGCGAAGCGGCCCTCGAAGGATGTTGGTCGAGGCGCCGATCGAAATCGGATTTATCCGATTTCGGATTGTTGGATTTCCAAGTCGCCGGTCGCCGACCTGGCTGGCGTTGCCCAGCGATCTCGGGTTTACCCGAGATCGCATTTGAAGCGCGCAAGTCGGGTGAACCCGACTTGCGGTGGCCGTCGCTGCGCGATGGCGCCTCAGGATGACGAAATTTATGCCGATGCCGCGGCCCGGCGAACTGTCTGCCGCCGCCGGGCTGGCGTGGTCCGCGGCTGCCCCTCAAGTGCCACTCCGCTCGCGCCGCAGCTTGGCCCAGTATTCGAGGCGCTTGCGAATTTCGCGCTCAAAACCGCGTTCGGGCGGATCGTAGAATTTCTGCCGTCCGAGCTTTTCCGGGAAATAATCTTGTCCGGAGAACGCCGCATCGGCGTCGTGATCGTATTCGTAGCCCGAACCATAGCCTTCGGACTGCATCAGCTTGGTCGGCGCGTTAAGGATGTGCTTCGGCGGCAACAGCGAACCGGCCGCTTTCGCGGTGCGCATGGCTGCGCCGAATGCCACATAGGTCGCGTTCGATTTCGGCGCGGTCGCGACATAGATCACTGCTTCGGCGATCGCGAGCTCGCCTTCCGGCGAGCCGAGAAAATCGTAGGCGTCCTTCGCCGCATTGGCGACGACCAATGCCTGCGGATCGGCAAGCCCGATATCCTCGACCGCCATGCGCACCACGCGCCGCGCCAGATAGAGCGGGTCCTCGCCGGCATCGAGCATGCGGCAGAGATAATAAAGCGCCGCATCCGCATCGGAACCGCGCACCGATTTATGCAGCGCGCTGATGAGATTGTAATGGCCGTCCTGCTTCTTGTCGTAGATCGGCGCGCGACGCTGCACCACCTCCTGCAGGCCCGCGGCATCGAAGCTCTCGCCCTGCCGCGCGGCGCGCCAGACCTCTTCGGCAAGCGTCAGCGCGGCGCGGCCGTCGCCGTCGGCCATGCGGATCAGCGAGGCGCGCGCTTCGCCATCGAACGGCAATTTCTTGCCTTCGATCGCCTCGGCGCGGGCGAGAAGCTTTTCGATCGCCGCGGCGTCGAGCGGCTTGAACACCAGGACACGGGCGCGCGAAAGGAGCGGCGCGATCAATTCGAACGACGGATTCTCCGTGGACGCGCCGACCAGAACGATAGTGCCGTCCTCCATGACCGGCAGGAAAGAATCCTGTTGCGCGCGATTGAAGCGGTGAATCTCGTCGACGAACAGCAGCGTCCCCTGCCCGGTTTCGCGACGCAGCCGCGCCGCATCGAACACCTTCTTCAAATCCGCGACGCCGGAGAAGATCGCCGAGATCTGCTCGAAATAAAGCTCGGTTGCGTGCGCCAGGAGCCGCGCCACCGTGGTCTTGCCGGTGCCGGGCGGCCCCCAGAAGATCAGCGAGCCGAGCGAGCGCGTTTGCAACATACGGGTGAGCGCAGCGTCGGGGCCGAGCAGATGATCCTGGCCGACCACGTCGCCGAGCTGGTCCGGGCGGAGCTTGTCGGCGAGCGGCCGCGGCGCGTCGCGATCGAGCCCACCGGCCGCGAACAGGTTTGGTCCGTTTTGTTTAGGACGCGAGCTCATCCGGAAAACATGACGGAAATCTGCTGGCCGCCGCGCATCATTGTGATGCGCCACTGCCGGCTGCCGGCACCGGCGATGCGCTCGAGATCCGCGGGTTTGACGACCTTCTGATTGTTTACGGCAACGATGATGTCGCCCTTTTGGAAGCCAATCGATTGCGCCTCTGAGCCGTCGGCAAGATCGGTAATGACGACGCCTTGGGAGTTAGGATCGAGCCGGAGTTCATCGGCCAAAGCCGGCGACAAGCTTGCCACCGTCGCGCCGAGGAACGGCGAGCGGGCACGGATTTCAACCTCCTCACGCGGCGTATCGGGAAGGCTCTGCAAGGCGATCGGCACAACGACGGAATGACCCCCCCGCACGACGCCAATCTGCGCACTGCCGCCGAGCGGCTTGGTCGCGAAGCGATAATTGAACGCTGTCGGATCGTCGACCTCGGTGCCGTCGACACTCGTAATGACGTCGCCGGTCTTAATCCCGGCATGCGCGGCCGGGCTGTCGGCGACAACGCTCGCGACCAATGCACCGCTCGGCCGCTGCAGACCGAGGCTGTCGGCGATGTCCGGCGTGACCTCCTGAAGCTTGGCGCCGAGCCACGGCCGCTTCACGTCGCCGTTGCCGCCTTCCGCCGAAGCGACCACCACGCGGACCATATTCGCCGGAATGGCGAAACCGATGCCCTGCGAACCGCCGGAGCGCGAATAGATCGCCGAATTCAGCCCGATCATGCGGCCGTTCATATCGACCAGCGGACCGCCGGAATTGCCGGGATTGATGGCGGCGTCGGTCTGGATGAAGAACTGATAATCGCTGATGCCGACGTCGGTGCGCGCCACCGCCGAGACGATGCCGTGCGTCACCGTCTGGCCGACGCCGAACGGATCGCCGATCGCCAGCACCACGTCGCCCACTTGCAGGTCGTCCGAATTGGCGAATGGTAGTGTCGGAAAGCGTTCCTTCGCGCCCTTGATGCGCAAAACGGCGAGATCGCTGCGCTGATCTTTCAGCACGATATCGGCGGCGAACTCGCGCTTGTCGGCAAGCGCGACCTTCACTTCGCTGGCGCCTTCGATGACGTGATAATTGGTGACGACGAGACCCGACGGGTCGACGATGACGCCGGATCCCAGCGAGCGTTCGACCTGCTGGCGCGGCACCACGCCGAAGAACTGGCGGAAAAACGGATCGGCCAAAAACGGATTGGTATTTTCGACGACGCGCGCGGCGTAGACGTTCACCACCGCCGGCGCCACGCGTTTCACGATCGGCGCAAAGGACAGCTGCAGCTGGGCTGGCGAAGCCGGGACCTCACGCTGGTCCTGGCGCTGGTCTTGGCCCCTGTCTTGGCCCTGGTCTTGGCGATTTTGCGCGCCGGCGTCCCGCGCGGAAGTCGCAAACAGGACGACCGCAACAGCCGTAATGGCCGAATACTGCAAACGCGGCATGGGGAAAACCCCGATTTAATGCGCCCGGATATAGGCATCCGACCGAGGCCGTGGAAGGGCGACGATGCCGCCCCTCGTACTCGCGAACCAATATTTTATATGAGCATGATCTTATCCGAAAACCGGCGACCACTTTTCGGGATCATGCTCTACGCCGGAGCGGCAGCCTCGGCCTCGGCGCGACGCTCCTGTACCGGCCCGGAATCCTTGCCCTTGGCCTCGACGTCGCGGTCGACGAATTCGATCACCGCGACCGGCGCGGAATCGCCGTAACGGAAGCCGGCCTTGAGCACGCGGGTATAGCCGCCATTGCGCTCCTTGTAGCGCGGGCCGATCACGTCAAACAGTTTCTTGACCATGGCGAGGTCGCGCATCTGCGCAATTGCCTGTCGCCGCGCATGCAGACCGCCGCGCTTGCCGAGCGTGACCAGCTTCTCCACGACCGGGCGCAAATCCTTCGCTTTCGGCAGCGTCGTCACGATCTGCTCATGCTTGATCAGCGAAGCGGCGAGGTTCGCCAGCATCGATTTACGATGATCCGAACGCCGGCTGAATTTGCGATGGGTCTTGGCGTGACGCATGTCAGACTCCAGACGACGGACGACCGACAACAGCTGAAAGAGGATTGCTTATCCGTCCTCTATCTTCCGTCGTCCGTCCTCCGCTCAATAATGATCCTCGAACCGCTTGGCCAGCTCCTCGATATTTTCCGGCGGCCAGCCGGGCACTTCCATGCCCAGATGCAGGCCCATCTGCACCAAGACTTCCTTGATCTCGTTGAGCGACTTGCGGCCGAAATTCGGCGTGCGCAGCATCTCGGCCTCGGTCTTTTGCACGAGATCACCGATATAAACGATGTTGTCGTTCTTCAGGCAATTGGCCGAACGCACCGAGAGTTCGAGTTCGTCGACCTTCTTGAGGAACGCCGGATTGAAGGCGAGATCGGGGATCGCCTCGTGCGCCGTCTCGCGCTTGGGCTCCTCGAAGTTGACGAACACGTTGAGCTGATCCTGCAGGATGCGCGCGGCATAGGCGAGCGCATCCTCCGGGCTCAGCGCACCGTTGGTCTCGATCGAGAGCGTCAGCTTGTCGTAGTCGAGAATCTGGCCTTCGCGGGTGTTCTCGACCTTGTAGGAGACCTTGCGCACCGGCGAATAGAGGCTGTCGACCGGAATGAGCCCGATCGGCGCGTCCTCCGGACGGTTACGCTCCGATGGCACGTAGCCCTTGCCGGTGTTCACCGTGAATTCCATGCGGATCTCGGCGCCTTCGTCGAGCGTGCACAGGACAAGGTCGGGGTTGAGCACGACGACGTCGCCGACGGTCTGGATATCGCTGGCCGTGACCGTTCCGGGTCCCTGCTTCTTCACCACCATGCGCTTGGGTCCGTCGCCCTGCATCTTGATGGCGATGTCCTTGATGTTGAGGACGATGTCGGTCACGTCCTCGCGCACGCCGGCAATCGAAGAAAATTCATGCAACACGCCGTCGATATGCACCGACTGGACGGCAGCGCCTTGCAACGACGACAGCAAGATGCGCCGCAGCGCATTGCCGAGCGTCACGCCAAAGCCGCGCTCGAGCGGCTCGGCGATTACGGTCGCCGAACGGCGCGTGTCGGTACCGGCGCCAATCTGCAGCTTGTTCGGCCTGATCAGTTCCTGCCAATTCTTCTGGATCGTCACGTTATCACCCATCGCGTTGCGCGGCGCCAACGTCTCGCGCGCCCCACTCCGCTCCGCGGGGCCAAGATCAAGCGGCGGCAGATGTTCCATTTGTTCCATCGGCCGGATGTCCTATACGCGCCGCCGCTTGCGCGGACGGCAGCCATTGTGCGGGATCGGCGTTACGTCGCGGATCGAAGTGATGGTGAAGCCGGCCGCCTGCAACGAACGCAGCGCCGACTCGCGCCCCGAACCGGGGCCGGCGACCTCAACTTCAAGCGTGCGCATGCCGTGCTCTTGCGCTTTCTTAGCGGCGTCCTCGGCGGCGACCTGCGCGGCATAAGGCGTCGACTTGCGCGAGCCCTTGAAACCCATCGTGCCCGCCGTCGACCAGGCAATGGTGTTGCCTTGCACGTCGGTGATCGTGATCATCGTATTGTTGAAAGTCGCGTTTACGTGCGCAACGCCCGAAGCGATGTTCTTGCGTTCGCGTTTGCGAACACGCGTGGCTTCCTTACCCATTCTGAACCCTTTCGCAGATCGGAGCCGGGGGCTCCGCTGCCGTCACGTCGTCCTGCTCCACGCGCTATTTCTTCTTGCCGGCAATGGCCTTGGCCGGCCCCTTGCGGGTCCGGGCGTTAGTATGCGTGCGCTGGCCGCGAACCGGGAGACTGCGGCGGTGGCGCAAACCACGGTAGCAACCAAGATCCATCAGCCGCTTGATGTTCATGGCGACTTCACGTCGCAGGTCGCCTTCGACCCTGTAGTCGCGGTCGATCACTTCGCGCAGTTGCAGAACTTCCTGGTCGGTCAATTGCGACACCCGGCGCGATTCCGGGATCGACACTTTGCCCAGGATCTCATGCGCCTTGGCGCCGCCGATCCCATAGATGTATTGGAGCGCGATCACGATGCGCTTGTTGGTCGGTAGGTTGACGCCAGCGATACGAGCCAAGTTAGTTACTCCTCAAGCCAGTTACTCCTTGCAACGGCCCGGCCACGGACGACCCGTAGCGCTCGGCCGCTCTCCATCGGTTCCAATGTCACCCGAGAGGCCACAAATGTAAAAAGCCAGCGCCTGCCTGCCGCTGCGGCCTGGCATCGCTGCTCAATCTCCGACTGGATATTCCCGGCTTATTAATGGATTCCAAGCGCTTTCGTCAACCTCGGCTAGCGTTTTCTTGTATAAACTTGGTCAGCGGCGGCGGCTTTTGCCGCTGCGTCGCTCTCGTACCACCGTTTTGGGCTTTGCCGGCCGTTCGCGCCGTGCTGACCCGCTTTGAGCGGATTTTTTTCCTATGGATTTCTGTCCTGGGCGCTTGGCGCACGGCGATTTCAGTGGCTGACCTCTTCGCTTTTTTTTTTGTCGCCGGGGATCCTGGCGGCCGGCGGGTCGGGCGGCAGCGCCTTGTCGATCGCGGCCGTCACGTCCGGAATGGCCGCCATGCCATTAACCGTGTGCAGCACGCCCTTGTGCCGGTAATAGGCGATCAGCGGCGCGGTCTGCTGGCGGTAGGCCCGAAGCCTGTTGTGCAGCACTTCGGGGCTGTCGTCGTCGCGGAGCACCTCGCCGCGTTCCTTCATCTCGGCGATGCGGCTTTCGATGCGCCGCATCAGGGCATCCTCGTCGACACGCAACTCGATTACCGCGTCGAGTGCGAGTCCTCTCGTTTCCAGCATACGGTCAAGCGCCACCGCCTGTGGCACGGTGCGCGGGAAGCCGTCGAGGATGAAGCCCTTGCGTGCATCGGGCTCTTCAATGCGCTGGCCGACGATGCCGACCACGACGTTATCGGGCACCAAGCCGCCGCGCGCCATGACCTCTTGCGCCTGACGCCCAACGGGTGTGCCTGCCTTCGCTGCGGCACGTAGCATTTCACCGGTCGATAGCTGTACTATTCCGTATTTGGCGACGAGACGCAGGGCCTGCGTTCCCTTGCCAGCCCCCGGCGGGCCGAGCAGGATCAATCTCATCTACGGCGTCCCCTCAGTTTCGATCTTTTTATCAGGCCTTCGTATTGGTGGGCCAACAGGTGGCCCTGCACTTGCGCCACAGTATCCATTGTGACGCTAACGACGATCAAGAGCGATGTGCCGCCAAAATAGAATGGCACCGCTGCGTAGGAGATCAGCATCTCCGGAAACAGGCAAACAACCGCAAGATAGGCCGCGCCTATTACCGTGATTCGCGACAATACGTAATCGATGTATTCGGCCGTTCGTTCGCCAGGCCGGATACCGGGGACGAAGCCGCCGTGCTTCTTCAGATTGTCGGCGGTCTCGGTCGGATTGAACACGATCGCCGTGTAAAAGAAAGCGAAGAAGACGATGAGCCCGACATAAAGAATGAGGAACAGCGGCCGCCCGTGCGCAAGCTGGGTCGTTATGACGGTCAGCCACCCGGGGCCCTGCCCGGCCGTGAAGTTGGCGACGGTCGTCGGCAGGAGCAGCAGTGACGACGCGAAGATCGGCGGGATCACGCCCGAAGTATTGAGCTTGAGCGGTAGATGCGAGGACTGGCCCTCGAACATGCGGTTGCCGACCTGGCGCTTGGGATACTGGATCAAGAGCCGGCGCTGCGCGCGCTCCATGAACACGATGAAGGTGATGACCACGATCACCATGAAGATCACGATGAGAATAAGCCCGGTGGACAGCGCGCCCTGGCGGCCGAGTTCGAGAGTGCCGGCTATCGCAGACGGCAATTGCGCGACAATGCCCGACATAATGATGAGCGACGTGCCGTTGCCGATGCCGCGCTGGGTCATCTGCTCGCCGAGCCACATCAGGAAGATAGTGCCGCCGGTAAGCGTAATCACGGTCGAGATAATGAAGAATGGGCCCGGAGCGGCGACCACGTTGGACGCCCCTTCGAGGCCGACGGAAATGCCGTAGGCCTGGAACGCCGCCAGCACCACCGTCAGATAGCGGGTGTACTGGTTGATCATCTTGCGGCCCGCTTCGCCCTCTTTCTTGAGCTGTTCGAGAGTGGGCGACACGGTCGTCATCAGCTGAATGATGATCGACGCCGAGATGTAGGGCATGATGTTGAGCGCGAAGATCGCCATGCGGTGGATGCCGCCGCCGGCGAACATGTTGAACATGCCCAAAATGCCGCCGGCCTGGGATTGGAAAATCTGGTCCCAGGCGTTCGGATCGATGCCGGGCAGCGGGATGTAAGTGCCGAGCCGGTAGACCAACAGCGCGCCGAGCGTGAACCAGATGCGCTTCTTCAGCTCTTCGGCTTTGGCAAGCGCGCCGAAGTTGAGATTGGCTGCCAGTTGTTCTGCCGCAGAAACCATTCGCCAATGCTCCGTATGCGTCCTAGCCTATTTAGAGATGGCCTATATAGGCGTCAGGCCGCCTGCTCGCTCGTCTCCGCCTTTGGCGCGAGGATTTCGACCGTGCCGCCCGCCTTTTCCACTGCGGCGACCGCCGATTTCGACGCGCCGAAAACGGACAGCGCGACTTTCGCCTTGATTTCACCCGCGCCGAGAAGCCGCACACCCTCCTTGGCCCGGCGCAAGATACCCGCTTTGACCAGAGCCGCGGCGTCGATCTTGCCCGCCGCGTCGAGAAGCCCCGCATCGATCGCGGCCTGGATACGCCCGATATTCACCTCGTTGAGCTTGCGCGCAAACATCGTGTTCTTGAAACCGCGCTTGGGCAGCCGGCGATGCAATGGCATCTGGCCGCCCTCGAAGCCCTTGATGCGGACGCCGGAGCGCGCGGTCTGGCCCTTGCCGCCGCGACCGCCGGTCTTGCCTTTACCCGAGCCGATGCCGCGACCGATGCGCTTGCGCGTCTTGCGGGCGCCGGGACGGCCGGCGAGTTCGTGCAGCTGCATGGGCTATTTCTCCACCACTTCGACGAGATGGGCGACCTTGGCGATCATGCCCCTGGTTTGCGGCGTATCGACCAGATCGGCGACGCGGCCGATCTTATTGAGCTTCAATCCCACCAGCGTCTGGCGCTGACTGATATGACGGCGCGATGGGCTGCGGGTTTGCCGGACTTTGATGGTTTTGCCTGCGTGTTTATCGGCGTTCATGACGCGCTCCGTCCTCAATCGGCCGCCGCTTCGGCATCGACGTCGCGGCGGCGCGCCTGTAGCGTCGAAACCTTGAGATTGCGGCGGGCGGCGACCGAGCGCGGCGAATCCTGGCGCTTGAGCGCGTCAAACGTGGCGCGCACGACGTTATAAGGATTGGACGTGCCGATCGACTTTGCCACCACGTCCTGCATGCCGAGCGTCTCGAACACCGCGCGCATCGGGCCGCCGGCGATGATGCCGGTGCCGGGAGGCGCGGCGCGCAGATAGACCCGGCCAGCGCCGTGGCGGCCGGCGACGTCATGATGCAGCGTGCGGCCTTCGCGCAGCGGCACGCGCGTCAGGGCGCGCTTGGCCGCATCGGTTGCCTTGCGGATCGCCTCCGGCACTTCGCGCGCCTTGCCGTGGCCGAAGCCGACCCGGCCTTTCTGATCGCCGACGACCACTAATGCGGCGAAGCCGAACCGACGGCCGCCCTTCACGACCTTGGCGACGCGGTTGATGTGCACGAGCTTATCGACGAACTCGCTGTCGCGTTCTTCTCTTCGCTCGCGGGGTTCACGGGCCATGATGCGCTACCATTTGTTCAAGCCTTTGCTCTGAGATGAGACGACGGACGACCGACGACAGAGGACGGAATTGCGCCCTGCCGCTTGCTCTTATCTGTCCTCTGTCGTCTGTCCTCCGTCATCAGAAATTCAGCCCGCCCTCGCGGGCGGCCTCCGCTAATGCCTTGACCCGGCCGTGATAGAGATAACCGCCGCGATCGAACACGACCTCTTTGATGCCCTTCTCTTTGGCGCGTTCGGCGATGAGCTTGCCCACCGCCTTCGCCGCATCGACGCTGGCTCCGGTCTTGAGGCCCTCGCGCGCGGTTTTTTCGATTGACGATGCCGACGCCAGCGTGACGCCCTGATCGTCGTCGATCACCTGGGCGTAGATGTGCTTGGACGAGCGGTAAACGGACAGTCGCTTGCGCTCGCCAGCGGCACGGCGCAACGCGCCGCGCACGCGTCCAGTGCGCCGCATGATCCGATCGCTCAGCTTGGTCATCGCGCGGCTCCGTTACTTCTTCTTGCCTTCCTTGCGGAAGATACGTTCGTCGGCATATTTGATGCCCTTGCCTTTATAAGGCTCCGGCGGCCGATATTCGCGGATCTCGGCGGCAACCTGGCCGACCTTCTGGCGGTCGCTGCCGGTGATGACGATTTCGACCGGCCGCGGAGTGGCGATCGTGATGCCTTCAGGGATCGGATAGATGATGTCGTGGCTGTAGCCGAGCGCGATCTGCAGGTTCTTGCCCTGCACCGCCGCGCGATAGCCGACGCCGTTGATTTCCAGCCGCTGCTCAAAACCTTTGGTGACGCCGGAAATGAGATTGGCGATGAGCGTGCGCGACGTGCCCCACTGTGCGCGGGCGCGCTTGGTTTCGGCGCGCGGCTCGACCTTGATCTGGCCGCCCTCGAGCTTGGCCGCGATGTCGTCGTGCAACACGACGGAAAGCGCGCCCTTGGGGCCTTTCACCTTCACGGTCTGGCCCTCGACATCGGCGGTGATTCCGGATGGCACCGCGATTGCTCTTTTACCGATACGCGACATCAGAACACCGTGCAGAGAATTTCGCCGCCGACATTGGCGTCGCGCGCGTCGTGGTCCGCCATAACGCCTTTCGGCGTCGATACGATGGTGACGCCGAGTCCGTTATTGATGCGCGGCATACTTTTTACCGACGTATAGACGCGGCGGCCCGGCTTCGATACCCGCTCGATCTCGCGGATCACCGGCTCGCCGTCGAAGTATTTCAGCTCGATCTCGATCTCCGAGCGGCCGTCTTTCTCGACCACCGCATAGCCGCGGATATAGCCCTCGTTCTTGAGCACATCGAGCACGCTCTCGCGCAACCGCGAGTTCGGCGAACTGACTTTCGACTTGTTACGCATCTGCGCATTGCGGATGCGGGACAGAAGATCGCCGAGCGGATCGTTCATGGGCATCGTGCGCTCCTCCTACCAGCTCGACTTCACGAGGCCCGGGATCAGCCCCTTCGAGCCGAGCTCCCGCAGCGCGATGCGCGACAATTTATGCTTGCGGTAGAAGCCGCGCGGCCGGCCCGTCAATTCGCAGCGATTGCGGATGCGGGTGGCGGACGAATTGCGCGGCAACTCGGCGAGCTTCAGCGTGGCGGCAAAACGCTCCTCCACCGGCTTCGACCTGTCGCGAGCGATCGCCTTGAGCCGCGACCGCCGGCCGGAATACTTCTTCGACATCCGCCGTCGCCGGTTGTTTTTCTCGATCGAACTCTTCTTCGCCATCTAGTTCTCCTAAAGCTCCGCGTCTGAGGGTTTCGACCTCACTGCCGGAACGGAAAATTGAACGCCGCCAACAGGGCACGCGCCTCGTCGTCATTGCGCGCGGTGGTGCAGACTGTGATGTCCATGCCCCAAATGTCGGCAGCCTTGTCGTAGTCGATCTCCGGGAACACGATGTGTTCCTTGATGCCGAGCGTGTAATTGCCGCGCCCGTCGAAACTCTTCGGATTGAGCCCGCGGAAGTCACGCACCCGCGGCAGCGCGATATTGATGAGCCGGTCGAGAAACTCGTACATGCGGGCCTTGCGCAGCGTCACCTTGCAGCCGATCGCCTGGCCGGTGCGCAGCTTATAGGTCGCGATCGACTTACGCGCCTTAGTGACCACGGCCTTTTGACCGGCAATCAGCGCCAGGTCGGCGGCGGCGCCGTCGACCTTCTTCTTGTCGGCGACACCCTCGCCGATGCCCATATTGATGACGATCTTGTCGAGGATGGGAATCTCGAAACGGTTCTTGTAGCCAAGCTGCTCGGCGAGCTTGCCGCGGATCGTCTCCTCGAACTGCACCTTAAGACGCGCCGGCACGCGCGGCTCGGGCTCGCGCGGTGCAGCCGGCTTGCCGGCCTTGCCGTCGGCGGCGGCTTTATCGGCCCGCGCTTGCTTTGCCGCCTTCTTGTCGTCCTTCTCGGCTTTGACGGCCTGTTCGGCGGTCAGCGGCCGCGAGGACTTGTCGGGCCGCTTCGCTTGCTTCTCGTCGGTGTCAGCCATCGATCTCGACTCCCGAACGCTTGGCAAAGCGCACCTTCTTGCGGTCATCGCCCTTGCCGATGAATTTAAAGCCGACGCGCGTCGGCTTGCCGTCCTTGGGATCGGCGAGCGCGACGTTCGACAGGTGGATCGGCGCCTCCTTGGAAATGATGCCGCCCTCCTGCGAGGCGCTTTGGCGCTGGTGACGCTTGACGACGTTGACGCCGCGCACCAGCGCGCGCCCTTCGTCGCGCTGCATTTCGATGACCTCGCCGGTGCGGCCTTTGTCGCGGCCCGCGATCACGATCACCGTATCGCCCTTTTTGATCCGCGCCGCCATCACAGCACCTCCGGCGCAAGCGAAATAATTTTCATGTGATTCTTGGCGCGCAGCTCGCGCGGGACGGGTCCGAAGATGCGGGTGCCGACCGGTTCCATCTGCGGCGTGATCAGCACAGCGGCGTTGCGGTCGAAGCGGATGATCGAACCGTCGGCGCGCTTGATGTCCTTGGAAATGCGCACGATCACGGCCTTCATCACGTCGCCCTTCTTGACGCGGCCGCGCGGGATCGCCTCCTTCACCGAGACGACGATGACGTCGCCGATAGTGGCGTATTTGCGCTTGGAGCCGCCGAGCACTTTTATGCACATGACGCGGCGCGCGCCGGAATTGTCCGCCACGTCGAGATTGGTTTGCATCTGGATCATGGGTTACCCCACTCGTTCCATTCCGGCCGCATCACGTTTACGACGCCTTCTTTTTCTCGCCGCGCACCACCGCCCAGCGCTTGAGCTTGGAAATCGGGCGATGCTCTTCGATCCACACCATATCGCCGACCTTGAACTCGTTGTTCTCGTCGTGCGCGTAATATTTCTTCGACCGGCGTATCGTCTTCTTGAACATGGGATGGGTAAAGCGGCGCTCGACCTTCACCACCACCGTCTTCGCCTGTTTGTCGCTCACCACGACGCCCTGGAGGGTACGCTTTGGCATTTGTTCCTCCTAACTCTTCGCCGCGGCGGGACGCTTGTTGCGCGCGATCGTCTTGAGCCGCGCGATGTCGCGCCGCACTTCGCGCACGCGCGCGGTATTCTCCAACTGCCCGCTGGCGCGTTGGAAACGCAAGTTGAAGTTCTCTTTCTTGAGCTTGAGCACTTCGTCGTCGATCTGATCGATCGTCATTGCTCTGATATCGGCCGGTTTCATGTCACGCGCCTACTCGCTGATCCGCTCGACGAAACGGGTCTTGATCGGCAATTTGGCGGCGGCGAGCGCCAGCGCCTCCTTGGCGACTTCGATTGTCACCCCGTCGATCTCGAACAGAATGCGGCCGGGTTTGACGCGGGCAACCCACAATTCCGGCGTACCCTTGCCGGAGCCCATACGCACTTCGAGCGGCTTCTTCGACACCGGCACGTCCGGGAACATGCGGATCCAGACCCGGCCCGAGCGCTTCATATGGCGGGTGAGCGCGCGCCGCGCCGCCTCGATCTGACGCGCGGTGACCCGTTCGGGCTCGGTTGCCTTCAAGCCGTACTGGCCGAACGCGAGAGTGGCCGCGCTGGTGGCAAGGCCGTGGATGCGGCCCTTGTGCGCCTTCCGAAATTTCGTTCGCATCGGTTGCAGCATGGCTTACGCCTCGATTCCCGTCCGCTCGTTCACGCCGCGTCCCGCCGCGGCCTGCCGGCGTCGCCTTCGGCCATCTTTTTGTCCTGCGCCATCGGGTCGTGCTCCATGATCTCACCCTTGAAGATCCACACTTTTACGCCGCAGGTGCCGTAGGTGGTGAACGCGGTGGCGACGCCGTAATCGACGTCGGCGCGCAGCGTGTGCAGCGGCACGCGACCCTCGCGATACCATTCCATGCGCGCGATTTCGGCGCCGCCGAGCCGGCCCGAGCAGTTGATGCGGATACCGCCGGCGCCCAACCGCATCGCCGATTGCACGGCGCGCTTCATCGCGCGACGAAACGCCACTCTGCGCTCGAGCTGCTGCGCGATCGATTCAGCGACCAGTTGAGCGTCGAGTTCGGGTTTGCGTATCTCGACGATGTTGATCACGACATCGCTGTCGGTGAGTGCTGCGACCTTCCTGCGCAATTTCTCGATATCGGCGCCCTTTTTGCCGATGACCACGCCCGGCCGCGCCGAATGGATGGTGACGCGGCATTTCTTGTGCGGGCGCTCGATCACGATCTTGGACACCGCGGCCTGTTTGAGCTCGGCCATCAGGGCTTTGCGGATTTCCATGTCCTCGTGCAGCAGCAAGCCATAGCTCGCCTTGCCCGCATACCAGCGCGAATCCCAGGTGCGGTTGATGCCGAGACGAAGCCCGACCGGATTGACCTTTTGACCCATAGTGCTCTCCTCGCCGCTCTGCTTTACGCCTGCGCCTCGACTTCACGCACCACGATGGTGAGATGCGAGAACGGCTTGAAAATTGCTCCGACTCGGCCGCGTGCGCGCGGCGAGTGCCGCTTGATCACGATCGCCTTGCCGACATGAGCCTCGACGACGACGAGATCGTCGACATCGAGGTCGTGATTGTTCTCTGCATTGGCGATCGCCGATTCCAGACACTTGCGCACGTCGCGCGCGATGCGCTTGCGCGAAAATTCCAGGTCGGCGAGCGCGGTCGATACCTTCTTGCCGCGAATGAGCTGAGCCAACAGGTTCAGCTTCTGCGGGCTCACCCGCAGCATGCGGGCGACGGCTTTCGCCTCGTTATCGGAGAGCGCGCGGTCGCGCTTTTTCTTGCTCATCGAAACTCTCCCGACATCACGATGCACCTGCCGCCGGCTCGGCAGCCGGCGCAGCGGCGGCGCCCTCGGCCGGAGCCGCGCCCGGCACTGCGCCCGCGCGCTTGGCCTTGCGATCCGACGAATGACCGTAAAACGAACGGGTCGGCGCGAATTCACCGAATTTGTGCCCGACCATTTCCTCGGTGACGATCACAGGGATGTGCTTCTGGCCGTTGTAGACACCGAACGTCAGCCCGACGAATTGCGGCAGGATGGTCGAACGCCGCGACCAGATGCGGATCATCTCGTGACGTCCGGACGAGCGCGCGGCATCCGCCTTTTTCAGCAGATAGCCGTCGACAAACGGACCCTTCCAGACCGAACGCGTCATGATTGCTCCTACTTCTGCTTCTTGCGCGCGTGGCGGCTCATCATGATGAACTTCGCCGTGCTCTTGTTCTTGCGCGTCTTTTTGCCTCTGGTCGGCTTGCCCCAGGGCGTCACCGGATGCCGGCCGCCGCGCGTGCGTCCGCCGAGTGGATGATCGACGGGATTCATGGCTTCGCCGCGGACGTGGCCGCGCCGTCCCATCCACCGGGTCCGCCCCGCCTTGCCGATCGAAACGTTCATATTATCTGGATTAGACACCGCGCCGACGGTCGCAAGGCAGCGGCCGTGAACCAGGCGCTGCTCGCCGGAATTCAATCGCAAGATCACGTATTCGCCGTCGCGGCCGACGATCTGAGCATAGGCGCCGGCCGAGCGCGCGACCTGACCGCCTTTGCCGATCTTCAGCTCAATATTGTGGACGATGGTGCCGACCGGAATATTGGCGATCGGCATGGCATTGCCGGGCTTTACGTCGACATGCTCGCCGGCGACGATGCTGTCGCCAACGGCCAGCCGTTGCGGCGCCAGGATGTAGGCGAGTTCGCCGTCATCGTACTTGACGAGCGCGATGAAGCCGGTGCGGTTCGGATCGTATTCGAGCCGCTCGACCTTGGCCGGCATGTCGAATTTGCGGCGCTTGAAATCGATCATGCGGTAGGCCTGCTTGTGGCCGCCGCCGCGATAGCGAATAGTGATCGAACCGCCATTGTTGCGGCCACCGCTCGAATTCTTACCTTCGGTGAGCGCCTTGACCGGCTTGCCGGCGTGCAGGCCGGCGCGGTCGACCAGGACGAGCTGGCGCTGGCCCGGCGTAACCGGATTGTATGATTTCAGTGCCATCCCGCCGCTCCCTTACAGCCCCGTGGTGACGTCGATCTTCTGGCCCTCTTCGAGGGTCACGATCGCGCGCTTGGTGTCGGAGGTCTGGCCGTAGCGGCCCTTGAACACTTTCCACTTGCCACGACGGCGCAGCGTGTTGACACTCTTGACCTTGACGTCGAACAGCTTTTCGACCGCTTCCTTGATCTGCGGCTTGGTCGCCGTCATGGCGACCTTGAACACGACCTTGTTGAACTCGGACGCATTGGTCGCCTTCTCGGTGATGAGCGGCGCGATAATAATGTCGTAATGGCGCGGGTCGGTGGTGGTCATTTGAAGCGCGCCTCCAGTGCATCGAGTGCGGCGCGGGTGAGTACGAGCTTTCGCCGCCGCATGATGTCGTAGACATTGATGCCGGCGACCGGCAAGACGTCGATATTCGGAATATTGCGCGCCGCGGTGCGCACGTCGGCCGCGACCTCGGCGCCGTCGATGAACAGGGCGTTGGAAACACCGAGCTTGTCGAAATGGCCGCGCAACGCCTTGGTCTTGGCTTCCTTCACGCTCAGCGCCTCGATGATAAGGATGCCGCCGTCTTTAGCTTTGGCCGAGAGCGCATGCCGGAGCGCGAGCGCGCGCACTTTCTTCGGCAGGCCGATTTCGTGACTGCGGGTGTGCGGGCCGAACGAGCGGCCGCCGCCACGGAAAAGATTGACACGCGCCGAGCCGTGACGGGCGGAGCCGGTCCCCTTCTGGCGGTACATTTTCTTGCCGGTGCGGTGGATGTCCGCGCGGTTCTTCACTTCATGCGTGCCGCGCTGGCGCTTCGCCAGTTGCCATACCACGCAGCGATGGATGAGATCGGTGCGCGGTTCGAGGCCGAAAATGGCGTCGGACAAAGTGACCGATCCGGCCTTCTTGCCGTCGAGGGTGGTGACTTGAAGCTCCATGTCACGCACCCTCGCCTGCTTGGCCAACCGCGACAGGCGCCTCAGACGCATTGTCGGCGAGCTTGAACTTGCCGGGCTTTGGCACGCCGTCCGGCAGCTTCTTTTTCACCGCGTCGCGCACCGTGATCCAGCCGCCCTTGACACCGGGCACGGCGCCTTCGACCAGGATCAAGCCGCGCGCCACGTCGGTCTGGCGGACTTTGAGATTGAGCGTGGTCACCCGGTCGACGCCGAGATGGCCCGGCATCTTCTTGTTCTTAAACGTCCTGCCGGGGTCTTGCCGACCGCCGGTCGAGCCGATCGAGCGGTGCGAGATCGACACGCCGTGGCTCGCCCGCAGGCCGGAAAAATTCCAGCGCTTCATGCCGCCGGCGAAGCCCTTGCCGGTCGAAGTGCCGGTGACATCGACGTATTGGCCGACCACGAAATGGTCGGCGGTGATTTCGGCGCCGACCGGAATGAGCGCGTCAGCGTCGACGCGGAACTCGGCGAGCTTGCGCTTAGGCTCGACCTTGGCGACCGCGAAGTGACCGCGATCGGCCTTAGTGGTGCTCTGCACCTTGCGCGCGCCGGCGCCCAGCTGCAGCGCCACGTAACCGTTCTTTTCCTTGGTGCGGTGACCCACGACCTGGCAATTGGCGAGCCGCAGCACCGTCACCGGCACATGCTCGCCGGTCTCGGTGAAGAGACGCGTCATCCCGACTTTCTGCGCGAGCACCCCGGAACGCATTGTTGTTCTCCGCGCCTTAGAGCTTGATCTCGACGTCGACGCCGGCGGCGAGATCGAGCTTCATCAGCGCATCGACCGTCTGCGGAGTCGGATCGACGATATCGAGCAGGCGCTTGTGCGTGCGCATTTCGAATTGTTCCCGGCTTTTCTTGTCGATATGCGGCGAACGGTTGACCGTGAATTTCTCGATCTTGGTCGGCAGCGGGATCGGGCCGCGGACCTGCGCGCCGGTGCGCTTGGCGGTGTTGACGATCTCGCGCGTCGACGCATCGAGGATGCGGTGATCGAACGCCTTGAGCCGAATTCGGATGTTCTGGCCGTTCATAGTTGTCTCCGACAACGGACGGCGGACAACAGACGACAGACGACGGATATAGATCCGCCCTTGCTATCGCTCTGAAGCCCGCGTTCCATCGCTTTTGTCTGTCCTCTATCGTCCGTCGTTTGTCGTCCGCTCATTCGATGATGCTCGCCACTACGCCGGCGCCTACGGTCCGGCCACCCTCGCGAATGGCGAAACGCAGCTTCTCTTCCATGGCGATCGGCACGATCAGCGTCACTTCCATGGCGATATTGTCGCCCGGCATGACCATCTCGGTGCCTTCCGGCAGCGTCACCACACCGGTCACGTCGGTGGTGCGGAAGTAGAATTGCGGCCGGTAATTCGTGAAGAACGGCGTGTGGCGCCCGCCCTCCTCTTTGGTGAGGATGTAGGCCTCGGCCTTGAACTTGGTGTGCGGCTTGACCGAACCCGGCTTGCACAGCACCTGACCGCGCTCCACTTCCTCGCGTTTTGTGCCGCGGAGCAGACAACCGACGTTGTCGCCGGCTTCGCCTTGGTCGAGCAGTTTGCGGAACATTTCGACGCCGGTGACGACGGTCTTCTGCGTCGGTTTGATGCCGACGATCTCGACTTCCTCGCCGACCTTGATGATGCCGCGCTCGATACGCCCGGTGCAGACCGTACCGCGGCCGGAGATCGAAAATACGTCCTCGACCGGCATCAGGAACGGCTGATCCTTCGGACGCTCCGGCTGCGGGATGTAATCGTCCACCGCCTTCATCAACGCATCGATCGAGTTCTTCCCGAGTTCCGGATTCTTGTCTTCGAGCGCCGCCAGCGCCGAGCCTTTGACGATCGGAATCTTGTCGCCAGGGAAATTGTACTTGGACAGGAGTTCGCGGACTTCGAGTTCGACAAGCTCAAGGAGCTCGGGATCGTCCACCATGTCGACCTTATTGAGATAGACGACGAGAGCGGGGACGCCGACCTGCCGCGCCAGCAGAATATGCTCGCGGGTCTGCGGCATCGGGCCGTCGGCCGCACTGACGACAAGGATAGCGCCGTCCATCTGCGCGGCGCCGGTGATCATGTTTTTCACATAGTCGGCGTGGCCGGGGCAATCGACGTGCGCGTAATGGCGCTTGTCGGTTTCATACTCGACGTGGGCGGTCGCGATCGTGATGCCGCGAGCCTTTTCTTCCGGCGCCTTATCGATCTGGTCGTAGGCCGTGAATTGCGCCTGACCTTTTGCTGCCGCGACCTTGGTGATCGCCGCCGTCAACGTCGTCTTGCCGTGGTCGACGTGACCGATGGTGCCGATATTGCAATGCGGCTTGGTGCGCTGGAATTTTTCCTTGGCCATGGGACTCTCCGTTCGGGTCTCTCTAATCCTTGTGAATGTTCGTCAGGCGAACTTCGCCT
>Ga0210394_10002183_pt1 | contig 27677 bp, 20 predicted proteins | sample IncBWC12MmetaG_FD_160121 | JGI IMG/M metagenome (GOLD analysis project Ga0210394, IMG submission 160121) | Forest soil microbial communities from Barre Woods Harvard Forest LTER site, Petersham, Massachusetts, United States - Inc-BW-C-12-M | ecosystem: Environmental > Terrestrial > Soil >...
CTTGGGACAACTTCCCGCTGTGACGATGTCGTTCAACCTCAAGCCGGGCACAGCGATTGGCGGCGCGGTGAGCGAAATCAACGATCTCGCGCGGCGTACTCTTCCGCCGACGATCAACACCGGCTTCCAGGGCAACGCGCAGGCGTTTCAGTCTTCGTTGACCGGGTTGGGCATGCTGCTGCTGATGGCCATCTTGGTTATCTATATCGTGCTGGGCATTCTGTACGAGAGCTTCATCCATCCCATCACGATTCTTTCGGGCCTGCCTTCGGCGGGTTTCGGCGCCTTGTTGACGTTGGAATTGATGCACATGGCCGCGCAGAAGGGCTGGATTTCGCCGCTCCTGGACATGGAGCTGGACCTTTACGGTTTCGTGGGAATCATCATGCTGATCGGCATCGTGAAGAAGAACGCCATCATGATGATCGACTTCGCGCTGGAGGCCCAACGGAGCGAGGGGAAGGAGCCGGCCGAGGCGATCTATCAGGGATGCCTGGTGCGGTTTCGCCCGATCATGATGACGACGATGGCGGCGATGATGGGCACGCTGCCGATCGCTCTGGGATTCGGCGCCGGCGCCGAGGCGCGCCGCTCGCTGGGGATATCGGTGGTGGGCGGACTGGTGTTTTCGCAGGTCGTGACGCTGTTTCTCACGCCGGTGGTATACATCTACATGGAGCAAGCCAAGCAGTGGACGGCGCGAGTATTTGGAAGGCGCCGGGAGCTCGACGACGAGCCAGTCCCGCCCGCACGCGGGCCGGTGCCTGGTGGTCCAATCGGGGCGCCGATCGCGCGTAGCGCCGGGCCGGACCTGTCAGACCTGGGGCGCCGGGATCGGCGCTGAGCCCGTCGTTCTGGCCCCCGCCTTGCCGCTTGTCGGGCCTGCCCGCAACCTGTCCTTCCGTACCGTTGACGCGCCCTACCCCGGTCCCTAGCATGGATTACAGGACCTTCCCGGCAGCGCTTGCGCTGGGAAAGGGGTTGGGATGAAACATCTTCCTTCGCAGGTTTTTTCGAAAACAACAAGGATCACGGAGAAGCGCCGCGGCGTGCGGCTGAACTCCCGTGTGCCCGTCGCCATTGAATGGCAGGACGCCGTCGGAGGCATCCTGCGCGAGCAGGCCTTCACCCGCATCATCGGCCCGTACGGCTGCCTGGTGGTCTTGCCCAAGGATCTTTCCGTCGAGCAACATCTTCGAGTCGTCAATCTGGCCAACGAGCAGACCAATGCGGGCGTCATTGTTTGGAATGGCGGCGAGCAGTCCGACGGCTGGGAATTGGGAATCGAACTGATGCAACCGCCCATGGACTTCTGGGGGTTCGAGCTGTGACCAAGCCGGAGGCTCGGGGAGCTCACGGCCTACAAGTTCTGCCGGGTGAGGAGCGCCGCCGCAGCCAGCGCGTGATCATCCGCGTTCCCGTAACGATTGAGTTCGCTGTCGGCGGTAAGAAGGCTACGGTCAAGGCGACTACGGCTTCGGTCAACGACCATGGCGCCATGCTGCTGTGCTCGCGGGGCTTCGCTGTCGAGGCCAAGCTCCAGGTAGAAAACGACCGGTCCCACCAGAAGCAGCTCTGCCGGGTCACGCGCACGCCGTTCGAGAGCGCCGAGGGCTACCTGATTCCCGTCGAATTCGGGGAACCCGCGCCTAGTTTCTGGGGCATCTCCTTTCCTCCCACCAACTGGAAACCCCCGGACGATTGATCGTCCGCGTGCGTGTTTGGCCGCGCTCGGCGATTCCTCGGGCGGTACCTTCCGGACGGGGTTCCTTGGCCGACACACCTCCGCCCGTTTTTGCCGCAAATACCGCGCATGGGCTTTACCCTCTTGTTGTCCGCGCCTGGCAAACAAATAGCTAATTTCCGGCAAGCCTTGTGGCAGGAACTTGCATCAAAGGTCAACGTGTCAGAAACCATAAGCCTTCCTCCGTGTTAGTAAACAACAGGAGCACTCGTGTGCATTCTTATGGAGTGTGTCCGGTCGGTTCCGGGGGCGAGCCGTGCGGGTTCAAAAACGGGAACTATTGGCGTGCCATTGGGCAATTCCAACTGGCGGGGTGAAGAAATCATGAATGCAAGCGTGTTGAAGAAGTGCTGGCGGAAAGCCTTGTGGTTGGGCCTCGTGGCGCTCGCGATTGTGCCGTTGGGGCGCGCCCAGGCGCCGGCCCTTGCCGCGCAGTCGCGCATCACGGCGGCCGTGAACGAAAATAACCGCGTCACCCTCCGGGGCAATACGCACCCGCTCGCACGCCCCCAGTTCGACCAAGGGGCCGTCGCCGACGCGCAGCCCATCCAGCGCGTGCTGCTCCTGTTGCAGCGCAGCCCCGAGCAGGAAACCGCGCTCAGGGCGCTTCTCGACCAGCAGCAGAGCAAATCTTCGTCGAGCTATCACCAATGGCTCACCCCTCAGCAGTTCGGCCAGCAATTCGGCCCCTCCGATGCCGACGTCGCTGCTGTGACCGGATGGCTCGAGTCGCACGGGTTTCAGGTAAACCGCGTATCCGCAGGCAAGACCGTGATCGAGTTTTCGGGCAACGCCGGGCAGGTGCGTGACGCCTTTGGCACCGAACTCCACAGGTTTGTCGTGAACGGCCAACAGCACCTCGCAAACGCCAGCGACCCGCAGATTCCCGCAGCGCTGGCTCCCGTCGTGGCCGGCGCGGTCTCGTTGAACGATTTCGGCAGGAAGGCGCTGCACAAGGTGGGCGGTTTCATCGCTTCGTCGCCGCAAGCGACTGGAGTGAAACCTGCGTTTACGGGCACATGCAACTCAGGTCCCGGCACTCCCAGCTTCACTTGCTACGTGGTCGCGCCGTTCGACTTTGCGACGATCTACAATTCCTTAGCCCTTTGGAATTCGGCGACGCCCGTTGACGGCACGGGCCAAACCATCGCCATCGTCGGCGATTCCAACATCAACTGCTCGGACGTTACGAACTTCCGTACATTTTTCGACCTGCCCGTATCCAACCCGAACGACTGCACGAAAGCGACCTCGAATGTGCAGGTGATTCTGGACGGCCCGGACCCGGGACTCACGCCAGATGAAATCGAGGCGGATTTGGACGTCGAGTGGTCCGGCGCAGTTGCCAAGGGCGCCCACATCGATTTCGTTACCTCCGAGAGCACCGACGTTTCTGCGGGGGTGGATCTTTCCGCAGAATACATCATCGACAACAATCTCGCCCCGGTGATGAGCGAGAGCTTCGGCGACTGCGAACTGAACCTGGGGAATGGCGGCAGTGAGTTTTATTCCGCGCTCTGGGAGCAGGCCGCTGCGCAGGGCATCACGGTGATGATCTCCGCGGGCGATAGCGGCGCGGCTGACTGCGACAATGACAACCAGGTGGACGTTTCCTCTGACGGCCTCGCTGTCAGCGGCCTTGCTTCGACGCCCTTCAACGTTGCCGTTGGCGGGACCGACTTCAACGACGCCGGGAACCAAGCCACGTTCTGGAATCCAGGCAGCAACGGAACGACTCAGCAATCGGTGAAAGGGTACGTTCCCGAAATCCCCTGGGATGATTCCTGCGCAGCCTCCAGCGCGACTGGCTGTAGCGGAGTAACCATTTCCGGCGCGCCAGCCTCTCTTAATATCGTCGCCGGCGGCGGCGGGCAAAGCAATTGCGTGACGCAAAACATTGCCGGAGTCTGTACCGGGGGGTTCCTCAAGCCGGCCTGGCAGTCCGGCAAGGCGGTCACGGGCCTGGCGATGACGGACGGAACACGCGATGTTCCGGACGTCTCGCTCTTCGCCGCTGCAGGCTCCGGCAGCAATAGCTTCTACCCGATTTGCGAGTCTGACGCGGGCGCTTTGTGCAGCGACGGCAGCTTCATCGGTGTGGGGGGCACGTCATCCTCGGCGCCCGCATTTGCCGGAATCATGGCCATGATCAACCAATACATGGTCACGCAAAGCATGCCTACCCGCCAGGGCAACGCGAACTACGTCCTGTACTCGCTGGCCGCAAGTCAGGTGACGGCGGGGACAAGTTGCAACTCCACGTCGAGCCCGAACACGGCATCCACGACGGGCTGTACGTTTTACGACATCACCATGGGCAGTAACTCGGTTCCCTGCGTCTTCGGAACTGGCTGCACCATTCAGAACCTCAATGCCAATATCCCAGGCGTGCTGGAAAAGCCAAGCGGCACACTGGCTTGGCAAGCGGGGACCGGCTTCGACCTTTCTACTGGCCTCGGTTCGGTGAACGCCTTTAATCTGGTTCACAATTGGCCCGCCGCCGTCGGCCTTTTCACACCCACCAGCACAACGCTGCAACTGTGCACCGGCGGGTCGCCTACGGCGGGGTGTTCCACTTCCATTTCGATCGTTCACGGCGCGAAAGTTTTTGTAGATGCCGTCGTGAGCCCCAGTCCAGGTACGGCCACGGGTACGAAGGCTGAGGACATCGCCCTGATTGGAACGCCGAACACGACGTCGAACAACGGGGGCAGCGCGACGTCTGCACCGGATCGCTTTTCGGCGAGCGCCGGCGGTAACGAGGATATTTATCCGTTGAACGGCGGTTCGACGTCGGGCGATTTTACAAACTTTCTCGTCGGCGGAACTTATGCGATCACCGCTCACTACACAGGCGACGGCACGTTCGGGGCGAGCGATTCCCCGGCTGTAAACGTCAACATCAGCCCGGAGGGCAGCAAGACGACCATCACTTTTGAAGGTGCAATCGACCCCATGAACCCGAATGGGAATCTCCTCAACTCGACGGCATATGGACTTCCGGATTTTTTCCGCGTTGACGTTCTTGGAGTCACCTCCGGTGAGGAAACGGCAACGGGTAATGTCACCGTAACTGACAACGGCTCCCCCGTCGGCGGCGCCGGTTGCTGCGCGCTCAACAGCGAAGGCCGCCTCGATTTTGAACCCGGGATCAACCTGATTCAGACGCTGTCGACAGCCGCCCACAGCTTCCTCGCCTCATACGCTGGTGACGCGAGCTACACATCGAGTGCATCATCGCCTGCGCTCTCCTTTACGGTTACGCCCGCCCCTACGCCTATCGCCGCGATGAGCAGCCCCACGACCGTCGCGTCAGGAGGGACCGTGACGCTGACAGCGAACGTCAGCCCGGATAGCATCGGCGTCGCGCCTTCAGGAACGGTCACGTTCTTTGCCAATGGCGTCGCCATCGCGGTTGGTGCCGCGAACTATGTGCGGACAAACGGTTCGTTGTTGGGTGCTCCCGGGACAGGGACCGGCACCGTTTTCGCGGGCTTGGTGGCGACTCTGAGCTACAAGCCAGCCGCCTCGACGACGATCACCGCCATGTACGTCGCCGGTGCTGATCCGAATTACGCGTCCTCAGCACTTTCTGCCCCCGTCGCCCTAACCGTGACCAACACGCCTGGGTTTTCGTTCTCCTCGGCTAACAACTCGGACGCGAACGCCGTCGCCATCGCGGCGCCTGGCGGCACGGGCACCTCCACAGTCACCGTCACCAGCTTGAACGGGTTCGCCGGCACGGTCACGATGACCTGTTCGGTTGCTCCCGCTGGAGTCACGGACGAGCCGACCTGCAGCTTTCCCGGAGGCAACTCTGTGAACCTCGCGGCCAATGGCACTCAGACGCCGACGGTCATGCTCAGCACTACCGCAACGTCGTCGCTCCCCAAACCACCCGTCCAGCGCCCTGGGCCGATGGGCTTGCCCTTCGGAGTGCTGTCGCTCTTTGCCTGGATCGTCGCAGCGATGCTCGCCGTCTTAGCTTCCTCGCTTGTGAAACCCTTGCCGGAACGACGGCGCGGATATGCATGGTTCGCGGTCCTGCTCCTTCTGGTAACGATCGCGGCTGTGGCTTGCAGCAGCAGTAGGAGCGCGGGCGGTGGCACCGGCAACAACAATACCGGAACGCCGACTGGTTTCTATACGGTCACCGTATCCGGCACGTCTGGAGCCACGACCGGGACGGCGGGCATGGCGGTCTTCAACTTACAATAGTCATCCGCCGAGCACCCAAGAAGAAGCGCCTCCGAGGGGCAGGGAATCGAAGTCAAGGTTCCTGCCCAGCATTATGCTGACTTCTCGCACCGACTATGGGGTTCGGGCGCCGATGCCGCGATAACCTAGCGCTCCCGCGTGGGTAACGCCTACCGCATGCGCCCCCACAAAGTGATTGTAGCTGCCCGCCGGCGCGCTACAGTGAATGTCCCTTCCTAATTCACACTGCGCGCACCCCTACCTACGCGCCGGGAGGGATCATGAAATTGACCGAACGCCGAAGTGAAACACGTGTGAGGTTGTCCGTACCGCTGCGGTTTCGTCCCGTGGCCGAGCCCGACTCGGCCCAGCAATTGGCCGAGACAGTGAACATTTCGCAGGGCGGGCTGTATGTCTCAACCAGCTTCCCCTTGCAGGTGGGCGCGCAGGTGGAAGTGTTCATGAAAATACCCCGCGAGCTTTCCGGAAATGCCTCGACCGACGTGCGCTGCCTGGCGAGCGTCGTCCGCGTGACTCCGGGTTCCTTGATGGGCAAGGCTGGAGTGGGAATGCGCATTGAACGCTACGACCCGCTGGCTGCGCATGACCGCTGGGCCAGCTAAGCGCAGGCCGCGGCGGCTGTCGCCAGGTCGGCCGCGCCCACGGACTCGACTTATTTCTTCGCAGCGGAGATGTTGAACGTCACCTTCGCCGCTGCGACGTTATCGAACTGGTCGTAGACCCGCACGGCCAGCGTGTGCTCGCCCGGCGTCAGCTTGCGCAAAACAAGCTCGTAGCGCTCGTTCGGTGAATCGCTGACCTCGCCCGCCGGCGGCACCAGGGTCCAGTCCCCGGCGTCGAGGCTGTCGTAAGCGCTGACGATGGCGCTGGTGGCGTCGCTGGCGTTAAAACGTACGGTGGCGGACGCATCCGCCGTTGAGCTCGAAGGTGTAGCCGTGATGCCCGCGATTTCCGGAGGCGTGTTGTCCACCACAAAGCGTTCGCTTTCCCGCTCCGCCGTGAGCGCCTCGCCCGGAGGATTCGCTCGTTCGTCCGAGGCGACGATCTTCAAATAGTACGGGCCGTCTGGCATCGACGTCGTGTCCCAGGAATAGAATTTCTGTTCTACTTTGTCTTTGAGGAGTTTCCAGTCCTTTTCGGCCTCTCCGCGATAGTAAATCGTATAAATCAACTCGTCATCGTTTGGATCCTCGGCGCTCCACAGAACCGACTGGAAGCCCTTCTGCACGATCCCTTGCGGGGTGGGCTCAAACCGCGTGACCTCCAGCCTCTGCGGATTTGCGCCCGCGCCCAGCGACGCCGCTGCGGACGGCACTCGCACTTGCACCGGCGTGGGAATCGTCGCGCCTCCCTGCTGCATACCAAAGCCGGAGACGCGCACCCCTGGATCTTGTATCGCAATACCATCGATGCGCGGCGCAGCGTTCTTCGGCAGGTAGGCCAGGTCGACCCAGGAGATTTCGGGCGCGGGGCCTTTTCCGCCGCGCAGAACCGCCTTCCATTGCGCAAATCGCGAAGCCGGCGATTGTGTTTGCTCGCCTTTCGGGTCGCGATACGGCCCGGACCATAGGCTCCAACTGTCTTCCGGGTCCGACGTATTGCCCGAGCGAACGTAGAGCTCGGCGATGGCGCCCGCGCCGGCCGTGTTTTCGCCCCACCAGGTCAGGCGTCCCCAGTGGGAGAACAGTCGGGCGTCGAAGGTTTGCGACTCGAAGGTGCCCTCGGACTCGAGCTCCGGCCCGAGCGAGAATACCTTGCCGGGATTTGCGGTGGCGACGTAGAGCTTGCCGTTCGCAGCACGCGCGAACCCGGTGACCTGCTCGGACGCCGTTTTGGCCAGGCGCGAAAAAATGCGGTCGCGGTCGAGTTCGATGACGGCGCCTTGGTTGCCGACTCCCACCAGGAGGTTGCCTTCGGCGGAAAGCCCCAGCGCGTACGCAATATCGTCGCGGGAGGTCCAAATTTCCTCGGGCGAACCGTCGGCCGCGATGCGATATACAGAGGACGAAGTGGCGGCCGGAAAGGGTACGAACGTCGCGGCCTGCTGCGGGTTAGCGGTGGCCCCGATGGTCACGGTAATGTTTTGTCCGGCCTGCGTTGTGGGCGTCGTTAATTGCTGCTGGGGTTGGGCCCCGGTCTGGACGATCGGTGCGGCCGCGCGCCCCTTTTCTCCAATCGCACTCACATAAAGATTGCCCGCGGCGTCGGGCAGCAGTGCCGTGATCTCCCTCTTTGAGGTTTCGTAAATCACGTACGCGCTGCGACTGTCTGGCTTGCTCTCGTCCGCAGCACCGCGCTTGCTTGCGTCACGCGCGGGGGCGAGGGGAATCCGTAACACCAAGCCGTTCGGCTCGGTGCCCGCCAGCAAGTTGCCCTTTCCGTCCAGGGCCAGCGCGCGAATATGCGTTTCATTGCTGGTGTAGAATTCTGCGCCGTTCCCGTCGGTTCCGACCGCGAAGATCTTGCCGGTGTCGCCGGTCGCCACGTACAGCGTTCCATCGGCGCCTAACGCCAGATCCCAGATGTATTTCATTTTCGGATCGAAGACCACAGATTTCTGGCCGCTCGGCGTGACCTTGTAGACCTTGCCGTCAGGCGAGGTGGCCACGTACAGGTTGTCGTTCTTATCGATGGTCAGCGCTTGCGCCGTTAGCTCCTCGGACTCGAAGACAGTGGACATCTTCCCGGCCGGATCGACTCGTAGCACTTTGGCGTTGGTGCCGCCGGCTGCGTAGAGGTTTCCCTTCGAGTCCACGCGCAGCGCCCACAGGTAAGCGAGGTTAGCGTCGGCAAATGGCGCAAACTTCGGGGCCAGAACGATCCTGCCGTCGCTGCGCAGCGCCAGGCCATGTGCAATGCCCTTGTCGAAATCCTCGTAATCCGCCTGACGCCAGAAACGCGTGTGTTCGGCTGCAACCGGCGCGGCCCATGCGACGAGGGCCGCAAGAACCATGCCGAGCGCGGCTGCTTGGCCGCGCGATGGGCAGCGTCTCTCTCTCGGTCGTGTCCTCATTTTGCGCATGGCACCCCTCAGGCCGGGACGGCGGCGGCCGCTTCCGGGAAACGCGGCGCCGGAGCTCGCGCGCCGCAGCGAACGCTTCATTTGATCTTGATGAGCACCGACGCGGAACCTGCGATGACCGAGTCCATCGGTATCGACCACTCGCCGACTGTGGATTCCCGCAGCAGTACTGAATTGCCCGGCAGCCTCTGTTGATTGAGCACGTTGATTTCCGACAGCGGCGCGTCGGGTAACTCCTTGTCCTCGACCATCAGAGTCGGCGTAGGCTTCAGCAGCGTCACATACAGCTGATTGTTGCGCCGTTCGCGGTTGAGCAGCGTGATGAGTTGCTCGAGTCCTCCCAGGCGTCCTGCGGTAAACAGATTTGTCAGCCGGTTGAGGGAGTCCGAATCGCTCACCTGGATCCGCAGCGTGCTGCCGTGCGCCGCCTGCGCCGGAATGGTGATCGGAACGTCTCGAATCGTGGGCGCCCCACGGTAAGGCCGCAGCATCACTTTGATCGTTACGCGTTCACCAGGGGAAGCCTCGCTCGCTTCCGACCAGGCATTCTCGACGGTCGCGATGCGCCGCTCGGGCAAGCTGTCCAGGCGCAGCGTCACGCGCTCGATCTTCGGCGTTTCGTAAGGGTTCGAAAAGATGCGCGTGAAAACGGATTGCACGCTGGTCGCGACGAAGGCTCCGTCCGGCACAAACTGGTCCGTCGGCGCGTACATGTTTTCCAGCGAAACGCGCGAGTGCCCCGCGATGTCGATCGTTCCGCTCAGTTGCAGCGTCGTCCCTTCGCCATAGGACGTGTTTTGCGTCAAGCCGTTGAAAGCCACCAAGCCCACCAGCAACGGCGTCAGCTTAGGATCGGAGATCATTTCGATGTGGTACTGCTTCCCTCCGGCCGGAGTCACGAAGGAAAGATCCACCGGTATCATCTGCGGCGCGGCGCCCACCTTGCCCATCACCGCCGTCAGACGGTCTTGGGTGATCGTGCCGATCACGCCTCCCATGTTCACGATCTTTGTCGAGTCGTAATCCGATGCCAGTGTGGTGAGGACTCGCCCGCGCGCCATCGGCATGTTGCTTGCCCCGATCCCGAGAAACGGGTGCCCGCAGACGTACACGCGATCTCCCACCACCGCAGTCACGGTGCATGCCGCGTTGAGCGAAAGATCGCCTTGCACAAGCACCATGCCGACCATGTCGCCTGCCACGACTGTAGCGTCGTCAGCTTCGGGCGCGGCCGTGCCGCCGGGCGTCGCAACCAGCCCGTAGCCTGCCCAGTCGGCGGAATATTGCCGGATGGTGGCCGGTGCGAACCCCGAAAACACCAGTGGCGTCGCAATCGGCTCGAGAAAAGCGCTCCCGGTGATGCCTGCGGCGTGCGCCCATTCAGGTGGCAGCTGAAAGCGTGGCGATTCCGTGGCCCAAGACGTCGATGTCGCGGTCAGCGGCCCGCTCGTTACAGCCGATGACGGCTCCGCGCTTGCTACGGCGGGCCCACGAGCAGTTGGCTCATCTCCTGTCGGCAGCGCCAGCATGTCTTCGATCGGCGTCACGCCTGCCAGGGGCTCCTTGACGAACATGCCGAACTTCAGTGCCAGCGCGCCAACGAGTTTTCCGTCAATGTATACTGGGCTGCCACTCATGCCGGCGACAACGCCGGTATGCTCGACCTTGGGCCCTTTTAGCTGCACCAAGATAATGGATTGTTTGGGCCCGACCAGATTCGGCAACACGCCGATCACCACCAGATCAAACTTCTCGATCTGATCGCCCGCAAAAATCGTGTAACCGTAGCCTTCCATGCCCGGCTTGACCTGACTGAGAGGAAGGATAGCCGGCTGGTCAGCGGCCGGAAGGGAAACGACCGCCACGGTCAGGGCCGCGGCCGCAAGCAGGAATCGCCGGAGTATTACAGAACTTCTCCGGAAGGGGCTGGGCTGGAGAGAAATCATCGATGTTCACCACAATCAACTCAGCGGACGTTCACCTGCGAGAAACATCAGGTGGGATGCGGGTATCCGCTTCGATGATACTCGCAGTTCATGAGGGAATCAATCACGCGGGCAACTAAGGTTAATGCGCCCAAATCCTCTCTTTTGACGACTCAAAAGGGTAGACATGCACCATCCACCCGAATATCTGCGGGTAGAAACGCCCACCGGCCTCCGCGCATGCTTGCGGCGTCGAAATCGAGCCTGTTAGGCCGAACTGCGTCCAGTCAGCGTGTGTCGTCTGCCCCCGCATCGGTATGCAGAGGTTGGTGTGCGCGTGCCATTGAGCGACGCTGAGCGGAACGCGCTCGTTCAGTTGATCGAGCGTCGCGTTCCGCGGGGCGGTGTACATCGCGCCGACCAGTTCGTAGCCCCCGGGAATTTTCTTGTAAAGCAGCGAGGTCGGCCGCGCGGGGTCGAACGTGAACCCTTCGAGGAAGCCGTTCCAGTAATTCGTGAAATGGTATTGTGCTTGTGGCAGGTTCGGCAGAAAAATCCGGTAACCGTCGGCCAGGGCCACCCGATAATCGCGATACTTTTCGATGGAGTGTCGCAAGGTCGTGACGATCTGGTCAGCCCTTGCGGCGTCCTCGGGCGCCGCCGGGCGCAAGTCTGTCATGCGCATGTGCGGCCCCATGTGATGACCGGGCTGCATCGATCGCATGGCTCCCGATTCGGTCTGGTTTTCCTCGGCCTTGCCCATGTCCATGCCGGGCATGGACTGGTCTTGCGCCTTTGAGCCTGGTGCCTGCCGCGGCCGCCCCCACGCGCTTGGCACGATGAGGAGGCCGGCTAAGCTCAATACCGTGAAAATCCCGCGTGCGAACATAGCTTCCTCCCTCATCTGTCCCACCATCTATTGTACGTCGAGCCCCAGGGAAAGTTAGGCAGAATCGACTCGCGCTGTGAGCGCGCAGCTAACGCCGGAATCCCAAATGACGCGTGTTCCGGACTGCTCGCCCTGTTTTTCGGGTTGCCTTTTGGGGCATGCTAGAATCCGTCCGTGGCGAAGCGAACCATCGCGCCGGCGCGGGCCGTCTCGGGGGCCGTCGAAGTCCCGGGCGACAAGTCCATCTCGCACCGCTATGCCCTCCTCGGGGCGCTGGCTCAAGGGCGCAGCGAGATTCGCGGCTACTCCGCCGCCGCCGATTGCCAGAGCACTCTCGATTGTCTGGGGCGCTTGGGGGTGGGGATCGATCGCCGCGCAGGGAACCACGACGGGTGCGTAGTCATTCACGGGGTCGGTCTGGACGGACTCCGCCCTTCGCGTCGCGCGCTCGACGCCGGTAATTCCGGGACCACGATGCGCCTGCTCGCCGGCATTCTGGCCGGGCAGTCTTTCGATTCGACACTTACGGGTGACGCCTCGCTGCGGCGCAGGCCGATGCGCCGGGTGATCGAGCCGCTGGCGCGCATGGGCGCGCGCATAGGGTCGCGTGACGATAATTTCGCTCCCTTGGAGATCCACGGTTCGGTGCTGCGGGCGATTCAATACACGCTGCCGGTAGCCAGCGCCCAAGTGAAGTCGGCGGTCCTGCTCGCCGCTCTGTTTGCTGCGGGAGAGACCCTGGTCGAAGAGCCCGTCCGCACGCGCGACCACACCGAACTTGCGCTCGCCCAGTTTGGGGCCGCCGTTCGCTGTGAGGGACGTAAAGTGTCCGTCACAGGCCCCGCGCCGCTCAAGCCCTGCCAACTCGCGGTCCCAGGGGACCTCTCTTCCGCAGTCTTTTTCCTGGCTGCGGCGTTTGTCCTTCCAGACTCCGATATCATCGTGCGCAACGTCGGCCTGAATCCCACGCGGACTGCCGTGCTCGATGTTTTGGCCGCTTGGGGTGCTCCGGTGAGGTTGCTTTCCGTGCGCGAAGAGTCAGGGGAATTGGTGGGCGACGTGGCCACGCGGTATGCCCCGCTCGTGGGAGGTGAACTGTCGGGCCAGGTCATCGCGCAGCTGATCGATGAACTGCCAATGCTCGCGGCACTCGGCCCTTACACCGAGCGCGGGGTGGAAATCCGCGATGCGGCGGAGCTGCGCATCAAGGAAAGCGATCGTATCGCCGTGATCGCCGCCAACCTCCGGCGAATGGGGGCGCGGGTTGAGGAGCGGCCTGATGGGTTGCGAATCGAGGGGCGCAGCGCTGGCCGATTGCGTGGCGCCAAACTCGATCCTGCGGACGACCATCGCATGGCCATGGCCTTTGCCATCGCAGCCCTCGGCGCGGAGGGCCCTTCGGTTATTCGGGACGCCGGCTGCGTGGCGATCTCTAACCCTAACTTCTTCACGGTTCTGGAGCGCATCGCCGCGCCTTAGGCCGGCGCCGGACGAACATAGCTGCGGCTGCTTCCTTGACACCCCTTGCGCCTCCGGTTACGCTCCCGGACGGATGCGCGGCAACCTTCGCAGGCTCTTCCTCGCGCTAATCGTTGTGGCGGCGCTGGCCGCGTTGGCCTATCATTCGCGCCATAGAATTCACCTGGCTGATTTTACCTGGCGAAATTTCATTCATGCGGTTGGGGAAGCTAATGTTTGGTTCCTGCTGCTCTCATTTTTCGCGATTTACGGATGCTATCTACTTAGGGCGCTCCGCTGGCAACGCTTCTCCCGATACCTCGGCCACGCGCGTCTCGTCGACGTATACAGTGGCACGGTCATGGGCTTCGCGGCGATCTTCGTCCTCGGTCGCGCCGGCGAGCCCGTCCGTCCTCTCTTGCTGGCCCGCAAGGCGCGCCAGCCGGTTGCGAGCATGTTCGGCATCTGGGTGCTCGAGCGACTCTTTGATTTCGGCGCCGCGGTAGCGCTGGCGAGCCTCAGCCTGTTGGTTTTTGCCGGCGGCCTGTCTGACGCCGGAGCCAACAGTGACTGGGTCGAGCAGGCGCGGGCCGGTGGCTGGATCCTGCTGGGAATGCTCGCAGTTGTTGTCGCTTTAATGGTGTACTTTCGACTGCACGGCGCCGGCGCTCTGGAACGTCGCCTTGGTTATTGGCGGGCGGCTGGTGGATGGAGGGGCTGGACTGCGACGATTATCGCTGGGTTCAGCGACGGCCTGCAGTCCATTAGGAGCGTTTCCGACCTTCTGACGGCGCTTGCATATTCCGCGGCGCACTGGGTCCTCGCTACTCTGGTTTATCTGATGGTGTGTCGCGCATTTAGCGGCGCCTTTGCGTATTCGGACATGAATTTCCCCGGAGCTATGCTGCTCCTGGCCCTTACGCTGGTGGGCTCGACGCTGCAGCTCCCGGGAGTGGGCGGAGGCGCCCAAGTGGCGAGCTTCATTGCGCTGACCACGATTTTCGGGGTCGAGCAGGAGCCCGCGGCAGCTGTGGCGGTCGTCTTGTGGCTTATTACATTCGCCTCTTCCACCCTGGTTGGCATTCCCTTGCTGATTCACGAAGGTCTGTCCATGGGTGAGTTGCGCAAGCTGGTCCGAGCGGAGACCGCAGCCGAGGAATCCGGCGCCCACCTGTCTATCCTTGGCTTGAGCGGGTTCGAATCGGGAGGGCCGCCGAAGGCCAGTGATCGAGGAGGCGACCCTCGGTGAAATGCCCCTTCTGTTCCTTTAGCGACGATAAGGTAATCGATTCCCGCGAGGGAAGGGTGGGGGATTTGATCCGCCGTAGGCGCGAATGCTTGAAGTGCGGCCGTCGCTTCACCACCTACGAAAGAATCGACGAGATCCCCTACATGGTCATCAAGAAGGACGGCCGTCGCGAGCGCTTCGATCGTCAAAAAATCCTGCAAGGCTTGCTCAAATCCTGCGAGAAGCGCCCGGTAGCGACGGCCAAGCTCGAAACGCTCGTGGACGAAGTCGAGCGCTTTGTCCACGAAGCGCCCCAGCGTGAGCGAACGACCACGGAAATCGGGGAGTTATTGATGACGCGATTGAAGAGGTTGGACAAGGTTGCCTACGTGCGATTTGCCTCCGTCTACTTGGACTTCAAGGATGTGAAGGAATTCATGGCGGAACTGAAAGGCCTGCTCCGCGACCGTTCTACTCACGACCGGCCGGCTGCCAAACCCCCGCGCTGAAGGTTTTTATCTTCGCAAACCCGATTTGTTCGTAGAGCCGCACGGCGCCTTGGTTTCCTGAGGTTACTGTAAGCGAGAGCGCCGCGTAGCGCCGTTCGCGCAGCGCGGCAATGGTGGCATCCATCAGCCGCCGCCCAAGCCCGTGCCGCTGGTAGCCTGGCATGACGCAGATTTGCGTCGTGTGAGCCACGCCCGGCGCCACCGTGGATGTCAGCGCCACGCCCACAAGCTCGTGGTTGTACGGAGCGCGAAGCACGAAGGACGCCTGTGCCTGAAATTGTCCACAGCCCGGCAGCATGATGATGTTCTTTAGGAATTTTAGCGCGCCCGATTCGCTGCGGTATTGATCGTTGATTTCCCCGTCCATGTGGTTTGCATAGGCCAGTTGAATCAGCCGGGCGCACGCCGCGAAGTAGCGGTCGTTCCAGCGCTCGATGGCCAGGGCCGCGCCGGCATTTGGCGCCGTGGCGCCGCGCGCGTGGCCCAGATCCAGAACCATGAACTGGCGTGGGTACGTGCGGAAACCCTGCCGGACGAGCGCATCATCGAACTCGCAGCCGAAAGGGATCAGCTGGGCTTCGATCCGTTCGACGCCCGGGATTGCCCGCAATGTCTCCAGCACGTTGGCCAGCAATTGCTCCGCCAGCGGCCGTTGCTGGTGGCCCGGCGAAACATACAGCCCGCCCAGCAACCCCTTGTGCTCTTCGATGACGTAGAAGGAGTAGCCGAGCGCCTGGCCAGCCTCCATCGCGGCGCATCCCGCCAGCGATTTCGCGTCCATGAACTTCTTGATTAGATCGAGTGAGGCGCGGTAGTCCCAGCGGAGTTCCTCCCTCCAGTGTTGCGCCTCCTCGGAGAGCAGCGGTTCGATTTGTCTTGAGCTGAGCTGGCGGAGATCTACGATGGACATGGCAAGTGCCTGGTTGTGGTTCGGCTGTCGCCCGGCTTGGCGCCCCGAGCTTTCATCATACTGCCACAAGCTCTGCTGATCGGGGAAACAGCGCTCGTCGTCGAAGCTTCCTGTCGCGTGGCTGTGTTAACATGCACGTGGTCACTCGTTTTATGCTGTTGCGATCGCATGGATCTTCTTTCCGAACTGCACCACCCCACGCGGTGGTACTCCAAGCTGATGGCGGTCGTGCTGGCGCTGACCTTGTTTACGTTGCTGGCCACCGGCGCCATCGGTAGTTACATCGTCTATCGTATCGTAGCACCCGCGAAAAGCAGCGAGTCGATCGACCTGGCCAACCTTCCGGGTCGTCCGCAGGATTTCTCCTATACCGTCGAAGGCCTGGGAACGCGTGATGGCTGGTTTTTCCCAGGACTGAAATCGGCCCCTACCATCGTGCTCTGCCCGGGATATCTGGGAGGGCGCGAGGAGTTGCTTCCGCTTGCCACCGGTCTCCAGGATCACGGCTATAACGTGTTTCTGTTCAACTTCGCCGGTCACGGACCCAACGCCACGTACTCGACTCTCGGATTCCGGGAGGTAAGCGAGCTACGCGCCGCGATTTCCTCCATCGCCGTGCGCGATGACGTCGATCGGTCGCGCTTCGGACTGTGGGGCACGAATCTCGGCGGCTACGTGGCTGTCGCCCTGGCTGAATCCGATCCTCGCGTCCGTGCCCTCGCCGTAGAGTCTGTGTACGACCGCCCGCAGGACATGGTGCAACTGCTCCTGGCGCGCTACGGTTTGGAGCTGTTTCCTTTCCTGGGGCGTTTGGCGGAACGGAGTTTTCTTTTATTCAGTTACCCCTATCGGCAGACGCCCCCGCTTTCCGCTCGCCTGGGGCGGCTTGGGAGCACGCCGAAGCTCTTTCTCGAAGCGAGGGACGAGCCATCGCTCATCGCCTCGACGCACCAACTCTTTCTGATGGCGCCGCCGCCGAAGGAGGAGGCCGCTCTGGCCCAGGGCAACTACGCGGGGATGCTCGACGACGCCAAACGAAGTTACGAAAACCGGATCATCAGTTTCTTCCTGCTCAATCTGCCGCAATGAACCCCGCTGGGCTCGACCGCGTGGAGTGTTTTGCTCACGGCTCGATGTGCACCAGCCAAGCGTGAGGGGAAGCCCGCAGCACGACGGAGTCGCGAATCGCGAGCTTTTCCAATGCGGCTGCTCCCGGCGCATTCGTCCAAACCCAGCCGGGCCGTGCCGCCGTCGGAGTCCATTCGGGCAGCTCACGGTCCAGATAAAAATCGAGCCCGTATTCCCACGAGCGGTCCAGCTTGAAAACCGATGGTCCGTGGTCGCTAAGAGCTTCCGGCGTCGTGGCGCGCGCCGCCGCGCGCGCCGAAAGTAGGGGATCGATCCTGGGAAGCAAGCTCGCGTTCGCGCCTGCGACAAGCACGCTCATGAGCGCCGCCGTGGCTGTAAATGCGCACCGCGGCCGTCCTGCTATTGCCAGGAAGGCGCAAGCGAGGCCGCCGAGAATTGCCAGCGTCAGCAGGCCCGTTGGCATCCTGGTCTGCGCGACATTTGTTTCCAGCCGCAAACCGCGAAGCCAGTACAGAGCCGCAACCGAGAGGGCGGGGAATGTGCACCCGACCAGTGCGACCGGCCAGCGCGCGCGGCTCGGTCTTGCGTCCTGGAGACGCCGCGCCAGGCTGGTTGCTAACAGCAGAACCAGAGGGGGCACCGAGGGGAGGATGTAGCCCGGTAACTTGGATTCCGAAAAACTGAAAAACAACACCGGGAAAATTGCCCAGCAGCCGAAAAACAGCGCCGGCGAATCGGCCCACCTGCCGCCAGCGAGCATTTTGATTGCATCCGCTGCCAGCGGCAGCAGCAACGCCGTCCAAGGCACGATGGCAGCGAGAAGGATTGGCCCAAAGAACCAAAACCGCTGCTCGTGGTGAAAAATCGTCGTGACGTATCGCGCGAAATTGTGTTCGATAAAAAACGTGCGCAGAAATGTAGGGTTTCGCTCAGCGCAGAGCGCGTACCAAGGCACTGCAACCACCAGAAATGCCGAAGTGCATGCCGGATGCGTCAGGCGAAACACCGCACGCCACTGACGCGACGCCAGCGTCCAGAACAACACCGCGCCGCCTGCAAGGACAAGAGCCGCCGGGCCCTTCGCCAATGTCGCCGCGCCGAGAAACGCGCCGAACGCCAGTCGAGCCGCCGTCCCAGCGCGCCGCTTTTCGAGTATCTCGGCAGCCGATACCGCTGCGGCTGCCAGCAAAGCGCTGAACAGCATGTCCGGCGTGGCTGCCCGCGCGAATCCCACGGTTGCCACCGTCGCCGGCATCATGAGCAACGTTAGCCACGCTGCATCCAGCCCGTAAGCGCGCAGCGCGGCCCACGCCACAGCACCGGTCGCCAGCAGTGCCGCGAGCGCCGCCGGCAGGCGCGCCGCCGTCTCGCTTGTGCCGTACACCCGGAACGCCGCTGCGGCGGCCCAATAGTAAAGTACCGGTTTCTCGAACCAGGGCTGGCCGTAGAGGCGCGGAGTCACCCAGTCGCCGGTTGCGGCCATAGCGCGCGAGATCGCCATGTAGCGCGGCTCGTCCGGACCAACCAGGCCCAGAACACCCAGGCCGTTCAAGAGGCAAACGCCCGCTACTACAAGTACCAGCAAAGCGCTCACCCACGAGATCTGCGTTCCGCCCTCCTCGGGGCTGCGTATGCGAAGTGGCGGCGCAGGATCCATGGCCGCTGAGTCTAGCATTCTTGCGCGCTGGTACTGAATTTACCCGGGACGTATCTTGGAGCGTCCTCTCCGCTTAGAGAAACAGCGACGCCAAGCCTGACTCGATGGTTGGCGGCGGGCCAGTTTGGATCCGTCTTCTGTAAGTCAGCCAATACGTCACGGCGCATCCCCCGATCACAGAGCTTGCACCGAGCCATCCCACCAGTCGGTAGGCAGATCGGGCTGAATCCATGAAATTTGGCAAGACTTGACCCAAGAGCAGCCAGAAAACGCCTCCCACGAATATTCTGGAAAAAGTCCCACGGAACCGTTTCTATGGCTTTCGCACATCAACCTGACCCACTGCCTCACGCTTAGGGCTCTGGCATATGCCGGGTGCCTCCAGCATAATGAACATTTCATGCGCGAGCGTTTAGAGTATGCCGCAGCGTGGACGGCTTTCAAGTTCCTCGGGTTGCTGCCGCGACCTGTAGCCCGCTGGACAGCCGCTCGTCTGGCGGCCTTTCTATTCCTGCTTCGCCCCGTTTGGCGCGAAATCGCGTTGTCCAACTTGCGGCTGGCGTTCCCTGACTGGCAAGAGTCCGATCGCCGGCGTGTCGTGCGTGCCATGGTGCGCAACCTGGGCTGGCTCGCGGCGGAGTTCGCGCATCTGCCGCGCTACACGCGCCGGAACATCGAGCGCGTGATTGTGCTCGACGGTTTTGAAAATTTCGCTGCAGCCGAGCGGCAGCGCAAAGGAGTGCTCTTCTTGACCGGGCACATGGGCGCTTGGGAACTCAAGCCGTTCGCCCACGCGCTCTACCATCAGCCGCTGCACTTCCTGGTTCGGCCGATTGATAACTCGCGAGTGGATGCGTTGGTCAATCGCTACCGTGGCTATTGCGGCAACCGGCCCATCGAAAAAGACCAGTCGGCGCGTTCCGTTCTGCGTGTCTTGCGCCAGGGCGGCGTTGTGGGCATTCTCGCCGATCACAACGCCGCCGTGGATTCCATCTTCGTCGATTTCTTCGGTATTCCGGCGGCGACCACCACGGGGATTGCGCGCTTGGCGCGGCACACGGGCGCGCCCGTTGTGCCTGTGTATTCCTACTGGGATCCGTCGCTGCGAAAGTACCGTTTACGGTACGAGCCGGCGTTGGTCCTCACGCCGACCGACGACGAGGATGCCGATATCCGCGTCTATACGACCCTGTTCAATAATGTACTCGAGCAATACGTTCGGCGCTTTCCGGATCAATGGTTTTGGGTCCACCGCCGGTGGAAGGCGCGTCCCCCCGGCGAGCAGGAGATTCGTCCCGTCCGGAAAGGCAACTGAATTCCGGCCGCACCAGGAGATGTCAACATGACGTATCGCAGCGCAGGCGAACTGGCCCGGTTCTTGGAGTGTGCTTTGGAGGGTGACGCCCAGGTGCGCATTCGAGGCGTGGCCGGTCCCGAGCGAGCCGCCGCGGAGGACCTGATCTATCTGGACTCGCCTCGACACCAGGAGCGCGTGCTCCAGTCCGCCGCGCGATGCGTGCTTGTTTCGCCCGGTGTTCGTCTCCCCGGCAAGACTCTCCTGCTGGCGCCCCGGCCAAAACTAGCTTTTGCGCGCGCAGCGGCTTGGCTCTCTCCGTTGCTCCCCATTGCCGAAGGCGTGCATCCGACAGCTCTCATAGCCGCAACAGCCCGTCTGTTCGCCGGCGTCGCCGTCGGTCCGTTTGCCGTAATTCAAGACAATGTCGAAATTGGGGCTGGCACTCAGGTCGGCGCATTTTGCTATTTGGGACCAGGCGCCAAGTTGGGTGCTGCCTGCCGCCTGCATCCACGCGTAACTCTCTACGCGGGGACCGAGGTCGGCGACCGAGTCACCGTTCATTCGGGAGCGGTACTGGGCTCCGACGGTTTCGGCTACGTCACCGACAAGAACCGGCACTGGAAGTTTCCCCAAGTGGGCGCTCTGGAAATCGCTGACGATGTCGAGATCGGAGCGAACTCCACACTCGACCGGGGTTCGCTGGGAGTCACTTCCGTGCGAGACCAGGTGAAGCTCGATAATCTCGTGCACGTCGCCCACAACGTCGAAATCGGCGAGCGCACGCTGATTGCCGCGCAGACCGGCGTGGCAGGCTCGTCCGTCATCGGGAGGGACGTCGTTGTCGGAGGTCAAGTGGGTATCGCGGATAATTGCCGCCTGGAGGACGGTTGCATCGTGGGCGCTCAGGCGGGTATACCGAGCAAGAAGACCATCCGGCGCGGCCAGACGGTCTGGGGCACCCCGGCAAGACCGTTAGAGCAGTTCAAGAAGCAGTATGCGTGGATCGCCCGGCTACCGAAATTGGGCGCTCGTCTCCGCAATTTGGTGGGCGACGAGCCTCCCGCACGCCTCGAAGGGCCAGGAACGCCCCAAGACAGTGGCAGCGGGACCGACGAATAAGTGCGTTCCAAGCGTCGTCGAGGCGTCTTGAGGGTTGACCCCCGCCTAAATACCGCTGATAATGATGCCTGGGGTTGTTTGCTTCCTGGTGGGGGGCGGGTGAGGGTTTCATCCGTGGGAGCGCCGCTAGTCTTGCGGGATTCCTCCATCTGCACTCAGTCTGGGGTCGTGTGGTCAGGTATCATCTGACCAAGCGCAGCGCTTTGCACAACTTGCGCATCTGAGGGATCGATGGCATCTGGGACGAGACTAGACTTCGAGCCGCGTACTAGGCAGGCGCCTCTGACGGCTGGCCCTGTTCTCGCGGAGCGCTTGGCGGAGGCGGTTGATCGTGGAGTCAGCCACCTGCTCTCCCTCCAGGCGCAGGAAGGCTATTGGCTCGGCGAACTCGAAGCTGACACGACGCTCGAGTCGGACTACATTTTTTACCTGCACGTGTTAGGCAAGGCTGACCCCGACCGTGTCGCAAAGCTGGCCAACTACGTTCGCCGGCGCCAACTGCCCGACGGCGGTTGGAACATCTACTTCGGGGGGCCTTCCGAACTGAATGCCACGGTGAAGGCCTATTTCGCACTCAAGCTTGCTGGCGATTCGCCCGAAGCCCCGCACATGCAGTGCGCTCGTCAGCGCGTGCATGAACTCGGCGGCTTGGAAGTCACGAATTCCTTCACACGGTTTTATTTCGCGCTCGTCGGCGGCGTGGGCTGGGACATCGTGCCCGCCGTGCCTCCCGAACTGATGCTTTTGCCGAACTGGTTCGCGATCAATATTTACGAAATGTCTTCGTGGACTCGAGGCATCGTCATTCCGCTCGCGATTCTTTACGCTCACAAGCCGCGTTGGTCCCTGCCCGCTCCAGTGAACGTCGATGAGTTGTTCCGGGATCCTGAGCGGAAAGCCGCCGCGCTCGATTGGGGCGCCGAGGTTTTTAGCTGGCGGAACTGCTTTCTGGCGCTCGACCGCGCATTCAAACTCTACGAACGCCTTCCTTGGAAGCCGCTTCGGCAGCGCGCACTGCGCCAGGCGCAGCAGTGGCTGTTGGAGCACTTGGAGCGCAGCGATGGCCTGGCCGCTATTTATCCGGCGATGATGAACGCGATCTTCGCTCTTCTTGCGCTCGGCCACTCGCCCGATGACCCTCTCACGGCCCGGGAGATCGGTCAGCTTGCGCGATTTGAGATCGAGGAAAACGACACGATTCGCCTGCAACCGTGCTTCTCCCCGGTTTGGGATACGGCGATCGCGATGGTTGCGCTAGAGGAAGCCGGCTTGCCGCCTGACCATCCGGCGCTGGTCCGTGCTGCGGATTGGCTTCTCGCCAATCAGGTGCTCGGAGCGGGCGACTGGCAGGTGAAAACCCCCGGCGTGCTGCCGGGCGGTTGGGTCTTCGAGTTTCGCAATGATTTCTATCCGGACGTCGATGACTCCGCGTTTGTGCTCATGGCCTTGCAGCGCGTCGATCATCCCAATCGAGCTCGCCTAGAAGCTGCCACGCAGCGCGGCATCGATTGGTTGGTCGCGATGCAGAACCGCGACGGCGGCTGGGGTGCCTTCGATCACAACAACGACCGCCGCTTTCTCACGCAAATTCCTTTTGCCGACCACAATGCCATGATCGATCCGTCGTCGGCCGACGTCACCGCGCGCGTCGTGGAATGTCTGGGACGCCACGACTGGCCTGCGACGCACCCCGTCGTCGAGCGTGCCATCGCCTACTTGTTGCGCGATCAGACGACGGAAGGGGCTTGGTATGGCCGCTGGGGTGTGAATTACGTCTACGGAACGAGTGGCGTGCTGCGCGCTCTTGAGACCGTGGCGCTCACCGCGCGGGCGTATTGCCAGCGCGCCGTCGAATGGCTGCGTGCCGTGCAAAATGCTGATGGCGGTTTTGGCGAGTCCATTGCTTCCTATTACGACCCGAAGCTCAAGGGCCGGGGCGCCAGCACTCCGTCGCAAACGGCGTGGGGGCTGATCGGTTTGCTCGCTGCTGCGGATAAGGAAGACCCCGCGGTTGCGCGCGCGGTCGCGCATCTGGTCGAACGGCAAAACGCTGACGGTTCCTGGGACGAAAAGGAATTCACGGGTACGGGGTTCCCGTGCGTTTTCTTCCTGAAATACCACTTGTACCGGAACTATTTTCCGCTGTACGCGCTGGCGCGCTATCGTAACCTGGGTCAGAATCTGGGCGAGGATCACCTGCTGCACGCTCGCCAGGATGTCGGCCGCCATGACGCGAGACGAGGGAGCTGATGAGATATCCGCTGAAGATGACCGCCAATCTGGCACGATACGTCGCTTCCAAGCGTCTGCGGGGCACGCAGAAATTTCCCATGGTGCTCATGCTCGAGCCGCTCCATGCTTGCAATTTGACCTGTACGGGCTGCGGGCGCATCCGCGAGTACAAGTCCACCATCAACGAGACGATGACGGTCGAACAGTGCTTGGCCGCGGTCGACGATTGCGGCGCCCCGGTGGTCTCGATCTGCGGTGGCGAGCCCATGATCTATCCCGAAATCGGTCGCCTGACGGGCGAGATCCTGGCGCGCGGTCGGCACATTATTTTGTGTACCAACGGCATGTTTATCCGCAAACGCCTGCATGAATTTCAGCCGACTTCGAGTTTCTTCTGGAACGTGCATCTCGATGGTCTCGAACGCACCCACGACCTTTGCGTCGAGCGCGATGGCGTCTTCCAGGAAGCCATCGAGGGCGTCAAGGCCGCGAAAGCCGCGGGCTTCCTGGTCTGTTCCAATACGACCATCTATAAAGAGACGAATCTGGACGAGATCGCTGAGCTCTACGGTTATCTCGATACGCTGGGCGTGGATGGCTATATGCTCTCTCCGGCCTACAGCTATTCGGCCGTGATGACCAAGGATATTTTCATGTCCCGCGAGGACGTTCGCGAAAAATTTCGTGAAGCTCTGGCGCTGCTCGGCAAATACAATTTGATGGTCTCGAACATTTACCTCGATTTCCTGCGCGGCGATCGCGAACTGGACTGCACGGCTTGGGGAACTCCGACGTTCAATCCCCGCGGGTGGAAGGGTCCTTGCTACCTCATTACCGATGGCCACTACGGTTCCTATCAGGAGTTGCTCGACAAGACGCCTTGGGAGAAGTACGGTCCCGGCAACGATCCCCGCTGCGCGGACTGCATGATGCACGTGGGGTTTGAGCCTTCGCCCGTGCTCGGCGCTAAGCGTCAGCTGGGCGACACCTGGAAGATGCTGAAGTGGCAGTTTTCCGGCCGCATGGGTGGCAGCCCCAACAAGACCGCCGGCGGGGGACGCATCGATGGCGGCGGCTTCGGCCATGGGGGAGTTGTTCCTCCTCCGCCGAGCGGCGAGGAATTGGTTTCTTCGGACGGAAGACTACGGGTGCTATGACCACTCTGGTTACAGGAGCGGCTGGTTTTCTTGGCAGTCACGTGGCTCGCCTGCTGGTGGAGCGTGGCGAGAGGGTGCGCGTGTTGCTTCGGCCGGCCAGTGCCACGCGTCTGCTCGATACTTTGCCAGCGAATTGCGTCGAGCGAGCCATCGGCGACCTGCGTGATCCCGCTTCCCTTGACCGCGCCGTCCAGGGCGTGGATGTGATTTATCACGTGGCTGCTGATTACCGCCTTTGGGCTCGTGACCCGCGCGAGATTTACGACTCTAACGTCAATGGCACGCGGAATCTTCTCGATGCAGCTAGACGCGCGAGTGTCGCCAAATTCATCTATACGAGCACCGTCGGAACCGTTGCCGTTCCGCGGCGGGATTCGCTTCCGGACGAGAGCACGAGCACCACTCTCGGCGAAATGATCGGGCACTACAAGCGCTCGAAGTGGTTGGCTGAGCGGGAAGTGCTGCGCGCGGCCGAACAAGGTCTCCCCGTGGTCGTGGTCAATCCGACGACGCCGGTCGGGCCGGGCGATGCCAAGCCCACTCCCACCGGCCGTATGGTGGTGGATTTCCTGAACGGCCGCATGCCTGCCTACGTTGATGCGGGCCTCAATTTTGTTCCGGTGGAGGACGCTGCAGCGGGCCATTTGCTTGCCGCCGGGCGCGGATGCTTGGGCGAGCGCTATATCCTCGGCGCCGAAAACCTTACCCTCAAGCAGGTGCTCGAGATGCTCTCCCGCGCCTCCGGGCGGCCGGCGCCGCGCGTGCGGCTCCCGCACTGCGTAGCCCTTGCCGCAGGCTATGCCGATGCCGCGGTTTCGCGCCTGTTGGGCCGCGAGCCGCGAATCCTTCTCGAGGGAGTCCGTATGGCGCGGCACAAGATGTTTGTAAACGCGGAAAGAGCTTGTCGCGAGTTGGGCTTCGCTCCGGGGCCGGTTGCCGCGGCCTTGGAACGCGCGGTACGCTGGTACGAGGCCAACGGCTTCGTTGCTGGAAGCCATACGGCGCGCGTCGCGGAAGCGCGCGCGGCTTGAGCCTGATTCGGGAAACGCGGGTCTGGGAAAGTCGGCGGAAGGATGAAGATTCTGGTAACGTTCGCGGTGGCGACGGAATTTGCGGCCTGGCGGCGGCAACGAGGCTTCGAGCTCGTTGCGCGCAAGCCGTTTCCGCTTTATGCCGCTCGCGTCGGCGGCAACGCCGTCCGCGTTTTGCTCACCGGTATTGGCACTCAAGCGGCGTCGCAGGCGATAACCTGGGCGCTGGCTTCGCCCACGGACCTGTGCATCGCCAGCGGCTTTGCAGGCGGGTTGCGCCCGGAATTGGGCGTCGGCGAAGTGCTCGCGGCGAGGGTGGTGCGGCGGGCCGGCAGGGAGTTGGCTGTGGCCAGTGATCGTGAGCTTATTGCGGCAGCGTGCGACGGCGGTGCGCGCCGCGTGAATCGTTTCCTTACCTCGGAGCAGCTCGTCGTTACTGCGGCCGAGAAGTGCGCTCTTGCCGATGAGGCGGATGCTGTGGACATGGAAAGTTTCGTCATTTTGGCGGAGGCGGCGCGGCGTGGAGTCCGAGCCGTCGCGATTCGTGCGCTCAGCGATACGGCCGGCTCGTCCTTGCCGTACGACTTTGACCGCGCTCGCGATGACCGTGGGCGGATTCGCTTGCGCGCCTTGCTCGCCGAAGTGGCCCGCCGGCCCCAGCAGATTCCGGCCCTGCTTCGCTTGGCGCGGGATTGCCGCCTGGCCGCCGGGCACCTCGCGGAGTTTCTCGATCGGTATCTGGAGTTGCTGAACATCCGCCTAGATCTTTCGCAGTCCGAAATGGTGGCCGCTCGATGAGCGCTGTCCACACACTCGTCGGGCCGGTTGCGACCGCTCAGCCGCGCGTCAAGCAAATGCGCGCGGGCGTTTACCGCGGGCCGGGCCAGGTGGCTGTCGAACGTCTTCCCGTGCCTGAAATTGCCGAAGGCGAGGTATTGATTCGCGTTGCCGCTTGCGGAATTTGCGGTACCGACATCAAGAAAATTCAGTACGGCTTCGTCGCCCCGCCCCAGATTTTTGGCCACGAGGTCGCCGGCACGGTGGTTGCCGTTGGCCGGGGCGTGCGCCGCTGGAAAGTCGCGGACCGCGTGGTCAGCTTCCATCACGTTCCCTGCGGCCAGTGCTTCTATTGCGAGCGGCGCCTGTTCTCGCAATGCCCGGCGTACAAGAAAGTCGGTCTCACTGCTGGTTTCGATCCGAATGGTGGCGGCTTCGCCGAGTACGTTCGCGCGATGCCCTGGATTGCCGAACGCGGCATGCTGGAAATTCCTGCCGGCGTGAGCTTTGAGGAGGCCACGTTTGTCGAGCCGGTCAACACTTGTCTCAAAGCCGTCGAGAAGGCGCACGTCGCCGCCGGCGAAACGGTTTTGGTGTTCGGCCAGGGCCCCATCGGGTTACTCCTGATGATGCTGGCTCGCCTTGCCGGAGCCACCGTCCTGGCAAGCGACCCCATCCCCGAACGCCGCGCAGTTAGCGCGCGTTTGGGCGCGGCGGCCGTGTTTGATCCCGCGGCCGGCCGTCTGGCGGAGGAAGTGCTGGCGCGCACGGAAGGCCGTGGCGCCGATGCCGTCTTGGTGGCCGTCGCGCGGCCTGAGGCGCTGTCCGAAGGATTGGCGCTGGCTCGGCCCGGTGGGCGCGTGCTGCTGTTCGCGCAGAACGATCCGCATCTGAAGATCGAATTCCCCGCGGCCACCGTCGGCGTGGAGGAAAAGGAAATTCTCGGCAGTTACAGTGCCGCGGTCGATCGGCAGCAGGAGTCCGCGGAGTTGGTATTTTCGCGGGCGTTGCCGGTGGCCGGGTTGATCACGCACCGGTTTCCCCTCGAAAAGTTCGAAGAGGCTCTGTCCTTGGCCGCACAGCCAAAGGGGGCGTCCTTGAAAGTGGTGATCACGCCTTGATGGGAAACTTTTGATGGGAACCTTGACACAACCGTTTGTCTCAACCGAAGCCACCGGTCACATGACCGCGGCCGTGTTGTACGGCAGCGAAAACCTGCGCGTCGAGAGCATTGACATCCCGCGCCTGGCCGCCGATGAGGCATTGGTCCGCGTGAAAGTTGCCCTCACCTGCGGCACCGATCTGAAAGTGTGGAAGCGCGGCTATCACGCGCGCATGATTACTCCCCCGGCCGTCTTCGGCCATGAGCTTGCCGGGGTGATCGAGCGGCTCGGGGCCGACGTGTCGGACTCTCT
>Ga0210394_10002184_pt1 | contig 27672 bp, 29 predicted proteins | sample IncBWC12MmetaG_FD_160121 | JGI IMG/M metagenome (GOLD analysis project Ga0210394, IMG submission 160121) | Forest soil microbial communities from Barre Woods Harvard Forest LTER site, Petersham, Massachusetts, United States - Inc-BW-C-12-M | ecosystem: Environmental > Terrestrial > Soil >...
GGCTGAACCCATCACGACCAGCCGGATTCACATACGCTTTCATGACACTTTTGGTGAAGAAGGTCTCCGCTATCAAATGACAACCCGGCCCCGACTATTACTGTTGAAGGAACGACTCGGCACCCCAGCGGGTCGTTTCTTCAACTCTAAGAACGTCTGTTAGCTGTGGTGCACGACGCTGACGGCAGCAGCGAGGTGGTAAGCGCATAGGACACGATTGCAGACGCGATTGGGGTCAGGGGGCACTTGTGGTGGCACCCCTTCTTCTTTGTGCCAGCGGGCTTAGGTGTACTGGTTACCAGCATTGCCTGTTACTTGCCACCAGTCTTGGGGACACGTGAGTCGCTCAGCGCAGCAGGTACGATTCGTTCAATGTTGGAAGCAAAGACAGGGGAAGATTCGAAACCAACTACAGACGAGCTTGCGGTGTTGGAAGTTTCTTCGGGCATCGCGGAGTTCCTTGGACAATTACATTTCGATGCTGTATGATAATTCCCCTGTCGATGGGATTCTTTGAGGAACAAGAAGTCACCGCGTCAACGCAAGGTGACCACAGCGGTAAAGACCGCGCCTCATCTAACATCACCTAAATACCATCGCTATCGTGAGTAGTTAACAGCACTAAAGTTCTCGTCTCAATCCTCGTCTTGGCTGAGACAAACCGAAGGCCACAGTTGCTCATGACAGCTGTGGCCTTCTTCGTTTACAGCATGGGAGAAACAAACGTGACCTTAGTGACTCACTGGAAGACCGGCAAGGTGTTCTGTCGCAGGAAGCCTGCGGTACGCAGTCTGAAGATGCACACCACGGAGCGCCACAAAGGTGAAGATGGACTGATGTATGAACGTGACGTGATGTTCAAACATCCCATGAAATGTTACGGCGGGAAAAGGCTGGAAAACAGCCGCAAAAGGGTTATTGCCGGTAAAACAGAGTGGAAGATTGCACGCAGTGAATACTGTTGCGTGTGTGGAAAATTGAACCGTGACCATAACAAGAATCAGAACGGAGAACCAATGATTGGTTTGACGTGTAGAACCATTGGTTGGGTTGACGTGACAGGTTGACTACAGGGATAGACCTGTCGTCGGGCACGACGAGAAACATGTGCGGCTGACATGACCACCGGCCTTGGTAAATGAATAGTGGTAGAGAGTCCATGTTGGAAAGGACAAGGTGCCAGCATCCCGGTATCGACTACCGTACCCGTTCCATAACAAAGAACGATATTGATTCGCAGAGGGTAAATCCTGACCGAAAGGTTCCATCCGAAAGGGTGCTGGTATGACTACTGCCAGAGGCGACTGCAAGGTCTTAGATGATCGGCTCAGCAGGCTCAGTCCTATGGTTTCTCAGGGGACTTCAAGGGCAAAAGAAAGGCACAGGCATAAACCGGTGACTGGAGTAGCGAATTGCACAGTGCGCTTGAAGGTACTGAAAGGGGAGATGCGACTGAACTGACTCCAGTGACCCATCAGGGGGACTAAGAGGCAGGCAGGGCCTCTCGGTAGTCGGATTGTGTCCAGTGAAAGGAGAATTACAGTTGGCTAAGGGTCTTGATGTCTTCACTGATGGTGCCTGTGCTCAGTTCGCTGCTTCCACTGGTCGTGGTGGTTGGGCAGCGGTCTTGGTGTTCAAAGGTATGGTGTTGAGGGTGACGGGTGCTGTGCCTGACACCACCAGCAACCGCATGGAGATGACAGCGGTGCTTGAAGCACTCGACCGCATCAATAAAGAACCACATTGTGTTGATGAGGTGGTCATCTATTCAGGCAGCATGATAACGGTCAACGTCTTCTCTGGCACATGGAAGGGTAAGGCGAACACTGACCTGATTGCACGCTTCAAGGTGTTTCAAGGTTCGTTGGCTGATAAGGGCACCACGATTAGATTGCAATGGCTCAGGGGTCATTCCGGTCATGTCTACAACCAGCTGGCAGACCAGTTGGCCCAAGGCATGTTGTATGGTTAGCTATCACAATCAGTTGCTGATTGAAGCGAAGCGATTAGAACGCCAATAGCAGCCGGAATACTCAGTCCCTCCCAAGCCCCGTCTGCTGTTCTAGCGCCGCTCTGGCGGCCCTCAGAGCGCCTTAGAGACGGAGTCTCAGATGGGACCAAAAGGCACCCCGGCAGGGGGATGGGTGGGGGCGGACTCATATACGCGCGGAAGGCCATTTGGAGCCAAAGAATTCCAGTCAGAGTTAGGTACTTAAATTTGAGTCAGTCTCTCGCTGGGCGCTTTGAGTGTTCTGAGTGCTCAGAGCCACCCGTAGTCGAGTTGCAATAGTTCCTTCGGCAGATTGACCCGCCCGTATTCCTCATCCGGGCGACGAATCGGAAGACGTTTCTCATTCCAGCGCCGACCCTTGTGACGGGCTTCGCACGCCTTTTATTGACTGCTGAAGTCATCGCGCCATCGTGACTTCGTTCGTGGCACCAGTTCACTCACATGTCTTAACTTCCGCTGAGGGAGGGTCTATGAAACACGTGAACTTCTTAGTTCTTGGTCTGGCTCTGTTGTCTGGCTGTGCGAGCAACGTTGTCCAGATGGGCAAAGGTTCCTACATGGCAACAGCGCACAGCTGTGGTATGTGCGAGTCGCCAATCCAGAAGGCAATTCTCTCTGCCAACGGGTATTGCGGCAGCAAGGGACTGGTTGCGACGGTCACACACACCCAAATGACAGGCTACATGCCCCCGAGTGCAATGGTGCAGTTCGTTTGCACTGATGAGGCTCATCAGAGTGTCGTGGTTCTCCGACCCGACAACGGCATCAGTACCGTTGAGAACCGGTAGCAATGACTACCGAAAAGAAAGTGAACAGGTAAAGCCAACACCGCTGCCCCAGTGTTGTTGGAATAACGAGCCTCGTTGCCTCTGGTAGCGCAACGAGGCTTTCGCACATATGAATGATTCATTTATCCCCATACCGCAACGTCAGGGGCGATCACCGGTCATCACGCCGAGCACCGTGCGTTCTAAAGGCGTCCCCAAAGTGAACGGGCACCGGTGGGACGGGCAGCAGATTAATTGCTGGAATTGCGCTCTGAACGAGACACCTTCAATGAAGGAGCAGCCCGTAAGTGGGGCAGACGATTGAGACACTCGACTTAATCGACGCCCAAGGCCCCAGCATTGTGATGCACGTCACATTGCATGAGGTGCTTGGCTGAATCCTCCGCCGACAGGTGGTATTCATTCCAGTCGCCTATCGGACAAATTCAAAGCCATCGCAATCGCTCAGAGGGCGTAGCGACGGACAAAAAGAAGGGGGAATATCTGATGGTCAAAACTATCGCCGCAGCGGGTGTGTTTGCGTTAGCGCTCACGACATCATCCGCAGACGCAGCGAACCTCGTTATCAATGACAACTTCGCGACGGGATCGCCTGCGTCTGGATGCGCTCCGGGCATCACAAGTTTGCCGGGGTGGACGGTCACCAACAACGTTGATATCGACTCAGCAGTGCAACCCTTCCCTGCGTGCTCCGGCATCAGCCCACCGGTTGGGACGTACTTTCTCGATCTGACCGGATCGTATGCGCCCGCCGAAGACGACAGAGGCACCGTCAGTCAGACCATCGTCACGCATGTCGGCGCGACATACGATCTCAGCTTCTATTTCGGCGGCAACCCGCAATGGCAGGCTTACTTAGGGGTGTATCCAAACGACGGTGCCATCAAGTCCATGGACGTGCTGCTGAACGGCGATGTCATTGGAACCTACGTCGTAAACACCGCAGGCGTACCGATCACCGACGGCCAGTTCACGCTCGAGAACATTGACTTTACAGCCACTGGCTCTACGACGATGTTGAGTTTTGAGAGCTTAAACGGTGTTGGCGTCACTTCGCCATCGGCTTTCGGCCCGTTGCTGGCCGACGTGAGCGTCGTAGGGGTTCCTGAGCCGGGGACGCTCGCTTTAATCGGCGTCGGACTAGCGGGTCTTGGCTTCGTCAGGCGTCGGAAAGTTCGAGTTAACGCTCGAGCCGACGCGCCGCGCTGGCGTACCCGCGATTGAGCGGCTCGCATAGGGCGAAATACCTCGCCGGACGCAAGCCCGCGACGAGATGGGCGGCAAAATGCCCCTAAGACTCAACCCCGGCTTCTGCGCCGCCTCTCTGAGCGCCTGCCGAACGTTCTAAACCCCGCTCCCCACATGATCCCACCTTAGGGAGGGGACGCGCTCGACGGCTCCTCTGGAGGCTTGTGGAGCGTTTCGACACCGCTCGCCCATCAGACTGACGGAAAGGATTGGCAATCCAGACCTTCCTATCCAGCTGCTGCGAGCACTGAATAGATCGTTCCAGTACCGATTCTCAGCTGCGAGGCAATCTTCCTGATCGGAACTTCCTTGGCTCTGAGCGCGACAACGGCTGCACGAACTGTGTCATTCAAGTTCGACGGGCGGCCGAGCCTCACGCCATTCCGCTTTGCACGGTCAAGCCCGGCTCTCACCCGCTCTCGGATCAACTCGCGCTCGTACTCGGCAAGTGCGCCAAACACAGAAAACGCCAGCTTCCCGGCAGGTGACGAGGTGTCGATGGCTTGCTGATGCACGTACAAATCAACACCGACAGAGCGCAACTCGTTGATCGTCTCGACAAGGTGCTGGAGGGAGCGCCCCAGCCGATCTATAGACCACACGCCAAGCACATCGAACTCGCCACGCACTGCCCCCTTCAGCAGTGCATCGAGCGCGGGGCGGTTAGACCGCCCCTTGGCTCCACTGATACCTTCGTCGGTATACTCCTTGACGACGTGCCAGTGCCGCGCCTCCGCTACCCGGCGCAGTTCGTGCCGCTGGTTCTCGACGGACTGAGCAGAGGTGCTAACTCGCGTGTAAAGGGCGACGCGCGTAGGTTCCACCGGTTACTTCCTTTGCTTCGTTTTGACCTTATAAGTATACCTTATAAGTCTCACGATACCCTGTACGTAACGCCATTGCTATTACGCCCGTAGCGCTCATAACCCGAAGGTCGCAGGTTCAAATCCTGCCCCCGCTACCAACGGCCTTCGTGGCCAACTGTTTCGCATACTCGAGGGGGGTCAGCCCGCCAGTCGGGGGAGCCGCAAGGCTCCCCCGAGCTGCACGACTCGGTGCCGTTAGCGAACGATTACGAACACCGGTTCGGATGCAATCCCGTTTGCTACGACTTGCAGGAGACTGGGCCCCCTTTCCTGGTCTGGGGGTACGTCGAAATGCGTCGACACGAGCGCCGACGATGCCACCGCCATGCTGCTGTGATCATGGGTACGGCTGTACAAGACATGGGAGGTCGTCAGGTTGGTGATCCGCACGAGTGGGTAATTGGTCGCAGCCTGCACGTCATCACCGTATACAGCACCCAGGGTCACGCCGTTGAACAGGAAGCCATCAATGTGGTAAGAGCCGCCTGGAGTCACCTCGAAGGGTGCAAAGACGATCTCCGGCGCAATCTTCCGCTGGAACTGCCGATCTTCGTTTGTGATAGTCGGAGTGTAGAGCTCGATGTCGGTGGAGATGTCATCGGTGAACAGAATCTGGCCCGTGGGCAGCAGCAGCATGTCGCCGACGTAGGAGCCTTCGATCGGTGCATTGGGAGGTCCCGGGACCTGATTCAAATGCTTCCCGTCCCATTCAAAGAAGAATGAGGGTGGATTGCCATAGCTCGGACTCGCCTGCACAAGCACCTTGTCGTTCGGCTCCCACGAGGCCGGACCGTCGGCGATGTTGATGTCGGTCACGCCGTCGATTTCAGGAAACACGGGGCCGGGCCGCCAGTGTCCGTTGTGAGAATCATAGATCGCCGTGTTCCCGGCTTCCGTGGGACAGGTATTCGAACCCGTATAGAAGACTGTGCCGTCCGCGCGCAGCACCGCCGGGCCGACCTCGAAGGTGGGGGTCGGCGGAGCAGCTTTGAGCTCGCCGCATGTAAGCCCCGAATCCCACAGCTGCACGATCGTGCTGCCGGCACTGTGCCAAGTTCCCGTTCGGTAGTCGTAGAGCTCCGAGTTCGTGCCGTTCGGGATGTACGGGAACCCAACGGGGACATAGGCATCAACGGTCAGCACCTCACCGTTAGGCAACAGGGTCCATCCCTCCTCGTCATTGATATCGTACTTACCAGCCCCGGTTGGGGTCCAGGTGAGGGTCTTGGCATCGAGCAACGCCGCCTGTTTGGTGCAGCAATCGGCTTGCATGTAAACGCCGTTCGGCAGGACGATGCTCTGGGCATCGCCGATTGTCTGCGCGAAAATGGGTGGGAATGTCAGGGGAGGAGAGAAACTAGTCTCCAGCACGTCGAAGAATGGCGGTGGCGCCACGGATGTCCACACGTTCGCCAGCGGATCGTAGATCGCGCCTTCGGCCGTCCAGATGGGGACAAAGTAAAGGCCCTGGTAGTAATTGTATTCCCCACCCATGATGATCACCCGCCCATCGGGCAGAACCGCGGAAGAGTGATAGAGCGGGGAGTATCCCCGGGGCAGTGAGGCGATCTGCGTCCACGTTCCGTTGGCGTAGCTGCCGCTGCTGTCAGGAGTCAGGCGCACCCAATCCGGGCAGCCCGCGTCCTGGATGATCACTGAGCCATCCGTGAGCAGGAGCGGGTTACCGCCACCGGGGAATGCGCCGAAGCCGTTGCACTCGTTCGGAGGAAACGGCGGCGGCTTTTTGACTGGCTGCCACGGCGACGCAGCCGATGATTGTGCGGCCAAGGCAGCGGCGTCGATTTTCAGACCACGCGGCGGGAGCGGCTTGGCGTGGGGGTAATACTGCGCTTCGGCAAGGCCGAACCATGCGAGCGCCACCAATGAACAGACGATCCTCGTCCACATCCACATCGCGGATCTCATACGGCACCTCGTTTGTTAGTCGCGTTGTCGGGCGCGCGGTCGACTCGGAAATGTCGAGTCGTTCATCTCCCGTAATCGACAATACTGCCGCACTATGTCCAAATCAAACGACCTGATTTGACAGAATCTGGCGTTGGCCGCATTCCGCGGTCGTGCTTTGCCGCAATGGGTACGCCGCATCGCACGAGTGCTGCGAGCTTTGCTCGATACGCTGTCGCCCAAGCTGCGAACGCGGCCTTGGGCGCTACCGAGACCATGTACATTGTCGCTGCCATTCCGCTGCTGATATGGGTATACCTGTTGGCCGCGCGCGGAGGCTCTGGCGCATCGCATCTCGCTCCGCCTCGCCGCCGCCGCCGCCAACGCCTGCTCCACGGAAGATCGTCCTCTCATACCCGCGCGGAACGAGGCTCCTCTCATCGCCGTAGCGGTGACCTCCCTGGCGCAACAGACATTCAACGGCTTCCTGCATCTCATCGTCATCGATCACGGCAGTAGCGACGGTACCGCGGACGCTGCGGCGGGCCGGACCTTCCCTCACGGGCGTCCGGTTGGTCATCGCTGACCACGTCGTGGGGCTTCCCGTGAACCGCCCCGACTTTCCCGGAGGCCCCATTACTTGAGAGGATGGGGTTATGGGAACGACAACAACCAGGTATTCACAAGAAGTCAGGGAACGTGCAGTGCGGATGGTCTCGGAGCATCGCAACGAGTATCCGTCCGAGTGGGCAACGATTGCTTCGATCTCGGCCAAGATCGGGTGTACTGCTGAGACGCTCAGGCGCTGGGTGGCGCTCTCGCAGGTCGATGCGGGCACGCGCCCCGGGTTGAGCAGCTCGGAGCGTGAGCGGCTGAAGCAACTCGAGCGTGAGAACCGCGAGCTCAAGCGGGCGAACGAGATCTTGCGCAAGGCGTCGGTTTTTTTTGCCCAGGCGGAGCTCGACCGCCGGGCGAAGTGATGGTGGCGTTCATCGACGCCCACCGTGCCAAGTACGGGGTCGAGCCGATCTGCGCCGAGTTGCCGATCGCCCCGTCGACGTACTACGAGCTGAAGGCACGCGAGCGCGATCCCGAGCGTGTTCCGGCACGTCATCGACGCGATGCGCTGCTGTGCGATGAGATCCGGCGGGTGTGGCGCGAGAACTTCTGTGTGTATGGCGCGCGCAAGGCCTGGCGCCAACTCAACCGTGAGCAGATCCCTGTGGCTCGCTGCACAGTCGAGCGGCTGATGCGGAAAATAGGCCTGTGCGCAGCCATCCGCGGACGCACGTTTAAGACCACGGTCCCGGACGAGAAGGCGGCACGACCTGCCGACCTGGTGGACCGGCAGTTCACGGCTGAGCGGCCGAACCAGTTGTGGGATGCGGACTTCACCTAGCATCACAGCGATCGAGGGACTCAATACCTGTCGATCCGCTACAGCGAGCGTTTGGCCGAGTGCGGCATCCAGGCCTCTGTCGGCAGCCGTGGGGACTCGTACGACAACGCCCTCGCGGAATCGATCATCGGGTTGTACAAGACCGAGGTGATCCGTCGACGGACGAACGCCCCCGGATGCGCGGGACTTCGCTGCGCACCTACAGACTAAGCAAGGGAGGTACTAGCGCTCAAGCGGCTTCGGGGGTTTACTTCACGCGCACGCTTTGCGCTACGCGGACAGGCTCTCGGAACGTGGCAAATCCTGCCCCCGCTACCACTTCAGGCCGCCCGGCGCAGCGCCCTCCTCCTGCGGATATTCGTGAATCCTGCCCCTGCTATCACTCAGCTGGCTCGCGGCAATGTCAGCAAGTGACCTAGGCTGTGTGAAAACTCAAAAGGCCTGGCGCGTACGATTGCTAGCGCGCGATTTCAGAGCGCAAATTCGCATGAAATCGCACCTACGTGGCTGAAAATGACATGCACAAAAAGGGTGTCCGGCGTTTTCACACAGCTTAGACCCCTTTGAGACGGCCGCGAACGTCCGCTCTCCGGCAGCTCATTTGGGGGAGGCTTTGCGACGTGTCTACTCTGGCAGATTCATCTTGCGCAAGAACGCCTTGAAGCGCGGATCCTCCCTGAGACTCTTCAGCTCCAGTTCTGACTTGATGAAGTAAAGTTCGGGGTCCTTTTGAGCATAGGCACGTTCGAGCCAGTGCATAGCTTCATCTGGCTGGCCGCGAAACGCATATACGTCAGCGATCCCAACCGCGTTTCCGTCCGCTTGGTCTTTAAGCATGCCTGCAAGCGCAGCGTCAGACTCCGCCTTCCGTCCAACCGCGTAATAAACTATTGCCAGGCCCTGCTGCTTTGCTGCGTCTGCTGTCTCTTGCTGCATCTCGAGCAGTGCGGCGTCGCGGTCACCGCGTTTGAGCAATACGAGGCCAAGGTAATAATGCGCATTTTCAAAGGTCGGATGAATGTCCAGTACCTGCCGCATCGCAGTTTCGGCCTCGGATAGCTTCCCGCGATTCGCTTGATGCGACGAAAGAAAGAATAAACAATCAGGGTCTAGCGGGTTTTGAGCGATTGCAGCCTTAATCTGCCGCAAAGCATCGTCCCAATGACCGAGTGCCTCAGAAAGCGACGCCTCCACGAATATCACGTTCACGTCGCCGGGGGCTAACGTCATCGCCTGTTGGAGTTCCGGCTCGGCAGCGACCCAGTCCCAATCGTATAAGAGATGGATGAACCCTAGTACGGCATGCGCTTCCGCGCTTTTCGGGTCCAGTGTGAGTGCACTCGCTGCTGCACGGCGGGCCTGCTCGAACGCGGCAGCCGGCGCCAAATAGCCGAATTGTCCTTGTAACACTTTGGTCCACGCGAGCCAAACGGCCGCATCGGCGAATCTGGGGTCGCGATCGAGTGCCCGCTGAAACAACGTGGCAGCCTCGTCTAATCCTCCGTTTTCATGGCGATCATAAGCATGGCGCCCGCGTAGATACAGGTCATAGACTTCAGCGCTTTTCGGGATATAGCGTGAGTTCCCGTAATCGGGAGCCACCGTGAGCTGCAACTCCCGGGCGACGGCGGCGGCAATCGCATCCTGAAGCTTGAGCACCTCACCGATGTGCCGGTCATAGGTCTCCGACCACTCATGCGTCCCGGTTCGTGTGTTGATAAGCTGAGCCGTTATCCGGATCTGATCACCGGATTTGCGAACGCTGCCTTCGAGTACGTAAGCGGCATTTAATTGCGCGCCGATCGTTCGCAGATCCGCATTCTTGCCTTTGAATTGAAACGACGACGTACGGCCGATAACGGTAAGCCCTCGTATCTTGGCGAGAGCATCAAGGATCTCTTCCGCCATACCGTCGGCAAAGTACTCCTGATCCTTCTTCTCGCTCATATCGACAAATGGCAGCACCGCAATTGATTTGTCGGTAATCGCCACGGCGGCAGCGGGCGGCGCAGCCTTGTGGCTATGCGACCAGAAGTGCAGACCAAGGGCAGCCGCCACACCCACCGCGATCACGAGGGACCCTCCGGCGATCAGCCTTGCCCTTTCCCCCGTTCGCGCGACCGGTTTTACAGACTCCACGGGATCCGCGGCCCCGGGCCGCACCGATCCCCTTCCCACTGCCTCCGTCAGCTTCGCTAACGCCGCCGGCATGCCGATCACCGGTACATCGATCCACTGTGACCCTGAGAGGAAATATTCGAGCGCCCGGTTCAGCGCGGCAGCGTCGATTCGAAGCGCGATGATGGGTTTGTGCTTAGAAGCGGCGCGCTCGACTTCCCGGCCCACGTGAGATGACGACACCGCGCTTTGCGACAGCAAAAGCACCACGGACCCGGCCTCGTTGATAGCCTCAACTATGGCGTCGGCATACTGAGCCCCAGGCTTCACGTCGCGTGGCGCTAGCCAGCAACTGAGTCCATGCTGCTCAAGATTCTCGACAATAGAATTGGCGACAGCAGCATCCTGCGATGCGTAGCTGATGAAGACGCGGGGCGTGCTGCCGCTCGCCTTCTGCTCGCCGTCGCCCTCGGCCATCTCGAGGTTCCCCCGCTACTTTCCCGGCATCGTCGCGGATGCCCTCCCGGTTAGCAACCGGCCTGGATTGGGGGGTCGCGCAATGACTGCTTTGCGGCGCCGAATCAGCGAGCCTGGACTTCCGCCTTTGGCCGGGAACTGCCCGATTAGGCTCCCGAAACCGGACTGTCAGCGCCAAACTACTTCCGAGTCACTGATCCATTGCTAATCTGGATCAGCCGGCACGCTATCGGTGCGTCCTCGTCGTGATAACAGACAGCGCAGACGCGGTGGTAACCGTCGGCGATGATCAGGGGCACGGCCTTCGACATGTCACCTTGTATGAGAAGCACGGGCGACAGAGGCTTGCCTTTGTCAATCCTTTTCAGATCTTCCGCGACATGCGATTCGTCACGAGGCAGGAGCGGCAGAGCACTCGCACGGAGCAGGTCCTTGGCAATGTGTTCAACGGTCTTGGCCGAGCGCAGTGCGTGCACCAGCCCTTTCGCTTGCCGCGCGGGATAGATCAGCGACAGATAATATTGTGCTGCCTCAAAATCCTTTACGTCGGGTTTCTTTTTCCAAAGTTTGGGATGTTTAGGCATGAGACGCTCTGGAACGCGATGGGTACAAGCCGTCCACGTTTCCCCTCCGATGCCAGTCGTTCACTCCAGCATGGGTGCCAAAGGAACTGCTAACGAACTTAACACACGCTTGAAGCGGCCGCGCGCGAGGTCGCGTACTGAATAGGTGACGCCGATCGGGATGAGGCGGACCCGGATCGCCCAGATCTCTTTGAGCTTAAACGGCGCTTTCTGACCTACAAGCTTTCCCTTGTTCCAGGGTTCGCGAATGGTCGTCGTGCAGTGAACTTGTTCCATGGCTGGCTCCTGTGGTGATGGAGCCGGCAAGTCTGCGCCGAGTCGAAAGGTCGCTCATTGACCCGTTGCGGGCATTGACGAGCGTCTGCTGTTGGGCGGATCGTTAGCCTATGAAACGGTCCACTCCTGGCAAACAGCTACCCAAGCCCGATGGGAAACTAAGCGATGCGCAGAGCATTGATGTGAAGTACGGTCTCGAGCCAGTAATCGATCCCAGCGTATCCGCGGACGATGGGGGCGCCCCGGGCGGCATGCAATTTCACTTGGTCGAGTGCCCGTATTGCGGCGAGAGCTTCGAGACGCCAGTTGACACGAGTTCCGGCTCCGCACGCTACGTCGAGGACTGCCAGATCTGCTGCCAGCCGATCGAGTTCAGCCTCGAAGTCGATCATGCTGGCGTACTCCAGTCACTATCGACCCGGCGCAGCGATTAGTAACTAACGCGAGAGCGACTGCTGACCGATCAGTGACCCCACCTTGGCCCTATTCGCTCGCGGCAAGCCGCTCGAATTGGGTGGATCGGCTGAGGGACGCTTCTGACCCTGTCGCCAGTCGCGAACGTCCGCTTCCAAGCAAGCTAGTTTTAACCAAGAAGCGTCGGGATCGGCTATTCAGATAGGTTCATCTTGCGCAGGAAGGCCTTGTAGCGCGGGTCTGATTCGAGTTTCGCCATGCTAGGATCGCGCAGAATCCATTTCAGCGTAGCGTCCTTTTGCACATACGCGCGCTCGAGCCACTTCAGCGCCTCGTCCCGATTGCCTCGATAGGCATATATTTCGGCTACCTCGTACGCGTAGTTACCGGCGCCGCCGTTAATGAGTTTCGTCAGCGCCGCGTTGGAATCAGTCGCTCGACCCAGGGCGTGATAGGCAAGCGCCAACCCCGTCGCCTGTTCCATCGGGTTGCTCTCGCGCTTGAACTCGCCGATCGCAGCCGCAGCATCACCGCGATATAGCAGCGCCTCTCCGACATTGACGTGCCCCCAGTCGTAAGTGGGATCTATTTCGAGAACCTTGCGGGCCGCGGCCAGACTCTCCTCATAACGCCCCGAGCACCACTCTGTCCACGCGAGCTCCGAGTACGCGTCAGCCAGCAGCGGGTCGTAGGCAAGCGCCTGCTTGAGCATCTGACGGGCCGCATCCAGCTGGCCAAGCGCGACAGTATGGTCCGCGGCCATCGTCAGAACGCGCCCGTCGTTGGGCGCAAGGGCAATCGCTTGTTTGAACTCCAGGTCGGCCGCTGCCCAATCCCAGTCGTAATCGTTATGGATAGCGCCGAGAACTGCGTGCGCCAGACCCAGCTTCGGGTTCAACGTCAGAGCGGATGTAGCCTCGTGGCGTGCCGACTCGAAAACGCTACTGGGCTCCAAGCTCTCGAATGCCTGATCATAATAAGTCAGCGCAAGAGCGACCGTCGCATCGGCGAAGCTCGGATCTGCGTCAAGGGCCTGTCGAAGGTACGTGACGCCGGTTGCCATCCCATCCGCGTCACCACGTTCGGCTGCGTAGCGCCCCCGAAGGTATAGGTCGTATGCAGCATCGTTCTCAACACGTCGGTTTGACTGCGGACGATCCGCGCCGATTCCTATCTCCATTGAGCGGGCGACCGTCGTCGCAATCTCGCCCTGCATTAGCAGTGCATCGCTGGCCGGCCGGTCGTAGGTCTCGGACCATAAGTGAGCGCCGTCGCGCGTGTCGATCAGTTGCGCCGTCACTCGTACACGGTCGACGGACCTCCGTACGCTGCCCTCCAGCACATATGCAACTCCGAGGCTTTTTCCGATCGTGCGCAAATCCTCGTTCCGGCCCTTGAATTGAAAAGACGAAGTTCGGCCGATGACCTTTAGCGAAGGTACTTTCGCCAAAATATCGAGGATCTCCTCCGCCATCCCGTCGGCGAAATACTCCTGATCCTTCTTCTCACTCATGTCCGTGAAGGGCAACACGGCGATGGACTTAGCGCTAACGACGTTTGTAGCGGCTGTCTTCGTCTGTTCCGACGCAATGTGCTTTGCAGGCCAGAACTTGGCCGCCAACAGCGCGGTGAGTACCACCGCGACGACGGCGAGTCCTACCGCAAGCGGAGTCCGGTTACGACGTGACTTAGGATGTACCGACGGCGTCGTACCGGCTGACGGTCCCGGAGTCACAGCAGGAATGACCCCCGGCGCAGTTAGCACAGAATCGCGAATCGCGTCGATGAGTTTGACGTACGCAGCGTCAAGGTTTCCGGCTTGAGCCTCGACCCATTGCGATTCACTGAGGAAGTACTCGAGTGCCGGGGTCAGTGGAGCAGCGTCGATTCGCAACGCAATAATCGGGCGCTTCTTGGAGGAAGCACGCTCGATCTCCTTGCTGACGTGCGAGGAAGCGATGGCACTTTCGGACAGCACCAGAATGAAGGTCTTGGCACCGCTGATCGCCCGAACAATCGCATCGGCGTACAGCGCTCCGGCTTTGACATCCCGCGGTGCGATCCAGCACGCGATACCGTGTCGCTCTAGGGCCTCGACTAAGGCAGCTGCAACGGCTGCGTCCTGCGAGGCGTAGCTAATGAAGACGAGGGGCGCGCCTCCACCGGCTTTCCTCTCGCCGCCGCCCTCGGCCATTTCGAGTTTCCCCCGCTACTTGCCCGGCATGGTCGTGGATGCTCTCCGGGTTGGCAACTGGCGGAGACTTAGGGTCGCGGAAGGTCCGCTTCAGGCGGTCAATTCGGGCGGCTGGAGGACCGCCTTTGGCCGTTTCCAGCCGGCCGTTTGTCAAAACGGCAAGCCAGGAGCCTTCATCACAAAGGCCCTAAGAACGGAGCGAACCCTACCTGCCCCTTCCGGGTCGTCCCCTAGGCAATCGCGGCACGTGCGCCCTCTTCGTGACGCGCCTCGGTCGATCCGGCCCGTCAGGCGGCCAGTGACAGGCGCAGGTCGACGGGGCGAGTAGGAATTAAGCGAATCACGCCACCGCTACCATTTGCAACGCTGTGAAGTCCCAAGACAGCTGCTTGCGCTGTAAGCAGCTGGTCTCGATTGGACGCCGCTCCCTGGTCAACGTTCAATGCCGATGCACAACCCGGGGGCTCTCGACTGATTGCTCCTCCCCGTAGGTCCGCGTTTTCGCTCGCTTCGAGATTCCAAGCCCGAGGACTCCATGCCGATGACACTTGCCGATGACATTTTGATAATTTTCGACTGTCTACCGGTGGCGCGAGTGCCGCAGCCTTAGCCGCGCTGCACAGCCTTTCTATCACCCTTTCGACCGGCTTTCGTTGACAGGCGGTCGATTCGAGGCGCTTAATTTAAGCTCGCAAAGGTCGTGTGACCGACCACCGGCCGCGAATCCAAGCCGCGGCCGATTTCTGACAATAAACCATCAGGGGGCCCGGCACCGGTCGAGGCAAGAACGTCCATGGTGACTGGCTGTGTTCGCAGGGCATGGTCACGTCTATCGCACCGATCTCTGATTAGCGATTCGGCGGGTAGATATTTCGACGTGAACCGTAATCACTAAAGACAATTTCACTGCGGGCGCAGGGGACACTCAACGTCAAGGGACGCGAACATGAACAAGAATCTCATTCCTTTAGCTGCTGCTGCTTATCTCGCGATGACTACGGCGCAGGCCGCCGATCCCGGTGGGGTGTTGATACCGCCGAACTACTACCGTGCACCGGTGCCAGCAATCAGCCGGCACCCCGCCGCCAGCACGCTTGAGACCGCCGCCGCTCCTGACGCCGCGGCGCTCAACGCCCACGTTGCGCGGTGGCGTTCCTTCGATGTGTCAGCGGCGGTTAACGGCACGCAGCCGGCGAGCATCAATGATCTTGGTGAGATAACCGGCGTCTATTTCGACTCGAACGGCAATAGTCATGGGTTCCTACGCAAGGCCCGAGGCGAGATCGTGACGTTCGATGCACCCAACGTCGGCTACGGTACGCCAGCCGTTTCCTACGGTTTAGGCACAATCCCGACGGACATCAACAACGAGGGAGATATCGTCGGCTACTACACGGATGCTGCCGGCGCCTACCACGGGTTCGTGCGCTCGGCGCGGGGCAAGTTCAGGATCATCGACGACCCCGGTTCCACCAGCTCACCTCCTGCCACGATCGCCCAGGCGATAAACGATTGGGGGGTCGTCGTCGGCTTTTGGTTCGATTCGAACTTGAACTTCCACGGTTTTGTGCACCAGGTGGATGGATCATTTACCACGGTCGATCCTCCCGGTGATCTCTTTGCGGAGTGCTATCACATCAACGACCTGGGTGAGGTGGGAGGAGACTGGGTCGACGCGACCACCTTCACCTGGCATGGGATGCTGCTGCATCCCGACGGCAAGCTCGTGACGTTCGACGCTCCGAACGGGACCAGCGACACCTTTGGCGGTCTCGGCCAGGCCCTTAATCTCGAGGGCAGCTTCGCCGGTACGTATGCGGATGCGAACTACGGCGTCCACGGCTACGTGCGCTACCGTAACGGCAAGTTCGCGGAGTTCACGGCGCCCGGCGGCGGTACTAGCGGCTTCAACGGGACCTGGTCTGCCTCACTCAATTTGCTCGGGACTGTGGTTGGCTATTCAGCTGAGGCGAACGGCTCGACCGATGGCTATGTGCGCTTTGCCGACGGTACCCTGATCCTGGCGAATGCACCCGTAGCGGGCCAGCAGTCAACGGTCGCGTGGGCTATCAATGACCTCAATGAGTTCACCGGCTATTGGTACGACGCCAACGGTGCACAGCACGGCTTCGTTGCGTGTGGGGAAAACGGGTCAGATCACGATCGATCCGACGACCAACATCTTTCTGACCGGCGCTTCGATTGCGGACCAAACCGTAATCACCGCGATACTGTTGATGCCAAATAGAGAGCCTCGTCCTGCCAGGACAGCTCTCCCGGCTCGGTCGCGGTGCTTCGTGGAGCGGCTCCTCGAAAGGCGCAATCTTGATAACCTATTTTATCGATGCAGACGTGACAGCTATGCGGCACAGTGAGCACCGGTAGTCAGCGGGTCAGCTCTCGATCGTCCCTCGGCGGTCAGCGTGTTCGACAGCCGAAAGCTCAGCACCTTGCGGCTGGCCACGTCGATGCTCGCCATCAGTTACAAAAACCCATGTGCCATCGGCAGATAGGTAATGTCCGACGCCCACGCCTCATTCGGCCGCTCGATCACGCGGTTCTCGAGCAGATACGGGTAGATCGCCGCCTCCCGGGCGGGAATCCTCGTGCGCGGCTTGCGATAGAGCGCCTCGATCCCCATGCGCCGCATGAGCGTACGCAAGTGCTTGCGAGCGATCCGTAGTACGGCGCCTCAAGATGCAGCTCGTCGATACGTGTCTGAAAAAGTGGGACCACCTCTCGCTACCAGGGAATTTCCTCGCCCTTGTAGTTCAGGAAGTGCCCGGTTCTATCGCTATTCAATGCTTCGACAAAGTCTACCAGCGTCCGCGCGCTTTCCGCGGGCTTGAGTGCAGGCCGAGTATCCACCTTTCCAAGAGCGGCTAGTCCTGACCTTAATTCCCTTTGCATGTCCGTGTCGACGGGCCCCGGGGAAACAAGACCCACAAGGATGCCGCGCGGCGCGACTTCAGCTTGCAAGCCTCTCATCCCGCGGTTCAGCGCTGCCTTGCTCATCGAATAGAAAATCAGATCACGGTACTGCGACGCAAGGGAGGAGGAGGCAAAAGGACTGCTCATCGCAATGATCTTCCTCTGCTGGCTTGCAGCGACGTTATCGAGGAACGCACGAGACACGCGAATCGGTGCATACGCGTTCACCCGCATGAATTGCTCGAACGTATCCGAGCCAATGGCTGATAGCTGCTGTTCCATTACGTGGCCGCCAGCGCCTGCGTTGTTGAACAGTACGTCGATCGCTTGGCCATGGTATTTGTCAGCGAGCCGATCTATCGCGCTATCGTCCGCAACATCCAAAGCCTCCACAACTACCGCTGGATGCGTGGCTGCAAAGCGCTTCAGTTCGACCGCATTGGCGGGATCCCGGCAGGTGGCGATAACCTTCCACCCGCGCTGCGCAAATTCTTCGGCTACAGCAAGGCCAATCCCGCGACTGGACCCAGTAATCAGCGCTACCGCAGGAGTCTGCTTTTGTGGGCCTGCAGCAACCGATATTGCAGCGAGCGACAGGATCAAAAACGGCGCCATCGCTGCGCAGAGCGCTCTTTTCATAGTTGTTCCCCGAGGCGGCCAGGACGGCGTTGTGTAGCCTCGTTGGCTGCCAGCCTTACTGCAATCCTATAGCGGTCGCGCAAGGACGAGCCGTGGGTCAGTTCAGCCCGAGGGCCGCGGCGCAGGGAGGCGTCGAGGTGTCGATCTTGAACGTGAGCCCCTTGGTGATGATGAACGTCTGGATCATGCGCGCTGGAGCGCTGGTGCTGTTGAGCACCTTGTGAACCACCCGGTTGCCTTCCACGAAGTAGTCTCCCTTCCTGAGAACGTGGCGCACACAGTTCCCGTCGTACCAGTCGATCTGTCCATCCACGACGGTGTTCAGCACGATGCCAGGATGGTAGTGCCAGCCGGAATTGGCCTTCGGATCGTAGGTAGTGTCCATGAATATGAAGACTGAGGGGCTGCGCGTAGCGCGGCTGATCGGCGCATCCTCCTCGTATTCAAACCCTGGCGGGAGGCGGATCTGCACGCGATCGGCCGCATCCGGGTCGATGGTCAACGTGTAGTAGACGAAATGCACGCCTTCCGTGGGCGGCGTCGCGAGCACCGGGTGCAAAGCGAGCAGCAGGGCGAGAGAGGCCGTCGCGAGCTTGCGCGCGGTCCCCTTCACCGCTGGCTGCCTTCGCAGACACTGCGATTGCCACCCGCGCCGGCGAGGAACACGTCCCTGACCAGTGCATCCGACTGGATCTCCTCGCTGCCGAAGCGATGTTGATCCGCGGGCAACCAGACGCACACGCGTGAATTCAACTCCGGCGATCCGACGCTCAGCGCCGACACGTCCCACAAACGGGCCGCATCGTCCGCCGCAGTGATCGCCCGTGTGCCATCGGGCGACACGGCCGCCTGTCGCATGAGGTTGGCGCGCTGCAGAAGAAAGAGCTCCCGGCCGCTCGCGACGTCCCAGATGCGAGCAGTGTGGTCGCTGGAGGCAGTCAATACCCGCCGGCCGTCGGGGAAGAAGGCCGCCGACAGCACAGCGTTCCCGTGACGGAAGCGCGCTAGCTCGCGGCCGGTCGCGGCGTCCCAAACCCGTGCGGTGTGGTCGGACGAGGCCGTCAACACCAGGGCTCCGTCCGATGAGAACGTGGCCTCGCGAACGACGACGCCGTCGCGGTTATCGTGAGGCAGTCGCGCCAGCCGCCGGCCGCTCATGGCGTCCCAGACCGCGGCGGTGTGATCGTCGGAGGCCGTGGCGATTCGCCGTCCGTCCGCCGAGAAGACCGCCTGCCGCACGGCCTGATCGTGCGACATTCGCAGAAGCTCCCTGCCGCTCGCGGCATCCCACACGCGAGCCGTGTGATCCCCCGAGACGGTGAGCGCGCGCGTGCCGTTGGGTGAGAATGCCACGCCGTTGACCACCCCGTCATGTGACAACCGCAACACTTCGCGCTGCTGTGCGATGTCCCAGATACGCGCCGAATAGTCGGTGCCGCCCGCGGTCAGCAGGCGACGGCCGTCCGGCGAGAAAACGGCCTGCCGCAGGTCGGCAACGGTCTGTCGGATGCGCGCGAGCTCGCGGCCTCCGGGTACTTCCCAGACGGTCGCGTCGCCCGCGACCGTCACTACCCGGCGTCCGTCGGCGGAGAAGACCGCGGAGCGTACGGCTGCCCTGTCGTTGAGCTGCACCACCGCCCGCCCGCTGCCGACTTCCCACACGCGGGCGGTATGGTCGACGGAGGCGCTGACGGCGTAGCGGCCATCACGGGAAAACGCTGCCCATTGAACGTCCGCGTCGTGGTGCAAAGGCAAGCCGAGCGTGCCTGCGACGTCCCATATCTGGGCGACGTTACCCTGCGTTGTGGTCAGCACTTTGCTTCCGTCCGCCCAGAATGCCGCCGTCTGGACAGGGGCAGCGTGCTGCAGTCGCGCGAGCTCATTTCCAGTCACGGCATCCCATAGCCGCGCCGTGTGGTCATCGGAAGCCGTCACGACGAGCTTCCCGTCGGCAGAGAAGCGCGCCGCGCTCACCCTGCCGTCATGCTGGAGGCTCGCGAGCTCGCGCTTGCGTGCGGCAACGTCCGAACGGCTGATGGCGCGCGCAACCGCCCCCTTCATTCGCTGAATATCGGCAGGTAGGAAGCTGTCACGCCGCAAGCCGTCCTGGTAATGCGCGCTCGCGACCTGGTAGTCGTCGGTCGCATCCCACAGGCGGGCGGTGCCATCGTCGGAAGCGGTCACGATCTCACGCCCATCCGGAGAGAAGGCGGCCTGCGTGACCGCGGCGCCTTGCCCGACCCGAGCCAGCTCGTGCCCGCTCGCCGCATCCCAGACTCGTGCCGTGTGGTCTTTCGATGCAGTGACGATCCGCCGGCCGTCGGGGGAAAACTCGGCATCGGTAACCACGTCATCGTGTTTCAGCGCAAGTCGTTCCCGACCTGTGCCCAGATCCCAGACGCGTGCGACTCCGGCGGTCGACGCAGTGACGACCTCCCTGCCGTCGGGAGAGAAGGCCACGGTGCGGATACCCGTCATGGCCGGCACGGCGCCCCCTGCGGGAGTGTTGTGCAGCTCCTTGATCAGGTTGGCCTGCACGACGCGGACCAGCTCGAGCAGCTCGATCCCGTCCTGGAGACTGACCAGCTTCTGTCCACCGTTCGCGTCCCAGATCACGGCCGTACCGTCGCTCGCGACGGTGGCCACGCGAGTGGCATCCGGGGAGAACCCGGCCGCGAGAACGCTCGAGAAGATCGGGTTGCCGTGCTCGAGCTCCCTCACCTCCCGACCCGTGACCGCATCCCAGATACGCGCGATGTTGTCGCCCGAGGCCGTGACGATCCTGCTGCCGTCCGGCGAGAAAGTCGCCTGCCAGACCTGGTTATTGTGCTTAAGCTGCATGATCTCGCGGCCACTCGCCACATCCCACACCCGCGCGGTGTGATCCTGTGAGGCCGTCGCAACGCGGCGGCCATCCGGCGAGAATGCCGCCGCGCGTACCATATCCCCGTGTCCCGAAAGCATGGCGGTGCGGCCGGACTGCAGCAGGCTCGCGGTGAGCAGCGGGGATGAGCCCGCCCCCGAAGGGCCGGCGACGATAGTGCTTGCGAGCGCGTAGCGCAGTGCACCGCCCAACTCACCGCCGCGCAGCAGGTCCCACCCTTTGGATTCGAATTGGGCCGCAATGGCGCGCGAGGCGGTATTGCGCGCGCGCTGCACGTAGAGTCCAAACACGACAGCAATGACCGCCAGCGCGGCGATGCTGGCAACCACCAGCTGCCGGAGACGGTGCGCGCGCTTTGCGCGCAACGCTGACTGCTCGGCAAACTGCCGCGCCACATTGGGCAGCGGGATGTCTGCTGCGATGACGCTGCGGATCGAAGCCAGCCGATCCGAGGCGGTGACGAGCCAGTCGCGCTTCCTGCCGTGCTGATCCCAGCGTCGCGCCTCGGCCAGCAGCTGGTCGCGGGTCTGCAGCAGCCCCGCCTCGGCACGCAGCCATTGCGCCACGCGCGGCCAGGACTGAATGAGTGCTTCGTGCGCGAAGCTGGCGACGGGCTGATCGCCACGAAAGTCCGCGACACACAAACGGCGTGCGATGAGCGCGTCGAGCAGCGCGCGCTCGGCCGAGCCCTCCGCAAACTCGGCCAGCGGCGCGTAGCGACGCACGGCGGTGCCATTGTCGTCGACGCCGGCAAGGCTGCGCATCAGGCGCGGAAATGCGGGTGCCAGGCCCTGCTGCGCGGTCAGCACCGCCTCGGCCGACTGCGAGATCGCGCCCTGCAGGCCGCAGAGCGACTGATAAGCCGCAAAGGTCAGCAGCGGACCCTGGTGGTGCTCGTAAAGCTGGTCGAGCGCATACTCGAGCAGCGGCAGGCTTTCGGGACTTGCGCTCGCTTCCCGCAGGATCGCCTGATCGAGCGAGACACCGTCCCTGACTTCCCATTGCAGCCCCGCCGCGTGAGCGGGCTCGCGGATCATGTCGGCAAGCTCATCCGGCTGCGGCGGGCCAAGGATGTATAGATGCCCCGCCCCGGTGAGGGCGAGCAGATCCGCGTGCTCCTCGATCCGCGAGGCAAAATCGCTGCGGATGGTGCCGATCACCCAGATGCGGCCCTCGCGAGCCAGCGCACAGAGGATAGCGACGAAAGCTGCGCGGTCGACGGCCTGGAGCGATTGCTCGAACAACTCCTCCAGCTGATCGACAAAAATCACCAGGCGGATCTGATCCGGCCGCAACGCGACCCGCGATGCTTCCTGCGCGAGGTAACCGTCCAGTCGTGCGGCGCACTCTCCCGGAGCGCTGCGCAGCCGCTCGGCGAGCTGCGCTGCATTGGGGTAGCTCTCGGCAACGGCCGGAATGGCTCGCGCAAGGGCCGCCGCGAGAGCGCCGGCGATGCCGGTGTCCGGCCGGTTCTCGAGCCGGTCGGAGGGTTTGAGAATCACCTGGTGCCACAGCCCGATTCCCTCGAGTGCCCGGCCTTCCAACAACGGCAGCAGGCCCGCGCGAACGAGCGAGCTCTTGCCGTTGCCGCTCATGCCCTGGACGAGCAGCCAGCGCGTGGCCGCCCCGGCGGTCGCCTGAGTCTCGGTGTCGCGCAGCAGGCTCATGAGATCGCTAAGCGCCTGCGAGCGCCCGAAGAAGATCTCGCGGTGCTCTGCCTGGAACGCCTGCAATCCGCGATAGGGCGAGCCGGCCGTCCAGGTCGAGCGGATCACCGTCTCGCCGACCAGCCTCTCCAGCCACTTTCTGACATGCTGCACGAGGTTCCTCTCGAACTCGTACGAGCCGGCGTAGGGATGGTGGGCGACGACGATGGTGCCCTGAGCGTCGTAGAAGGTACGGCGACAGAACTCTTCCAGCTGCTCGTATTGCCGCAGTCTTTCGCGTGCGTCCGCGCTGGCTACATTGATCTGCGGCGCGGCGGTCTTCTTGTAGATCAGCAGGCTGGGTTTGCCGCTGCGGCGATATCCCTCCAGGGCGTCCTGAATCTCGAATTCCGTGCCTGTGAGCGCCGCATCGCCGGGAGTGGCGGCTGGCGGCAGTCGGGTCCCCATTCTCGACCACAGTACGCAGATGACCAGGTCGCAGAGCGAGGGTCTCTCGAGCTGCTCCTGGAAGCCGCTGTGGGCAAACAGCGGCTCGTGCTCCCACATCACCACTTCGAGGCGCACCGCCTCGTGGTATTCCTCTGCCAACCGCCGCAGCACCCGCTCGGCGAGTGCGCGCTCCTCGGAGACGTCTCCCGGAGACGACACGAACACCCGCAAGGGCGTCACTGCATCCATTGGCTCCCCCCGCGAACTCGGCTCGTCCCGGCCGATTCAGCCGATATCTTACCCCCGCGGAGCGCCACGGGGACAATCTGCGGGACTGGACAGTACGCGCCGGGATCGTACGGACGGCGGCCGCCGGCACCAACTCAACCCGTAGCAGCGTCCAGTCCCAGATATCCTTGCCGGTGGCCATCATACACGTAGCACTGCCATGCATGAGCGTCGTGCCGAAGCCGCGGATTACCTGCACGGGCTGTGGACGACGCCAGCCGCTACCTCACGCTGCGGGGCGCAGTGCGCGTCTCCTACGGAAATTACGGTAGCCGGCCCCCGCTACCATTAATCCTTTGTCCATTCCGGTAGAGGATCGGTTTTCAGCCGAGCCGCACCTCGACATAGGGATCGAAGCGCGCCCGCGCTACCACTGAGATGGTTCGCAGCAACGTCGGCAATTGACCCGAAGCCGGCAGTCATGAACGTCTGCTGCTGGGAAGCCAAAACGCTCCGAGCACAGTAACTCGACCGTGTAAATTCGCCGGTGGGTTTTCGCCTGAACGGCCTCTGGGGATCGCTTCGGGAACGCTATTACCGACGCTCCGTAGTTGCCGCGAGCCAAAGACATTTCCATCAGTACGTTCAACCAGTCGCGCCATATGGAGTCGTAGTTGCGGAACCTGTCTGCCTCGGCCGTGATCAACAGCGCCTTGGCGTGCAGCGAGTGCGCAGAAAGCGCGCCAGGTTTACCCGCGGACTGAGTGCGCCGCCACACGCCCGAGTGGGATCCGGAAATCTAGAGGCGAAGGTGAACCGATTCCGGGATGAGGAGTGGCCAGTGCGATGGCGGTCTCACCACTGGTCCTTTATGAGAGAGCTTGGCCCAAGCTCTTTCAGACTCCTACAGGACACGGGGTCGGCCGATCCAATCCCAGATCAAGGGAGCCGAATGCGGCCGACCCAGCCTGCACAAGTCAATTACACTTGTTTTGCAGCCAGGGAAACGTGCTACCAAGCGCGTCGTTGTGTGGATTGCAGGGGACGGCCCGCAGGTACGTCCAGATGGCCGTAAGTTGATAGTCGGTCATGTGTTGGAACTTAGGCCAAGGCATGACCTGAAGCAAAGCGCCATTCACAGGCGGCAGGTAGCAATTGTCGGTGACAGTCTGCGAACAATTCAGGTGTAACTGATCGTAGTCATGGCCAGTCCGCATGATGTCGATGAACGAGCCAAGGTCATGGCCGCCCTCCGGATTGCCGGTGTAATCGGGCGTCAGGTTGCGTGTGATGATGTTCGGGCCTAGGCCCGGTCCGCCATACAACGGGCTGTTCATATCTTTCACGATTCCGGGACCAACCGGGCCGAAATTCTGACCGCCGTTCAGGTAGGTGGCCTGATTAAACATGGCGGGGTAATTGTTAGGCGCGAGGAAGTACGGATTGCCCGTGGGCAGATATTCATTGGCCGCATCCGACCCGTGGCAACCGTTGCAATCCGCCTGCGCATTGACGATAAAGCTTCCCAACCCGACCAGATCTCGATCTAGGCCGCGCCTATTGATGAAGGGTGGGGCGATGCGTAGACCGATTTTTACCAGCTCCTTGTATGACTCTCGGTCGTTGTCTCGGTCGTCGGCGTGCACTCTTGTGGAACTAAGATACATGCCGGCGACGGCGACAATTCCAACCGCGGCCACAGCCACCGTGGCTTTCACGCTTTGCTTGAGTGTCATTTGGCCCCTCCTTATCTTGATTGGGTTGATCCGAGGCCATTTTCTCACCACGATTTCGTTCGCGTTCTTAGCGTGGTCGGTCGGCGGTCTCGGCGACTGCCCGAGACATCGAGTCGCGTGTCGAATGCGTTATCGCTTCGTGACAGCGACGCACTGCTTCGTCACCAACGGAACTGCGACTGTGCCGAAGTCGGTTAACGACGCGGATCGCAATACGCCGGAACGACCGCTATCAGGAACGCTAGTATCTCGTGGCAAGGACGGGTCTTGGCCGGTCACTGCCGGTCGGCGGCTCAGCCGCTGCCGTCTGACTCTGATTGACCCTACGCAGCTGGCGACATTTGCGCGCTCGGCGATCAATTGGCTTGTAACCAGCGAGCAGCGGCTTCGGCGCTATCCTCCGGCCGCGTGTTGAATGCAATGGACGCATGGGGCGCGGCCTTATGCACAGCGTTGATTACGGTCTCGAGCAGCGACAGGCTTTTTGGCGGGAGTCGAATACCCGCCCCGATCACTACGCAGTCATAGGTCGTAGTTGCTAGCTGCTTCTCCAGCACCCGGCGGGCTGTTTCGTCGGGTGGGATCAAGCAAAGGTCCGCTTGCCATCCCCGCTCCGCCATTTTGCTAATGGCGATCGCGATCCCGGCATGGATCTTCTCGGCATTGAAGCCCCGCGGTATGGCGGGATCAGAGAAGTCCACCGTTTCCGGCTGCTGGCCGACGAACAATACGCGGGTCATGTGATCTTTCTCCATTTTGGTCAACCAAGGCGAGTTGCGTTTCATCCGCAGCATAGCCGGAGTCAGCGCCGAGCAAGCCTCTCGTGCCGACGTCCAGCGATGCTATCCGCGTGTGGAGCAATTTTGCCGAAGTTAGCAACAGCCTGCACGATGAGAAAACCGCCTGGCCAAGGGCCGAGCTTCTCCCTACACCGCTCGCCGACGTCGGCTTTGGGCGGCCAATTCAGACAGGCGACTGTCAGCTCGTGGCCGCCAGCCGCCCCTCACCTTGTTCCGTTCCGATTTCTCAGGGTTTCGCATCAAGCGTCGCGGCGCCGCGTTTAATGCTGCCGTCCGGCAGCGGAACCGAAATCGGGGCGACGGTGACTGTTGCGATGCCCATGTGTTGTGTGATTCCGATCTTTCGTGCTGTGGATACTGATAGATCCACGATGCGCCCCACTACATATGGCCCGCGGTCTTGGCTGGTCACTTGCGCGCTTTGACCGGTCTCAGTGTTGGTTACCATCGCCGTGGTACCGAGGGGAAGCGTCTTACTCGCGGCGTTGTCGCCGTGCTCGTCCATTTTGGTACCGTCCGCCATTTCTCTGCCTGCAAACTTCTCCGCGTAGAACGATGCAATTCCGAAACGCGTGCGGCCCGACAAGTCAGGTCGCGACTTCGCTGACGCTGTGGCGGATTGCGACGGCTCCTCGACCGTGGGCACGGCGCCTACCTCTGCATCAGCGTAGGGTTTGCACCCGGTAGCGCCGACGACAACAACGCTGAGCAGCAACATCGCTGCAAATCGATTCAAGTTGAGAATGTCGAGCATTGCCAGGTCTGCTTGAGGATTGATATGTACGACTCGTGTCGCATTTGCGACTAAGAGCAGGACCCTAGGCTTTCGACGCAGCGTTCGTCTGTACGCTGGCACCCAATGCCGTGTGTGCGGGGAAACGAGGCGTAACTGGACCTTGGTCCTTGTTGTTGGCGCCGTTGAGTCGTTCTCGACCAGAGCCCACACATGCTTAGCGCACCAGAATGCGCGACCGTCCGCTAACAGACCATCATTTCGGGACGGTCACTGGCCGATCTTGGCCGCGAATTGCCGGATTCTCTTCCCGAGACCGGCCGTTCGACTAGCGTCGCCGCGAATGGGCAACATTGACCCGAAGGAGCCACTGCTGAAGGGCAGCTTCCTAGCCCTTCGGCACTCGATCAACATGGCTCGATGAGGTGCCGGTCGAAATCGACTTTAGCGTGGGCGCTACCTTCTCCCATACAACAGCGTAATGAACCTCCGTGCCACTAGCCGGGTCCGCGAAGCGCGTTGTAAGAGTGAGGGTGTTCCCGTTCACCTCGAAGAGTCGAGTTTGATCGGTATCAGTCCAGACTTCGTTCCAGGAAATATCGACATGGTGGATGACCTTACCGGCCTCTACCGAGTACGTGCCCGCGTACGCAAACATTGTGTCGTAGAGCGCCACTCGCTCATCGTCCGGCGGAGTGGAGCCGGCCGGCACTATCCGGCCTTTCGCGGCTCCGATCACCTGCATGCGACCATCGGCTGAGTAACTGAGGTAACCCGTTGGGTTTTCCCCGTACGGATTTGACCGCTCGCCCCGTGCTGTCGTTACAACGTGGGACTTCAATTTCCACGTGCCTAGTAATGGGTTCCTATCCGCCATGAACGGCAGCTTACAGGCAGGTATTTTCACTCGTCCAATGTCGCCTGATGGCCGCCTGTTGCCGGATTGGCCTGTAATGCCGCTTTGACCAAATCTACCGGCTCAACGGTGTGCGGCGACCCGCATCCGATCGCCGAGCCTACGCTGGATCCCGGGTACTACTCGGGGCAAAGAAGTCAAAAGCGACTACGCAATAGAAATGCTGCCGGTGTCGCTGCGCAAACAAACCTGACACTATTGGAAGCGAATATTCACACCGTCTTCCGGTGCGGAGCCTCGTCATGGCCGAGCTGCCTTCCCTCCAGCACGAAGAGATCGTCCGCTGCCTCAGCCGCGATCTGGGCGGACGTGACGTTCACGCGCGGCTTCGCAGGTACTGCCGTGCTGCAGCGCCGTGCCTGCTGGCCATGTCCGCCGCGCAGGCTGCGACGTTTTCCTCGGCCTATTACGATCCGAAGGCAAACGAGC
>Ga0210394_10002185_pt1 | contig 27669 bp, 23 predicted proteins | sample IncBWC12MmetaG_FD_160121 | JGI IMG/M metagenome (GOLD analysis project Ga0210394, IMG submission 160121) | Forest soil microbial communities from Barre Woods Harvard Forest LTER site, Petersham, Massachusetts, United States - Inc-BW-C-12-M | ecosystem: Environmental > Terrestrial > Soil >...
AGACTCAGTACATGAACATCGGTTCGCCGTGGGCCTTGTGCGTCACTTCCGGGCCGCACCAGTATCTCTACTCTTCCGATTCCAATACGAAAGATTTCGGCGACGCCACCATCTACAAGATGGAGCTCGATGGCACTCCTCTAGGGAAGTTCGGGGCAGGCGGCAAACAACTGAAGGAATTCGGCACAGTACACGAAATCGACTGCCGCAAAGACAACGAAGTGTACGTCGCCGAAATCACCAACTGGCGCGTGCAGAAGCTTACGCTGCATCCGGGCGCCGGCAAATCAGAAGTGACGCGGAGCGCAAAGAAGTAAAACGCGTCTCGGATGCGCTAGCGACCATCTTTTTCGTAATGGTTTGCGTGCGAATGCGGGTGATTGCAAATATTCCTGGTCTGGATAAAACTGGCTCGTCTGGATAGAACTGGGCCATTCGTTTCGAATTGAAAGAGCCATCGCAGCCATGAGCCAGCGCACTCTGAACCGCGGAACGATCGCCGTCGCGGGGGTGTGCTTGCAAATGGCCCTGGGCGCGTCCTACGCATGGAGCGTGTTTCGTATTCCGCTTACCAGGCAGTTTGGCTGGAGCATCTCCCAAGTCACTTTTACATTCACGATCTGCTGGCTATTCCTGGGGTCCATGGCGGCTTTCGGCGGGCTGTGTCTCCGTCGCACGAGTCCGAGAATGGTGGCGATGATCGCCGGCCTGCTCTGGGGCGGTGGCGTCTTCCTCGCTAGCTTTTCTTCCCACGGATTGTGGTGGCTCTATCTCACGTATGGCGTCATCGGCGGAACGGGCCTCGGCATGGGCTATATCGTCCCGATTTCCGTTCTGGTGAAGTGGTTCCCTGACCGTCGCGGGCTGATCACGGGAATTGCCGTGGCCGGATTCGGAGCGGGATCCTTGATCTCAGCGCCTGCCGCCGGATGGCTGATGCAGCGAACGGGAGTGATGGAGACATTCGCATATTTGGGAATCGCGTACGGGATCGTCGCGATCGCCGCGGCCTCCTTTATGCAAAATCCCCCCGAAGGCTGGAAGCCGGAGGGCTGGGCCCCCACTGCGGCGCAATTGTCGCAGCGATGCGATCGCGATTTCACGCTGGGCGAGGCGCTGGGCACCTGGCAATGGTGGGCGCTTTGCTTGCTGATGTCGATCAATACGGCTGCAGGTCTTTCAATCATTACGCAGGCCTCTCCTATATTTCAGGAGATGGGAAAGGCTACGGCCGCGACGGCGGCAGGCCTTGTCGGGATTATCGCCATTGGGAATGGCGCCGGACGTATCTTCTGGGCATGGGTCTCTGATTTGACCACAAGAAAGACAGCCTATTTCATGATGTACCTCGTCGAGGCGATTCTCTTCTGGACCTATCACAACATCAGCTCTCTAGGGGTGCTCGCAGTCGCTACCTTCATCATCGTGATGTGCTATGGGGGCGCCTATGGAATCACTCCGGCTTTTGCGGCTGACTATTTTGGCCCTCGGGACGTTGGTTCCATTTTCGGATTGATGATGTTGCCATGGGCCTTCGCAGCCTCTTTCGGACCGCTGTTATTCGCCTATCTTCGGCAGGTCAACGGGAACTACACGCAGGCCCTCTATCTCGTTGCCGGTTTAATGACCGTCGCGTTAATTCTTCCGCTTCTCGTCGCCCCTCCGCGAGGCCACAAGGCAGAGCAACCACAAACCGCAGATCGAATCGCCGCGCAAGCGGTTCCGGAAAAGTCATCTTAACGGGGAGGCAGAGTTTTCCCCCGTTTGAAAATGCCGTACTCCTTGACACTTGCCGGAAAGGGTTGTCTAATCCATCCGTTACGAAAGATTCGCAGCAGTCCAGAAGTTTATATGATGGTTGCCTTGAAATCGGCCATTCGTTGCGCGTTTAATTCCCATTCTGCGCGGATCACTACCTGAAGTCGGTTCCGGGGCCCAGAATTTCCGGGGGATTTACACATGAGCGATGTGACTATTGGGATCGGTGGAGCGGCAGGAGACGGCATCGATAAATCCAGCGAGACCCTGGCAAAGACTGCCGCGCGCTCTGGTCTATACGCTTACGGATTCAATAGCTATCAATCTGTTATCCGCGGTGGCCATATCTGGCTGCGCCTGCGCCTCGCTGAGAACAAGGTCAGCTCGCAGGGCGATCATCTGAACGCCCTCATTGCGCTCAATCAGGATTCCATCGAGCGCCACGCTCCAGAAGTCGAATCCGGCGGCGCCATTCTGTTCAACGCGGACAAGCTCAAGGTCAATATCCCGATCCGCGACAATGTTCTCACCGTTCCTCTCCCTGTAGCCAAGTTGCTGAAGCCCTTTGCTCCGGTCGCGCCAGTCATGCAGAACACAGTCGCCGTGGGCGCGCTGATTTTCCTTTTTAGCCTCGATTTTGAAACTGCTTCAGGCGTGCTAGCCGACACCTTCAGCCACAAAGGCAAGGCAGTTGTCGACCAGAACGTGGGCATTTTGAAAGCGGGCTTCGAATACGCCAAGGAACACTTCGTCCCGCTCGGCCATCAGTGGACGTTTTCCGGCAAGCGCCGTCCTTATGTGACCGGCAACGAGGCGTTCTCGATCGGCGCGGTCGCCGCCGGCTGCCGGTTCTACTCGGCATATCCCATGACGCCCGCCTCCGGCATCCTCACCTGGATGGCGGAACATTCCGAGCGCTGCGGCGTGGTCGTCAAGCAGATGGAAGACGAACTCGCTGTTGCCAACGTGGCGATAGGAGCCGGTTACGCCGGCGCGCGCGCCATGTGCGCGACCTCCGGAGGAGGCTTCGCGCTTATGACTGAAGCCATCGGCATGGCCGGCATGATTGAAGCGCCGGTAGTTTTCATCGAAGTTCAGCGCGGCGGCCCGTCTACCGGCATTCCAACGAAACAAGAGCAGGCCGATCTCAATCAGGTTTACGGCGCCTCCGCGGGCGATTTCCCCCGCATCATCATCGCTCCCGCGGATACAGCCGATTGCTTCGATTCTTCCGTCGAAGCCTTTAACCTCGCGGAGAAATACCAGTGCCCGGTGATCATCATCTCGGATCTTTTGCTCTCCGAACATCCCGAGACCGTTGAGCCGGAGCGCTTCAAGGCCGACGTGCCTATCGATCGCGGCGCCCTCATCAAAGACGTGGGAAAGAAAGGGCAGTACAAGCGCTATCAATTCACGCCGTCGGGCGTTTCGCCCCGCGCGCTTCCCGGCACCGCCAACGGAATGTACATTGCTCCAACCGACGAGCACGACGAAGAAGGCATATTGATCAGCGACGTTTTCTGCAATCCCGCGATTCGCCGCAAGATCGCGGAAAAGCGCATGAAGAAGCTCGCACTCGCGCTCAAGGATCTCCCGGCGCCGCGCCTCGAGGGGCCTGCCGATGCGGAAGTCACGCTGATCGGCTGGGGCTCCACCGCCGGCGTGATTCGCGAAGCCGTCGAGCAACTGAACGCCTCGGGAACTCGCGCGAATCAGCTTCACTTCAAGTATCTGCTGCCGTTCCACCAGAAAGAAGCAATCGACATTCTCAAGAAGTGCAAGCGCACCATCTGCGTGGAAATGAACTCCACAGGCCAATTCGCGCGTCATCTGCGCGCCGAGACCAGTCACGCCGTCAGCGACAAGATTTTGAAGTACGATGGCGAGCCGCTCGAGCCCGGCGGCATCGCCGCCCAGGTTCGCGCGATTCTCAAGGGCCAGACGCACTCGCTCGACGTCAGCGAGTCTGAAGCTCGCGAAATTGCCTACCATTATGTGCGCGTGCGTTTGGGCGACGAAGTTCGTCCCGGCCAGATCGGCAAAGCCGAGAGTAACGGCTACGGCGAGCCCATTTGGAAAGTAGAGATCGTCAATCGGGAAACGGGCGCGAAAACCGGAGAGCTGCACGTGGGTATGCAGACCGGCTCGACCCATTCCTGGCAGCCTGCTAATTAGGGATAAAAGAGATTAGGAGAGTCAAGGGGGGACCATGGCGACAATTGTAGAGCTTCCAATTGAAAGTTTTGAGGGCATAGTCGATCCGGATTGGTGTCCCGGTTGTGGCGATTTTGCCGTCCTAAAGAGCGTCAAGATGGGCGCCACCAAAGCCGGCGTCTCACCTAAAGACATGGTGATTGTTTCCGGCATTGGTTGTTCCTCAAACCTGCCGGGCTATGTGCATGCCTACGGCGTCCACTCGCTGCACGGGCGCGCCGTCGCGGTGGCGACGGGCATCAAGCTCGCGAACACCGACCTAAAGGTCGTCATCACCGGCGGTGATGGCGACGGCTACGGAATCGGCATCGCGCACTTCATCCACGCCATGCGACGCAATCTCGATCTCACCTACGTGGTCATGGACAATCAGATTTACGGGCTCACCACCGGCCAGGCTTCGCCCACCACCATGAAAGATCACCGCACGAAATCGACGCCAAACGGAAACGTGGAGTTTCCAATCAATCCGATCGCGCTAGCTTTGGTGTCTGGCGCTACGTTTGTCGCCCGCGCGTTTTCAGGTGAACCCAATCACATGGCCGATTTGATCGCCGCGGGCATTCAGCACAAGGGCTTCGCGCTGATCGACGCCTTCAGCCCGTGCGTCACCTATAACAAGGTGAATACCTACCAGTATTTCAAGAAGCGCTGTTATAGGCTCGAGGACGAAAAGGGATACGATTCGGCAAACGTCGCCATGGCCACTGAGCGTTCGCACGAATGGGGCGACCGCATTCCGATCGGCCTCTTTTATAAGAGCGAGCAGCCCACCTACGAATCCAGCGAACCCGTGCTCCGCAAGGGCCCTATCGTTCGGCAGAGCATGAAGATCGACAAGGGCGTGTTTCAGGGGCTCGTGACCGAATTGATGTAGGAAATTGCGGCGATGCGCCGCGGTTCCGCCATCCGCAAAAGGCGAATTCAGAAGGGGAAAGGCCGGCTCTCGCCGGCCTTTTGTTTTCCGCAGTGCAGTTCTCCGCCAACAAGAGAAGTACGAAGCCAAAGCAGATGCGAATCGTGTAAATTCCTAAAGGTGTAGAGCGCTGCGCTTCTGAAGGAGAGGATTTCATGGATTCGAGGCCGAAGATTGCGGTCGTTACCGGTGCAGGGAGCGGCATTGGCCGGTGCGTAGCGCTTGCGCTTGCCCAGAACGGCTATTCCGTCGTTCTGGCCGGCCGGCGCAAGGATGCCCTGGAAGCGACCGCGGCCGAGGCGAAGCGCACGAATTCGCAAGCGCTCGCTGTGCCCACGGACGTTCGCGATCCCATCTCCGTACGCGCGCTTTTCGAGAAGACAAAAGAAGCTTTTGGGCGGCTCGACCTGCTCTTCAACAATGCGGGCATAGGCGATCCAGCAGTGCCCCTCGAGGAGTTAACCTACGAGCACTGGAAATCTTCCGTCGATACTAACCTCACCGGCGCGTTTCTGTGTACGCAGGAAGCTTTCAAAATCATGAAGGACCAGCAGCCGCGCGGCGGGCGCATCATCAATAACGGTTCGATTTCGGCGCATGCCCCCCGGCCGAATTCGGCGCCTTACACCTCAACAAAGCATGGCGTTATGGGTCTGACCAAGGCGACTTCCCTCGATGGCCGCAAATACGACATCGCTTGTGGCCAGATTGATATTGGAAATGCGGCCACCGAAATGGCCGCAAGAATGAAAAAAGGCGTTCCGCAAGCGAACGGCACGATCGCGGTCGAGCCGACCATGGATCCCGCCGAAGTTGCGCGTGCCGTCGTGTATATGGCATCTCTGTCTCTCGAGGCCAACGTACAATTCATGACGGTGATGGCGACGAAGATGCCCTATTTGGGCCGCGGTTAGTGTTTTTCGAACTATGTTCTTGAGCGCGACGCACCAGCGGGACGCACTCACGGAGTAAAGAAGTCTTTGCGTGTGTTGGCCTCGTATCAGGTACAATTTTTGGCTCGCAGGTATAAGACCTAATGTCCGAATCACTTATTTCGAACTCCGTCGATCAACTTACGTCTGGTCCCGCTCTGCGCTACGACTGGACGCGCGAATCCGTTCGTGAGATCTACGATCGCCCGCTGCTTGATCTCATTTTTACCGCGCAGCAGGTGCATCGAAAATTCCACGACTCCACCCGCGTCCAGCTCTGTCGTCTGCTCTCGATAAAGACCGGCGGGTGCCCTGAAGATTGCGGCTATTGCCCGCAAAGCGCCCATTACGAAACGGGAGTCCAGAATCAGCCGTTGATGGCCGTCGATGAAGTCTACCGAGCGGCGAAGAAAGCTCGCGACGAGGGCGCCAGCCGCTTCTGCATGGGCGCGGCGTGGCGGGAGGTTCGCGATGGGCGTGAGTTCGATACCGTTTTGGAAATGGTGCGCGCGGTGGCCTCGCTGAAACTCGAGGTCTGCTGCACGTTGGGAATGCTGACCGAGGATCAAGCGCGCCGTTTGGCTGATGCCGGCCTCACTGCCTATAACCACAATCTAGACACTTCGCCCGAGTTTTACAGCCGCATTATCACCACGCGTCGCTACGAAGACCGGCTCCGCACGATTCAAGCTGTCCGCCGCGCGGGCATTACCGTTTGCTGCGGCGGTATTATCGGCATGGGCGAATCCGATGCAGACAGAATCGGGTTGCTGCAGCAATTAGCGAATCTCGAGCCGCATCCGGAAAGTGTGCCCATCAACATGCTGGTTCGCGTCGACGGCACCCCGCTCGGAGATGCCGAACCGGTGGATGCGTTTGTCATGGCCCGCATGATTGCCACGGCGCGCCTGCTCATGCCGGCATCGATGGTACGGCTGAGCGCCGGACGCAATGCCTTGAGCCGTGAGGCTGTGAGCCTATGTTTTCTTGCCGGCGCGAATTCCATTTTCGTAGGCGAAAAGCTGCTCACCACGCCAAATCCCGAGCGTGACGAAGACGATCGTCTTTTGCGGGATCTTGGCTTGCGCGGATTGAGCCATGGCCAACACGCCAGTTAGAAAATCCGTTAGCGAATTCAGCCACCGCATCGACGGCGAATTGGCCGCTCTCGCGTCGCAGGGCCAACTGCGAAAGCTCGGCGAGATCAAGGGCGTTAATCTTTGCTCCAACGATTACCTCGGGCTCTCCACCGATCCACGGCTTAGGGAGGCCGTCGCTTCCGCGCTCGCCACAGGGCTGCCCGTAGCTTCCACCGGCTCCCGCCTGCTCTCAGGCAATGCAGAGGTTTGGGAGCAGCTCGAATCCGAACTCGCGCAGTTCATGAGGTCGGAAGCGGCTCTCTATTTCAATTCGGGCTATTCCGCGAATGTAGGTGTGCTGAGCGCGCTCATTCAGCCTGGAGACGTCGTTTTCTCGGATGCGGCAAATCACGCCAGCATCATCGACGGACTGCGGCTCGCCGGCGCGCGGAAGATAGTTTTCCCAAACCTCGATATGGATTCGCTCGAACGAGAGTTGCGACGCATTGAGTCCGGCGCCGCACAGAAATTTATCGTCAGCGAAAGCATTTTCAGTATGGATGGCGACCGCGCATCCATTTCGGATTTGGTAATGCTTGCGGAACGATATGGAGCGCAGCTCATCGTCGATGAAGCGCACGCCACAGGCGTTATCGGGCCACGGGGGCGAGGATCGGTGGCGGCATCTGGCCTTGCTGATCGCGTGATTGCTACGATTCATCCTTGCGGCAAAGCGCTCGCGGGTATGGGCTGCTTTGTATGCTGTTCGGAAAAGCTCAAGCAATATCTCATCAATCGAGCGCGAACGTTTATTTTCAGCACGGCATTGCCACCCTACATGGCAGCACAAATGCAAGCCGCGATCCGCATCGTCGCTTCCGCCGATCGGGAGCGAAATGATCTCATCGCATTGAGCGCATTCCTGCGAAAACAATTGCGTGAAGCCGGTTTTGATATCGGACGCGGCGACACGCAGGTCATTCCTGTTTTCCTCGGAGAGAATGACCGCGCGATCCGCTTTTCGGGGCTCCTGAACGACGCCGGCTTCGGAGTGCGGCCGATACGGCCGCCCAGCGTGCCAGTTGGCACCTCGCGCCTGCGGATTTCCCTCAACGCAAAGCTCACCACTGATCTCTTGGCTCGCTTCAGTGATGTGCTCGTCTCCATCCGCGAAGAAGAGCACGCGCCGCTGCATGCTGTGCGCTCGTGAAAGAATCCCTCTTTGTCACCGGCACGGATACGAACGTAGGTAAAACTCTGCTATCTGCGCTTCTCGTCGCTGCGTTGGATGCGATTTACTGGAAGCCTATCCAAACAGGCGCAACTGAGGGAACCGACCGCCAGACTGTCATCAAGCTCGCGGAAATTCCGGAAGCGCAAACCATTCCCGAGTCTTACTGTTTCGATCCCCCGGTATCGCCGCATCTGGCAGCGGAAGCGAGCGGCGTGAAGATCGATCTCGCGCGCATCCGGGTTCCCGCCAAGTTCGACAAACCAGTGATCGCGGAAGGCGCTGGCGGCATTCTTGTTCCCGTCAATGATTCCGAGTTGATGCTTGATCTCGCTCGCCATTTAGGATTTCCCGTTCTTATTGCTGCGCGAACGGCATTGGGCACGATCAATCACACTTTGCTTACGGTGCGAGCACTGCGTTGTGCAAAAATGGGCATCAAGGGCGTAGTGATGATCGGCAACCGAAAAAAAGAAACCGAACGCTCCGTCGAGCATTTCGGTGCTGTTCCTGTTGTCGGACGGATACCTTGGCTCGATAGAATCGATCGCGCAACGCTGCTCCAGGTTTTTCATGGCAATTTCGATCCGAAATATTTTTGACATGGCCCCCAAACCGCTCTCCGTTTGGCATCCGTTCACGCAGGAAGCGCTCGATCCGCAGCCCATGCCGATCGAGCGCGGCGAAGGCGTTTACCTGTACACGCGCGATGGCCGCAAACTGATCGATGCCATCTCCTCGTGGTGGGTCAATCTTCACGGCCATGCGCATCCGCTGATTGCCAATGCAATTGCCGAACAAGCGCGAAAACTCGAACACGTGATCTTTGCCGGATTTACGCACGATGCCGCCGAGGAGCTCGCCTGGCGTTTGCGGGGCGTTTTGCCTCAGCCGCTCGAGCACATCTTTTTTTCCGATGACGGTTCGACCGCCGTGGAAGTGGCGCTAAAAATGGCGCTGCAGTTTTGGCGCAATTGCGGCAAATCGCGCAAGACGCGTTTTGTAGCTTTGGAGCACGCCTACCATGGCGACACCGTGGGAGCCATGTCGGTGGGGGCCGATTCCGATTTCGTCACCGCGTTTGAAGAACTCCGCTTTCCTGTGTATCGAGTCCCGTCCGCGTACTGTTTCCGTTGTCCGGTAGGGAAAGAGCGCGCCACCTGCGATATCGATTGCACCGTTCCTCTCGCGCGCCTGCTCGAAGAGCGGCATGAGGAAATCGGCGCGGTAATTGTCGAGCCGCTGCTGCAGGGCGCCGGCGGAATGATCGTCCATCCCGTCGAATTCCTGCAGCGCGTTCGTCAGCTTTGTACGCAATATGATGTCTTATTTATCGCAGACGAAGTGCTCACCGGTTTCGGCCGCTGCGGAAAGATGTTTGCCTGCGAACTTGCCGGCGTTTCGCCGGATATTATGTGTCTCTCGAAGGGCCTCACGGGCGGGTTTTTGCCACTTGCGGCTACGGTCTGCACCCCAGCGGTCTACGAGACGTTTCGCTCCACAGATCGCAGCCGCACGTTTTTTCACGGACATTCCTACACGGCGAACCCGCTGGGCTGCGCGGCGGCCATCGCCAGCCTTAGAGTTTTCGATTCCGAGCCCGTCTTCGAGCGAATTGCCGCTATAGAAGAAACTCACGTCCAGCAAATGCCAGCCCTCGCAAAACACCCAGCCGTGGCCGACGCGCGCACGATTGGCACAGTAATGGCGCTGGAACTTAAGGCCGATGATCCCGGGTATTTTTCAGAATTACGTCCCGCGCTCTACGATTTCTATCTCAATAAAGGCGTGCTGCTGCGACCGCTGGGCAACGTAGTCTACATTCTTCCGCCCTACGTCATCACCACGGACGAATTGCAATACGTCTACGACGTGATTGCCGAGTCGCTTGATCGCGTGCCGCGGATTGCCGCTGCGCGCGCGAGTCATTGATGGCGCGCCAGCAACCCGGTAGAGAATGACCGAGCAGCCCCCGATTTCGACGCCGAAACCAATACCCGATCCACAAGCGCCGTCGTCGCTGTTGCCCAATCTTCCTCGGAACGCGAACGTTCTGATCGTTCGCTTACGCTCGATTGGCGATGTAGTGCTCACGCTGCCGGCGCTCCAGGCGCTGCACGAATGGCGGCCCGATTTGCGCATTCACATGCTCGTCGAGCCACTTTCCGCTCCGCTCTTGGAAGGGCACGCGGCAATCACCGAAGTAATCGTTCTGCGGAAGTTCTGGGAGACGGTCCGCCTCTTGCGCCAGCGCGAGTTTTCCATCGCCTTCAACATGCATGGCGGGCCGACTAGCGCATTCCTGACGCGGTTGTCCGGCGCTCCGGTGCGAGTCTGTTGGGCGCGGCGGCAGTTTTCGTCGTTCTACAACGTGCATGTGCCGATCCATTTTCCCGTTGCCGGACGGATCGAAATGCATACGGCCGAGCACCGTTTGCAGCAGCTTCTGTATACGGGCTTGCCGGAACAGCCGCTGCCGGCTTCTAAGGTTTACGTCAACGCGGATGCCGCAGACCGAGTAAGAAGAAAGCTGGCGGAGCAGGGAATCGGCCCGGACCAGCGGTATGCCGTCATCCGGCCGGGTGCGAGCCAGGCAAACAAGCGCTGGCCGACTGAGCGCTTTGCGGCAATCGCGCAGTGGTTGCGGAACGCACACGGCATTGCGACGGTGGTGAATCTCGGACCGGGCGATGAGCAAATCGCGGCCGAAGTGCAGCAGTGTTTCGCCGGAGTCGGCATAATCATGGGCGATCTGGATCTGCGTGGATTGGTCGCGCTGCTCGCCGGGTCGTCTTTGTTTATCGGCAATGATACGGGGCCGACGCACATCGCGGCGGCGCTAGGGAAGAAGTCCGTGGTGATCTTCGGGGCGAGCGATTCCAAAGTATGGTCGCCTTGGAAAACAGAATATCGCCTGGTCGAGAATCTATTTCCTTGCAAGCAGTGTCCGCAAGGGAAATGCGAATCGCTCAGCACTTCGCGCTGCATTTTTGCGATTAGCGTCGACGAAGTTCGCGAAGCGTGCGAGGAACTGCTCGCGGGAGTTCAACTGCGGGTCCTTCGGTCGCCTCAGGCGACCTCGTGATGACAACTTTTTTACAAAGCTGCTAACGAACGAGGGTCGGGTAGAGCTTGGTGGCGATGGCGGCGAGGATTACAAAAATGAGACCGATGATGGCGAAATCGACGCCAACGCTATGCGTGCTCTGGCTCGATCCGATCATCAAGGTGCGCAGCGCATCGACCAGGTACGTCAGCGGATTGAGATAAGCCACCACTTGCAGCCAGTGCGGCATGATGGAAATGGGATAGATGGCATTGCTGGCAAAAAATAGCGGCATGGTCATCAATTGCCCGACGCCCATGAAGCGTTCGCGCGATTTCACCAGGCAGGCGACGATGAAAGACAAGGTCGCAAAGATCGCCGAACCGAGCGCAGCGCCTACAAAAACCCCCGCGATCGATAACGGCGTCCAGCGAATCTGGATGTGCAGCAAAAAGGCGACCACATAAATAATGGTGGCTTGTATGGCGCCGCGAAATCCCGCGGAAACAGCCTTGCCATAGACCAGCGCGGAACGCAGCGCGGGGCTCACCAATAGCTTGTGCACGATCCCCAGATCGCGTTCCCAGATCACGGCGATGCCGTAGAAAATGGCTACGAAGAGCACGCTCTGCGCGAGGATGCCGGGAGTCATGAAGGCAAGATAGCTGACGTTACCGGTGGGAATGGCGCGCACGCGGCTGAACACATTTCCAAAGACTACAATCCACAGCACCGGCTGGACCGCGCGAGCCAGGACTTCGGTGGGATCGCGGATCAGCTTTTTCAGCTCGATTTCGGCGATGGCCGCCGTCTGCTGGAAGAACGCGTAGACGGGAGATGGCTCAGCCGAGACGGCTAACTGTACGCCGGGTCGCGCGGACGTCACGGTAATTTCCCTCCTCCTGGATGATGCCTCCGCTGAAATGAACGAATACGTCGTCGAGCGTGGCGCCTGGCCCGACGCTGGCTTTCAAAACCGCGGGTGTTCCGATGGCGGCCACTTTGCCGAGGTGCATGATGGCGATGTGATCGCAAAGCTCGTCGGCTTCGTCCATGGCATGGGTGGTGATCAAGACGGTCATTTGAAAATTACGGCGCAGCTCGAGCAGCCGTTCCCATACGTTACGGCGCGCCACGGGATCCAAGCCGATGGTGGGTTCATCGAGAAACAGGACGGCGGGGCGATGCAGCATGGCCTGCGCAATTTCCAGGCGCCGGATCATCCCGCCGGAATAGGTTTTCACCAGCTTGCGGCCGAAGTCGGTCAAAGCCATGAACTGCAGCGCGTCTTCGATGCGGCCCTTGCGCTCGGCGCGAGGGATGCCATAGAGCTTGGCGGAAAGGTTCAAGTTCTCCCAGCCGGTGAGCCCTCCATCGGCGGAAAGGGCCTGGGGCACGTAGCCGATGCTCCTACGGACCTTTGCAGGAGCCTTGACGATATCGAAGCCGGCCACCGAGGCGGTGCCTTCCGAGGGTTCCAGCATGGTGGTGAGCATCTTTATGGTGGTGGTTTTCCCGGCGCCATTGGGTCCCAAAAGGCCGAAGATCGAGCCGTAGGGCACGTGCAGGGAGACGTGGTCGGCAGCGATCAGGTCGCCATAGCGGCGCGTGAGGGCGAAAGTTTCGATGGCAAAGGCGTCGCCGCCTAGGGGCGTGGCCTCCGCTGAGTTGGTGACGGTAGTGTCAGAAGTCGACATGATGAACTATTGGATGCTCCGACGGAGCGGCACTATCGACCGGCGGGAATCCAACGTAACAGAATGCCCCTCCCCCCACCCTTTTTTGCGCAAGTGTTCATTCCAAATGTACTTAGGTCTTGTCGTTTGCGACTGCTCATTGTACGAGATTGGCGGCCGAAATTTGCCCGAGTGTTCATTTTACAGTGCCCAATGCAAAAGCGCGACTTCGCCTTGGTTTTGGGCGAAAGCGGGAGGCGCTCCCGGATCGATCCAAAGCCAAGCTGAAAAGAGCAGACGACGGGCTGAACGGGAAAAGGAGAGCGAGAATCCAACCTTTAGTGAAGAACATGCGCGAATATAGCATATTAGTAAGTGGTTATCAATTGAAATAGTTTAGTTAGCGATTAGTATTCGAACGAGTTGAGGTGATAACAGGATGTTCGAACGACCGGGAGGGGCCAAGCGTTCGAACGAAGATTAGGCGTCACGGCGGGGGCGAGGTCCTAAGAAACACAACCCTACACAGAGAGCACAGAGGCACAGAGAACACAGAGAGTGCGGAGGAATGGGCACGGAGGAACCGAGAGCGAGGCACAGAGAGGGCGGAGGAACAAAGGGCAGCAGCGTCGAGAGGGCGGAAAATATACGCGGGAGGAAAGGCGTTGCCAACGGGTTGCACGCCGCAGCGAGGCGATGCACGGTCACCGTTCGAACCAGACTGGCGCAGAGGGATGTGGAGACCGGCGTCCGCCTTGCGGCGCGTTTCGGCGTGGAAGATGGACACACGGAGATTCGCCGCAGTAGCATGGCTAAACCCAGTCCATTCGCGTCCTCGGAGGAAGTCATGCGCAGGGTATGCGTGGCCGTTTTGGTGTGTGTAGCATTGGGAGGATGTTCAGGGTCTCGAGTGCGTGATGCGAGTTCGGCGGAGAAAGCGGCGATCCAATCCGTGCTGGATGCGCACGCGAAGGCGTGGAACAACGGCGATGCCGCGGCAGCCGCAGCGGTGATGACAGAGGATGCCGACTGGGTTTCGGGCGATGGGTCGGTCTATGAAGGGCGCGACGCGATCGAGGCTGCTCACTGGGATTGGTTTGCGGGTTCGGCGAAGGGGAGCTGGCACACGCATCCTGGGTTACCGAAAATTCACTTTGTTCGAACGGACGTCGCCATCGTGGACGGGGACAGCAATGAATCCGGGCTGCACGATGAACAGGGCAAAGAGATTCCCGCCGATGTGACTCGCTTCACTGCCGTCATGGTGAAGGAAAACGGGCGCTGGAAGGTGGCGGCGTTCCGGTCTCTGCCGCAGGTGAAGTCGAAGATCAATGCTGCCGATGTTCGCTAGCTCCAGAAGCACTGCCCCCTAGATTGAACCCGCGCAAACCAACTGCAGATCCCTCGTTCGCCGACGGCGGCCTGGTGATGACAGCGGTTCAGGACGCTATGCATGCCTAAGGGGAGTGTTGAGCCTTACCACTCGCAATTCACCGATTATCTGAATACTATTCCGTGGCGCTGATAAACTGTCAGCACCCAAGGTGTAATTCGCAGTCGAACCTGAAGCTCGCACAGATCACGGCTGAGCCAGCGAGGCCAGTGAGGCAAAAAAGATGAAATACGTCGAGCGGAGCTTGACCGAAGGGGAGCGGATCGTTTACACGACGTGCCGCCATTGGGTTGTGCTCGTTGGTCCGGGGGCGCTCGCAGCGGTTCTTGCTGTGGCCGGAATCGCTTTGTTGTTCCAGAAGGACTTCTTCTGGATCGGGGGAGTGCTTTTGCTGGCCGTTGCGGCAGGGATTTTCATCTCGGCTTTAGTTCGCCGCTACGGTTTTGAATTCGCGGTCACGAATAAGCGTGTGATCTATTGCAAAGGGATCGCATCCATATCGACCGACGAATTGTTTCTCGACAAAATCGAGAGCGTTCTCGTGACGCAAGGATTGCTCGGGCGCTGGTGGGGTTATGGGAGCGTCAGCGTGCGGGGAACCGGCGGATCATGGGAGCCGTTCTCCTATGTCGCCGATCCTCTGATGCTCCGGCGGCGAATCCAGGAGCAGATCGAGCACCGATCGGCGCCTGTGACTGCATAGTTTCAGAGCAAAGTCGGCATCGATTTCTTCCGCGCTCGACCGTTGCTGACCCCCGAGGATTGAATCGCTTCCATGGGCTTTCGCCGCGTCAACGTCTGTGTGTCGCGTGATTTTCCTCAGCCCGGGATGACAGTAGCAGATCTGAAGAGAGATTCTTCGACTGCGCGTCCCGACCGGAAATCGTAAAGCGCGATTTCCGGGGGAAGGAGGCGGGACGCTCCGCTCAGAATGACAACGTGGGCGATAATCGCGTATCAGGCATTCGGTTCGGGGGAGTTTGTGACGGGGCGGAACCGGGCTTGAGGAGTTCGAACATGGTTTTGGCGGAATGCGATAGGGGATCGGGCAGACGGTAGACAAAAGGAGAAAGATACCGGAGGGATTCTTCGAGTGCGCGTCCCGATCGGAATCGGAAGGCGCGATTCCGAAAGCAAAGGAGGCGGGACGCTCCACCACCCCATCGCACGCAAGAACGGCGCGCTGGGGACCCCGGCTCCGCTCAGAATGACAGCTGGAGAAGTCGTTCGCTCCTGCATCCCAGCGCACCCGAGACCGGCATACACTCAGGACGCGCGCTCCGGAAGGCGGTCAGAGGCTGTAGGTGAAGACTTATTACGTTTACATTGTGGCTAGCGCCTCGCGGGTTCTCTACATTGGCGTGACGAACAATATCCAGCGCCGCGTAGAAGAACATCGGCAAAAAAGTGTCCCCAGCTTCGCCGCAAACTACAACACACGTGAGCTCGTCCATGTAGAGCCCTTTGGCAGCATGCGCGCCGCCATCGCAAGAGAAAAACAGCTGAAACGCTGGATACGCGCAAAGAAGATCGCTCTGATCGAGTCGCAGAATCCGCACTGGAAGGATTTGAGCGGCGAATGGCGCTAGGGAACGCGGCGAAGAATCCCTGTGAAAGCAGTAAGAGAGATTGACAACCTATAAGCTCGAAGAGAGATTCTTCGACTGCGCGTCCCGCCCGGAAATCATAAGACGCGATTTCCGGAGGAAAGGCGGCGGGACGCTCCACCACCCCATCGCGCGCAAAACCGGCGCGCGCTGGGGACCCCGGCTCCGCTCAGAATGACGACGGGGAGAAGAATCCCACCCTTTGGGAAGCAAGGGTGGGGCCTCCGCAAAGGCCTAAAGTCCCCAGGGCCGCTCACAAAGGTGGTGAGCGCACCCTGGGCTACAAAGGCATGAAAAGCAGAAAGCAGAAAGCAGAAAGCAGAAAGCAGAAAGCAGAAAGCAGAAAGCAGAAAGCAGATCCCTCGGCCCGCCCACCCCATCACGCGCAAAACCGGCGCGCGCTGAGGACCCCGGCTCCGCTCAGAATGACGACGGGTGCAGGTGATCGCGCATCAGGAATTTGGTGATTCCGACTCGCTGGAGTTTGCTGAAGCGGCGGAGCCGGGCTTGAGGAGTTCGAACATGGCTTTGGCGGAGTGGGACAAGGGCTCGCGGCGGCGGTAGAGCAAATAAAGATCGCGGGGCATGCGGAGCTGGCGGACCTTGACCTCGACGAGCAGGTCTTGCTCGATTTCCCAACGCACGCACATGCGCGGCACGATAGCCACGCCGATATCCATTTGCACGAAGCGCTTGATGCTTTCGATTGTAGGCAGCTCGATGCTCATGCGCAGCGGGACGTGGTGTTTGGCGAAGAGTTGCATGACGCGCTGGCGAAAAGGCGATTCGACGATGTGGGCGACGAAGTTTTCTTCGCCTAAGTCGGTAAGATCGGCGCGGCCGCGCTTGGCAAGGCGATGTTTGGGCGAAACGACCAAGGCAAGTTCGTCGCGAAAGATTTTGATGGCGGCGAGCTGGGGCTCCTGGGGAACGAAGGAGGCGACGCCGAGGTCCAGGCGATAGTTCAGTAATTCGGTGGGGATGTCGCGGGAAAACGTCCGGCGGACGGCCAGATGCACCTCGGGGAAAAGCTGCCGATAGCGGGCCAGCACGGGCAGCAGCGCGTGGATGGAGCTTTCGTTGACACCAAGGGAGAGCTCGCCCCGTCCGCCGCTGCGCAGGTCGTCCACGGCGCGGCGGATTTCGTCGCGGAGATTCAGGATGCGTTCGGCATAGCCGAGCAGGAGCCGGCCGGCGTCGGTAAGCTGGCCGGAACGGGCTCCGCGGGCGAAGAGGGGTTCGCCGACTTCGTCTTCTAGCTTGCGGATGGTGATGCTGACCGCGGGCTGGGTGCGGAAGAGCTTCTGGGCGGCGCGGGAGAAGCTGCGTTCGCGGGCGACGGTGAGGAAGACGTTGAGTTCGGAGAGATCCATAAACGAGATCTAGACCATCGCTTCGGCGGCTAAAGCCGCTCGAGGTGCGCCGGCTAATGTCGCGGCTGAAGCCGCGACCCACAACACAAATGAGAATAATGCTGCCCTGAAGGGCAGCGCTACAAAAACCAAAGCCGAAAAGCAGATCCCTCGGTCGTCCGCCAAAGGCGACTCCCTCGTGATGACAGCAACACCAAACGAGGGAAAAAGCCCCAGGGCCCCCGCGACTTCTTTTGTTGTGGCGTGCGCTTTCGCGCCAGTCGCGGGGCGCCCTGGGCTACAACCCGCCGCCCGCCGGGCTACAAAGACCTGCGGCGGACAATATAAGGTGGGTTTATAATTGGGGCAAGAAGTATAAATTGGACTATTTGACGATGCGGCCGCAAACTCTGTGACGGCGCGAGGGCTTGATCCCCAAGCCTCGCGCCTGGAAGCCGTAACTAGATGGCGGAGGAAAAGCGATGGAGATGGTGCGAATCTTCGATACGACGCTGAGGGATGGCGAGCAGGCCCCTGGCTTTTCCATGAACACGGCGGAAAAGGTGCGGCTGGCGCGGCGGCTGGAAGCGCTGGGCGTGGACGTGATCGAAGCGGGCTTTCCTATCGCGTCGCAGGGAGATTTCGAAGCGGTGCGGGAAGTGGCGCGGGACGTAAAGCAGAGCACCGTGGCGGGACTGGCGCGGACACGGCGGGAGGATATCGACGCAGTGCTGGCCGCCGTGGATGGCGCCACGCGGCCGCGAGTGCACACTTTTCTCGCAACTTCCGATCTGCACCTGAAGCACAAATTACGCATTTCGCGGGCAGAGGCGCTCGAATCCATCGGAGCGATGGTGGAATATGCGAAGTCGCGCTGCCCGGAAGTGGAGTTTTCGGCTGAGGATGCCAGCCGCAGCGATCGCGAATTTCTGGCGAAGGCGTTTTCGATTGCGGCTGACGCTGGCGCGACCATCCTGAATGCTCCGGACACAGTGGGCTACGCGACGCCGGAAGAGTACGGCGGAATGTTTCGCGAACTGCGCGCGAAGGTGGGCGAGCGGCGGGGCCTGGTCTGGAGCGCGCATTGCCACAACGATTTGGGGCTGGCGGTGGCGAATTCGCTGGCGGCGGTAGAGGCGGGCGCGCGTCAGGTGGAGTGCACCATCAATGGAATCGGCGAGCGCGCCGGAAATGCTGCAATGGAAGAGATTGCTGTGGCGCTGGCGGTGCGGCCGGATCGCTACAAGACCGGCACGCGGCTGCGGTTGCAAGAGCTTTATGCGACGAGCCGGCTGCTTTCGGAGATTACGGGAGTTTCTGTGCCGCCGAATAAGGCTGTGGTGGGCGCGAATGCCTTCGCGCATGAGGCCGGGATTCATCAGGATGGAATCCTGAAGAATCCGCTGACGTATCAGGTGATTTCGCCGGAAGCGGTAGGCGTTCCGGCGCACAAGCTGGTGCTGGGCAAGCATTCCGGCCGCAGCGCGCTGCGCGCCCGGCTGGCCGAGCTGGGCGTGATCATTACCGAAGACGAGCTTCGCGAATGCTATCGCCAGGTGATGGCGCTGGCGGACGCGAAGAAAGAGATCACGGACGAGGACATAAAGCGCGTTGCGGGGGGCTTAGCGGCTGACGCAAGTGTCTCGGACGTGGCGGTATGAGCCAGCCGAGCTGGAACATCGCCGTTCTTCCAGGCGATGGGATCGGCCCGGAGGTTATCCGCGCTGCGACTTCGATCCTGCAGGATTGCGCCGGCGAATTCGGCTTCCACGTAAATCTGGTTGAGTTTCCGTTTGGCGGCAACGCCATCGACAAAAGCGGCAAGCCTTTGCCGCAGGAGACGCTCGACGGCTGCCTGAAGGCAGACGCCGTGCTGCTGGGCGCTGTCGGCGGGCCGAAGTGGGATTCGCAGCCGCTGGATCGCAGACCGGAGGCGGGGCTGCTTGGTTTGCGGCAGGCGCTGGGCGTGTACGCGAATGTGCGGCCGATTCAGCTGCGCAAGCCGCTGCGGGCGCTGTGCCCGCTGCGGCTGAATCCGGATACGAAGATCGACTTCGAGATTATTCGGGAACTCGTTGGCGATATCTATTTTGGCCTCCATAAAACCGAGGGCGAAGGCGCGAACGAACGTGCCTCGGACCTGGCGAGCTACAGCGTGCCGGAGATCGAGCGCATCACGCGATTTGCGTTCGCGCGCGCGCGGATTCGGGCGCGGCGGGTGACGTCGGTCGATAAGGCGAATGTGCTGGCGACTTCTCGGCTCTGGCGCAAGACGGTGACGCGGATGGCGGCAGGGGCGAGCGATATCGCGGTCGATCATCTGTATGTGGACAATGCGTCCATGCAGATCATTTTGCAGCCGAGCCAATTCGACGTGGTGCTCACGTCGAATCTGTTTGGCGACATCCTCAGCGACGAAGCCGCGGCGCTGGCGGGGTCGATCGGCATGATTCCCTCGTGGAGCGCGGGCGACGGCCCGCCGCTCCTCGAACCGATTCACGGCACAGCTCCGCAGCTGGTGGGCAAGGATATGGCGAATCCGTCGGGCGCGATTCTGTGCGTGAGCTTACTGCTGCGGGAACGATTCCAGATGCCTGAAGCTGCGGACGCGATCGAGCGCAGCGTGGACGCGGTGCTAGCCGACGGACTGCGCACGGCGGACGTCGCCGAGCGCGGTTCGCGGACTATCGGCGGCTCGCAATTCGCGGCGGAAGTGCAGACGCGAATACGGCAGGCGTTTCGGCAGGGGCGGCCGGAGCGGGCGCAGCCGGCGTAGACGTTCTGTTCTACAGAGAGATCCTTCGGCAACCAAATTCCACACCCGCTCAGGATGACAACGGTAGCGGCGCGTCTCAGGCGGGGGTTTTGGAGCGGCGCCAAGGGGCGAGGAGCCAGAGCCGGGCTAACTGCTCGTCGAGTTCTCGGATTCCAAGCAGCTTGGCGACAATCACCAGAAGCAGAATTCCCGCCGTAGTGACCACCACAAGCATCGACAGCGCGCCGGGCAAAGCATGCCACGCCAAATGCGGCTCGAGGGCTTGGCGCAGCTTGTAACAGACAGCGCCTACCAGAGCCGAAGCCGCGCAAACCTTGAGAAAAAACACGACGAGGGCGCCTTCTTCGCGGTTGTGTGTGCGGCGGGAGAGAAGAAAGAAAATAATGACCGTGTAGGCCGTGATTCCGATGGTGCTGGCCATCGCCAATCCAAGATGCTGGGCGCGGCGCACGAGAATCCAGTAAACGGGCAAGTTGGCGAAGGTCAATACAGTGCCCACGACGGCGGGAATCCAGGTGTTGCGCGTGGCGTAAAAGCCGCGCGCAAGAATGTACTGCGCACCCCAGCCAAATAAACCAAGTGTGAAGAAGACGAGCGTTGCGGCCGTCGCGTCGAGGTCGTGCGGACGCATGCGCGTGTGGGAAAAGACGAGATAAACCACGGGTGCGCTCTGAGCGATCATGAGCGCTGTGATGGGCACGAGGGTGGCGATCAGGCCTTTCATGGTGGAGTTCAGCAGGCGATTCAGCTCGTCGAATTTTCCTTCGGAATAAAGCTGCGCAAGGAAAGGGAACGAAGCGACGCCGACGCCCTGGCCGACTACGCCGAGCGGTACGCGCATAAGCGTTTTAGCGTAGCTGAGCCATGTTATTGAGGCGGGCTGAAGGTAAGAGCCGAACCAGCGGATGATCCAGTCATCGGTGAAGGCTAGCGACAGCGCGAGCATGATGGGCACGGAGAGGCGAACGAAAAGGCGAAAACCTGGATGCAGCACGTCGAGATTGGGCTTGAAGCGAGCACCCGCGTCCATTGCGCCGTAGACCTGCAGCAGGAAATTGCCGATGACCGCGCCGGCAAGAACTCCCACGGCAAAGCCGGTCATGCCGATGCGAGAGGCCAAGAACACGCCGCCCAGAATGATCAACACGTTGTAAACGACGGGAGCGAGCGAAGGGATCACGAAACGCCGCTTGGCATATTGCACGGCACTGAGAATGCTGCCCTGGTAGAAACAGAACTGCGCCGGAAGCATCAGGCGCGTGAGGAAAATGACGCGCGCCTTTTCCTCTGGCGGAAATCCGGGGGCGATCAATTGAGCGAGTTGCGGCGCGAAGACTTCCCCCGCCAGCACCAAGCCGACGAGGAGAAGGCCCATGAAGGTCATCACTGTGGAGAAAACGTGCCAGCCTTCGTCTTCGCGGCCTTCGGCGGCATACTTGGTGAAGACCGGAATGAACGTGACGCTCAGGGACGCGCCGGCAACCAGATAATTCAGAAAATCAGGAAGCGTGAACGCGGCGTAATAAGCGTCGGTCATGGCGTTGGAGCCGACCTGGTGCGCCACGACCCATTCGCGCACGAATCCCAGGACGCGGCTGAGCAAAATGCCCGCCATGACGATGGCCGTGGAGGTTAAAACGCGGCGATGAACGCTGGGCTGACTCACAAAATAATGGTAGAGGTTTTGCGAACGTTCGACTAGTTAGTTCGCTTAGGAACGATGCAGGGCTGTAGCGTCAAAGACACGAAGGGCGTTCGCGGCAGATTCAAGCTGAGCTGGCGGCTTGCAATTCCGGCTCGTGAGACCACGTGGCGAGCAGAGTGATCTTCTGAGTTACCGGCGAGACGTGGATATAGAAAACCTGATCGTCCGTCTCAATTTCGAAGAAGTCCGCTCGGCGCGCGTCTGGAGCCGCCGGAGCTCCCGAAGCGATTGCTTCGCGCAGGCGCCGTAGAGTTTCCGGTGAATGTCCTCGGGGGTCTTCTATTTTCGATTTTTCTGTCAATTCCAATTCGAAGCGCATGAATTCTTCCATCCAGTAAAGGTTCTACAATATAGAACGCTCCAGAAGGCAAAAAGTTACAGGGCGCCTGCGAATATGTTGCTTAATTGGTTAAGGGCGAGAATCACTGCCAGTCGTAGTGCAAAAAATGCCGAAAATACGGCAAATTCTGCGTTGCGGGTTATTTGAACTAGCACTTGCGGCAGAGAGTGGAACTTGAGATATTTCTGTGACTATAACTGGACCAAACCTTGAAGAAAACCAAAAAGCGCACCGCATTAGGCAAGGACAGGCGTCGAAAGCATCGTCATTGGCAGGTGACCGTCTACTACGCGGATGGACAGAGGTTCGCGCGGGTCTATACGGACCGGGCCAAGGCCTCGAGCTTTGCCCGGCGGCAAAAGAGATCTCCGGTAGTGAAGTCAACGCGCGTCGTGCAGGTAGGCTGATTTCGTTTTGATGCGACAGACCGCTGACGATTTAGCCGCGCCGCCTTGTGGCATTCGGGACAGCGTGTTAAATTTTTCATCCAAACGCGGCCGTAGTATAGGGGTAGTACGGCAGCTTGCCAAGCTGCAGGCGGGGGTTCGAGTCCCCTCGGCCGCTCCAGTCTTCTTCCTAATTCCTTGTTAGGCTTGGCCCCTTAAGTTTCCACTTGCCCTCACGCATGGAGACGATCCGCATTGCGGTCGGCAGCAAGCGCGCGCCGAAGCTCGACGCTGTGCGCGAGGCGCTAGTGGCTTTAGGGCCTTTGCTGCATCCGAAATCGAATTTCGAGGTGATGGGATTCGAAGTGGAGACCAGCGTGAGCCACACTCCTCGCAGCAGCGCGGAGTTGATGGCTGGAGCGCGCGGCCGCTGCGAAGCTTTGCGGAACGTTGACAAGCAGACGGCGGCGTATTTTATTGGGCTGGAAGGCGGACTGGATGTGATCCCAGAGGATGGGAACGCGACAGGGCGGCGCCTGGTTTTTCTCGAAAGCTGGGCGTACGTTTCCGACGCCGGAGAACGGGGTTTTTACGGACGCTCAGGCGCGATTCTGCTGCCGGACGCCCTAGCCATTGAAGTATTGGACCGAGGCACTGAGCTTTCCCACGCGATCGAGGCTTATACGGGGATACAGGGCGTGCGCGACTCTCAGGGTGCCTGGGGCATTTTGACGAAGAATCTGATCAACCGGCAGGAGTCGTTCCGCATTGCCGTGATCAGCGCATTTGCTCCCTTCTTCAACGCCGCGCTTTATCACAGGCCGTAGCTTCGGAGGACGTCGAGGAGGTAGAGCTTCCGAGACTTGGACGTATTTGCCGAGACATTGTAATTGTCGAAACCTAAGCGATTTTCAATGAACCGCGCTTCCTCTGTCACTGCTATCACGGTGCTATGCTTTTTCGCCGAATGCCCACTGAGCCGTTTGGCAGGTCAGTGCTCCATCATGCGGGCCGGTTGACCGCCCGCTACGCGCGAAATCAACTCTCCCTCTCCTCTGTTTCGCTTGTGGGCGGCTTCGTCTTTGACGCTGTCACACTGAAGCGCATTGACATGTTCTGGGAAAATTTCTGGGTCGTGGTCCATCTTGTGGTCGTCGCACTCTGCATTCTGTGGATCGGTCGTGAGCAGAATTTCGCTCCCGCACGAGAAGCTTGGGCCGCGAAGATTCACACCTGGCTGATCAATATCCTGCAATTTTTCTTCGGCGGCCTGTTGAGCACTTTCATGGTTTTTTACTTCCGCAGCGGCACCTTTTGGGTAAGCTGGCCTTTTTATCTTCTGCTTACGACAGCTTTCATCGCCAACGAAAAGCTAAAAAGCCAATACGCGCGGCGTGAGTTTCAGCTCAGCCTGTTTTTTCTTTCCCTGTTTTGTTTCATGATTTTCATCTTGCCCGTGGCGCTCCGCGCCATGGGACGCCTGGTCTTCCTGCTCAGCGGGGCCTTGAGTCTGGTGTTGTGGTGGCTTTTCGTCCGCTTTCTGCGAACGCGCGCCAAAGAGAGCTTCTCTCGTCACTCTCAGACGGTAATCGCTTCCAGCGCGGCCATCTTCGTCATCATTAATGTTCTTTATTTCATGAATGTCATTCCTCCGCTTCCTCTCTCGCTCCAGGACGCCAGCGTGCACTCTTCCGTCATGCGAACCGAGGACGGAGCCTACCTGATGCAATCCGAAAGGCAAGGTTGGCTGGGTTTCTTCTGGCTTGTCCCTCGATTTCATGTAGCCCCCGGGGTTCCGATCTATTTCTACAGTGCCGTTTTCTCTCCCACGTCTCTGAATACAGAGATCATTCATGAATGGCAGACGTATGACAGCAGGCGCGGCTGGATCACTGCCGACCGCATCGCGCTTTCGGTTCGAGGCGGACGCGATGGAGGTTATCGGACCTATTCGGCGAAGAGCGGCATCAAACCCGGCGCGTGGCGCGTTAACGTAGAAACTCCCACCGGAGCCATTCTGGGCCGCTACCGCTTCAATGTTTTGTCCCAATCCGGCGAGCCGCCCAGACTCGAAACCGAACTCAAGGACTGAACACACTAATAGCCGCAGGTCACTTCTTGTTCGTTTCCTAGGCGTTCACTTCATTGATCCGGGCGCGGATTTCGGCGGCAAGAGTGCGGTGCTCTCGGCAGCCGATTACGTCGAGAGGGGGAGGATCGGCTTTCTCGATTTCGTTCAGGTGATGACGAAGCCGTTCGATGCGGGCGCGGCTTTGCGCTGTCAAACAGGCGTCGATTTTGGCCTGGTGTTGGGTGCCAGAAAGGGCCTCGGCAACAGCTTCCAGGGCCGGCGCGACGATAGCCCAGTCGTGACAAACCATGGCGATGTCAGTACCGGCCTGCAGGGTTTTGACGACGCCTTCGCCGATTTTGTAATGCCGGGCAATCGCGCCCATGCCGAGATCGTCCGCCAGAATAATTCCGTCAAAAGCCAACTGCTTTCGCAGAATCGATTGCAGCAACTCGCACGATAACGAGGCAGGCGATTCAGAGTCGATGCGAGGAATTAAAATGTGCGCGGTCATGATCGTTTGCACACCCGCTTTGATAGCAGACGAAAAGGGAACGAGTTCCTGAGCCGTCAGCCGCTCGCGCGTGCCGTCGAAGCGCGGCAGGTCGAGATGGGGATCGACGGCGGCATCGCCGTGCCCGGGAAAATGCTTGGCGCAGGCTAGCACGCCTTCGGCCTGCAAGCCGCGCAGAAAGGCGCAGCCCATTTGCGCGACGTGCCGAGGATCGCTGCCGAAGCTGCGACCCGAAGTGACGGGGCTATTCGGATTCGTGGCTAGATCGAGCATGGGTGCGAAGTTCAGATTCACGCCGGCTGCGCGCAGTTCACGAGCCATAGCGCGCGCGAGCTTTTCGACAAGGCTGGCATCGGCCAGACGGCCGAGTTCAGCCGGGGAAGGCCAGGCCGTGAAGGGCTCGCCCAGAGAGAATTTCGTGCCGCCTTCCTGATCGATGCCAATCAGGACGGGACGCGCGGCCGCCTGCCGAATCGCCCGCGTCAAGCGGCTGAGCTCAGCAACGTCGCCGAAGTTGCGAGGATAGATGGCGACACCGGCCAGGCCGCCGGCTAACAGCTCTGTCAGTTCTTCGGAAAGTTCCCGGCCAGGAAAGCCGAGCATAAATCGCTCGAGCACCTCTTGCGATTTTGGCCGCGTTGATGGCAATTGTTCGATTCCCGTGTTCCCGCCGATGCTATGATCCGCGATTCGCGGCCGAAACGCTCGCGTGATCTGGATCGTGTTTTACATTTTGCGAAACGTTTTCGAGAGCCGGGGAAAGCAAGTCCTTGGCACAGTTATGATTCAGTCCGCGAAAGCAGATTGCGCCGACGGCGCGCGTTGCGGCCGGGAAGAGAACGAGGAACAGGTGAGCAAAATTGCGAATTGAAGCGCGTGCTCCTACGCGAATCGACCTGGCCGGAGGCACGCTAGACATCTGGCCGCTTTACCTTTTCCATCCGGGAGCGCTGACGGTGAATTGCGCGATCACGCGCTACGCATCTTGCGTGATCGAGACGCAGCCGGGGCGACGCGGCGCCCGAGGCTCGATTCGGCTTGTCTCGCGGGATACAAAACGCGAGGAGAAGTTCGCTTCGCTTGCAGCACTCGAACGTGCACCCAGTTATCGGCTGCCCTTACTGGCCCATCTGGTGCGCTTTTTTCGGCCGCGAACGAGTTTGACGCTGACCACCGATTCGCAGGCGCCCGCCGGGGCGGGGATCGGCGGTTCAAGCGCAATGGCTGTGGCCATCTGCGCGGCACTCGATCGGCTGACTGGCGCGGGTTTGCGCCTGGAAGATTGGATCCACATCAGCCGCGACGCGGAAGCTATCGTAATTCGCGTTCCCACGGGCACGCAGGATCATTATCCGCCGGCGTTTGGGGGTGCCAGCGCGATTCATCTGGAGCCAGGAGGCGAGCGGCGAGAGGAAGTCGGGTGCGATCTGGACGAACTCGAGCGGCGGCTTGTCCTCTGCTACACGGGTAAGCCAAAGCAGCACGGGATAAACAATTGGGAAGTTTTCGCGCGACATATTGGAGGCGACAAGCGAGTGTTTCGCAATCTTGCGCGCATCGCCGACGTGTCGCGGCGGCTATTTACGGCACTGAATCGAAACGACTGGAAGGAAACCGGCAGGCTCATTCGTGAGGAATGGGAATTCCGCCGCCGGAATTTGCCCACCATTTCGACGCCGGTGGTTGATCGGGTGATTGCCGCCGCTCGACGGCAAGGCGCGCTGGCCGGCAAAGTTTGCGGCGCCGGAGGGGGCGGCTGCGTGGCTTTGCTCATCGATCCCGGTGCGCGAGCGCGAGTGGAGACGGCGGTTACGGCGAACGGGGGCGAACTTCTCCCGCTTGGAATCGACCGTGAGGGAGTGCGAATCAGGGTAGGGACGAAGAGACGATTCGCGCAGCCGTAGGCTTCGGCGTGCTACGGGTCATTTAACTGCGGATAAAGCGCGTCTCGAAACTGCGCCCCGGGGGTACTCCTGGGGAGTTTTCTTAGCATCTAATCGGGAGTAGAATAACCCTACGGACTACTAAACCTATGCCGGCTATCTTTCGTTTTAGCCCAATTCGTTTTGGCCCAATTGCTCTCGCCAGCGCCTTTCTTGTGAGCCCCGCGACCCATGCGGCTCCGCAGTCGACTGCCGGGACCCAGGCACAGACCCAGCCCTCTGACAAACAAGGTGATAAGCAGGAGGACCAGGCCGGCCCTCCGAGCTTGCGGCACAAAGACGACCCGCAGCCCGCGCCGGGGAATGCAGCTCCGAATCCTTCGAAGGGCCCAGGACAGCCCGCTTCGGGCGCACCGGCTGAAAGCAATCAGCCTGTAACGCCGCCTCCGGACAATGCGCCGCCCCTTACCGAGCAGTCGAAACTGCAACTTTTGCGTTATGTCGATGGCGAATACGCCAAAGTGCTGGCGCCGTTACCCGGCGGCAAGGGTGGCTACCACTTCAAAGCGGGGGCACCGCTGGACCAGGATTCCTTGCGAAAAGCGCTCCTGGCGGGCGGCGCGTCGCTGAACGTGGGCGATTCGGTCCAGATCACCAGTGTCGAGTTCCACGACCGGGAAATCCAGCTCGATATAAACAACGGGCCGAAAGGGAAGACTTCTTCCTGGCGTGACCGCGTACACCTCCAGGTAGGAGGAGGTCTGCCTGTCTCCACGAGCACGACAACGAC
>Ga0210394_10002186_pt1 | contig 27668 bp, 22 predicted proteins | sample IncBWC12MmetaG_FD_160121 | JGI IMG/M metagenome (GOLD analysis project Ga0210394, IMG submission 160121) | Forest soil microbial communities from Barre Woods Harvard Forest LTER site, Petersham, Massachusetts, United States - Inc-BW-C-12-M | ecosystem: Environmental > Terrestrial > Soil >...
CATTTCGCCTTTGAAGTTGTACCAGGGACCTTTGCCGATGCGGTCGCGCGCGTTCACTGCCGGCTGGCCGGGGCGCGCCTGCGTGCTCAAATAGGCGTGCCAGGTGCGATTTCCGGCGCCTACTGCCATTGCGAGCGTTTGGCAATGTGCATCGGCGCCGGCCAATCCGCCGAGATTGCCGCCGTCGCCGATGGTTTCGCTCGTCACAAAAAAATTCATCATCGGAGAAGGCTTCTCGCCCCGCGGATACTCCCCGGGCCTTTGGACCTGCGCCAGCAACAGGCAGGACGCCAGCGAAACGGTGCAATATAACACCAGAGCTGAAGACTTAATCTTCATCATGTAACCTCCAAATTCTAACCCGGTACTACCAACGCCATTACAACCCGGCCTTACGAGCCAACACGCGCTTCGGAATCGGAGAGACGATCACAACATCGCAGGTCATGCTGTTTTTCTGCAAATAACCCCCGCAGCTTACGCGCCCTGGCGTTGTTTGCCAACTCCTGAGAAACGGCATTCTCGGGCGTGGCTTCCACATGACGATAATGTGACTTACAACGACTTAGGACCCATTCGCAGTTGCTATAGAATCTTACTCGTGGCCTGGCCAAGACTTAGCCGATTCGTCAAAGCCCAATCGGTATGGATATGTCGGACGCACTAGAGCAACGCCTGCTTGAGGTTCTGCTCGACTCCTGGGACCGGAACAACGCGATCCTGCTCAATCTTCTCCGCGCCCTCCCGCGTGGCGGACTGGCGGCCAGGGCAATGGAGGGCAGCCCATCTGTCGCGGAGCTATTCGCTCATATGCATTTTGTGCGACTTGTGTTCGTCTTCGAAGACGCCCCGGACTTCGCCAGAGAGTTGCCTACGGGAGAGTGGGCCGTCGAGGATGATCCTGGTCACATCGCGCGGATGCTGATCGACAGTGCAGAGGCAGTGCGGGACGCCGTAAAGAGCAGGGTGGAAGCAGGGCGGGACATGGACTTTCACTACGACCACCCGATCCTGCTTCTCCAGCACATGATCTGGCACGAGGGCTACCACCACGGTCAGATCAAGCTCGCCCTCAAGATGGCAGGCCACCCAATGAGTGATCAAGAAGCTGGGCCGATCACATGGCGCGTCTGGATGCGCAAGAGTGGGCGGTCTTAGGTCCTGAGAAACAGTGTTATCAGATACTGGCTTTTCGCGTCGTGACCGCATTCCGAGAAGATAACCGATCGGGACCTATTCCTACGTGAGACGCTGGCCGCTCTAAAAATTGCTTCCGGGTGGGCGACGACGTCTGCATCCCGCGACACAACGAATTTGCCACCCCGAAAGGCCCCAGCGGGCGAGCGAGGGCCCAAAGATCCGGCGCTGTTTCTTATGGTGGTGTCCGAAAAGGGACAGTCGGTGGTCGGCTCCTCAAGTACACTCGCTTCGTGCTTCACGAGCCTATGCTAGGGACATTGTTAGACGAGGCCCTGGAGTTTCCGTGGCAGCAAACCCTGCTTGATGCATTGATAGAATGGCACCCCGACTATTTACCCGGAAAAATAAATGCTGCTGAACGTGCGCTTGCCTCGAGGTTTTGCGAACCCACCGACTTAAACGAACAGATCGCCTTAGAAGACGCATTGCACACCTTGCGCCTTTTGTTTCCCAAGGAAGTATCCGGCGACAAGTTTACGAACTGAGCGCGTGCGATTTGCTGTCCCGTGATTCGAGGCGGGCATCGAGCTTATCCAATCCACTCCTAAGTTGGCCTTTCGTCCCTTGTGGTTCTAATATTCCCCGTCGTCAGCGGTGCTCTCGCGCATTACGCTTGTCCGTCGCGAGCTCTTGTCTGGGTGTGAGGCGGAAATGGAGACCATCGGTTTTATAGGTGTCGGCAAGATCGGCCTGGCGATCTCGGAGAACCTCATCAATAGCGGCCGGCGCGTCGTCGGCTATCGCCGCAGCTCTCTCTCCGAATTCGAAAAGATCGGAGGCGTGCCCGCGCAGTCGGCGGCCGACGTCGGCGCGCAAGCCGAAATCGTATTTTCCTGCCTGCCATCGACGGAGGCTCTCGACGACGTGGTGCAGGGTCCACGAGGTCTCGTCCACACCGCCCGGCCGGGGCAGATCGTGGTCGAACTTGGTTCGCACCCGCTGCCCGACAAGCAGCGCCAGATCGCGCCGCTCGCGCAGAGGGGCGCTACTTTCATCGATGGCGAAGTCTCCGGCACCCCGGGCATGGTCTCGGCGAAAAAAGGCGTCGTCTATCTCGCGGGTGACGCCGCGGCATGCAAGAAAGTCGAACCCGTGATCGCGGGCTTTGCCGATTCGTGCCTCTATTTCGGCGAGTTCGGCGCCGCCAGCCGCGTCAAGCTGGTGAATAATCTTTTGGTTGCGATCCATATCGCGGCCACCGCGGAAGCCATGGCGCTCGGCCTCAAAGCTGGCGTTGATGTCCCGTTGATGATCAAGGCCATCGCCACCGGCAGCGGCGGCTCGACGCAATTTGGCATCCGTGCGCCGTGGATGGCGGAGCGGCGGTTCCTGCCGGCGCAGGGCACCGTGCCCGCATTGCAGCACTATTTCCCTATGATCGGCGACTTCGCAGAGAGCGTTGGCGTGGCCACGCCGATGCTCAATTGCGCCGCGGCGCTTTACGAGCGTTTCATCGCGATGGGTTTCGCTGAATTCGACGGCGCGAAAATGGTCGACGTCATCGGTTCGTTGCCCCGCTTGACAACGAAAAGAGAAATGAAAACGAAGGCACGAAAAGCGAAGCCGAAAGGAGAGCCCGCATGATCCGCGTGCGCAAAATTGCCCACGCCGGCTATGAAGTGCCGGACCTCGAACAGCAGACCGACTATTACACCAACATCCTGGGCATGACACTCGTCGGCAAGGAAAAGGACGCCACGTTTCTCGCCAACACCGTCGATCATCATTCCGTCGTTTTGCGCAAGGGCCCACAGGCGCAGTGCGTGCGCATCGGCTTTCAGATCGGCGAAGACGACGATCTCGACGCTTTCGAAAAGCAGGTGCAGGGCGACGGCATCAAGACACAGCGCAAAAAGGATCCCGAGCCGTCGATATCGGAGCTGGTGACTTTCGAGGACCCGAAGGGGACGGCGATCGAAGTATTCAAGCGCGCCGATTTCTCGCACCAGAAATTTCAGGCGAATGGCATCGTGCCACACAAGCTCGGCCACGTCGCGTTTCATGTCACCGACGTCAAGCGCACCACAAAATTCTATTGCGACGTTCTGGGCTTCCGCGAATCCGACTGGATGGGCGACTTCTTCTCGTTCCTGCGCTGCGGGCCCGACCATCACAGCATCAATCTGGTGGAGACCGGTTCGAATCGTCACTTTCACACAGCGTTCGAATTGCGCGACTGGGGCCACATACAAACGGCGTGCGATTTCCTCAGTGTCAATGGCTACAAGCTCCTTTGGGGACCGGGCAGGCACGGCATCGGCCACAATCTGTTCACCTATCATCGCAGTCCGGCCGGTCTGATCACTGAGCTTTTCGCCGAACTCGACCGGATGAACGAAGATCTCGGCTATTTCGAGCCGCGCCCATGGCATCGCGATCATCCGCAGCGTCCCAAAGTGTGGGCCAGGGACCCGGAAGCCTCCAATCTGTGGGGCATCATGCCGACGGACGAAATGTTCAAGTAAGTTCGATGTCGAGTGAAGATGAGGATTGAAAATGGCAGACAGTGAGCGAAACACCACGCCCTATAAGATCGTGACTTACGAAACCGCGCAAGGCCCTCGCGCGGGCGCCGTCTCCAACGATGCCGTGTTCGATTTGGCTGAACTCACCGGCAAACCGTCATACGCATCGATGCTTGGTGTGTTGGACGATTGGGCGAAAGCGGAGCCGCTGATTGAGGCGGCCCTTGCAAAAAAGGCAGAGAAGGGAAGCAGCGCCACCGGCTCTCCGCTCACAAAACTTCGCCTGCTCGCGCCGGTTCTTTACCCTCCGACTCTCTTCTGCGCGGGCGCAAACTATTCCGATCATATGGCCGAGATGGCTCGCATTCTCAATCTGGTGCTCGAGCCCGATCTCCGTAAAGGAGGTCTTGCGCCCTGGCACTTCATCAAAGCTTCGCGCACGGTCGTGCAGACGGGTGCCCGCATTCCGGTGCCCGCGGGCGCACAAAAGCTCGATTGGGAAGCGGAATTAACGGCGGTCATCGGTCGAGCTGCAAAGAACGTTCCAGTGGAAAGCGCGCTCGACTATGTTGCCGGCTACACAATCGCCAATGATCTCTCTGCGCGCGATTTGATGATGCGGCCGAACGTTCCGGAAACTTCGCCCTTCAGGTACGACTGGATCGGTCAAAAAAGTTTCGATGGCGCTTGTCCGCTGGGTCCCTGGATCGTTCCCGCGAAACAAATTCCGCACCCGCAGCGCCTGGGCATTAAGCTGTGGGTGAACGATGTGCTCAAGCAGGATTCTCACACCAGCAAAATGATCTTCTCTGTCGCGGAGCAGATCGCCCAGCTTTCCGCGCGGCTCACACTTCATCCGGGGGATTTGATTCTTACCGGAACGCCTGCCGGCGTAGGCATGGCGAGGAAAGAGTTCCTGAAGTCCGGCGACGTGGTACGCGTCTGGATCGAGCACGTCGGCGAACTCACGAATACTCTGACTTAGGTTGGGCGCTCTCTGCTTCTAAGTAGAAGCTGGGCGATGTGCGCGGAGGAACGAGTGTATCTGGCGCACTGCCAGCGGGATTCGCTCCTTGGGCTCCTTCCACGGGAAGATGCTCACTTCGGCCTTTGGAGCGAGCATCGCTGCCTCCATGGCCACGGCGTACGGATGTGCCGGGATATCGTCCGGCAGGATCAGTACGGGCGTCTGGCAGTTGCGCACGAAATCGCGCGTCACCGTGAAGACGAAGTCGGCATTGGTGCGGTACATCTTGGTCAGATATTTCTCGACCATATCCATGGTTATCTCAGGTCGGCGCTTCACCAAATCCGGGCCCCACCCAGTCATGCTGCCGTCGTACATTAAAGTGGGCATCTCCGGCCGGAACCCGACGGGCTGTGCCAGCACGGCCGCGACCACGCGATCGGGCGCCCGCTTCAAGAGGTTCCAGATGAATGGGCCGCCGATGCAGAAGCCCATCACCATGAACTTGTTGATGCCCAGATGATCCAGCACACCCAACTGGTCATCTGTGTGTGAATCCCACGCCCGGTCGATCTCCAGCGGACCAGAGGACTGGCCGGGATTGGCGTTGCGCAGGTCCGCCGCGACGCAACGGTACTCTCCCTTGAACTCCTCGATCGAGTTAAAGGGATTCGCCAGGCCGGCGATCGTCGAGTTCAATCCTCCGCCGGCGATAAGCAACAACGGGAAGCCGGAACCGGCTTCCTCATAGCGGATGCGAACGGGGCCTTTTTCGTAGAACGACATGGCAGCTCCTCCCTTCCCTGTCTGCTGGCCAAACACGCTCGGTACGGCGGCCATCGCCGTCGCAGCGACGCCCGTTTTCAATATTTCGCGTCTGGTTGAATCCATATCGTCCTCCTGATTCGTGTCATCGCCTTTGCTTGCGGCGCAACGGCGCCGGTGCGCCGAAGCGGCTGCGACCACTAAAATCACGCATGCCCGCATCGACGGTTTTTCTGCTCTGGGCCGTGATGCGCAATCTTATAACACAGCTTCTCTGCAAGTAGCACAGCTTCTCTGCAAGCCGCCTGAACTGCTGCCTGAACTGCCGCCTGAGCCCACGTTGCTGTAGTGGATTTCAATACGGTCGATATGGCAGGAGAAAAACTGAAGAGGCTTCTATGGGGAAATAATGTGAAAAGATTGCGCCGCTTAGACGAGAACTTCGGGAACTTCCAGTCTTTGCTTTCGGAACGCCGCTTCGAAAGCTTTCACGACCCGGGGATCGAAATCCGTGCCGGATGCTTTGGCGATCACGTCGCGCGCCTCAAAAGGCGAAATGCCTTTGCGATACGGCCGGTCACTCACGAGAGCATCGTAAACGTCAGCCACACTGATGATGCGCGCTTCGATGGGAATTTCATCGCCTTTGTTCGGATGGTATCCCGATCCGTCGAATTTATCATGGTGGGCGAGCACGATGGGCAGGATGCGCTGCAGCGAACCGCCGACCGGGCTCAGTAGGCCCATTCCCTTATCCACATGACCGCGCACGTGTATCATTTCATCTTCGGTCAGCCGCGCAGCCTTATAAAGAATCTCGCGGCTGGTCTCCAGCTTGCCGATATCGTGCAGCAGTGCCGCTGCGCGGACGTCTTCGATGCGGTCCTCGGACATGCCCATCTCTCCGGCGATCTGCGTGGCATAGACCGAAACGCGGTAAGAGTGATTCTGCGTAAATTTGTCGTTGGAGATGAAGTGATTCAGAATTTGCAGCACGCCGTGATAGGTTTCGCGAAGGTCGCGCAGCCTTCGTTGCCCGTGTTCATAGAGAGTGCCGGCGGCGTAAGCCGATAGCATAAGGAAGCCGGCCCATATCGTCAGATCCGACCAGCTGAGCACGCCTTCAATTTCGACCCCGAGCACGGTGGGATGCAGGATGTGCATCCACAGGATGAGCAGAATGGAGGCGACCGAGGCTTCCACGGCACGGCGGCGTCCAAAATAATATGCGGCAAAGAGCGTGGGCAGGTTGTAAATCGTCAGGGCCATGCGCTGGCCCGCGATCAGCAAATTGATCAGGCCGGCAGACAGCACGATGGAGAGGATGAGCAGGAGTTCCTTGTTCACCTCGGCTATGCCGGCGATCCAGTGCTTTTTCACACAAACTCCCGCCCTTACGAATGAAGGCAATACTTTCTCGCGTCGCTACGGTGTGAAGCTATAGTACCGAGGGCGGTCTTGTCCGATGAGTAAAACGATTCTGCACGTTACGAGTTGGGGAGAAACGCGAAATTGCGAGGCTGGCGCTTCCAAAAACGGAAAGCCCACCTATCGGTGGGCTTTCTGGAGGGGAGAATAGTTCCAGGCCTATGCGCGGAAGGCCTTGAAACTCGTTCCTCGGATTCGAAGTCTAGAAGAGAGGGCTTCCGCGAGTCAAGAAAAGAAACACTTTAACATCGGGTAGCGATATCTTATTGCGTATCAGGTACTTACCGGAAAGACCTCAGGTTTTGCTTTAAGGTTGCCGCTTATCTAGGCGACTGAAGTATATAGAAATCCTTAACATCTACGGGCTTACTGTTAATGCCCAACTGGAGGATTTCTACATCGCTATTGCGATCGAATATCTTCCCGGGTGCCACAAACTTTGCCAGCAGCCGGAAGCCGCCAAATCCCAGGGACGCGGCCAAGGCCAGCAGCATGATCCCCCCGGTATCCACGATCGCCCCAACGACAATATTAGAGATGCTGGGGTCGGTGAAATTCTGCGTCGGCTCGTTCCATGTAACTTCCGAAGTGTGATGAACTTGATTGAGCAGTTCAGCCGCCTTTTCGCGTGACTGCACTCCCGAAAGCAAGGCGATGAGCGCACTCGAACGGGTTCCAAACACGGCTGGCTTACCCTTTGCCAATTCTGGATCAACGTTCAACGCAAAAGACTTACCCAACTCGTTGTACCGGTCCGCAGCTAGCTGCTGCGTGGGGTAAAGAATCAGCAGGAGCACCCCTTCGGCGGGCCGTTGCCCCTCGGAAGGTTTATCCGAAAGCCGGTAACGGCCGACAACCGCTTCTGCGCTGCTGCCGAACCCGGCCCAATCGGCCTGATTCGCCGGCGCAGCCGGAAAAACCTGTGCCAGAGCCAACGGCCCAAGGACGTAGCGCTCCGAGCCGGGAATCAAGCCTTCGTGGGGAAGAAAAGTGGCGATTGGGGGATAGGGCCGCCGGTCCGCTAGCGCTGTCACGCCTTTTGCTAGCGCGTTCAGATCGGCAGGGGCCATTTGGGCCTTCCCGGCGTTCACGTCGAGCATCAGATTGCCGATGACGAGCAGTTCGTGGCCGCGCTTACCGGCGGCGTAAGAAGCAGCCATAATCGGTGCAGGCAGCGCCATGTCAGGTTCGCGGAAGAACGTAAAAGCGCCAAAAGCGGCACTGGGATCGACCATGCGATAGAGCGTAACCGTAATCTTGTCGTTCCCGCTCGTATAGTCGCGCCGCTCGCCGGAGGTAATCCCATACTCGCGCAGGATATTGGCGCGATCGTTCGCCAGTTGCTCGATCTGCTGGGCTGGAACCTGAGTGGCAGAGCCGGAAGCCGTCCACGTCCCCACATTTGACGGCAACACGTCTTGGGCAGCCAAAGGCACACTCCACAGGCCGCCGAGCGCCAATACAAAAGCGAACGCGAAAAGCAATGGTCTACCCTTCATCCTATTTCCTTAGACACCGATTTCAACCTAAATGGTAACGCCGCGCGAGAAATCGCGCTACTGCGGACGAGGAGAGCTTACAGAGGGAGCGATGGTTGTTGTCAGACTATTGACGCTGCGGAGATATCTCTCGATTCCATGATAAAGCCCGTCGGCGGCGTGCTGGCGGTTCTCGGGTTTCTTCAGCCATTGCTCGTCAGCGGGATTGCTCATGAACGCGATCTCCGCCAGGACTGACGGCATATCGGCGCCCACCAACACCGCGAACGGTGCTTTGCGCACGCCCCGATTTCGTTCCGGGCGCTTGCCAATTTGCATCGAACTGGCCAGCGATTCCTGGATGTCGGCGGCCAGATCGCGCGATTCCTCGACTTTTTCATTGCGCGCGATTTTCGTCACCAGATCCTGCAGGTCGTGAACGGAGCTTTGTGCGGTCGCATTTTCGCGCGCCGCCACTTCCATAGCCTGGGCGGAGGCGTTGAAGTTCAGGTAGTAGGTCTCGATGCCGCTTACTCGCACGTCATCGCTGGAATTGGCGTGTATCGAGATAAAAAGGTCAGCCCGGGCATCGTTAGCGATGGCGGTGCGCTGCTCGAGTCCGACGTAACGGTCATCCTGTCGTGTATAGACGATTTCGGCGGAAGGAAGGCTCCGCTCGATTAACCGCCCCAGCCGCAGCGCCACGTCGAGGCATAGATCTTTTTCCATCAGCCCCGTCGGGCCGATCGTGCCCGTATCGTGCCCGCCATGTCCCGGATCGATGACAATGCGGCCGATCTTCAGCCCCAAAGCACGCGTCAGCGAATGCTCGCCGTTGCGGGTCGGTTTTGCGAAGGGCGCCGGGCCGATATTATCGGCCTGGCTTTTTAGCGATTGCGAAATTGGAGCCGTAGCCGCGATCGCGACTTTGGGCAAAGCGGGCATCGCGAGTAGGGAAGCGGACACCTTTGCAGGCAAAGGCAGCAAACCTGTTGCGGCGCTCGGTGGCGTTTGAATGCGCCCAGCTCTTGCCGTGGGTGCTACTGAACTTGAAGCTGGTGGAGCTGAGATCGCGGGTGTCGACACCCCCGTACCCGCGGACGCTGAAGCTGCGGACTTCACGTTCGTTTTCCCGATGGAATTTGCAGGGGTCGCGGTTGCCGCGGCCGTGCCGTCTGTCGGTCCGTATACATCCACTATCAGGCGATCGGGATCCGCCAGCTCGAAGACCGAATAGTCCTTCACCTTGGCCACATCCAGCACCACGCGCACCACATCCGCTCGGTTTTGCGCCACGCGCACCGCTTTCAGGTAGCCAACGGAAGGAATTTCGATTGGCTGGTGCAGGAGTTCGTTGCTCAGCTTGGCGTTTTCGATATCGAAATAGATGCGGTCGGGATCGGAGATGCGCGCGGCCTGATATTTGGCGCGGCCGCCGAGCTCGATGATGATCCGCGTGTAGTTGTCTGCATTCCAGATGTGCACGTGGCTCACTTCGGAGCTCTGTCCCGGCGCAGAAGCGTTTGCCGTCGCGCTGCCAGTAGCAGTCCCGGCCTTGGCGCTTCCGGCGGTCACATTGGTGTCTGCGGGAGCAGTGCTCGGAGCAGACGTGCTCGGAGCAAGACTGCTCGCAACGGGTCCACCCGCTGCGCTAGTGGAAGCTGCGCTAGAGGCAGATAATCGCGGCGCGGCCGGCGCCACCGCAGCCTGAACTGGCGCCGTCTTTGGCTTTGCGGCAGCGGCCTTGATCTCCGCGATCGCTTTGTGCACCTGCGGCCCGTAAGACGAGCGAGGATACTGGTCGAGAAAATCCTGGTAAATTTTGAGCGCCAGGTCCGCTTGTGAAAGATTGTTCCTTCGGATCTCCGCGATGGCGAGCAGCGATGCTTCCCGCAAACTCGATTCGGGATATTCGCGCATCAGGTACGCATAGGCCTCGATCGCTGAATTGAAATACTTCGGCTCGAATTGCTCGCCCATCCTGCGATAAAGATCTGCGACGTTCTTTATGGCAGCAGGAACTTGGATGGCGTTTGGCGTGATGAGATAGACGCGCCGGTAAGCCGAAAGCAGGTTTTCGTAATCTTGCACGGACCGCTCGCGCTCGGTCTTCGCTTCGAGCGCGGCGCGCATCGCCTCCGCGCGCTGAAACTGCCCTTCGGCCGCTACGCGCCGCGAAGCCACGTCTTCCTGCGCCGCCGCAGGCAACACAATGCCAACGAACAGGGCAGAGATAAGGGTTAGAGAAAAGAGGGCGAGAGAAGAAGCGAAACCGAAAGCGATTCTTTCAATAGAGGTGGCCCGCGAAGGCCCGGGCGACGATCTCATTCGTTCGTGAAGACGACCCGTCCGTCATCGGTCGTGGTGCGGTAGATCGGCTTCGAAGCCGCGCGCCAAGGCTGGTGTTCCGAACCGGGTTGAAAGTAGCTGCTGGTCACTTTTCGTACGTATTCGCGCGTCTCTCGAAAATTGGGCACGCCGCCCCAGCGATCTACTGCGCGGGGACCAGCATTATACGCCGCCAAGGCCTTGGGAAGGTCGCCATTATATCGTTCGAGCAGATTGCTCAGATACGTTACGCCGGCCTCCACGTTTTGCGTGGGGTCGAACGGATTGTAGACGCCGAAATGCTGCGCCGTTTCTGGAATCAATTGCATTAGCCCCAAAGCGCCCTTGCTGGAGATGGCGGAAGTATTCCAGTTCGACTCGGTGGAGATCACCGCGCTGACAAGATTGGGATCGACGTTATGTTTGTGCGCCGTTTCCTGTACCAGTTGGTGGAGCACCTCTCCGCCCAGCGGACGAGCCGCTGGGGCAGACGTGGCACTGTGCTGGTCCGAGCTGTTCGGTATTGAATCCCCAGCGGCGGCATTTGAATCCGCGTCCGCAGGAGGTTTCGTGGCAGCTGATCCGGCTGCTGTTTTGGCCGTTGTTTTGGCGGTGTGCCGCGCATCGTCGTTCGTATAGACGAGGTTGCCGTGGTCATCCACGTAATAGGGCAACTGGGCGTGAACGGGAACTGCCAGCCGCCCGATGGCCAGGCAGAATACCGCGGTTGTGAGTATGGTTTTCATGGGCCAGTTCGTCATCGCTCGGGGAAAGCAGAACTGCTAGTTTCCTGAAAATCTGTGAGAGTCTGTGCTCTCCGGGCGGGATGGACTACTTTCGCCCGAAAAACGTTTCTCGGCGCTAATGAGAGGATAGCATCCCCTCGATAAGGGGGTAAACCCGGTCGAGGGCGCTTTTTAGGTTGGATGTGTCTTTTCCGCCAGCCTCCGCCAAGTCGGGTCGGCCCCCGCCTTGTCCCCCTAAGTCCTTGGCAATAGACTGGATAATCTTCCCGGCGTGCAGCCGGGGGGTCAAATCCTTGGTAACGCTCGAAAGCAGTGCCACCCGGCCGTCTTCGACCGCCGCCAGCACAAATACCCCGGAGCCCATTTTCTGCCGCAGGGGGTCCACAAGCTCTCGCAGACCCTCCCGGGTCAGGCCCTCCACCTGGGCCGCCAGAACGGGCACATCTTTAACGCTGCGGACGCCCTGTAGCAGGGAGTCCAGCTTGCCGACTGCCGTCTTGCGCTGGACGGCTTCGAGCTGCTTTTCTACTTGCTTCTGGGCTTGTGCCAGCCGTTCCAGGGCTTCGTTGACCTCGCCTTCGCCCACGTGCAGCCGGGCGGCGACGTCGGCCAGCAGTTCCTTCGAGCGCTGGTAATCGGCCAGCGCGCCTTCGCCAGTAAGCGCCTCAATACGCCGGATTCCCGAAGCCACCGACTGCTCGACCGCGATCTTGAAGACGCCGATATCGCCGGCCCGCTTCACGTGCGTGCCGCCGCAAAGTTCCTTGCTGTAAAAGCCGCGCGGCGATCCAGGATCCGGAATTGTCACCACGCGCACGTTCTGCTCCGGATAGCGGTCGCCGAAAAACGCCAGCGCCCCGGAGGCCAGCGCATCGTCAAGCGTAGTTATGTCCGTCTCGATGGCAGTGTTCTGGCGAATATGATCGTTCACCTGCTGCTCGATATCGGTCAATTCTGCGGGATCGACCGGAGCAAAATGCGAGAAATCGAAGCGCAGCCCGTCGGGTGCTACCAGCGAGCCCGCCTGCTTGACGTGCGTGCCCAGGATGTTGCGCAGCGCGGCGTGCATCAGATGCGTCCCGGTATGGTTGCGCTTGTTCCGCTCGCGTCGCGTGGCATCGGCCTCGCCGGCCACGCGATCGCCCACCCGCAGCGTTTCCTTGGCCTTCACGCGATGGGCCACGAGCCCGGTCACGGGATAATACGCGCCCCGCACTTCCGCCAGTTCCAGCGTGCGTTCGTTGTTCCAGAGCCTGCCCGTATCGGCGATCTGTCCACCGGATTCGGCATAGAATGGCGTCCTGTCGAGCACGATTTCGCCTTCCGCGCCCGCCGGCAATTCGTTCACGAGCCCCTTCGGCGTGATGATCGCCTCGATACGCAAATCGCGGGCGCTCGTCCCGAAGTAAAAATCGGGCTCGGTGCGAAATGTTTCCGCCAATTTTGTGTAGGCCGGGCTGGCGGCTTCCTTGTGCGCGCCCTTCCACGAAGCCCTCGCCCGCTCGCGCTGCTCCTGCATGGCGCGATCAAAGCCCGCTTGATCGAGCTCTATTCCTTTGTCCCGCGCGGCATCTGCAATGAAGTCGACAGGCAAACCGTAGGTATCCCAAAGCTGAAAAATGGTCTTACCATCGAGAACTGGTTTCTTCCTAGCGGTAGCCCTAACCCAGTCCTTTAGCTGAGCTCCGTAGATTGGTCCGAGAAGCTCGCTCGCAGCCTCATCAATTTCGGAGTCCGGCTTATTCGCAAGGCTTTTCTCCGCCACCAAGAAGTCGAGCTTTTGCTTTAGCGACAACTTGGCCTGTTCATCAAGGGCCGAAAGGTAGTTGTCCAAATCTCTCTGAGGAAGCTTTCTTACGTCCAAAAGTCGGTCTTCGAGTCTCTTCAGGCCTATGTCGATGGTGTGCGCGAAGCGCTCCTCTTCGTGGCGGATCACGCCGGTCACGCGGTCGATGCTTTCGGGCAGTTCCGGATAAGGCTCGCGCATTTGCTCGGCGACTTGCTGCGCCATTTCGAAGAGAAATGGCCGTTCGAGCCCGAGCATCCGCCCATGCCGCACGGCGCGACGAATGATCTTGCGCAAGACGTAGCCGCGCCCTTCGTTCGAAGGCATGACTCCATCGCCGATGAGGAAAGCTGCGGCGCGGCTGTGGTCGGCAAGGATCCGCAGCGACGCGTTACTTTCGGGCGCGCCATACTTTTTGCCCGAAAGCTTGCTGGCAAAATCGATCAGCGGACGAAAGAGGTCCGTATCGTAGTTGCTTATCTTGCCTTGCAGCACCGCGGCGAAGCGCTCGAGGCCCGCGCCGGTATCGATGCCGGGCTTGGGCAGAGGCGCGTAGTTGCCCGCCGCGTCGCGATTAAACTGCTGGAAAACGAGGTTCCAGATCTCCACGTACCGGCCGCAATCGCAGCCGAATTCGCAGTCCGTGTGGCCCGCGTCCGAAGCCGCCGGACCCATATCGTAGTGGATCTCGGTGCACGGGCCGCAAGGGCCGGTGTCGCCCATGGCCCAGAAATTCTCCTTGAGCCCGGGAACGGCAATCACCCGCGCTTTGGGCGCGCCGACGTGAACCCAAAGCGCAGCGGCTTCGTCGTCGGGTGGCAAATTCTTCCCTGGAGCGATCTCCGCCCCGCCGAAAACCGTGAAATAGAGCTTGTCGAGCGGAATGCCGAATCGTCCCGGCGCCGAGGAAGTCACCAATTCCCACGCGAACGCGATGGCTTCCTTCTTGAAGTAATCGCCAAATGAGAAATTCCCGAGCATCTCGAAAAAAGTGTGATGGCGATTGGTGAAGCCGACGTTCTCGAGATCGTTGTGCTTTCCGCCGGCGCGCACGCATTTTTGCACCGACACCGCGCGCTTGTAGTCGCGCTGGTCGAGCCCAAGGAAAACGTCCTTGAACTGGTTCATGCCCGCATTGGTGAAGAGCAGAGTCGGATCGCCGATGGGCACAAGAGAAGAGCTGCGCACAATGCGATGGCCGTTCTGCGCGAAGTAATCCAGAAATGTACGGCGAATTTCGTTTCCTGTGAGCATTTGTGTGATTTCGTCTCGAATTATGGCAGACGCATCTAGTCGCCGCAACGCGCCGCGTCCCTCAATCGGTTATTCTGAGGCCCGTTTTGTCGGGCCGAAGCCTTGTAGCTCAGGTCGCGGGGTGCGTTTTGTGCGCGCCGAGACCTGAGGCCCGAGACCCAAGGATCGTCCGCCGCGAGGAATCCAAAACTTCGGGTCTGGCCCGACCTCAGTTCCCGACCCGAGCTACATAATGCCCGGTTCGAATCATCGAATCGTCCGACTCAGCGCGATCACCGAAACGATCACTCCAATGAGCGCCCAGCCGCACCCGACGGCGGCAATCCAGAAAATCGTGCTCACGCGCTCGGCCAGCGCTTCGGTCGCGCGCAGCACATCCTTCAAGCCTTGCTCCAACTGGGCCACTTCAGCATCGTGTTCTTTGGCTTCCGATTCTAGGCCCTCGAGCCTGCCCTCCATGGCTTCGAACCGTCCCGCATGGACGTCTTTGCGCGCGCCGCCCGGACGCACGGACTGAATGTCCCTCCGCAGATCGGCAATCGTTTGGATCAATCGACGTCCCAATGAGATTGCGGAGAGAATGTCGCCAATCATCGGTAATATGTCCCCTCGAAGGATTCTCTTTGATTTAGCGGCGGTCTGCTCAGAATTCGTCATTCTGAGGCCCTCGCAAGGGTCGACACAGTCGACCCTGCCTTTCAGCTCTACGATTTTCTCGAAATAACTAAAGCTATATATACACGTGCGCGCGGAAGCCGCCTTATTCCCGACCCACGCAAAATGCCGATGTGTGCGCAACGGCACAGACACCGACCTTCACGTGCTCTAGCATTGCGTCTGTGCGAAAGCTAACACGAAAAGAGGAAGGGAGAGTTTGATGCGAATGCCAATGAATTTAAAGCAGTGTGTTTGGATTCTGGCGGTGGTCCTAAGTATGGGTATCGCCGGAGGTTCGCTACGTGCTGCGGTGCCTTCATCACCCCAGGAACAAGGCCGTGAGCAGGACTATTCGAAAAACAAGAAGTACCAGCAAGGTATGCGCGAAGGCCAGAATGACAGTAAGCATAATCGTGACCACTCCAAGAAGAGGAGCTTCAAAAAAGACGAAGATCAAAGAGCTTACGAGTCAGGCTACCAGCAAGGGCACCAGGTCGATCATCGATAAGAGCCTGGGAGAGTTCAGCGCGCTCTGTGGCAGCCGGACGTTTTCCTATCGGCGTCGAACCCTGCCTTGGGGCGGTTCATTCGCGCGGCACATTGGCGGCTTGGCGGGAAGAGCACCGCTCGTAGCTTTCACCTTCCCCCATGCCCGCCCTTGCTTCAGAATGGAGTTTCAACGTGCCGAAACGTATTCTTGCTAATCAATCCAGACACGCAGGCAGGCGAATCGTACGGTCCCCCGCTTTAGCGGTTTCTGAATCGCTTCATCTCGTCTTGCGCGTTTCCTTGCCACGGATTTAAGGTGTTTGCTTATGCAGCTCAGGACCGGTTACGAACTAATTTACAACTTTCCGCAACCCACGCCGATCATTCTGGTCGTGAATATCCACTATTCACGGGCCTCTGACATGGTCGTCCCCGATTGCCTCACCGTCGAGCCATCCATTCCGATCATCGGTTACTACGATGCCTTCGGAAACCGGTGCAACCGCCTTCTTGCGCCTGCCGGCCGTGTCCGCCTGACGTCCGACGCCGTCATAAACGATAGCGGCCAGCCAGATGAGATTGTGCCCTCCGCCGGGCAGAGTTCTGTGCAGGATCTGCCCGAGGAAGCGCTTGTGTTCCTGTTGGGCAGCCGCTACTGTGAGACCGATTTGCTATCTCAGACGGCTTGGCAACTCTTCAGCGGCAAGGCTCCAGGCTACGCGCGCGTGCAGGCAATCTGCGATTATGTTCATAACCACATTGCTTTCGACTACCAGAATGCCAGCGCTACTCGCAGCGCGGCTCAGGCTTTCAACGAACGCACCGGCGTCTGTCGGGACTACGCGCATCTCGCCATCACCTTCTGCCGCTGCATGAATATTCCGGCGCGCTATTGCACCGGCTATCTGAGCGATGTCGGAACTCCGCCGCCTTTCGCCGTCGGAGATTTCGCGGCATGGTTCGAAGCCTGGATCGGCGGCCGCTGGCATATGTTCGACCCGCGCAACAATGTGCCGCGCATAGGCCGCGTACTGATGGCGCGGGGCCGCGATGCGTGCGACGTCGCGATTGCCACGACGTTCGGACCCAACACGCTGGAAAGCTTCAGGGTCTGGACCGATGAGATTCCAGATGGCCAGGTTCTGAGGGCAGCCGTCTAATGTCGTTTCTGACAGTGCGCCACTCCACGGTCTACCGCTACCGTGAGCCTGTTGGCCTTGGCGAACATCGCATGCTCTTCCGCCCGCGCGAAAGTCACGATCTGCGATTGATCTGGACCAACCTAATCATCACGCCGGAACCCGCTAATTTGCGCTGGCTGCACGATCCGTTCGATAACTCCGTTGCCGTCGCCACTTTTGAGGGGACTACAACCGAACTTCTCTTCGAAAGCACCGTGACGCTGGAACATTTTGAGTCTCCCATGCCGGAGTATCCGCTCGAGCATTACGCGCGCACGTATCCTTTCCGCTATTCCGACGAGGACTTCCCGAATCTCGTGCGGGCTCTCGCTCGTCACTATCAGGGCGAGAACGTATCCCAATGGGCATTGCAGTTTCTCGATCGATCGGACACTACTGGCACCATCAAAATACTTCGCGCCATGACTTGCGGCATTCGCGAACAATTCACCTACACACGCCGCATCGAGAAAGGCGTGCAGACTCCCGAGGAGACGTTGCGTAAGCGGCACGGCAGTTGCCGGGATTTCGCGGTCCTGATGATGGAAGCTTGCAGGTCGCTCGGTATCGCGGCGCGGTTTGTCAGCGGTTACATCTTCGTGCCCAACGGTTCTGGCCACGCAGGCGGCGCCACACATGCATGGATGCAGGCCTATCTGCCCGGCGCCGGCTGGATCGACTTCGACCCCACCAACAGCATTATCGGAAACCGTAATCTTATTCGCGTCGCCGTCGCGTGGGATCCCTGCAACGTGATGCCCCTATGGGGCACGTACGAGGGTCCCCGTGCAGCCTTCCTCAGCATGGACGTCACGGTGAAAGTAACCCAAGCGGATGAATGACGATGATCTGAGACTGGCTTCCCAGTTTGTCTGGAACCGCCGCGTCGTCATACTGAACTCCGCACTCCCACTTCGTTCAGGTGCAGCAGGAGGTCCGCGGGATCCTGGTAAACGCGGTAAGCGCCCGCGCGTTCCAGTTCATCTTGGCCATAACCGCCCGAAAGGAGCCCGACTCCCAGCGCATGCGCGCGGCGTGATGCGAGTAAATCCCAGACGCTGTCTCCTACAACGACTGACTCTGTAGCGGGAACTCCCAGGGCTTCGGCAGCCGCCAGGAATAGATCGGGGTCCGGCTTGGCGCGCTCCACTTGGTCTCGCGTGATGATCAGCGCCTCCGGCCCGAGCTGCAGGAGTTCCAACGTGGGCCGAGCGCTGGCCAGCCGGCCGCTTGTGGCAATGGCCCAAGGCACGCCTGAGCGAGACAGGGAGGCCAAAAGAACTAACGAACCGGGGAGCACGCGAACTTGAGGCCGAAGGCGCTCGTAGGCTTCCTCATGCAGCTGAGCTAAGCGATCGGCCTGAGGCTTGGTAACGGTGCGGCCGATCTCGCGTAGGAGCGCATCAATCAGCAGCCCGCCGCTCATACCTATGCGGCGATGAATCCGCCAGACCGCGAGTTCGATGCCCAACTCCTCAAGCGCTTCGCGCCACGCCAAAACATGTTGGTAGACGCTATCCACCAGCGTGCCATCAAGATCGAAAAGAAAAGCCGGACCGGACTTGCTTTTGCCCCGCTGCTTGATTTCGTCGTCCACGTGTCCCTCTCCTTAAGCGCAACATTAGATGCTGATCCGGCATCGCTCTCGCCTAAACGCTCGGCAGACGCTCCACGTTTAATAATGTCGCTCATTGTAGTGGCGACTCGCGGAACGGGGCTTTGCACCGTTCTGTGCCATACTCCAAGAAGGAGACTTCGCGGGGCATAACCTGTCAATCAGGCTTGTGCTTCAGTGCATTAATGTTGTTTAAAAATTGGTGACTCGCGAAGAGACTGAGAAGTTATTTGAGAACGATTTATGACATTTTCTCCATCGCTGTTGTGTCGCCACTAGGGCCAAATTGGAACCCAAAGTTGGCCGAGACTTCCTCGTAAGCCGCCAAATCACAGAGCACGCCCCGCGGAGGCACCCGATGCCCAAGCCCATTGGAAATTATGGCCGCCCAGGTGACCGGTGACATCGACAACCTCACCGATAAAAAACAAGCCAGGTACTTTCCGGCTTTCCATGGTCCTACTCGACAACTCATCGGTATCTACGCCGCCCGCCGTCACCTCAGCTTTTTCATATCCCTCAGTGCCTTCAGGGACGAGAGGCCATTCATGCGTTTGCCGATCGAACGCCGCTAATGCTTGATTGTTCCAAGTGACAGGCGCATGCAAGTCAACCCAGCGCGTGACAAAGCGATGCGGTAGGAACCCCTGAAAAGCCAATCGGACGGCGTTCACATTTCTAGCCTTCGCTTCTCGAATTGCCGCCGCGATATCGCGGCCAGGCGCCAGGTCAATGCGAATTGACCCACCTGCATTCCAATAGGAGGAGATTTGCAGAATTGCCGGTCCGCTCAGCCCACGATGAGTGAAGAGCATCTTGTCCCGGAACGAATGATGATCTGTGGAAACGGCGACTTCTGCCGAGACGCCAGCCAAATCGCAATAGCGGCTTCGATCTCCGGTCTCTAGCACCAGCGGCACTAGACCAGGTTTCGTTTTGCAAACATTCAAGCCGAATTGGCGCGCCAGGTCGTAACCAAAGGCGGTGGCCCCCATTTTAGGGATCGACAGTCCGCCCGTCGCAACGACTAGCGTCGGCGCGCGAAACACTGCAGATTCGGCACGAACCACGAATTCCGTCGTGCGTTGGACTTCATTAACCTTCGTCCGGAGAAAAGTCTTCACACCGGCGGCCGCGCATTCGGCTTCGAGCATCCTCAAAATTTCTTCTGCCGACCCGTCGCAGAAAAGCTGTCCTGCAGTTTTCTCGTGATAAGGGATGTGATGCTTTTCGACGAGAGCGATGAAGTCTGCGGGTGTATACCTTGCGAGTGCTGATTTCACGAAGTGTGGATTTGCGGATATGAAATGTTCCGGCTGGCAATAGATATTGGTGAAATTACATCGGCCACCGCCAGAAATGAGGATTTTTTTGCCCGGACGATCGGCATGTTCAATCACGGCGACGCGGCGTCCACGTTTGCCAGCCTCCACCGCGCACATGAGGCCGGCGGCCCCAGCGCCAAGAATTACGGCATCAAACTTGTAATCCACGGAAGTTTCACTGCACCGCTCAGCTACGGAGTGCGGACCGTTCAAGAGTAGCTAATGAATATCCGGTTTCCGGCACAAAGGGCAAGAATACATCGCAACCGATCGCGGCGTTGGCGGGGAATCCGAGAAACCGGCTCAAGTCCGCGGCGGCTGATGACTTCATGCAGGGGTCTGACTTTTCAGCTTTGCGGTACGTTATCGGGGGCAGTCGGCGCCGGCTTTGGCGGAGTACGTTCGTACCTTGATTTCGCAGGCGCAGGCGCCCGTTGATCCTTGTTTTTCTTTGGCTTCTTTGCCTCTCGTCCTCGCCTGTCTCGGTTACCCATGACTCTCTCCTTGGATGTTGATGCGATCGTCGTCGCTAAACGATACTTCGGAATTATCTCACCGACCAGACCATTTCCAGAGCCTGCTTCCAGGAACACTTAGATGCTCGCGGTACTGTGCCGCCTCCAACATTTTGCTCCGCTGCGAAGATCAAACTGTTGGAGCGAAGTGTTCGGTGCCCGCATTTGGCAATCATTTTATACGTCTAGCCCGATGTCAGTCGTCACGAACAACCCGAGAAATCGACCTCCTTCACTGGAACCGCAATGCCAGCAAGCGCTTTCAGAGGATTGCTGCTGCCATCTTGGCTGGTGATCAGAAAGGAAGGCATGCAGTCAGAAGAACCGCCACTGAGCGGCACTGCGGCGGTTGCCCGTATCTTATACAGCGCCGGAGCCAGTGCTGGAATCGAGTACGAAGAAATCGTTCCAGCTGAAAATATGCCCACGCGCGGATTGCTGGCGGGCTCGATCAGAGTATATTCGGCACAATTGGAATTTGAAGGCGCGCCCGACGGACACGCGCTGCTCGATGAAACGGAAAGACTGGCGATCGAGGCGCCTTCGGCCGGAATGGTCACGTCGCGGGTCACATTATTACCAAGGGATATCGTCTGCAGGGCGGAAACGGAAGCATCGATGGCCGCTGCTGCGGATCCGGATTTTGCCGTCACAAATCCCTGGAACGTCGTCGGCCCCGTGGTTCCAGCCTCAGCAGTCAAGGGTATCTTTCCCAGGTTCGTGCCGCCGGGAACACCAACGGCAACGGTTGCGTTGTACGCTACGCCGGCGCCATTGATCGCCACTGCTACAACGTCGAACGTTGCCCCCGATGGCAGCGGGCAAAAATTAAAGTTGCCGCTGGAATCGGTCACGGTCTCTTCAAAGATGACGTCAGCCCCGCTGCCGTCTTGCGCTTGCTGCTCGATTGCGACCAGCACTGCGCCATTCGTTCCAAGTGTAATAGGCTGCAGCGTGACCTGATCCACCACCTGCCCGCTGATCCCGGTGTTATTTGTGCTCACCTGTCCGGCGGTCAGCACTGGCTTCAGCCGGAACGGCCCGTTACCTTGCTCAATAATGGAAGCGCAGGCGTTGAAATCAATGTTGAGATCAACGTCCTTTCCCGCCGCGACCGTGATCGGTCCTCCAACAATCTGCCCCGGAGGAATTTTCAGCCCAGTGTTGGCCTGGCTGGAAAGCTGAAGCTCAACCGGCGTATTTACTCCGTGAAGAAATACGCAGTTGAATCCTTGCCCGGCGCAGGCATTGCTAGCGGGAAGTGGGCCGCCGCCGCCGTCATTGGCAACGAGCAGGAGCCGAATCTGCTGATAAGTGCCCACGGGAAGAGCCGTGTTCGAGCCTAGTGCCGTCAGCAGACAGGTATTGGATGCCGCGGAGAAGAGGTCTATTTGCTTGGGCTGAGTGTTGAGTTGCGGCGCCAACTCCTGCCAACCACCGGAGTTGTCGTCAGCGGTGGCGCTGGTGTGTGCCTGGACCGAGCGAATCGTGACATATACGTGGTCAAATGCTCCATTCGGAAACGCGCAGGTTGGCGGATCGGTGAGACTCACGTTGATGGTGCCGGTCCCACCGCCAGAGATCGTATTCGTACCTCCTCCGCAACTCACTAGGGCCGCCGACAAGAAAGCCAGTCCGATAAGACCACCAACCCTGTGCAACATTGCTCGAGCCTCGGGCTTAGGTGCATTTTGCATACACGATCTCCTGTGATAGAAAAAGGGCTGGGGTGAACGCCTGGCGGGGAACATCCGTGGCGAACAGAGACTTTAGTACAGTCGATTATATGGAGTCAACCGGTGCCAGGTAGCGGTAATGGACAGGTTTGAATTTCCACAGGTAACCGCACTTTCCCCGTCTGGACCGTGATGGAACTAGTTGGGCTACTGCCTAAGGATTTGAAAGTCGCGGCATAATTCAGATGTGGTATAGTTCGCGCTTGTGGGGGCGACGAGCGTCGAACTCGTGTTTCCGGTGTGCAATCACCGGTATGCTAACCATCTACATTACGCCCCCACGCTTCGCATTCTAGCACACTTCCCCAACTGACAAATCATCAAGGCTGTGGATTTCTTGCGCAGAGGCATGTGCGTATTCTGACCTTCGTGCTAGCCAAGCCCGGCTTGGCACCCAACGAAAGCTGAGAGGGGCACTGCAACTCTCCAAGGTAGAGCCATAAGCGCTGAAGGGTAACACCTGCCTTGGTAATCATGGTACTATTTGCTAGTGCTTCTTGGAGGTTCATAAATGGCTGACGAATTCGCACCTGCGCTGACCGCTATGCAGCGGAAATTGGACGAGCAGATTCAGTCCGTGAACGAGACAAAGCGAGCGATCAACATGCTCTTGAAGATGGCTGGTCGTGAAGCCGTCTATCCCGAAACTGAAGGGCGCGGAAGCTTGAGGGCGGATCAGTTCTACGGCAAGGGGCTAGCTACGTCTGCGGCGGAATATTTACAGATTCGCGGACAGGCGTGTCAGACAGAAGAAATTCTCACAGGGCTAGAGCAAGGCGGCTTTGATTTTGACGTTCTCGGATGGCAGGAAAGTGACAGGGTTAGAAGTCTGGCAATGTCGCTGGCGAAAAACACTGGGAATGTCGGTAAATTTCACAGATTGAAGAACGGGAGCTTCGGGCTGCGTTCATGGTATGACAAAGACTTTTTGGAGAAGGCTGCGGCGGGTGCAACATCTCAGGCAAAGGCGAAGAGGAAAGCAAAACTTAAGAAAAACAAAGTTTCCCCAAAAACTAAGAGCCGTCCGGCTCAGGACCAGACGGCTCCAAAGGAGGTGAAACCAGCAACCTGAAAATTAACCTGCTCATCTCGAAAACGAAGGTCGTTATCACATTAACCCAAGGGAACGACACCCTCGTGATCGAGATTCCGATAGTTTATATCAGGTTCGTGCTATTGAGAAACTAGAGCAGCCAAACTCGGTTTCTTCGAGATTAACCCTTTTCTTTAGCCCAGCGGCTTTTGGCGGCTTGCTGGGCTATTTCTTTGCGTCTCTCTGCTGTCAGCTTCTTAGCCCTCGCCTTGCCGCCTTTAAGGCCACCCTGCCGCCCCAAAGCCACAGCGGCTGGAGCGCATTCTGGAAATCATCACTTTTGACGCTTGACCGCTTAGGCATACTCCAGTCATCGCACACGTTTATTGCCATTTCCACACATGGCCCCCTGAAACCTGCCCGCTACCCAGGTACCCGGCGCCCCAATGGGCCTCTCTAGAGGCAACTTCGTGGCGGGCCTGAATCTACCTTCCCAAATACCCGGTAGACCCGATAGGTCTAAAGTCTGTAATGGGTGAAGATCGAGTCAACTCACCAGGAGGTTTTCAAATGTCAATTCTAGCGTGGATCGTTTTGGGACTGATTTCGGGCTTCATTGCGAGCAAGATCGTCAACAGGCAAGGCGAAGGCGTCCTCCTAGACATCGTTCTTGGAGTCGTCGGCGCTCTGGTCGGTGGCTGGATCTTTGCTGCCATTGGCCATTCGCCCGTAACGGGAGTGAACCTCTATAGCATTTTTGTTTCGGTGATCGGAGCAATCCTGGTTTTGGTCGTCTACCACGCATTGAGTGGCGGCGGCCGCAGAACTGTCTAGGTTGTCACCAAGCCGGATTGTCAAAGGCAAGTCGACTTCAACCAGGTCCGAAACACGGCACGACAATTCAGGGCGGCTCGGGCTCATACACCCGCCGCCCTTTTCATTTTCAGGGGGCGACGCGCAACTATGCAGCCCGGCGAAGTGGTCCGGCTAGAGCTACCTCTCGGCATGAGATCGCGCATTGGCGGCAAGCCTCAGCACACCTCTGCATCGTTTCGCCTTCGTATTTCCCGCATTCGGCGGCGCAGGCTTCGCACAGGCCGGCGCACACTTCACAAATGCGGTGAGCGAAGGGCGAACTACCCGCAAGCAGGACTATGCATGTTCGGCAAAGTTCAAAGCATTCTCCACAAAGCCGGATGCATTCCGTCATTGTTTCCGGGTCCATCGTGAGGCCTTCATCGCGGCATTCCGCACACCAGCGTATACACTGCAAACAGTCTTCAACACATTGCTCGACTACTGGATTTGAAACAGCCATAGCAACCTCCTGTAAAGTCTTGGCCCATGTTCCTAACTCTTGAAGACAGTCTAAGCTCGGTACGAGGTGAATGAAAAAAAAGAATCACGTAGCGGCGCGGTTACAGGAAGAACCCGAGTGACATCAAATGACCGTTTAAGTACAGGCGAACGACGAGCGCCGTGCCGCGGGTGCGGGCAAAGGGATTGACGGGCGGTAAGGATGGACCAGAGGTAATAGTTAGCGAGATCATTCGAGGTACAAAGGAGATTTCTCAATGACTCCCTCTCAAGTGCTGCTTCTGGCGTTGCTTATTGGTATTGTCTCCGGCTTGCGTTCTGTTACCGCGCCTGCTGTCGTGGCCTGGGGCGCTCACCTGAACTGGCTGAGCCTCCATAACACGGCTCTCTCCTTCATGGTGTCGACTGCCGCCGTCGTTATATTCACTTTGCTGGCTCTCGTCGAACTGATTGCCGATAAGCTTCCTTCCACCCCCAGCCGCACAGAACCTGTCGGTCTAATTGCCCGAATCCTTCTGGGCGGACTATCGGGGGCATGCGTTGCGGTCTCGGGTGCGCAATCCATCGTAGTGGGCGCTGTTTTGGGTGCGGTTGGTGGTGTTGCTGGCGCGTTTGTGGGTTACGAAGCTCGCACGCGCCTTGTGAAGGCTCTCAAGGTTCCGGATTTGGTCATCGCTCTTTTGGAAGACGCGGTGGCGATTGGCGGGGGCCTGCTTATTGTGTCGCGGTTCTAAGCGGAATTGAGAGACGCAGCCGTTCGCTTGCGAGCGAGATCGTGCAGCCAGCCGTCGACTACGGAGCGCTCCTGAGTGGCCATATTTTCGAGCTGCACGCCCATGCCAAAAATCCCCAGGCCGCTGCTGGAATGCAGATAGACCACTTTGCCCTGCAGTTCGCACGTCCTTATGCCGTCTGAGATGTGGAGACGAATTTCCGTCCCAACCGGAATGGGCAAGAGCGTGCCGATGTAACAACCTTGCGAGCTCAACTCGGCAACTTGCGTGGGGACTGAGGTTCCGTCGCCAAGCGTAACTTCCGCATCCGCGAAGAACGAAAATCTTCGATCGGCGCGCTTTTCTGGGAGAGGGCCGTTAGGAATCATGATCATTGTCAGTTAGTGGGCTCGCTACTTGCGTAGGCTCCAGTGCATAAGTTCCTCTCTTGCAGTCGGCTGCGCGATAGAACGAAAGCAACAAATTCCGTGGTACTTCAGCCCAAGCCGTACCATAAGTACTGGGCAACTCATCTCACGCTACGTCCGGCACGGAGCATCCGTTTATACGAATGCGGGCGCAAAAGCGCGTTTCCCTCAAGGGATCGCGCCAATCTAAGGCGTCGCGGCGGAATAAGCATTTTCACAACGGAGACGACATGGATCTTGGATTGAAGCGGAAGCGGGCGCTGGTAACGGGTTCGACGGCGGGAATTGGATTAGCGACAGCGAAGCAGCTCGCGCGGGAAGGAGCCTTCGTTTACATAAACGGGCGCACCGAGGAGCGCGTGCGAAAGGCGTTGGCGGAAGTTGAGGGAGACGCGGACGGCATTGCCGCCGATTTAGGAACAGCCGCCGGCGCGGAGAAATTATTCCAGCGCGTCAAGGATCTCGATATTGTCGTGAATAATCTCGGGATTTTCGAGGCGCGCCATTTCCTCGAGATCGGCGATGCGGACTGGATGAGGTTTTTCGAGGTGAACGTGCTTTCCGGAGTCCGCATGGCACGCCACTATTTGCCACATATGCTGCAGCGCAAGTGGGGCCGCATCATTTTCGTCTCCAGCGAATCGGCCCTGCAGATTCCAACGGAGATGGTGCATTACGGAGTAACCAAGACGGCGCAGTTGGCGGTCGCGCGGGGAATTGCGGAGTCGTTTCCCGCGAGCGGAGTTACGGTGAACTCGGTGCTTGCCGGTCCAACGGCCAGCGAAGGCGTAAGCGCTTTCGTCGAAGGTCTGGCAAAGCAGCAAGGTAAGAGCAGGGAAGAGACGGAGCGGGCGTTTTTCAAGGATGCGCGGCCGACGAGCTTGCTGAAGCGCTTTGCCACGACCGACGAGGTCGCGGCCATGATCGTGTATCTGTGCAGCGAACCCGCTTCGGCCACCACGGGATCAGCCGTGCGGGTAGATGGCGGCGTGGTAAGGGCGATTGTGTGAACGCGTCTTGTCCGGCAGGGGATGGCCCTAGCGCGAAGGCTTTCCAGGCGAATCAGGCACGCGCCGCTTTGGCCTCTGCGGTCTCGCGCTTTATCTGCGTAGTAGCGTTCTGACTGACATAGAAACTACGGAAAACACTCAGGGTTGTTCGCTGGCATACAGAGAATTACAAGGTTCACTGTATGGCGACTGTGTGCCAGGGCCTATATGCTTCCGGACCTCTGCCTCTAAATTCGGAAGCTGATTTTAACGAACGATAGGCGTGTGTTGCTTTTTTGGCGATGAAAAGCAGGTGCTGGGGCACAGCACGTACGGGTCTGACGTGATCGCCGCCCTTATGCCGTGATGACGGTGTCCGTCGAATATGGAGGTTCGAGCCAAAAAGGCTTTGATTGTCGAGAGATTCGTCAGCACGAACTTCATCAAGCGGACCGAGTTGACAGGCCCTCCTAAGTTGAATACGCAGAAAATCCCTCGCGATTACAAGGTAAGCGTATGAAACGGATTCGAAACACAAACGGACACGCTAAATCATCGGTTTCCCTCAGGGGATTGGAGAAAGCGCCCACAGGCATAAGGGGCCTTGACGAAATTAGCGGAGGAGGTTTGCCGCGCGGCCGTACCACGATCGTTTGTGGCGGGGCAGGGTGCGGCAAAACGATGCTCGGGCTCGAGTTCCTCGTCCGAGGCGTCGAGGAATTTGGCGAGCCCGGTGTGTTGCTCGCATTTGAAGAAACTCCCGAGGAGATGACTCGCAACGTTGCCTCCCTGGGTTTCGATCTCAAAGCCCTCTCTGACAAAAAGAAATTGTTCCTGGACTATTTGCCCGTCGAGCCCAGTGAAATTCACGAAACCGGCGACTACGATCTGGAAGGTCTCTTCATACGACTCCAGCACGCCGTTGATTCGGTCGGAGCAAAACGCGTCGTTCTTGACACGCTCGAAGCTCTGTTTTCCGGGTTTTCCAACATGGCGATCTTACGCGCTGAGGTGCGGCGGCTCTTTCGGTGGCTCAAGGATCGCGGGCTCACAACCGTCGTAACCGCTGAGCGTGGAGACGGAACGCTGACGCGTCATGGCCTGGAGGAGTATGTTTCCGATTGCGTAATTCTGCTCGATCACCGAATCCAGGAGCAGATTTCCACCCGCCGCCTGCGTATCGTCAAGTACAGAGGGACACAGCACGGAGCCGATGAATACCCCTTCCTGATCGATGAGTCCGGCCTGTCCGT
>Ga0210394_10002187_pt1 | contig 27667 bp, 26 predicted proteins | sample IncBWC12MmetaG_FD_160121 | JGI IMG/M metagenome (GOLD analysis project Ga0210394, IMG submission 160121) | Forest soil microbial communities from Barre Woods Harvard Forest LTER site, Petersham, Massachusetts, United States - Inc-BW-C-12-M | ecosystem: Environmental > Terrestrial > Soil >...
GAATACCGCAGGCGGTGTGATTCCGGTAGGTGCGGTGGCACTTTCTCCCGTGACCGACATGACACTTTCCGGACAAACGTGGAAGACCCGCGCGGTCGCTGACCCGTACTTCATCGAATCTCAGGCACGTGAGCTTATCCGCTCATATCTGAGCGGCGCTGACCCCACGGCCCCGCAGGCTTCACCACTCTATGGTGACCTCGCTGGTCTGCCGCCGGTCCGTTTGCATGTGGGCGATGACGAAGTGTTGTTGGGTGACGCGCTGCACTATGTCGCGCGTGCCGTGGACGCGGGAGTTGATGCCAGGGTCGATGTTTGGCAAGGAATGCCGCATGGCTTTGTATCGGGCGTGGGCAAACTGGCGGCCGCGAACCAAGCGCTGGCAGCTATCGGGGCGTTCCTAGCCCAGCGACTTGACGCCAGCATTGGCTGACATTGCCGGAATTGCCCGGAGGCGGCGGGAATTTCTCGCGCCTCCGGGCTGATTCGCCTTGATTTGCTCAAGGACACCGAGGTCTCAAGCGACCCGCTACCTTGGCTTCCCCCAATTTCCGATCTCAGTCGTCGTCTGCGTTCATGGCGATTGTTCATACCGCGATGGCCGTCGGCTTGCTGGCATGGGTGGTGTAGTAGATTTCGTCCGGTGTTTGATAGTCGTGGGACTGATGAATCCTGCGTCGATTGTAGAAATCAAAATACCGAGTCAGCCCGGCCTGCAGGTCGCGCCCGTTCTCGTAGGCCCGCAGATAAATATCCTCGTACTTGAGGCTCCGCCACAGTCGCTCGATGAACACGTTTTCGATCCAGCGCCCCTTGCCGTCCATGCTGATATGAACGCCCGCGGCGTCGAGCACATCGGTCCACGCCTTGCTGGTGAACTACGAGCCCTGATTCAGTCTCGTGGCCTAGAAATATATTCACACCCGGCACCGCGGGCCGCGAAGTAATCGGCTGCTGTACTCCCCCGTCCAGCCATTCCCAATCGAGGCCTGCGGATGCCACCATCTAAAAACGGATGTGTCCGAACATTGGTACGCTTCTGCGGACGGAAAGTTCGGGACGGGAGTCGCAGGTTCAAATCCTGTCACCCTGAACATTGATTTTATTGGGTATTTTTAGCGCTAATCGCCATTAGGTGTCAGGCGATTTGGCAGCTAGGTGTCAATTTAGGTGTCACTTTCGGCGCGAAAAAGACACTCGAGATTTCGGCTGTCCTTGGATGCGAGTGGACGAATAGGCCACTAAAACGAAATTACATTGCTAGATTTTCTCCGACTGGCGGCCCTGGTGGCCATCAAACCGTCTCGAAGGGAATTCAATTCAATCTAGGAGCAACGGCCACTCAAAGTGGTCGAGCAGTTCGGTTATGTAGGTAGCGTCACTTCTGCTTCGCCGCGTATCTTTATTTCGCCAAACTGATCGATGACCTGGAGCTGAATTCTGACAATCCGCTGTTCGCCGCTGAAATCCTTGTCTACCACTTGGCCGGTGCAGGTCAGCGCGTTGCCCACATGAGTTGGTGCCACGAACCTCGCCGAATATGCGCGAATGGCGGATTGTGGGACCCACTCCGTCAGCACCTGGGCAAGATACGCCATGCTCAACATGCCGTGGCCGATGACATCGGGCAAGCCGGCTGCCCGGGCGGCGTCAATGTCGATATGCACAGGATTGTGATCTCCCGAGGCGCCCGCAAACAAAGCAAGCGTCGTGCGGGTGAGCGGTCCTCTCTCGACGCGAGGCAGCTCATCGCCGATGGAAATCCGGTCGAAATGGGCGACTTCCATGCCTATGCCTGCTTTCGACAAACGAGAACTGTAACCATCTCAATTACTGCGTGATCATGCTGGTTCTTGGCGAAGGTACTCATGCATACGAAACCCAGCAGTCCGCCCCTCTTCTCGAACACGTCAGTGATGCGTCCATGCACGCGAATGGTGTCTCCCACATGTATGGGAGCGAAATAGACAAATTTCTGTTCCGCATGCAGTACTTGATCCACCTTCAGCCCGAGTTTTGCAAAATCGAACGGTTGGGGATGGAAATTGTTGATGGTAAAACCAAAAGTAGGAGGCGCCAAAATGTTCGGGTGGCCGGCCGCTCGCGCCGCGAAAACGTCAAAATAGACAGGGTTGGTTTCGGAAATGGCTGCAGCGAATTGCCGGACCATTTCCCTCTCGATTTCGATGGGGAATTCCGGCGTTTCCATGCCAATACACGATCTCTCGATCATAGTTGCCTTCGCCGTTCCGCGCTGGCTGACACTACTACGCGAAGCCTCCGGCGTCCTCGAATGTCAAGCGTGGATTGCGGGGAAACAGATTCTCGTCTGAGCCGTAGCCAATGCTACACAGGAAGTTGGATTTGATTCGGGTCCCGGCAAAGAACTCGGCGTCCACGGCCTTGTTGTCGAAGCCCGACATCGGCCCTGTGTCCAAACCCAGCGCGCGCGCGGCCAGTATCAAGTATCCACCCTGCAGGCTGCCGTTGCGGAAAGCCGTCGTGTGCGCGAGCTGAGCATCCTGGAAGATTTCTTTCATTTTGTCCCCGCGGGCGGGAAACAGTTTCGGCATCAGTTTCGCGAAATCCAGATCGAAACCGATGATCACCGTAACTGGCGCGGCGAGGATCTTTGGCCGATTGGTTTGCGTAGCGAGCGCTGCCAACCGCGTCTTGCCCTCGGGGGTTCTTACCCAAACGAAGCGACTGGGGCAACTGTTGGCTGATGTCGGCCCCAGTTTCAGAAGATCATAAAGCTCGCGAATCTGCTCATCGGATACCGGCCTGTCGGTCCAGCCGTTGCGGGTACGCGCAACCCTGAAGAGTTGATCCAAAACGACAGCATTCATTTTGACTGACATAGTCTCTCTATCTAAGAAGAGGTCTGCAATTGACCATCGATGGCCTTTGCAAATGGCCGTAAACCCAGCATGAACGCCGCGGCTCCCACCGGTCCAATAATTCCTGCGACGATGGCCATCGAGTGCCCCACCTCCGCGGGGCTTTTGAATACGCGGTCCGTCATCAGTGCGATGGACGTTGGTCCCAGTGCCGTGGCGATGACGGTTACGACAAAAAGATAAAGCGCCGACATCCTCGCGCGGAGCCTCCCGGGAGTGAGTTTCTGGATAGCGGCGGCACCAGCGGTGTACGCAAAGCCGCCAAAGAAGAACACTATTGAAAAACACAATATCGCGATCGTCGGCGTACGCACCAGCGGGCCGGCAATTCCGGCGGCCATCTGCATTAGAACCGCGATCAAGCCGATGCGTAGGGTGCCATCCTTAAGGTGCACCCAGTGATCTGATAACACACCACCGGTCAACGCGCCCAGTGTTCCGACAAGCAATACGGCGAGGCCGAGACTCTGCCCGGCGTGCGCCGCCGTGAATCCATGGTGACGAATCAAGAACGTCGGCGCCCATGCGCTGACGCCAGTGAACGCCAATCCGCAAATGGAAAAGCCGACGAAATGCGCGGCGATGGCAACCTTGTGTTTCGCGAGGAAGTACACAAATGCGCCCGGCTCGGTTTGCATGGCTGCCGCGGGATGGCTGCGGCGAGGCTCGTGGATGGTCACTGCCAAGAGCGCGACCAGTAGTCCTGGCAGCCCAACGAGCACGAACACCAGCTGCCAGCTGCGAAATGCTCCGAACGACGTTTCGATCGTGCCCAACTTTGTCGCCATGCTGACAACAGTGCCGCCGATCAGCAGTGCCAGTCCAGCGCCGACATTGACGCCCGATGCGAATACTCCCAGGGCCCGCCCGCGCTTGTTCTCGGGAAATAAATCGGCGATCAACGAATAGGTCGCTGGACTCAATGCGGCCTCGCCGACGCCCACCCCCAATCGTGCCGCGAATAATTGCCAGAATGTAGTCGCCAACCCACAGGCCGCGGTCATTAGGCTCCAGAAGAAAATTCCGGTTGCTGTGATTACCCGCCGAGAACCCCGGTCAGCCCAGATGGCGATGGGGATGCCCATTGTGGTGTAAAAGATCGCGAACGCCAGCCCCTGCAAGAGGCTGATCTGAGTATCAGAGATATGCAAATCGCGCCGCAACGGTTCGACGAGCAAAGAGAGTATTGTCCGATCCACAAACGAGACCGTGTAGGCGAGAAACAGCACGATGACCGCCCACCAGGCGCGCCTCAGACTCGGATGACGATCTCCCGGTGTCATGAACAGATCGCTTGGCTACGTTCCCAACTGCTCTGGTCTTTTAAAGCGCACGCGCAGCTCACGCCGCAGCACCTTGCCGGTGGCGCTGCGAGGCAACTCGTCGACCACGACGATCTCCTTTGGGCATTTGTAATGCGCCAGCCGAGCGCGGCTGAACTGGATCAGCTGATCCTTTGAAATCTGCTGGCCGGTGCGACTGACGACCGCGGCAACAATCAGTTCACCCCAAATCGGATCATTTACGCCGAATACCGCGGCCTCGGCCACCGCCACGTGGCTTGCGAGTACGTTCTCGACTTCCGAGGGCATCACGTTCTCGCCGCCGGTAATAATCATGTCGTTGATGCGATCGGTCAGAAATAAATAACCCTCCTCGTCCAGATAGCCGCCGTCGCCGCTGCGGAACCATCCTTGATCATCCAACACCGCGGCGGTCATGGCAGGCTCATTGCGATAACCGAGCATGCGCCAGGGGGTGCGAATCTGTACTTCGCCGACTTCCCCGACGCCCAGAATCTTTCCCGTGGCCGGATCCGTCACGCGGATTTCTATGCCTGCATAGCCGCGGCCCACCGATCCCAACAGGCGGGTGCGCGGCCCATCGAGCACGTGATCTTCCGGATTTAGAAACGTCGCCGGGCAATTCGTTTCCGTCAAACCATAACCCTGCGCGAAACGACACCTCAAATGCGTCATTGCCTCGCGCAGCAGCGGCTGGGTCATCGGCGCTCCGCCATAGGTCACAATCTCCAGGCTGTCGACGCACAGATTGGTGTTCTGCATTTCGCTGAGCACCATACGGATCATGGTGGGCACCAGCACGGCGTGCGTCACCTGCCAGCGGTCGATAGCCGACAGAATTAGCGCGGCCGAGGTGCTGGCGCTCACCACCTGTTGGGCGCCGATGACCAGGCTCGATTGAGTCCATACCGATCCCGTCAAGTGAAATACCGGAGCCACGATCAAGGTGATGGAGCCCGGCCCCCAACCAAACGGCGTCTCGGCTGCAACCGCTGCGTCGGTGCGCGCGAGTCCGTGCAGCACACCCTTGGGCTTGCCGGTTGTTCCCGAGGTGTAGTACAGAAACACGGGATCGAGCGGATCTGGAGCCAGCGCCGGCATCGGTTCGTGCCCCGAGGCCAGCAATTGCGCGATCGATGTGTGCTTGCCGGCGTTTTCCAAATACACCAGCCGGGTGACCTTGCCCTCGCCGGCGCATGCGGCGATCGACGGCGCCAGTTCGGATTCGGTCACGATCAGTTTCGGGCTGCAGTCCGTGATGATCGCGGCCAGTTCGGCCGGCGTCAGCCGCCAATTTAAGCCGACAACGACCGCCCTAGCCCTGCGCGCGGCGACGACAAAGATGGGAAATTCATATCGATTCCGACCGAGCCACGCCACATAGTCGCCCGGCTTGACTCCTGCGCGCCGAAACCCGTTGGCAAGCCAGTCGGCGCGCTGATTAAGCTCCGCCCACGTCAGGATGCCCTGATCGGACAGCACTGCGATTTCGTTGGGCATCGTGACAGCATGCGATCTGACCGCGGCATCGACACCCTTAGCCTCACTCATCCTTGCATCCGTGGAGTAAACGGAGCAAAGGCCGGCAGCACCAGAATCCCGGGCGGCGCCTTGCAGACAGTCGGAATCGAGCGGATCACGGGGCCCGAAACACAGTATTGCATCGCTTTGGAGCGGTCCGGCAGCCCTTCGGGTTCGACCAAATCGATCCGCATATGAATGCCCGGGGTGCCTCTGATGTCGATTTCCCAGCCATCATTTTTATCCCAGCCGGCAATCGTGCGATCGCCGATCCACAGCATCTGAATTGTAAAAAATGGCTTGTTGCCCACCATGCCACGCCAACGCCAGCGCCAATTAATCACCCCGCCCGCCGCGACCTTGCCTGCGGCCAGTTCCACATCGCGTTGCGCCACGGCGAATTCATGATCTGCGACGATTCGATCGTATTTTGTCTGCAGTGCCAAGCCGGTGTAACCGATGACCTCGCCGAAAATATGTTCGAACACACCATGCAGCGGGGTGCCTCCGGCCTTGAAGTACTCGATGGGCTTGCCGGCACCCACCAAGTCGAAGATAAACGGTACGGACTTTATATCCGCCAAGTTGTAAACCTCGGTAACCGTGACATCATCGACGTGAGTGCACGTTCCCGTCATCGCCACGGCGATACGCTCGGTGATGAAACCGGGATTAATGCCGGTCCCAAACAGCGTTGATCCGCCTTCTTTGCAGGCGGCCTCAAATCCTGCCGCATATTCTTCGCCAATCGCCTTAGGATATATGTGAGCCACGGTCGTAATTACGTTCTTGCCCGATCGCAAAAGCCTCTTGATGGTTCTGTCGTGCGACTTCACGTCACCCGCATTGAGAGGAATGTACAGAACGCAGTCGGCTTTCAACGCGACGATTTCATCCTCCGATTGGGTCGCAATCACCCCGGTCTTGGGCCGGCGCGCGATGTCGCCGGCGTCCAGTCCCGCTTTGCGACCCGAATGAACGTAAAGGCCAACCAACTCCAGGTCGGGATGGTCAATGACCGCACGCAGGCAGGTTTTTCCGATCGCGCCCGTTGCCCATTGAATAACTCGGTAGCTCATTATTCCCCGCCTCCTTTTCTTGCCGGCGGTGCGCCGCGAATACGACCCCACTGGACCAACGACCCGCCGTCGATGACTAACGTTTCACCAGTAATCCAGGACGATTTATCGCCCACCAGGAAGCAGCACGCATCGGCGATTTCTTTTGGATTGCCAAAGCGCTGCATCGGCAGGCGTGTGGCCATCGCCGGACCCCCGGCCGCGATGAAATCGGCGGTCGCATCCGTCGTAATAATGCCCGGTGCGATCGCATTGACGCGAACCCTAGGCGCAAGCTCTGCCGCCAAAATTCGCGTCATGTGCAGCAGCGCAGCCTTGGATACGCTGTACGCACCCATTCCCGGCTGCAGGGAGATCCCCCCCAACGAGGCGATGTTCAATACCGCTCCTCCGTGCTCGCGCATCCACTGCCGCCATGCCGCCTGTATCCACAGGTAGGGCCCACGCAGATTCAACTCCCAGGTCGCATCCAGATTGGCGACCGGCAGATCGAGCATGGCGCCGAACTGGAGCGGTCCGCCGGCATTGTTCACCAAGATGTCAATGCGACCTTGGAGGTTCATCGTCTGCTGCAAGCACGTGTTGATGGCGTCTTCTTTGGACGCATCTCCCTCGAAAATCATGCAGCGCGAACCGAGTGTCGCCCGCGCTGCCTCCAGCGATTTGCGGTTGCGTCCGGTAATCATGACGTTCGCCCCTGCACGCACAAGTTCGGCAGCACACGCCAGACCAATTCCCCGTGATCCTCCCGTAATGACAGCAACTCGCCCCGCGAATTCACCGGTTGCGCGCCCGGCCGCCGATGCTTGCGCATCGTTGGAATTGGTATTCATGATCGGGAACCTCCCTCGTCAAAAGGAGCATCAGGCACGCAAGCTATCTTTGTCAATATTCTTTACTTAGTGCCGAATGAAGAATTGCCGCGAGTCAGCCATACTGCATCGCAGCATCAAGCGACGACTTCGACTACTTCGACTTCCGGAGGACCGCTAAGGGTGTTCTGTACCAGCGGAGTGGTGTTGCGCACGTAGTCCGCAGCCAGGTGTCGTTTGAAGGCCTCTTTTGATGCGTAAATTTCCACGATCCGGTAGCTTGTCGGCGCGGCGCGATTGCGCAAAATGCGGTACTCGAGATTGCCGGGTTCGTGGCTCTTCACTGCCGCTGCCAGTGCTTGCACCAATCCTTCGAATGCCCCCCTCTGCTCGTCACGTACCGTCATTGTCACGATGATGCCGTACATATCGTAAGCTTTCTGCTATTGGTCGGTGCGCGGCTCATCGGCGCTGGACTGCGCCAATGTGCTCACATACGTGGCGTATTTCGGATTGTCGATCGACATCTTGGCCATCGCGGTCCTCATCAGATGATCGATCAATTTCGGATCGCGATACGTGAACTGGCGCTCGCGAATCCTTGTGCACAGCAGCCGATTCAATTCCTCGCGCGTGCCGGCCGCACCCAACAGGGCGCCAAGGCGCTCTTGCTCTGCCGCGTCGAATTGCACCCCGCTGGTCAGTTCGCGTCCGAGAATGCCTAAGGCATTCACGGCGACCTGCAGGTGATACTTCTCTGTTCCGCCCAACCGCGGCAGCACCTCCGCCTTCAGGAAATCTCGCACGGCATTGAGAAGCTCAACATTCGTCGGTCGATTGGTCGGCATGCTTCACGCTCCACGCATTAGTTTCAGAAGATCCAATTCCGTCTCGGACGTGCGGCGGCCAATCACGGCGCGTTCGATGGCCGGCACGTCGCCGTTCAAATATTGAAATGCGAAAAACAAACAGATCAGCCCCCACTTAAGACAGCCCAGCACCGTCCAGAACCTCACCCGCTGCGCATCCACGGCGCGTCCGCCGGCGGTCTCATAACAGCTAATCAGGTCGCGCAGTTTGCCGAAACCACCCACCTCGTGCTCGAGTTGCCCGAATCGCCACGAAGGCACGCATATCCATCCAAAATCCTCGGCCGGATCTCCGATATGCGCCATCTCCCAATCCAGAACGGCTCGGATACCCTCGGCCCCCACAATAAAATTGCCAAGGCGGAAATCGCCATGCACCAGCGTGGTGCCGCCCTGCGCCGGCACGTGGTCCTCAAGCCATTGCAGCGCCAGTTCAAACACCGGCAGCTCTTCGCCGAACCGCCGATAAATCCCAGAGAGGGAATCGAGGCTGTCGCGAGCCCCCCTGACCGGCAGCACCGGCAGGGATTTCGTATCCAGAGCATGGATTCGCACGAGAATCTCGGCGCACTGGCGCGTCATCCCGGCCCGAGCGGCTGCAAACTCATCGAGTTTCAGGATGCGAGGACCGAGTGTTTCGCCCTCGACCCGGCGCATCACAAAACCATTGCCAAGATTATCCACATCGTCAAACGCAAACTGCACTTGCGCCACCGGTACACCACCCTCAAAGGCTGCAGACTGTACTCGTGATTGCAGGACCCGATCGAGACTGGCCTCGAATTGCTGGGCACCAGCCATTCGCTGCAGGATCAGCGGTAGCCGCGATTCGGAAGTAATGACGTCGAATTTCCAGGTCTCTGCCGAGGCGCCGCCGGATAATGACTTGAGGTCGGCGATTTGCACGGCATCGCCGAAGCGCCGTCGAAAGGCGCTCGCCAAATTGTTCGCCAGATCCTCGGACATTTAAGTGGCGACTCGCCATTGCGATGTCGGCAACGATGTTGGAGGTGCCGCTACCATCGCCGCGGATCCACTACCCTGCAAATCCTGCAGTCCAAAATCGTGACCGGATCCGCCGTCGCGATAGAATCGCAACAACTTTTTTGCCACCGACTCCATGTGCACTTCGTCAGGACCGTCGTAGATACGGGCCTCGCGCGCGTGGCGAAACATCATGTCGAGCGGCGTGTCCGGTGTCAGGCCCTTTGCCCCATGTACCTGTATCGAGCGATCGATGACATTGTTGAGCATCTTGGCGCCGACGACTTTGATGAGGGCAATCTCGTGGCGCGCTTCGCGTCCCTGGTCCATCTTGCGCGCCGCATCCAATGTCAGCAGCCGGCTAGCCTGGATCTCCGCTGCGCTTTCAAACACGTAGCGCTGCAGCATCTGCTTGTCCGCAAGTTTGCTGCCGAATGCCGTGCGCTCGTGCATGCGGCAGCACATCAAATCAAAAGCGCGCTGTGCCTGACCGAGCCATCGCATTGCATGAAAGATGCGCCCGGGACCGAGTCGCTGCTGCGCAATGCGAAAGCCCTGCCCTCGAGGTCCGAGCAGATTCTCCTCAGGAACGACGACGTTGTCGTAGGAGACTTCACAGTGTCCGCCCAAGATTCCAAGCACTCGGGTTTCGCGTATCAGCCGGTAACCGGGCGCGTCGGTCGGCACAACGATCATGCTGAATGCCTCATGTGGTGGTGCATCAAATTCGGTGCGGCACATGACCGTTGTGTATGCCGCTTCGTTTGCGCCGGTCGTGAACCATTTTCGTCCGCTGATGGTCCAATGACCATCCTTCAGGACCGCGGATGTCTTAAGTTGCGTCGGGTCGGAACTCGCCACGTCAGGTTCTGTCATCGCGAAACTCGGGACGATCTCGCCGGCGACCAGCGGCTTAAGATACTTATCGCGCCACGTTGGATTGGCGTGACGATGCAGCATCAAACTGTCCTGCAACGACTGCGTGCCGAGCGCTGGCATCGCATAAGCCGATCGTCCGATCACCTCATTGATGTAGACATAGTCCATGAAGGCCATGCCTTGTCCGCCGATCTCCCGCGGATGACCCAACGCCCATAAGCCTGCGTTCTTGGCTTCGTTGGTCAACCGTTTCATAAGCAAACTGCGAATTGTGCGATCCGGCTTATCTAGTTGCACTTCGAGCGGATAGATGCGCTCTTCGATAAAGTGGCGAACCTTCTCGCGAATTTCCAGCAAAGCATTTGTCGTGCTCATGATCAGCGGCTCTTGGGCTTGGGACGCGTGGTAGGTGTAAGATTTCCTAATTTACTCAGCGGAACCAATCCATGTTCGACCTCACTGGTCACACTGCACTTATCACGGGCGGAGGCTCCGGCATCGGCAAGCATTTTGCGCAGGTGCTGGCCCGCCACGGTGCAGCAGCAGTAGTCGCAGGCCGCCGCCGCGAGAAGCTCGACGCCACCGCGGCAGGAATCCGCGCTCAGGGCGGCAGGGCTTTTGTCGTCGAAATGGATGTGGCGCGAGGGGCAAGTATCGTGGCCGCGATCGATGAGGCGGAAAAAGCCGCGGGCACCATCGATATTCTCATAAATAACGCCGGCATCGTCGGCACAAAATCCGCGCTCGACACGACGGAAGAAGAGTGGGATGCCGTCATTGCAACCAATCTCAAAGGATGTTGGGTGTGCGCCAGACAGATCGCCGGCAAACTCATAGCCCAAAAAAAGCAAGGTTGTATTATCAATGTTGCCTCGATACTGGGACTTGTCACTCAGAAGGGCACAGCGCCGTACAGCACCGCGAAAGCTGGACTCATTCATCTAACGCGCATCCTTGCGTCTGAATGGGTGCGCCACGGTATCCGGGTAAACGCGTTGGCGCCGGGATACATAGCCACCGAAATGGCGGAGGGATTCTTTGCTACGCCTCGAGGCGAAAAAGTCACCCAGTTGATCCCCCAGCGCCGCGTCGGCACCGTTGATGATCTGACCGTTCCGATGCTGCTGCTCGCCAGCGATGCCTCTTCCTACATGACCGGGACGACCATAGCTATCGATGGCGGCTTGTCGCTGGGAAATTATTAGATTATCCATCGGCCTTAACGCAACTCTGCCTACTGTAGCGAGGGGTAGAATTTCTCATCATTGGCGGCAATGTGGCGTAATAACTCTGGCGGCGAAAACCGCGCCCCATATTCTTTTGCCAGGCGCTCGCACTCTGCGACGAATACGCCCGCGCCGATGGTATCGATCATGCAAAACGGACCACCGGTATAACTCGGAAAGCCCCAACCAAGTACCGCACCGAGATCCCCATCCGCGGGTTTGGTAATCACATTCTCTTCAAGGCATCGGACGGCCTCCAAAGCTTGGCGATATAAAATTCGCGTCTTGACCTCCTCAACGTCAGGTTGTACGGCAGCCAAGGGGAAATGCGCGCCGATGCCGGCCCAGAGTGCCTTCTTCCCAGCCGCGGTGTAATCATAGAAACCGGCTTTGCTCTTTTTTCCGAGCCGTCGCAGTTTCTGAACGAAGAGATCGAGCACCGGTTCCGCCGGATCGCGCGCGTAAGAAGGGCCGACATCGGATTTTTCTGCGACCCGAATTGTGTGCATCAATTCCAGGCTGACTTCGTCGGCGACCGATAGCGGGCCCACCGGCATCCCGGCCATGCGGCCCGCATTTTCGATCAATGCGGGCTTTATGCCTTCTGCGAGCATCGTCATTCCCTCCTCCGGGAAGACCCGGAAGCAGCGACTGGTGTAAAAGCCGCGCTTATCGTTGACGACGATTGGCGTCTTGCGAATCTGTTTTACGAAGTCCAGAGCCTTGGCCAACGTTTGCGGCGCGGTTTTGGCCCCCGCGATCACCTCAACCAACTGCATTTTGTCGACCGGCGAAAAGAAGTGCAGGCCGATGAACTGCGGCGGACGCGCAAATGTCTTGGCCAGACCGGTGATTGGAAGCGTCGAGGTGTTTGACGCGAAAATTGCATTACGGGGAATCATCTGCTGCGCCTTCGCAGTAACCTCCGCCTTTACGGAGCGTTCTTCGAAGACAGCTTCGATGATCAGATCAACGCCGGCCAGATCCGCGTATTCGGCCGTTGTGTTTATCCTAGCGAGTAGAGCATCGGCGTCGACGTTGGTCGCGTTCCCACGCGCGAGTGCTTTTTCCACTAGCGTGCGTGAATACGTTTTGCCCTTCTCCGCCAGTTCACGCGTGCGATCAAGAATCACCACCTCAATACCTGCGCGCGCAGCAACATAAGAGATCCCCTGCCCCATCATGCCAGCGCCGAGAACGCCAAGTTTCTTCACGCTGGAGGGCGGTACATCTTTAGGGCGTGCTTCGAGCTTGTCGGCCGACTGCTTGTTCACAAAGTTGGTGCGGACGATATTGCCCGCAATCGGATTGCGCACGAGTGTGGCAAAGTAGCCCACTTCGATGGCAAGCCCAGCATCGAGCGGCACCTGCGTACCCTCATAGACACAAGAAAGGATGGCTGCCGGGGCCGGATAGTTGTGCAGAGTCCTTTGCTGCAACATAGACGCGGCGCCAGCGAAAAAACTCGCCGCCTCGTCCGTACGCTGACCTACGAGGCCCGGCATGATAAAGCCCTCCCGATCCCACGGTTGCACCGTAGATGGGCTGTTGACAAGCCAATGTTTTGCTGCCGCCAACAGGTCTGCGGCCGGAACCACGGCGTGGATCACTCCTGCATCCAGCGCTTCGCGCGGGGAAAGACTTGAGCCCTCAATCAATAGCGGCAATGCGGCTTTGATCCCAATGAGTCGCGGTAGCCGCTGCGTGCCGCCAGCCGCCGGGAGCAATCCGACTTTGACTTCTGGAAAGCCCAGTTGTGCCTTCGGGTTGTCGGCCGCAATCCGATGTTGGCACGCCAGACACAGCTCGAGCCCTCCACCCAAAGCGGTACCCGTGATCGCAGCCACAAACGGCTTCCCGCAGCGCTCGAGTCGCCGCCAGATGCTGCCCATCAACGCGACGTGATCCAACAGGGCTCGCGCATCATTCTTCAACGTCCCGAACGCCAGCTGCTCCAGCTCCCGAAGGTCCGCGCCCGCAATGAATGAGGTCTTACCCGATGTGATGATTACGCCTTTCACAGCGGCATCCGCCGCTGTGCGCTCGATGAGCTCTGCGAGATCCTTGGCAAGTCGATCCGAAAGCACATTCATGGAACGACCCTGCATGTCGATGGTCATGGTCGCGATACCGTCGCGGTCGACGGTATAAGCGATATCGGAGGCTACATTGGTATCCACGACCCTACCCGCATTGTGATCCTACTGTCAGCCTATAGCCGTTCAATCACCGTCGCAGTGCCCATGCCCGCACCAACGCACAGCACCGCCAGCGCCGTTCCCAGGCCGCGGCGTTCAAGTTCATCGAGTACCGTACCAAGGATCATCGCGCCGGTAGCGCCCAGCGGATGCCCCATTGCAATCGCTCCGCCATTGACGTTGATGCGATCACGAGGAACGCCCATCAGTTGCATGAACAGCAGCACGACCGCCGCGAATGCCTCGTTCAATTCGAACAAATCGATATCGGAGGGCTTCATCCCGGCCTGCTTGAGCACTTTCTCCGCTGCCAGTGACGGACCCGTCAGCATGATGGACGGTTCCGAACCAATCGAGGCAAACGCTCGGATTCGTGCACGCGGCTTAAGGCCGATCGCGGAACCGATGGCTTCGTTACCGACAAGTACCGCGGCCGCTCCGTCGACGATACCGCTGGAATTACCGCCATGATGCACATGATTGATCTGCTCGACTTCCGGATAGCGCTGAATGAGAACGCTGTCGAATCCCAATTTGTCGCCCATCGCCGCGAACGCCGGCTTGAGGGCACTCAGTGATTCAACGCTGGTGTTAGGCCGCATATGCTCGTCGCGATCCAGAAGTACCAGCCCCAGCGGATCGCGAATCGGAACGATGGCGTTCTTGAATCGGCCTTCCGCCCATGCAGTCGCGGCCCGCTGCTGACTCTCGACCGCATAGTTATCTACATCGGTGCGCGAGAATCCCGACATCGTCGCGATCATGTCGGCACCAATGCCCTGGGGCGTGTAGTAGGTGTGAAAGGCCACCCGAGGATCGTTGGCCCAGGCACCGCGATCCGACCCGATGGCGATGCGGGACATTGACTCGACTCCGCCGGCGACAATCAGATCCGAAGCGCCGGCCGCTACCTTGGCGGCGCCGATGTTTACGGCCTCTAGTCCGGACGCACAAAAGCGATTGATCTGCATACCGGGGACGGACTGATGGTAATCCGCATTCAGCGCCGCCACGCGTCCTATGTTGGCGCCTTGCTCCTCATGCGGCGCGACACATCCAAGAATGACATCGTCAACAAGACCGGTATCTAATTCGCTCCGGTCCCGAATCGAGCGCAGAACCTGTGTCACTAATTCAATCGGGGTGACGGCATGCAGACTACCGTTGGGGCGACCTCGCCCCCGCGGACTGCGCACGTGATCGTAGATATACGCCGTCGGCATCTCGTTTCACTCTCAGCCGAAATCGAATTCCTGTCGCCGCAGCCAGTCGGCGCAAATCCGTGCGGCTTCCGCAGACTTCTCGGGCTGACCGAAGTAATAATGATTTGCCCCTTTAATCGACACGGTCTCCTTGCGGTCGTGCTTGATTGCCGCGAACATGCGCACGCTGTGGCTCGGTGGGACTGCGTCGTCGGCCGTATTGGTGATCGACAAAACCGGAACACCGACGCGCGCGGCACACTTGAGTCCATCGGCGTTGGAATCGTCGTAGCTCCATTGCGACACCCAACTGCGCAATGAACAGAATCGCGCAAGCCCCACCGGACTCATGTTGACGATCTTCGGATCGCCCAACATGCACCAGCGCGGCTTTCGGTCGCTCGGATCAACCGCCGGGTCAATCCAGCGCGGATCGGCCATGGTGCCGTGAACCACGAAGTTGAATTCCTCGTTCGTGCGCCCCTTCTGCTTAAGTTCGCCCAGTTTGTTCTTGGCCCAGGCCGTGATGCGCCGATTGCGCGCAACCTGGGCCGCCCGATAGCGTTCCAAAAAGGCCGGGCTGTACGGCGGCTGGTTCTTGTTCGACGGATCGTATAGATCCAATTCCGGATCACGTTGCGACGGATCAAGCTCGTCGAGGATCGACGCGTCGAGCCATTCGGTGAGTGTTCGATTGCGGCTCATGTGCGCCGCAAGCAGAATTACCCCATCAGCGCCAATCAGTCCCGCCGCCGTCAGGTCGGGCGGGTCGCCCGCAGGTGTCGCGGTTACCGTAGGATTTTCGGCCTCAGCCTGGTAGAACAGACACATCGATCCGCCGCCACTCCACCCGCCCAGAATGACGCGCTCGTAGCCGAGCCGATGCTTCGCATCCCTGACGCAGGCGCCCAGGTCGACAACCACCTTTTCCATTATCAACGCATAGTCGGCGCCTCGATAACGGGTGTTGCAGTAGATGACATGCATGCCGTGCTTTGCGAGCGTCGAGGGCATGGGTAGATATTGGCCACCCCCAATCGGGTGCGTGATGATGATAACGGTCTTGGACGGCCGGCCCTTTGGAACGAGGAGATGAGCCTCGAGGACCACCCGATCGATTTGCCCACCGTAGGTATCCTTGAATCCGGCCTTCTCGTCGAATGCCACCAGATAAGGAATTCGGTCGTATTTATATGTAACCGGATCACTAGCCATGAATGCGGCCCCCTGCTTATTCAATGCCTGCGTCGGTAAGGCGAAAAAAGGCTTAGTTTGTGGTTTTAATTCTTCGTAGATAATTCTATCTAATTGTTGTGCTAAGTCAATCTATCCACGATTATGCTCAGAAACACGGTATTCCTGCCCTACATCTGTTACAGGATCCAAAATTGTCTTGCGACTTATCCAGTGTATGGATTAAAATATCTAGGCAAGTGTACTGCGGATTTAAAGCCAGGTGACGTCGTGACCCCTCGTATTGCCAGCGAGCAAACTCTCAAGCGTCCGCCCGCCAAGAAGGCAGCGAGCGTCGATCGGATACTGGAAGTGGCGATTTCTCTGTTTTCCCGCAATGGTTTCGATGGCACTTCCACTACCGAGATCGGCCTCGGCGCCGGTGTCGCCCAGTCCGTCGTGCTCTATCACTTCGCCACCAAGGACGAACTTTGGCGAGCGGCCATGGACCGGCTATTCACGCGCGTACACTCCGAGTTCCGTCGGGATCGAAACGTACTTCAGGATTTGAGCAGCATCGATCGTCTCAAAGTATGGATCCGGCAATTTGTATTCACCGCTGCGGCGCATCCGGAACTCGGGCGCGTCATTATGAGCGAAGGCACCGCGGGCGGCCCGAGACTCAAATGGCTCATCAGCCGGCATCTGGGTAAAGACTACGAACTCTACGAGTTGCACTTCCGCAAAGCGATGGAGGACGGTGCGATTCGCAAATACCCGACCCTGCCTCTGACCATCCTTGTGCATGCCGCAGCCTCGATGCTTTTCAACCTCAAGCCTCTCGTAGAGACTGTCTACGGGCGTTCGCCGTTGGAAGAGGATGTCATTGCGGACCAGGCCGATATGGTTGTCGACGTCATCTTCAACGGACTAATGAACCGCACTTCATCTGCAAAGGAGTAATGTCATGACATCCACAAGCGCTGCCGCAGCCCAGAGTGTGAACCCAGTCAACGACCCAGAGAAACTGCCCCCGATCCTCGGGGTGCACCACGCGGCATTCTTATGTTTTGACGCGGGCGAGACCCGAGAATTCTACGAGAAGGTCTGCGGCCTCAAGACGGTCGCCGCCTTTACATTTGACGGCATTGTCGATACGCCGGTTAAGGTACGCTACATGCATATTTTCTTCGAGATGACGGATGGCAACTGCGTCGCGTTCTTCGATCTGCCCAATAAGTTGCGCCCGAATGACTTCAAGCGCACCAGCGGCTTCAAACACCACATTGCGATGACCGTGGCGACCGAAGAGGAGATGCTGATTTTCAAGCAGCGTTGGGAAGCGCATGGCTATGTGGTCGATGGTCCCCTTGATCATCACTTCGTGAAGTCGATCTACACGTATGATCCGAACGGCATTCAAGTGGAGATCACTGTGAAGGCAAGGGACTACGATGCCATCATGGCTCACGAGCAATCGATCATCGAGAAGACCATGGCTGCGTGGGAAGTAGAAACGCGGCCGGCCAAGGACGCCTATAAGAAGGCTATGCAGGCGGCCATGGCAAAAAAGGACTGATTTTCGCTCGGACCAAGGATTTAGCGATCGATAACGTAGGGTCCCCAGTCGGTCCCAAGGGCTTTTCGCAGCGCTTCAACATTTTTGACGCCGATCCGTTTTTCCAACTCGCGTTCGAGGCGCGCGAGGATCCGCAGCGCCGCGTTGCGGATATCACGCGATTCCGGGCTGAACAATACGATCTGCGCGCGCTTATCGTCATGGTCGGCGGTGAAGATGATCAGCCCGCGTTTTTCCATCTCCGCAAGCATTTGGCTCATCGCCTGGCGACTAACGCCAAGATTGGTAGCGATGCGCGCTGCGCGCCGTTCGCCCACCATGATATTAAGGAGAATCAGGGATTGCGCCCTGGTAACCGCTTCAAATCCGCTTTTTTTCAGTCCGCTTTGAAGAGCATTATCGAACCAATACAGGCTCTTCAGTAGGTCCATGAACAGTGGATGTTGTGCTGCCATCTTGACGATTCACCCCTGGAGGGTGAGACGCCCCCTGCGTGGCAGTGCCGATCCTAACGGACCGTGCAGCGGCTGGCAATGTTCGATGAGTCCCAGCGCGCGAAGCGAAGTCCACAACCTGGCGTGCCATGATTTCGATCTGTTCCTGCACCTTGGCGACCACGCAGTTGCCCGACGCATCGAAAAGAGGTGACGGGGCGACAATCGGCACTCCCAAGGGCGTCGGCCAACCACGCAGTGCATGGACGACACTGCGCAAGGCATCCAGCGTCGACACCGCACCATGCCAGCCGCTGGCGATTGAAATGCATCCCACGGCGCGTCCGTCGAAATACGGGGCTGGCTCGTTATGCAGATCCTCAACATAATCAAGCGCGTTTTTCACGTATCCAGAAATGCTACCGTGATAGCTGGGCGATCCTATGATGATTCCGTCGGCTTTGCGCAGCTCGTCGAGCAGACGCCTGGCGGCTGGTGTTCGCTCCACAATATCCGGTGAATACATCGGCAAGTTAAGTTCCAAACCGCCCAAGTGCAGCGTGCGCGCCCCGGCAGAAGCGGCGACTTTCAGCGCCAAGCGCAGCACATTGTCCGTGGTAGACCCACCGCGTAGGCTGCCACCCAATCCCACAACGTACGGCGTCATCGGTAGTCCTATGTCATTACCTTGAGTCCACGTACATTCAACCAGCGTGGCATTATATTGTCAATAATATTGACAATAATAATCGCTCCTGTTCTCATTGCAAAGAGCGGCATATCATTGCGAATGATGACCGAAGCAGCGCGATTGGTTGGAACAACCGCTGTGCCGTACCGTGCTGTGCCTATTTGGCTGGCAGCTTTGTGCCCGCAATTCACGGCGGGCCCTTGATGGGATTTTGCATGCCTACTGACCATAGCGCTGACTTTTCTCGAGGCCCGCTCGCGGATTTGCGGCTCATCGAGGTTGGCACTCTGATTGCGGGCCCCTTCTGCGGCCAGATTCTGGGCGACATGGGTGCACAAATAATAAAAGTCGAGGCGCCGGGGGCTGGAGATCCGATGCGTTCCTGGGGCCGCAAGAAAGCCGAAGGAAAGTCGCTGTGGTGGCCGGTACTCGCGCGCAACAAAATGTCGATCACTCTCGATCTTCGCCAGCCGGAGGGGCAGGAGTTGCTGCGAGAACTCGCAAGCAAGACCGACTTCCTGGTGGAAAATTTCCGCCCGGGCACGCTTGAAAAATGGGGGTGCGGCTATCCCGAACTCGCACGCATCAATCCACGCCTCATCATGATCCGCGTGTCCGGCTACGGTCAGACGGGCCCCTACGCATCGCAGGCCGGATTTGGCGCCATCGGCGAAGCGATGGGTGGCCTTCGGTACATAGTCGGCGACCCCAGCACTCCCCCGTCGCGGGTCGGTATCAGCATTGGGGACTCGCTAGCAGCGACTTTTGCCGCCCTCGGTGCCCTATCCGCCCTGCACTATCGTCATATCAGCGGCCGCGGCCAGATCGTCGATTCGGCGATCTATGAAGCCGTGCTGAACATGATGGAATCTCTCATAACCGAATACGACCAGGTGGGCTACATCCGCGAGCGCAGTGGCGCGATCCTGCCGCAAATAGCCCCGTCAAATGTGTATCCGACTCGGGACGGCAGCCTGGTGGTCATTGGTGCGAATCAGGACACCGTTTTTAGGCGCCTTGCCGAAGCGATGGGCGAGCCGGCGCTCGCGGCACAGCCTGAATATCGCACCCATAAGGACCGCGGCGAGCATCAGCAGCAGCTGGATGAACTTCTTTCGCGCTGGACTCGAAAGTTCACCCAGGAGGAGCTGCTGCGGAAAATGCGCGACTTCGGGGTGCCTGCCGGATTAATTTATCGCGCGCCTGAGATGCTGGCCGATCCTCACTTCAAAGCGCGTGAAGCAATCGTGTCGGCGCCGCACCCGGATTTTGGTGAATTGAAAATGCAAAACGTGGCGCCGAAATTATCGGCGACTCCGGGCGGTGTGCATACGCCCAGTCCTACGCTGGGCCAGCACAATGACGAGGTGTATCTCAACTTGCTCGGACTGGAACCGGCTCGCTATCAGGACTTGAAGAATCGAAAAATCATTTAGCCGAGCCAATTGAAACGATAATCTTGCCCATGGCCTCGCGATCAAGCAGTTTTCGAAGCGCCGCTGAAGTTAGTTCGAGTGGAACGATCTCCCTGACTGCTGGATGCAGTCGCCCACTGGCAACCCACTCCAACAGCTGCACGGTATTTGCTTTAGCCTTCAACGGTTCCCGCGTCATGAACTCGCCTGCGAATACCCCGACGATGGCACAGCCCTTCAAAAGCGGCAGGTTGGCCCTAAACGCAGGAATTGTGCCGGCCGCAAAACCGATTACCAGGTGCCGACCATTCCAGGCCATGCTGCGCAGGGCAGATTCCGAATACGCACCGCCAACCGGATCGTAGATGACGTCGATGCCGCGCTGTCCGGTCAACGAACGCAGCGCGTCTCTGATTGGAGTCGCTGTATAATTGAATCCCTCATCCGCCCCGCACATCAGCGAGAACTCAAGCTTCGCGTCGCTGCCGACCGCCGCAATGACATGTGCGCCCATCAGTTTTCCGACTTGTACGGCCGCCGCTCCGCTGCCGCCCGCAGCCCCCAGAACCAGCAGGGTTTCACCTGCGCACAACTGCGCGCGTTGCGCCAACGCGTGAATAGCCGTTCCATAGGTGCCGACCAAGCAACACGCCTCGGACATGTCCAACCCGGCGGGCAACTTGCAAACTCGTTCCATTGGAACTACAGCCTCTTCAGCGAAGCCCCCGTAGTACGTAAGCGCGGCCACTGGGTCCCCAACGGCAAATCCTTCGGCATCGGGTCCCAACTCGCTCACGATCCCGGAAATTTCACCGCCCGGAATGAAGGGCGGCTCGTGTTTGTATTGATGCTGTCCCTGGATCATCAGTGCATCTGGGAAATTCACGCTGCAGTACTGGACCCTTACCCGTATGTGCCGGGACTTGATCGCAGGAGGGGCTGCATCTTTGAGCACGAGCGATTCAGGCGGACCGAAGGACTCGCAGACGATTGCTTTCAAATGTTCAATCCTCTGGATATGCTGGTTGACGTAGCAACATAGGGCGGTAAGCGTGCCACGGAGAAATCCTGCCGACAAATCCAATTTGGATCGCACAAGGATAGACTGCTCCTCCAGACTTCCGCGAGATGCCTCGACCAGAAGGAGTTCAGCGGCCCTTCGCTGAGAAACGTGGGAGACAGGCTCGACATTACCGACATGAATGGGGGTCTCACGTGAAGCGCACGATATATGGGGAAGAGCATGAAATCTTCAGACTCTCAGTCAGGAGATTCCTTGAGTCGCAAGCCGTGCCTCACTACGAATCGTGGGAGCAAGCCGGTTGCACACCTAACGAGTTCTGGAAGGACGCCGGGGCTCATGGGTTATTGTGCCCCCAAATCCCCGAGACTTACGGTGGGCCGGGTGGCGACTACCGCAACCTGTGCATCGTGTCGGAGGAAATGGCGGCACTTGGAATCATGGCGCCCAATTTGCAAGTGCACTCGGACATCGTGTCACAGTATGTTCTGAATTACGGCTCGCACGCACAAAAGCTCCATTGGCTTCCCAAGATGGTTTCCGGGGAAGTCCGAGGGGCGATCGCCATGTCAGAGCCAGATACCGGAAGCGATCTGCAGGCCATACGCACGAGCGCGATACGGGACGGCGACTATTTTGTGCTGAACGGCACCAAGACATTCATTACCAATGGAGATCAGGCCGGCGTCTACATCGTAGTTGCCAAGACCAATCCTGAACTGGGAAGCAAGGGCATTACTTTGTTTCTGCTGCCGCGAGACCTGCAGGGGTTCGAGCGCGGCCGCAAGTTAAATAAGCTTGGGCTGCGCGCGCAGGATACCGCCGAGCTGTTTTTCAATGATGTGCGGTTACCGCATTCCTGTCTACTCGGCAGCGAGGGCCACGGCTTCGCGTACCTGATGAACGAACTACCGCAGGAACGCTTGGGCATCGCGGTTACCGCAGTGGCTGTGGCGCAGCGCGCCTTTGATCTGACGCTGGCTTATACCAGGGAACGTACAGCGTTCCGCAAGCCTATTGTGGATTTTCAGAATACGCGGTTCAAACTTGCTGAAATTCGCGCCGAACTCGAGGTCGCCTGGGCTTTTCTGGATAAATGCATAGCCACGCACTGCGACGGCGCCCTGACTGTTCCCGAGGTGGCAATGGCTAAGCTTTGGACCAGCGAACTTCAGGGTCGAGTGATCGATACGTGCCTGCAGTTCTTCGGTGGATACGGTTATATGCTGGAATATCCAATCTCAAAGATGTATGTCGACGCCCGCGTGGCACGAATATACGGAGGTACTTCGGAAATCATGAAGGAGATCATCGGGCGCTCGCTTGATGACTCTTGAAGAAGAGTCACATGCACTTCGCGGCGCTCGATTTTCTCCAGCGATGACACAGTCGGCGTGCCTGGCTCTATGGCGCCGCAGACTGGCTGAACGGTTGCTGCCCTAGGTTCCCAACGTTCTAGAATCGAGCGCGTGCCTGCAGTATGAATTGTCGAGTGGGATCAACATCGGCGACCCCTGTCCCGGCGAAGTCATAGGCAAAGGATTTCGTAAGCTTATTGCTCAGATTCTTTCCAATGAGTGAAATCGTCCACGCGCCCCTTATCACGGAAATATTCGCGTCGTACTTGGTGAAGCTGGATTGATAGCCATAAATCGGGCTTTGATCTGCCGATACGAAATAGCCGCTGCGATGGGTGGCGATTGCCGCGGCCGTTAGATTCCACTCGCTGGTCAGCGGGTGATTGAAATCCAATTCCCCATTGCCTGTCCACTTCGAGGCGCCCAGCAGCGTCGTTCCCGCAAGATTCGTGGTCCCGGCCGCACTGCAGTCCGCCGGAGGAGTCGTGGCGAGACATTGCGCTCCGGGGAAATTGTTGTACGTTGCGTCCAGATACGCCCCTGCGGTGGAGATCCTCCAGTTCGGGGAGATGATGTAGGCCGTCGACCATTCCACGCCCTTCGAAGTAGCCGAGGCGGCGTTGCCCGTGATGTAGGTCAGCAAGGCGGGGTCGAATGTCGTGACCTGCAAGTTGGTGAACTTAGTGTCATAGAGATCAACGTCCACCAACAGCCGCTTATCAAGAAAAGTGCTCTTTACCCCGACTTCGTAGGATTGGGATTTCTCTGGGGCATACTGAAAATCAGCCGCAGTCACGGTACGCGTGTTACTGACAAATCCACCGCCTTTTGATCCCTGGCTAAATAGGGCATACAGCATGACATTCGGCATCAGGTCGTATTGGATGGTCACCGAGGGGTCTGTGTGATCCTCCGATTCCGACCCGGTAAGCGGTGCTGCGGTAGCTATGGGAATGCCGTTAAGCGTGACTTCGTCGAAATATGCGTCCTTGGGTTCGTGGGTATATCTGACGCTGCCCAGTACACGCAAATTGTCCACTACGTGCCAGGTAGCCTGCGCAAATCCGGACCAGGTTTTTGCATTTTGCGAATATGCCGTCTGCACTGCGCCAGCAAACCCACCGCCGAAATTGTACGTCGATGTATTTTTAGTAGAGAAATTAGCGGTATCGAAGTAAGCGCCGACAATATATTCAATGGTCTGATTGGTCGGCGACAGCAAGCGAACTTCCTGGGAGTACTGGCTAAAGTCGGAGATGAAACCGACCACGAACGCTTCGGGCGCACCTGCTAAAGCGCCGAGGTTGTAGGTATTGCTGTATGCCGAGTAGCCGCTTATGGTTTCCAGGGTACCAATTCCCCCTAAGGCGAAACGTCCTAGGATGGAAGCATTCTGCGAATTGGTTCTATCCACCTCGGGAATTCCGAACGGCGTGGGTTCATTCTTAGTTGTAGTAAGCGTAACGGTCGTGGTCGAGGTCTGCACGAGATTGTTGCCCGTGTTATAGACTTGGCTATAGTCGAACTTCGCGATGATGTCGATGCCATCACTGGGCTTGAATTCAAGAGAAGGCCGTACCTGTTTGGTAGTGTTGTCAGGGTCGTAGGTTCCCGTGCCGGTGTTATGAACCCATCCCGGAATGTCATCGTAATGAACAGCCAGCCGGCCATTGAGTGAATCGGTCAGGGGCCCGGACAGAAAGCCGAAGAAATCCGGGCCACCAAAGCTGAAGTTGTAGGATAAAATCTCGCCGGCTTGAAAGGTGTCGGTTGGTTTGGCGTCCGTAATGACGATAGCGCCTGCCGCCGTGTTCTTTCCGAGCAGCGCCCCTTGCGGTCCTCGCAGCACTTCGACCTGATCGACGTCGAAGAATGGCACCATAAACTGGCGATTTCTACCGCCATAGATGCCGTCAACATAGACGCTCACCGATTGTTCGAATGCGTCATTGGCGGCTTGGGAGCCAAAACCGCGGATGAAATACTGGTTGGGGACGGTCGCCGACTGCACCAAAAGATTGGGCACGTAGTTTTGCAATTCTTGAATGGTGTTCAAGTCGAGACTCTCGAGCTTTTGCGTGCTGAGAACCGTCATTGATATCGGCACGTCCTGCAAATTCTCCGGGCGCTTTTGCGCAACGACTATGACCTCCTCGAGCTGGGCTTGATCATCGCTGGCCGCGAACACCGCATTGCCGACACCACTCGTGCTCATTAAGGCGGCGCCAAGCAATAGTCTTTTCAGAATTGACTGGTTCATTTTTGCCCCCGGTAGCCAGATATTTTTCTAACTGCGAGCGCGTTTGTTGTTTTTGGTCCGCGCCTGCTTCCCTTGGTTTCATATTGTCAATTTTATTGACGGAAGTCAACGTGCTAACACCTAAGGGTATGTCAAGAAGCTTGACATGAAGGATAATCCTGTAGCGCCAGCGCCACCGTCCGAGTTGGTCGGGTTCACCTGCGATTGAAGCCGATGGGCTGCGCGACTAGATGTTCAACGAATCTTTGCCCGTGTTCCGAATACTGGTGTAATTCCGCGAGCCAGCAGGTCATCCAGGTGCGCTTTCTGTGCGTCGCCGTCGCCGGCTAGAATCACTTCAGTCCGATCCCGTTGCTCATAGAGGTCTTGGTATATCTGCGCGATCTTATCCGGATCGCCCTGCGCATCGCCCTTGCGGATCACAATCGCGATGCAGACGGTGCCCGCGTAAATACCGGAGCCGGAAAGCGCCTGATTGAGGCAGTAAGCGTATTGCCTTAAGCCCGCCATAGCCATCCCGATGGGCGTCAGGATTTCGATGGGAAAGTAGCCCGACCCACTGGTAGTGATGAGGATCGCTCCGCGCTTGCGATGCAACATAGCTGGAATGACCTGCCTCACACAGGCAACAGCGCCCAACGCAAGCCGCCGATATTGCCGCTCAACTATTTCGACTGTGGTGCCCAGAGCGCTCATGAGATTCTGATCGCGCCCCATGCCCGGTAGCGGGCTGTATTCCAGGACCTCGATTGGCCCGAACTGGGTTTCCACTTGATCCAGCGCGCGCGCAATCGATTCGGGGTCGTCGACGTCGCCGACAAAGGCCCGGGCATCGATCTTTTCGTCCTTTAGTACCCTGACCAGGCCCTCGAGCTTCCCACGCTTGCGGGAGATCAGGGCCACTTTCATGCCGCTTAGACCAAACTTGCGCCCGATGCTGAGGCCGAGACCGGGTCCTGCTCCCACGACGACTGCTGTATGCATGGGAGATGTACTGTTCAGAAGCGCAGGACGTCTATGGGCAGTCCGAGCATCTGACGACCATACGCCTCCGTGGCATCCTCCAGGTCAAAAACAATATGTGTTCGTATCGTGTGCACGTCGCGTTGGATCATTTGAAATGGCGAACTATCGGTTTGACCCCGGGATCCTGCGGATGAGATCAGATAATCGACGATTTTTGTGCATTCATCGCCCACGAATGCCGCGTCGCGCCGGTTGCGGATCTTCTGTTCGGCGCTGATTTTCTGACCCTCGAGCAGCGATTCTTCCATTTCCGAGAAGATCGCTCGGGCCACACGATACATTGCGTCATAGCGAGCTTGTGCGTAGCCGAGTTTCATTTGCGTACTCGAGCGGTTGGCGTGATTTACGCCACCTATCCCGATACGCGACATCGTGTAAGTCACGAATTCCTCTATTGTCCTCAGCGTTAAGCCAAGTAGAGGCCCCAACACCGCGGACAGCAGGACGCTAAAATATGGAGCACCTAGCATCGCGTACTCGGGCATAGCCTTTCGGCCTGGAGTTTTGCCTCCCAGCATGTCCGCCTGAGAGACGACACGGCGACTCGGGACAAAGACCTCCTTGAGGATGAAATCGCGACTGCCGGTGGCGCGCATGCCGGATGTGAACCAAGTGTCGATCACTTCGACCTCGGAAGTGCGGGCAATGAAATTCAACCGATCGTGCAGCGGGTGAGGGTTCTCCTTCGCCAACGAAACCGTGCCGCTCACCCAATCCGAGAAGTCGATTCCGGTAGCAAAGGACCACTGGCCACTGATGACAAAGCCGCCATCCACGGGCTTGGCCGTACCGCCCTTTCCCGACACCGTCTGCGGAAAGAACGCGTGGTTCTTCCCTCCATAAACCTCTTCCTGAGCGTCAGGAGGATACTGTGCAAGGATCCAATGGTGGTTGCAAAGCAGGCAGTAGAGCCATGCTGTGGAACCGCAGCCGCGCGCAAGCTCTCGCCCAACGTCGAGGACAGTGGTAAACCTCTGCTCGAAGCCCCCGAAGCGGCGCGGCACCAGGATCTGGAACAACTGCGCGTCGAGAAGGTCGCGAATGCTCTTATCCGGGACACGCCGGGCCTTGTCCGCATCGAATGCCCTGGTCTTCAATACCGGCGCGATCTTGCGCGCCCGCTCTACCAGCTCTTGTGCGGTTGGAACCATTGTCACAGTACTGTCGATGTTGCACCCAAACATACGCGATTACATTGTTTGACCATTAATTAACTACATGCGATGCCATATGTCAAGATTGTTGACATCATACCGTGATGACGATTGCAGAAATTGTCGCAGCCACCAGCTAAAACGAACACCGTCAATTGTTGACATTCCCGCACATCGATCCGAAGCTCGTCATCGATGCTGCGTAATTCTGTGCGGATGAACTGAAATGCGCCTTACTCAAGGGATTTGTCGAGCGTTGCAGGTCAGGCCAGGCGGATTGGCGACGATTGATGGCGAGCGAACCCGCACCTGGACCGAAGTGTTCGATCGGGTTACCCGTCTCGCTGCCGGCCTGCGGAGGGTCGGCATGCGCACGGGCGATCATGTCGCCGTACTAGCTCACAACTGCGATGTTTATTACGACTGTTATTTCGCGATTTTCTGGGGGGGCGGTGTTATCGTTCCCCTAAATACCCGCCTTGCGTTACCGGAACTCAAGTTTCAACTCGAGGACGCGGGGGTGGGCATCATTCTATTCGGCACAGAGTTTTCGGCACTCGTCACCGGACTTCACGAGTCGCT
>Ga0210394_10002188_pt1 | contig 27653 bp, 21 predicted proteins | sample IncBWC12MmetaG_FD_160121 | JGI IMG/M metagenome (GOLD analysis project Ga0210394, IMG submission 160121) | Forest soil microbial communities from Barre Woods Harvard Forest LTER site, Petersham, Massachusetts, United States - Inc-BW-C-12-M | ecosystem: Environmental > Terrestrial > Soil >...
CGCAGACGCAACTCGTTTGACCGCGCTTAGCCGGACGTCGCCGCACGCGAATATGCCCGGTACACTCGTTTCGAGGAGGTAAGGGTCGCGGCGGTGCGCCCAGCGCCCGGCTTTCGCCACATCATTGCCGGTCAGGACGTATCCGCGCTCATCGCGTGCAATCTCAGCTGGAAGCCATTGCGTCTCTGCGTCAGCGCCGATGAACACGAACAGGCCGCCGCTTTTCTCACGGCGTGTCTCCTTGCCGGTGCGATCGATGATGTCGACTGCCGTCACGTTGGTATCACCCTGTACGCTTACAACTTCCGAATTTAGTCGGAACGCAATGTTGGAGTGCCCCCTAATTTGTTCGATCAAGTAATGAGACATGCTGTGTTCCACTGCATCTCGCCGAACAACAAGCGTCACCTGTCGAGCATGGTTCGCAAAAAAAAGCGCTGCCTGCCCCGCCGAATTGCCTGCGCCGATGAGGTGAACATCCTGCCCATGAACGGAGTCCGCCTCGCTGCGTGCCGCACCGTAGTAAATGCCCTTGCCGACTAATCGGTCGAACCCGTCGATGCTCAGGCGACGCCAATTGACGCCTGCGGCAAGAAGGATCGTTCGCGCGTCGACCGTTTCGGCGCCATCCATAAACACTCGCCGCGCCACAGGATCGATGCGGGAGACGGCACGCGTCACCAGAATTTCGGCCCCGAGTCGCCTCGCCTGGCGCAACGCACGACTTGCGAGTTCGTCTCCGGATACCCCGTTGGGAAATCCGAGATAGTTCTCGATGCGAGAGGACGTTCCGGCCTGCCCCCCGGGCGCCTCGCGCTCGACAACCAAGGTTCGCAGCCCTTCGGATGCTCCGTATACTGCCGCAGCGAGTCCGGCGGGCCCGCCACCGATAATGACGATGTCATAGTCGCCAGTGCTCGGCCGAGTCTGAAGACCGAGGCGCTCGGCAATGTCACGCGCGTTCGGGCGAGTGATTACTTTGCCGTCCGCTAGACGCAGCGCCGGAAAGTCCGCTTCGGCCGGGCGCTCTGTACTCCACTGCTTCGCGAAGTCCGGTGAATCTGGCATTACCCATTCAAAGGTGATCTGATTGCGTGCAAGGAAGCGGCGCAAATCCGTGCACGCGGAGTCCCACCGGTGCCCGAAAATCGTGACGCGCGGCTTCGGCGGTTCGGCGGTGATTCCCTGGAGGCCACCGATGCGCTCCCGCGCTAGCGCACTGACCTTTAGAGGGATGTCCGCCGCAGTGGCTGCAAGCGCGTAATACTGCTGTGCGTCGATGCGCATGACGCGCGAAGGTTCGGACGCACGATAGGCACCGGGAAACGGGGTTCCTAGAGTAAGTGGCACTTCGCCAAAGATAGCGCCAGGACTGCGCCAGCCCAAGGTGCGTTCGACGCCGTCAATCAGCTTCAGGACCTCGATCTTGCCGGCGACTACGGCATAGAGCGCACGTTCGCCGCCTTCATGCACGGCGAACTCTCCGGGGCGCAGGTACACGTCGGCGGCAGTCCGCGCAAGACGCTCGAGATCGGTCCCTGAGAGCGTCGAAAAAAGTGGAATTGCGTGTAGATCGTCCGCCGTCAGCATGATCTGATCATTCCTTACTAATCATTATAGAACGCAGCGCCCAGCAGCGAATGCTGCGCTCTATCAATTGCAAAGTCCTGACCGGAATCATCTCGTCGTAGATGCCGTTTATTGCGAGCGCTGGATGATTAATGTCCTTTAGGTCGGCAAAGCGCTCGCCGGTGAATTGCTCCCAGTCACGAAAGGCTGCCGTTGCACCGCGTAGCCTCTCAGACTCGGATCACCGAGATGCTTTGCTAGGCAGGGCTTCTCGAGATGCATGATGTCCTCCCCGCCGCGCGGGGCGGTACCCACAAGGATCATCCTGCGAAAAATTGAGGGGCGCTCGAGCACCATCTGCTGCGCGACCATCCCACCGAGCGAGAAACCGAGGACATCGCAGGTTGACAAGCCCAGAGCATCCAAAAAGGGCCAGTGGAATTGAAAGCACCGACACGGGGATTTTCAGCTCAGCCCTCAAAGTCTCATAACCTGTTGAACAGGAAGTGCTTTTCTGGGAGAACTGTGGAATATTTCACCTAGTTACGAAGAGATAGGGCCCTGTTTTGCAGCCGAGCCTCGCAGCTGCCGAAGGCTCAACCGAGCGACCCTCCGGGCAGTAGACGTGGCTGTTTATGCAAGCCTTTGCGCGCCCAATCGCTGCCTGGGTGAGCGCACACTCGCGCAAGCGCGGACCCGCGGCCTCAAGCGCCGGCGCGCTCAGCAAAGCGCCATGCCTGGGCCGCGATCTGCGGTAAGCGGCCCACCAACTCGCCGGCGCGCGCACTCGAGGCATTGCCGTCCATGAGCCGCTTTTTGATGCCCTGCGCGATCCCCAAGAGACGAAACAGGTTGAATGCAAAATACCAGTCGAGATCTTGAATCGCATCTCGCGACGTTTTCTCGCAGTATCGCGCAACCACTCGCTCGAGCGTCGGGATGCCGAGCCGATCGAGATCGAGGCCCAGCAGCCCCGCACGCCCATCGACCGGCGTGACCCAATTCATCAGGAAATACGAGAAGTCCGAGAGCGGATCGCCGAGCGTCGAAAGCTCCCAATCGAGAACCGCGAGTATTTTGTCGCCGGATCGAGCCATGATGAGATTGTCGATCCGATAGTCGCCGTGCACGATCGCGACGCCGGTCTGCGGCGGCAAGGTCGCGGGCAGCCAAACGATCAGTCGCTCGGCCACCTCGATTCTGTCGGTCTCGGATGCCCGATATTGCTTGATCCAGCGCGCGACTTGACGCTCGAAGAAATTGCCGGGACGACCGAATGTCGAAAGGCCGGCGGCCTGCGGGTCGATCCGATGAAGCGCCGCGAGCGTATCGATCATGCTGTGATAAACGATCGTGCGAGCACCCTTGGTCAAATAGGGAAGCGCGCCGTCGGTGAAATTCGCGCCCTCGACCAAAGCCATCAAATAGAAAGCCGAGCCGATCACCGCCTGGTCTTCGCAAAGCGCAAACACGCGAGGCACTGGGAAGCCGAGTGGGTGCAACGCCGTCAGGACGCAATATTCGCGCTCCACGGCGTGGGCCGACGGCAACAAAGTCCCGAAGGGCTTGCGACGAAGCACGTAGGTGCCGCTCGCTGCATCGAGCCTATAAGTCGGATTCGACTGCCCACCCTCGAATTTCGTCAAGGCAATCGGCCCCCGAAAACCCGCGACATGTTGTTCGAGCCAGGCGGTGAGCGCGGCGGCGTCGAGGTCGGCAGTTCCCGCACCCGTGGCGGAATTCGTGGACGCAGGCATTGACGTGCAGCTTAGCTCCAACGGCCGAGAGCGTCGAGACGCCATCCGCTTCAGGCGTAAGTCATCAGTGTCGCATCCGATTGCGCCTCGAGATGAGGCAGCGCATTGAAGCTGAGGAGCTGATGGCGCCGCGCAGACATCGTGAATTCCGTGACCGCGCTGTTTCGAATGCGCAGATTCAGCTCGACCGCTATCTGCGGAGGCGATTCGAGCGCCGCCGCCACGATCGCCGCGATGGGGCCGCCGGAACTCACGATGAGCACATTGCCGTCCGAGTGACGCCGCCGCGCTTCTACGAGCGCCTCGACCGCCGCTGCCTGGAACATCCGCCAATCCGGCATTCCGGCCGGCTGGATGCGGCCTTCGGTCCATGCGAGCAGGGCCTCGCGTAAGCGACGGAAATGCTCGCGCGCAAGCGCCGGTTCATCGCGCTTCGCGATCGGCGCCGGCGCGAAGCAATCGCCCATCAAGGACGCGATCAATGCTTCGGGTTTGTACTCGTCGAGACCGGGAACGCTCTCGACCGCAGAGCCGTCGCCGATTGCGGGGCCGCCGTCCAGAATGCCCCGCACCGTTTCCGTGTGGCGCCGCAGCGTCCCCGTGTAGATCGCGTCGCAGCGCACCTGGCGAACGGCGAAAAATCCGCCGAGCAGACGCGCCTGCGTATACCCGATCTCCGTCAGCCGGTCGTAGTCGTCGGTACCGAAAGCGGCCTGACCGTGGCGCACGAGATAGATGGCTCCCATGATCAGCACGCCTCGTCGAGCGCTTCCGCGATCAGCGCATTGACGCGCGCCGGCTGTTCGTGAATCACCCAGTGGGATCCCTCGTCGATGCGCGTGATCCGCAGATCGGCACATAATTCCGCGAGTCCCTCGAGCAGTGAGGCGAGCAACGCCGTGTCTTGCATGCCCCAGATCACGCGTACCGGTACGCGCACGATCCAGCGCCGCGGATCCGCTTCGACGCCGATTGCGGGATCGCCCTCGGTCGCCGGATGCAGGCCGGACGCTCGGTAGTAGTTCAGGCCCCCCGTCAGACCGTGGCTCCCATGCTCACCCGCGATCGACCACATCGCGTGATAGCGCTCGCGCAGCGCGCCGTCATACCAGTGACGCGCGCCGCTCTTGGCGCCGCTCCCAGCGCCGGCGCCGTTGGCAGCGCCAGCTGTGAATAGTGCGTCGAGGCGTTGGAAGTCGTTCTCGGCGAGAAGAAGTTCCGCACCGGGTTTGCGCAGCAGCTTCATGTAAGTAGAGGCCTGTCGCTGTGCCGGGTTCTCGCGCAGTTGCCGCGCGAAGGCATAAGGGTGAGGTGCATTCACGATCACGAGCTTGCGGACCCGTTGCGGCGCACGGATCGCGAGATGCCAGGCTATCGCGCCGCCCCAGTCGTGCGCCACGATCTGGGACTCGCAATATCCCAGATGCGCGATCATGAGCTCCAGATCCTCGACGATTTTGTGCGCTCGGTAGGCATTGACGTCGACGGGTTTATCCGAGAGATTGAAGCCGCGCAGGTCGAGTGCGACCGCATAAAACCGCGCACCGAACGCCTCGATCTGGGCCTCCCAGGCGAACCAGGCCTCGGGAAATCCGTGCACAAAGAGCACCAGCGGCCGTCCGGGAGATCCGGCACTCGCGAAATGCAGTCGTACGCCGTTCGGCAAATTCGCATACTGGCCGCTTCGAATCGGGCTGCTCATGTTGCGAGCGCAAGCCTCAAACAAGCTTGACGATCTGTTTGCCGAAGTTCTTGCCGTGTAGCAGCCCGATGAATGCCTCGGGTGCCCTCGCGAGATTCTCCGCGATGGTCTCGCGACTTTTGAGCTTTCCTGCAACGAGCAGAGCACCAAGATCGGTGAGACCTTGCGGCCAAAGCTCGAGATGGTCCGAGATGATGAAGCCTTGCATCTTGATGCGCGCGACGAGGAACACTGCGGGATTGCGTATCGCGCTGTGCGGGACGACGCCCGCTTCGTTGTTGTAGTCACTGATGAGCCCGCAGATCGCAACGCGCGCGAATGGATTCAACAAGCTCATGACCGCATTCAAAACGTCGCCGCCAACATTTTCGAAATGCGCGTCGACGCCGTTCGGTGCGGCGATGCGCAGGGCTTTCGCGAGTTCCTCGGCGTTCTTCGCTCCGCGATAATCGACGCAGGCGTCGAACCCCAGTTCATCGGTCACGTAGCGGCGTTTCTCCGGACCGCCGGCGATTCCTACGACGCGAAGTCCGCCGAGCTTGGCCAGTTGGCCGACGACGCTACCGACCGCGCCGCTCGCGGCGCTGACGACGAGGGTCTCGCCGGCTTTCGGGGCCAGGATTCTGTGGTATCCGTACCAGGCCGTCATGCCCGGCATACCGACGACGCCGAGATAGGCGGACATTGGAATTTTGCGCGTGTCGATACGCTCGAGCGCCTTGCCGTTCACAACGCCGAATTCCGACCAGCCGAGCATGCCGCGCACGTGGCTGCCGACGGTGAACGCCGGATGATGCGATGCGACCACCTCGCCGACCGTTGCGCCGATCATGGTCGCGCCGATTTCCTGCGGCTGCGCATACGACTTCCCCTCGTTCATGCGGCCACGCATGTAAGGATCGAGCGAGAGGTAGTGGTTGCGCACCAGCACCTCATTCGGACCGAGACTCGGAATCGGTAGGGTCTCGAGCCGAAAATTCTCCGGCACGACCCCTCCGGTTGGCCGTGATGCAAGCACGATGCGCCGATACGTATTGGACATGGGGCTGCGCTCCGAGCTTGACTCTACACGATCGTCATTGATCGAGACCACCGTCGCTAATAGACTCGGCTCTCGATTCTAGGGTCCTGGACCCCAAAACTTCAGTGGGTGCGTCGAATGAGCGTCCGCGAATTGTTCGAACTCGGCGGAAAAGTGGCTCTGATTACCGGTGGTTCACGCGGTCTCGGGCTGCAGATCGCGACCGGACTCGGCGAAATGGGCGCGAAAATCGCGATCAGCGCGCGCAACCCCGCCGAGCTCGAAGAGGCCAAATCGCATCTCGAGAAGCACGGCATCGATGTGCTTACGGTGGTCAATGATCTGTCCGACGCCGCGCAGGCACCGGCGCTCGTCGACGCAGTGCTCGCGCGTTTCGGCGCCATACATATCCTGGTCAACAACGCGGGCACGTCTTGGGGCGCGCCGGCCGAGCAGCTCCCGCTCGAGGCCTGGAACAAGGTCATGACGCTCAACGCGACGAGCGTGTTCGTGCTGAGTCAGGCCACCGCGAATCGTTGTTTCATCCCGAACCGCGCGGGCAACATCATCGTCGTGGCCTCGGTCGCGGCGCTGCGCATCGGGATGAAGATGAAGGCGGTGCCCTACTACGCCTCGAAAGCCGCGGCGCTGCACATGGTTCGCGCGCTCGCGAGCGAGTGGGGACCCCACGGCATTCGCGTCAACGCGATTTGCCCGGGATTCTTCCCCTCGAAGATGGCAAGCGGGTTGCTCGAGAAAATCGGGGCATCGGTCATTGCTCAAACCCCACTCGGGCGCATCGGCAATGACACCGACCTGCAGGGTGCGGCGGTCTATCTCGCCTCGGACGCTTCGCGCCACGTGACCGGTCAATACATCGCTGTGGACGGTGGCGCCTCGATCGTTTGAGCGGGTCCCGATGTCACTGGCCGTCGGCCGGCTGGTCAGCCGGGCGCTGGTGAATATACTTGAAGGTGCCCATCGACCTCGCGATGAGTCGTCCGGTCTCATCGCGCACCTCGCCGTCGCAAAAAGCCAGCGTCGAAGAGCGATGAAACGCATGACCGCTCGCGGTGAGGCGGCTGCCCGCGAACCCCGGCTGCACGAAGCTCGTCTTCATCTCGACCGTGACGCCGCCACCGGCGCTGGGGTCGAGCGACCGACCGGCAACGGCCATCGCGACGTCGAGCAAGGTCATGATGACGCCGCCGTGCGCGACGTTCCAGCTATTGAGATGGCGCGCCTGCAGCTGCAGCGCGATCGTCGCGCGCCCTGCATCGGCCGCGAGAAACTCCACGCCCAGATCGCTGACGAACGGAATGGCGGCGCGGAACGCGATTGGTGCAGTCATGGTCGCACGATCATCTCACCGCATCGGCACCCGCGCCCCTTCGGGCGTCCTCAGATCGATGGCCAGGCGCAAACCGACAAAATAGGCCGAATCGAAGCCCTGAAACCGCGGACCCCGGGCGCGGCCGATCGCCGTGCGCCGGCTCCTCGATTTCGACGACGTTGGCAGCAGAAGTCGCCATGAGCATCTTGCAATAGGGGCCAGCGAGCGTATGGGTGAAATCGAGAAACACCAGGCCGTCGGGTGGCGAGGCTGCGTTTGACATGGCTTCATCATAAAACAACCGAGACACGCGGTGTCGAGGCGAAACCGGGTATCGCTGCTAGGGCGGGTGTCGACGCGAGGCCACCGAGGCTGTGATACTGCCCGCGTAGGTTCATTTCCAACAACCTCGGTGTAGCGCATGAATCTGTTACAGGCTAAAACGGCTTTCGTGACGGTCGCGGTAGCGCCGTGAGTCAACGATCGAGAGCCGTCGTCGCGCGGCAACTCGGCTTGCCCGTATCGGTCGAGCAGATCCAGGTGCAATCGCCGCGCCACGGCGAGGTCATGATCCGGCTTGCCGCGTGCGGCGTTTGCCACAGCGATTTATCGGCGACCAACGGTACCATCGCTTATCCCTTGCCGCTCGTGTTGGGGCACGAGGGAGCCGGAATCGTGGCCGCCGTCGGCGACGGGGTGAGCCGCTACGCGATCGGCGATCACGTCGTCAGCTCATTCGTAAGTATTTGCGGCCGCTGCCACTACTGTCAGACGGGTCGCCCGCATCTGTGCGTGCAGTCCTTGCAAGCGCTGTACACCTTGCCCGACGGCAGCGTACGCACATTCGACGCCGCCGGATTGGCGCTCAACGTATTCTGCGGCTGCGGCGTCATGGCCGAGTACGCGACCTTGCACGCCGACAACCTCGTGAAGATCGACCGGCAAATGCCGCTCGATCGGGCCGCGTTGATCGCCTGCGGCGTCATGACCGGGTTCGGCGCCGCGGTCAACACTGCTCGCGTCGAAGCGGGCTCGGTCGCGGTCGTGTTCGGTTGCGGCGGAGTCGGCCTCAATGCGATCCAAGGCTGCGCGATTGCGGGCGCGGCAATGATCGTCGCGGTCGACACGAGCGCGCCCAAGCTCGAATTGGCCGAGCGCTTCGGGGCCACGCACACGTTCAACGTGACCGGACAGGACCAGGTCGGCAAAGCCTTGTACAAGCTCACGGGCGGTGGTGCCGATTATGCCTTCGATTGCGTGGGACTCGGTCGGATTTCCGAGCAGGCCTTCGGTGTCCTGCGCCGCGGCGGGACGGCCGTGACCGTCGGTATTGCCGCGCCCGCCGACAAGATCGTTCTGAATGCGCAACACGTCGCGATCACCGAAAAAACGCTGACCGGCAGCTATTATGGTTCGGCGCGACCGGAGCTGGATTTTCCGCGGCTCATTCGTCTTTACCGCAGCGGTCGATTGAAGCTCGACGAACTCATTACCCGGACCTATTCGATCGATGAGGCACCGCAAGCATTTGCCGATCTTCAAGAAGGCCGGCCGGGCCGCGGCGTCATCGTCTTTGGAGATATGACCTAGATATTTCCGAGGCGGTCGTGGAATACGCGGCGTTTGCGGACTAACCGTGTTGGTCGACCGATCCGAGTGACCGCCGCGGCGGCGCATGCAGGGTACGCGAGCCGCTGCCCGCGCGCCATTCGGACGGCGATAAACCGGTCCAGCGCCTGAACGCGCGCGTGAAGCTGCTGCTGCAGGAAAATCCGAGTAGATGCGTGACCTCATTGACGCTCATTTGCGGCATGCTGAAGTGCGCGAGCGCCTGCGCGTGTCGGGTTTCGTCGAGGATCTTTCTGAACGTGGTGCCGCTGTCGCCGAGCTTGCGCTGCAGTGTGCGCGCGCTGACGTTGAAAATCTCGGCGACTTCCTCCTGGGTGGGCTCGCTGTGCTGCAGGCGCTGCGTGAGCACCGTACGCACCCGTGCGTCCATGTTGTGCCGCTCGATGCGCGCCAGATACCGCGCCGCGACGGCATCACTGAGGCGCGCGAGCTCGGGGTTGCCGCTGTCGAGCACGCGCTCGATGCTTGCCCGATCGAATCTCAGACGGTTGTGCTCGGCATTGAAGCGCAGCGGCGCGCGCCACAGCCGTTCGAAATCGTCGATGACCGCGGGCCGTGGTCGCCGCAACTCGACCGACAGGGGTGAGAAATCGCGCCCGATGAGCGAGCGGCACAAGCGCAGGTGCGTCCCCACCAGGGCGTCAATCGACTCGATCGGTACCTCGATCCTCGGCTCAATGTAGAAGTGGTACTCCGCCCCACAGCGGTAGAAGCGATACCCGACCGCATCGCTCACCACGTGCGAGTAGTGCTGCACGCGCTCGAAGGCCTCTTTGAGGGTCGAGCTGGCGCTCAACCCATAGCCCAGGGCGTGGAACGCGGTGTGCGTGAAGTAACTGGCCAGTTTGACGCCGAAGGCTTCGTCCCCGGTCGCCTCGAGTGCGACCCGCCACAGCCTTCCGGTCTTGGTGAGTGGGCAGCGGGCATCGGGTCCGCCGAGATGACTCAGGTCAAATCCCGCCTCCGCGAGTAGCGCCGAACCATCGCATCCGGCGGCGTCCAACGCACGCCCGAAGGCCTTAACCCAAGTGACCAATATCGAATTCTGGCCCCCAGCGGTGACAGTGCGCATATCCCTTCGACCCCCCCGGACACGGCGATTAACTGGAGCGCATAGAGGAGGTTAGCCCCAAAGAGCCCGAGCGTCGATCCGGGTCGATCCGATCCACGGGCATGGCGGTAACCGCACCTTTTCCCCCGCAGACGCAGCCGTGACCCCGGCCGTAGCGTGGCACTTTCGCGACAAGGCTTTGTGGCGGCTGTGGTCAAGAGGTTGGCGTCTGCAGTGCGCGCCCCGCAAGGGCTTTTTCGTAAGCTCCTACGAGGCAATTTTGCCGGGGGGTGCATCGGTGGACTCAAGTCCGGCGGTGTATTGGCAGAGGCGTCATTCCGCGGCAGCTGCGTTGTGCGTGCGGAAAGGAAAGATCATGACGTTCAATTCGGAAGTCGCGATACGGGGTAGGTCCGCTCACATCAACCTCGGACGGACGGCGCCGCTGGCGCTCCTCGCGGCCCTGGGTACACTCGGGAGCCCTGTCGGCCGCGCAGCCGACACCAGCGCAAGCGGATCGCAGCTGTCGGAAGTGGTCATCACCGCACAAAAGCGCGAACAGAATCTACAGGACGTGCCGATCGCGGTAATTGCGCTGTCCGGGCAGCAGGTGCAAGACGCGGGCGTGACCGATCTCAAGAACATGACCGTGCTCACCCCGGGGCTCACGGTTACCTCGACCACCTCCGAGAACTCGACCACGGCGCGCATCCGCGGCATCGGCACGGTCGGTGACAATGTCGGCCTGGAGTCCTCGGTTGGCGTGGTGATCGACGGAGTCTATCGGCCGCGTAACGGCGTTGGCTTCGGCGATCTGGGTGAAATCGACCGCATCGAGGTCCTGGAAGGACCCCAGGGGGAACTGTTTGGCAAGAACAACGACGCCGGCGTCATCAACATCGTCACCATGCGGCCGTCGAAAACCTTCGGGGTGACCGGCGAGATCGCCGGCGGAAATTTTGACGACCGCGAGATCTCAGGGTCGATCACCGGCCCGGTGGGCGATTTCTCTGCCTTTCGGCTGTATGCGGGCTACCAGAAGCGCGACGGGTTTCTCAACGTCGAGACGGGAACCGGTAACCTCGATGACGCGGTCAACAACCGCAACTTCTACACGGTGCGCGGACAGTACCTGGTTACTCCCAGCAGCGACGTCAGTGTACTGTTTATCGGCGACTTCTCGCGGCGTAACGAGCTTTGCTGCCAGGCGACTCCCGTATCCCCCGGCCCCTTTGCCGGCATCATCACCGCGCTCGCATCCAACCCGCTGCTCGGCGGTACGGCCGGACAAGTCCCCTTCCCGGACACGCCCACGAACCCCTTCAACCGCCAGTCGTTTGCCAACTATCCGATTGCGCAGCAGATCTGGGACCGCGGATTCTCGGGTCAGGTCGACTGGAATCTTGGCGGCGCCAGACTGACGTCGATCACGGCCTGGCGCGACAACAGCATCGACGCGGGCAACGATCCGGACTACTCCGACGCTGCCCTCGTGCAGGAGCCGGCCAACGGCAACGTGACGGATTTCAAGCAGATGAGCGAGGAGTTGCGACTCGCGGGCAAGGCCGGTCGACTGGACTGGCTGATCGGCGGCTTCGCCGACAAAGAGCTTCTGAACAACACCTCGACGGTTTTGGCCGACGATCAATTCGATCTGTATCTGGGCGCGACGGCCTCAGCCGCTGCGGGTGTCAGCCCGCCGAATTTCCTGTTGTTGCCGGAGCTGACCGGCAACTTACCCGGACACACCTTCATCCCGGGTATTTCAGGTCAGGCGGACTCCTACCAGCAGACCGAGAAGAGCTACGCCTTCTTCACCAACGAGACCTATACGCTGGTCGAGCATCTGGATCTCACGGCGGGTCTGCGTTACACGCATGAATCGAAGGACGAGACCGCCAACTACAACAGCCCCGACGGCGGTTCGGCCTGCGGACAGCTGCTGCATGCGCCCCCGCCGTCAGCTGCGCTTCCCTACAGTCAGTTGCTGTTGTTGGGATACGGTTGCGCGACGCCGTTCAATCCGTTCTTCGCCGGGGTCACGCACGATCAGTCCCTCAGCGAGGACAATCTCAACGCGACGGTCAAACTGTCCTACCACTTCACGGACGACGTCATGGGCTACGCGTCGTGGGGCAATGGCACGAAGGCAGGCGGTTTTAATCTGGCGCGGGTCACCAATCCGGCGGCCGCCAATCCTCTGGCGCCGATTCTCGATACCGAGTTCCCACGGGAGACGGTCAACTCCTTCGAGATCGGTGTGAAGAGCGAGCTCGCCCAGAAAACCGTGCGCGTCAATGCCGACGTGTTTGAACAGCAGTATCACAATTTCCAGCTGAACACTTTTACCGGCATTGTGTTCGTCGTCAGCTCGCTCCCGGACGTTGACTCCAAAGGCGCCGAGCTGAGCGTTCAGTGGCTCACGCCCCTGTCGGGCCTGAGCCTGTCCGCAGGCGTGGTTTACGCGGACACCGAGATCACCAGCTACGGGGACGCGCTGTATCTGTTTGCCACCAACCGGGAGAACAATCGACTGTCGTTTTCGCCGCTGTGGTCCGGGGTAGTCTCGGCGGCCTATCAGGTCCCGCTTTCGCCGTCGCTGCTGTTACGGATCAGTGCCGATGAGAAATACAGCTCCTCCTACAACACCGGCTCGGATCTGGACCCGCTGAAGATTCAGGGGTCCTACGGACTGCTGAACGCGCGTATCGGCATCGGCGCGCCCGATGGTAAGTGGGCTTTTGAGGTCTGGGGCCAGAACCTCGCCGACAAGGGCTACTTCCAGGTCGCCTTCGATGCGCCGTTCCAGGGCCTCGCCGTCCCGGGCTTCAATAACCAGATCGATTCGTTCGTGGGCGACCCGCGCACCTTCGGCGCCACCATACGCGTGAAGTTCTAGGGGGACCTGCGGGCTGGGCTGAGTCACACTAGACTCATGGGATCAGCAGCTCGTCAGGGATGCGCGTCGGCGTATGAGTAGCCTGGACTTCGAGGTCAGCGGCGCAGTTGCCGTGCTGCGCCTGGATAATCCTCCGGTCAACAGCCTCGGCCACGACCTGCGCCGTTCGATCGTAGACGCGCTGGCGCGCGCTGAGGACGATCCGGCCGTAAAGGCCGTCGTCCTCATGGGCTCGGGTAAGGGCTTCTCCGGCGGCGCCGATATCCGCGAATTCGGCACGCCCAAGTCCTTCGCGTCACCGAACCTCCTCATGGTCCTGCGCGCGGTCGAAGAGTGCGGCAAGCCGGTGATCGCGGCGATCGACGGTATCTGCATGGGCGGAGGGTTGGAGCTAGCGCTCGCGTGTCACTACCGCGTCGCCACCGCCGACGCGCGGATCGGTCTGCCGGAGGTGAAGCTCGGTCTGCTGCCCGGTGCCGGCGGCACTCAAAGGCTGCCGCGCACGGTCGGAGTCGAGCGGGCGCTGAACATGATCGTGTCCGGCAATCCGGTGCGCGCCGAGGAGTTGCGCGGCACGGCGCTGTTCGACGCGATGGCTAGCGGGGATCTGCGCGCGGCGGCGCTCGATCTGGCACACGCGCTGATCGCCGCAGGGCGCGGCCCGAAGCGGGTCCGCGACCTCAAGATCAAGATGCCCAACGCCGAAGGCTATCTGCAATTCGCCCGCAATACGGTGAAGGGGCTCGCCGGCCCCTACCCGGCCCCGTCGGCCTGTGTGGAGGCGCTCACGGCTGCCCTCAAGGAGCCCTTCGAGGCCGGCTTGAAGCGCGAACGCGAGCTGTTCGTGACACTCATGGCTTCCCCAGAATCGGCCGCGCTGCGGCACGTCTTTCAAGCCGAGCGCGCCGCGTCCCACATCAACGGCATGCCCGATTCGGTCGCCCCGCGCCCGATCCATCGGGTCGGCGTCGTCGGCGCGGGCACGATGGGTGGCGGCATTACGATGAGCTTCATCAATGCGGGATTGCCGGTCACGCTCCTGGAGACGACGCAGGAGGCGCTCGACCGCGGCCTCGCCAACATCCGCCGCAATTATCAGGGCGCGTTGCGCAAGGGGTCGCTTACCGAGGCGAGCCTCGAGCAGCGCCTGGCGCTGATCACGCCGACCTTGCAGTACGAGCCTCTGCGCGACGTGGACCTGGTGGTCGAGGCGGTGTTCGAGAATCTCGAAGTCAAAAGGCAGGTGTTCGAGAGGCTCGACGAGATCGTCAAACGAGGCGCGATTCTCGCGTCCAACACCTCGGCTCTGAATCTCGATGTAATCGCCCGGTTCACGAAGCGGCCAAAGGACGTCATCGGCCTGCACTTCTTCAGTCCCGCGAACGTCATGCGGCTGCTCGAAGTCGTGCGCGGAGCAGAAACCGCGAACGACACCCTCGCCACGGCAATGGCATTGGCCAAAACGATCGGCAAGATCGCGGTCGTATCGGGCGTTTGCGATGGCTTCATCGGCAATCGGATGGTGGCGCGCTACGGCATGGCGGCGCACGACCTGCTGGTCGCAGGCGCGCTGCCGCAGCAGATCGACGCAGCGCTGCAGAATTTCGGGATGGCAATGGGCCCGTTCCGCATGGCGGATCTCGCCGGACTCGACATCGGGTGGGCGATTCGCAAGCGTCGCGCGGCGGAATTTCCCAACGAGGATTTCTCGAATGTCGCGGATATTCTCTGCGAGGCGGGTCGATTCGGGCAAAAGACCGGCGCGGGGTTCTACCGCTACGAGGCCGGTGCACGCAATGCGATACCCGACCCGGCGGTGACTGCGATCATCGAGCGATTCCGCGAACAAAAAGGCGTGGTACCGCGCACACTGACGGATACCGAAATCGTCGAGCGCTGCGTCTATGCGCTGATCAACGAAGGAGCCAGAATCGTCGATGCGGGCATCGCCCAGCGCAGTTCGGACGTCGACCTCGTCTACCTCAACGGTTACGGTTTTCCGCCTTACCGGGGCGGCCCCATGTTCTATGGGGATAGCGTCGGTTTGATCACGGTGGCTCGCGCGCTGAGTCGCATCGCGGCAGTGCACGGCGCGGACGCGGCGGTCTGGACGCCGGCGCCGCTGCTCGCCCGACTCGCCCAGGAAGGAAAAACATTCAGTGAATTCAGAAGATCCTCCCAATGATTGAAGCCGTGATTGTCTCCACGGCGCGCACCGGGCTCGGCAAGAGCTGGAAAGGCGCCTTCAATATGACCTATGGCGCGACGCTCGGCGCTCATGCCGTGCGGCATGCCGTGGAGCGTGCCGGCATCGACGCCGCCGAAGTCGAGGACGTCATCATGGGATCGACGTTCGGCGAAGGCACCACGGGCGGAAACATCGCGCGGGCGATCGCACTGCGCGCCGGGCTCCCCGTGACGACCGCGGGTTTGAGTATCAACCGCTTCTGCAGCTCCGGATTGCAGTCGATCGCGCTCGCAGCACAGCGAATCATGACCGAGGGCGTGCAGGTATTGGTCGCCGGCGGCCTCGAGAGCATTTCCTGTGTCCAGAATGAAGCCAATACCCACATGCGGGCCGATCCCTGGATTCTCGAACACAAGCCGACGCTCTACTGGTCGATGCTGCAAACCGCCGAGACCGTGGCCAAGCGCTACCAGATCTCGAAGCAGGCGCAAGACGAATACGGCGTTCGCAGCCAGCTGCGCGCGGCCGCGGCGCAGGCTGCCGGCAAATTCAAGGACGAGATCGTGCCGATGACCACGACCATGGGCGTCGTCGACAAGGCGACGGGCGCGATCATCACGCGGGAAACGACGATCGACGCCGACGAGGGCATCCGGCCCGATACGACGCTCGAAGCCGTGGCCAAGATCCGGCCGGCACTGCCCGGCGGGGTTATCACGGCGGGCAACGCGAGCCAATTCTCCGACGGCAGCAGCGCCTGCGTCATCATGGAGCGCAAGCTCGCCGAGCGGCGCGGCCTGCAACCCCTGGGGCTGTTTCGCGGATTTGCGGTTGCCGGTTGCGAACCCGACGAAATGGGCGTCGGCCCGGTTTACGCGGTGCCGCGGCTGCTCGACCGTACCGGTTACAAAGTCGGCGATATCGATCTGTGGGAGCTCAATGAAGCGTTCGCCTGCCAGGTGCTGTATTGCCGCGATCGCCTCGGCGTTCCGGACGAGCGCCTGAACGTCAACGGCGGCGCGATTGCGGTCGGACATCCCTATGGCGTCAGCGGCGCACGCCTCACAGGTCATGCACTCATCGAAGGCAAGCGGCGCGGCGCGAAGCTCGTGGTCGTGACGATGTGCATTGGCGGCGGCCAGGGGGCGGCGGGCTTGTTCGAGGTGACCTGACGGCTGGCTGCAATGAATTTTTCGCACAGCGATAAGGTCCACGAGTTGCAGCAACGGGTCTCCGCGTTCATGGAGAGGTTCGTTTATCCCGCCGAGAGCCGCTTTCAAGGCGAAGTGGCCAACAACCGCCGCGGCGGCAACCCCTGGCTGGCGACCGAGGTCGTCGAGGATCTCAAGCGCGAGGCGCGCACCGCAAAATTGTGGAATCTGTTCCTGCCGGACTCCGAGCACGGCGCCGGTCTCACGAATCTCGAATATGCGCCGCTGTGCGAAATCATGGGACGCTCGCCGCTGGGCCCGGAAGCGTTCAATTGTTCGGCGCCCGACACGGGCAACATGGAGGTGCTGGCTCGCTACGGCTCGCCGGAGCAGCGCAAGCGCTGGCTCGAACCGCTGCTCGACGGCCGAATCCGCTCCGGCTTTGCGATGACCGAACCCGCGGTCGCCTCGAGCGACGCGACCAACATCGAGGCCGGGATCGTGCGCGACGGGGATCATTACGTGATCAACGGCCGCAAGTGGTGGACCAGCGGCGCCGGTGATCCGCGCTGCGAGATCCTGATCTTCATGGGCAAGACGAATCCCGGCGCCGCGCTCCACAGCCAGCAATCGATGATCCTCGTGCCGCTAAGGACGCCGGGGATCACGGTGAAGCGCCAGCTCTCGGTCTTCGGCTACGACGACGCGCCGCACGGCCACTCCGAAATCGAATTTACCGACGTGCGCGTACCCGCGGCGAATTTATTGCTCGGGGAAGGACGCGGTTTCGAGATCGCGCAGGGTCGGCTCGGACCGGGGCGTATTCATCACTGCATGCGCCTCATTGGTCTCGCCGAGCGCGCGCTCGAGATGCTGTGCCGGCGTGCGCTCGAGCGCGTCGCATTTGGCCGGCGCCTCTCGGAGCAAGGCGTCACGCTCGAGCGGATCGCCGAGGCGCGCATCGAGATCGATCAGGCACGGTGGCTCGTGCTCAATGCGGCCTACATGATGGATACGGTCGGCAACCGCGCTGCAAAGAAGGAAATTGCGATGATCAAAGTCGCGGCGCCAAAGATGGCCTGCCGTGTGCTCGATTGGGCCATTCAGGTGCACGGCGGCGCCGGCGTCAGCCAGGACTTCCTGCTCGCCCACGCCTATGCGGGTGCACGCTCCCTGAGGCTCGCCGACGGTCCGGACGAAGTGCACCGCGCGCAGATCGGCAAGCTCGAGCTGTCCCGGTACCGATCAGCCTGAGAGCGCATCGTGTCGGACAGGCACTTCAAATTCTGGCCTGGTCATTCGCGGCAGCAGCTGGACGCGCCGGCCACCAATGTGTTCTACAACCTCGAGGTGTCCGCACGGCGCTATCCGAGCAAACCCGGTCTCGTCTATTACGACACGCCGATCGGCTTTGCCGAGATTCACGACGAAGCGCAGCGGATCGCCGGCTACCTCGAGCAGCGCTGTGGTGTCCGCAAGGGCGATCGCGTGCTGCTCTACATGCAGAACAGCCCGCAGTTCGTGATCGCCTATTACGGCATCCTGCGCGCCAATGCGGTCGTCGTTCCGCTCAATCCGATGTATCTCACGCAGGAATTTCTTCGCTGCGCCAAGGATGCGGGCAGCAGGACTGCGATCGTCTCGCAGGAGCTGTACCCTCGCATCGAACCGCTGCTCGATTCGCGGGAACTCGAGCAGGTGATCGTCGCCGCATATTCGGATTATCTGAAACAGCCTACCAACCTCTCCGTGCCAGAGTTCGTGGCGGCGCCGCGTGTCGAGCTTGCGCGGCCCGGTGTCACCCTGTGGAGAGATGCGCTCGCGAGCGGCCTGCCCCCGGGACCCCTGAGCGCAGGTCCGGATGACTTGTGCGTGATGCCGTACACCTCCGGTACCACCGGCGAGCCCAGGGCCTGCATGCATACGCACCGCACGACCATGCATACGCTCGTGGCCTCGATGCGCTGGTTCACGATACTGCCCGAGTTGTCGATGCTCGCGGTCGCGCCCTTCTTTCACGTGACCGGCATGCAAGGCAGCATGAACGGGCCGATCTACAACGGCAATACCCTGGTCCTGCTGCCGCGTTGGGACCGGGTGGTCGCCGCGGAATGTGTGCAGCGCTATCGGATCGCCAGCTGGACCGGGGTTCCGACGATGGTCCAGGATTTTTTCTCGAACCCGAACATCGAGCGCTACGATTTGTCCTCGATCCGCAGATTGAGCGGCGGCGGTGCCGCGATGCCGGCCGCCGTGGCGCAGCGGCTGCTGCAGCGGGGCATCACTTATTGCGAAGGCTATGGTCTCTCGGAGACCATGGCGGCCACGCACATCAACCCCCCGGATCGTGCGAAACCCCAATGTTTGGGCATACCGATCTACGGCGTGGATTCGCGCGTCGTCGATCCCAAGACCGGCGACGAGCTCGCGACAGGCGAGGTCGGCGAGATCGTGACTCACGGCCCACAGGTGTTCCTGGGCTACTGGAATAAGCCGCAGGACAGCGCGCAGGCGTTCATCGAGATCGAGGGCAAACGCTTCCTGCGCACCGGCGATCTCGGCAGAGTCGACGAAGACGGCTACTTCTTCATGGTCGACCGTCTCAAACGCATGATCAATGCGTCCGGATTCAAAGTGTGGCCGACCGAGGTCGAATCGCTGATGTATCAGCATCCCGCCGTGCTCGAGGCCTGCGTCATCGGCGCGAGCGACGCGCATCGCGGCGAGACCGTCAAGGCCCTGGTCGTATTGCGGCCGGAATGGCAGGGACGCATCGAAGCCGCGGCGATGGTCGATTGGTGCCGCGAGAACATGGCGGCGTACAAGGTACCGAGGATCGTCGAATTCATCGATGCGCTGCCCAAATCGGGCAGCGGCAAGATTCAGTGGCGCGAACTGCAGGATCGCGAACGGCGGGCCGAAGCCGCGCGCAGCGCCGCGGCCGAGCGAGGTGGCTCGGCATGAGGGCGCTGCTGAGCCGCCGGCCCGGCGGTCCCGAGACTCTGGAACTCGGCGAGATTCCCGAGCCCTTGGCAGGTCCCGGCGAAGTGCGGGTCGCGGTGCGCGCTTGCGGCGTTAATTTCCCGGATTTGCTGATCATTCAGGATCTCTATCAAGTCAAGCGAGCGCGACCGTTCGCGCCGGGCGGCGAGATTTCCGGCATCGTCGATGCGCTCGGCGCGGGCGTCGAGGGCTTGCGCGTCGGCGATCGCGTGCTCATGAGTCCGGTACAAGGCGGCATGGCTCAGAAAGTCGTCGGTCCCGCGGGAAACTGCTGGAAGATTCCCGATGCGATGCCGTTCGACGAAGCGGCCGCGCTGCTCCTAAGCTATGGCACCTCGCAACACGCGCTCAAGGATCGAGCGCAGCTCAAGCCCGGCGAGACGCTGCTCGTGCTCGGCGCGGCGGGCGGCGTCGGCCTCGCCGCGGTGGAGTTGGGCAAGGCCATGGACGCTCACGTGGTCGCCGCGGCATCCACTGGAGCGAAGCTCGCGTTCGCGCGCGAGCATGGCGCCGATGAGACCGTGCAATACCCGGCGGTTGCGCTCGACAAAGCCGCTGCGCGCGCGCTCACGGATCGCTTCAAGTCCGTGTGCGGTGCGAATGGCGCCCAGGTGATCTTCGATCCGGTGGGCGGCGATTACACGGAAGCGGCGCTGCGCGCGATCGGCTGGCAGGGACGTCATCTGGTCGTCGGCTTTACCGCCGGTATCCCGAAGCTGCCACTCAATCTGACATTGCTGAAGAGTTGCCAGATCATCGGCGTGTTCTGGGGAGAGTTCACCGCGCGCCAGCCCCGGCAGCATGCCGCTAATGTCGCGGCGCTCATGGCGCTCTATCTCGGCGGCCGCATCAAGCCGGCAGTCACCGAGCGCTTCCCGCTGCAACGGGGAATGGACGCGATCGCGCGGCTCGGTGCGCGCGATGCGCGCGGCAAGGTCGTCGTCATGATCGAATGAGTAGATCCTCGTGAATCTCAACTACACCGCCGCAGAAGAATCCTTCCGCGCCGAAGTCCGTGCTTTCCTCGAAGCCGAGCTTCCGGCCGACATCCGCTCCAAAGTGCGCCTGGCAAGGAGAATGCACAAAGACGACCTCGTGCGCTGGCAGAAGATCCTCTACCGCCGCGGCTGGGGCGCCGGCATGTGGCCGCGGCGCTACGGCGGTGCCGATTGGAGCGTCGTCGAGCAGCATATCTTCGATGAAGAGGGTGCGGCGGCCGGCGCGCCGCCCCAGCTCGCGTTCGCCTTGCGCATGGTCGCCCCGGTGCTCATGAGCTTCGCAACCGCCGCACAACAGAATTACTTTCTGCCGCGCATCATTTCCGGCCAGGACTGGTGGTGCCAGGGGTATTCGGAGCCCGGTTCGGGGTCCGATCTCGCCTCACTGCGCACGAGCGCGGTGCGCGAAGGCGCTCATTACCGCGTCACCGGCCAGAAGACCTGGAACACGCTCGGCCAGTATGCCGATTGGATCTTCTGCCTGGTGCGCACGAGCAGCGACGCGCGTCCACAGCAAGGCATTTCGTTCCTGTTGATCGATATGAAATCCCCGGGCATCACGCTGCGCCCCATCATCACGATCGACGGCGAACACGAAATTAACGATATTTTCTTCGACAACGTGCAGGTGCCGGTGGAAAACCTGGTCGGCGAGGAAAACAAGGGCTGGACTTACGCAAAATTCCTGCTCTCGCACGAGCGCACCAATAATGCCGGCATCGGCAATTGCAAACGCGCATTGAAGCGCCTCAAGGAAATTGCGACGCGCCAACTCCGCAACGGCCGCCCGCTGATCGAGGATTCCCGCTTCCGCGATCGCATCGCGCAAGTCGAGCTCGAGCTCATGGCGCTCGAGATCACGAACCTGCGTGTGCTTTCGGCGGTCTCGAACGAATCCCGCGCTCCGGGGCCCGAGGTCTCGCTGCTCAAAATCAAGGGATCGGAGATCATCCAGCAGCTCGCGGAGCTTCAAATGCATGCGCTCGGGCACGATGCCCTGCCCTACTTGCGCGAGGCGCTCGAGGTGGACTGGGTTCCGGCGCCGTTGCTCGCGGATCACTATGCCGCCTTCGCGCCGCCGCTCACGGGACAATATTTCAACTACCGCAAGACCACGATCTATGCGGGCTCGACCGAGATCCAAAAAAACATCATTTCGAAACTGATTCTGGGTCTCTGAAGGGAGCTGCCATGGATTTCCGCCTAACAGAAGAGCAACTGGCACTGCAGGAAACGCTGCGGCGTTTCATCGCCAAAGATTACGATTTCGAGCGGCGCCGCTCGCTGGCGCGCTCACCGCTCGGCTATTCCGCGCAGGCCTGGGCCCAGTATGCCGAGCTCGGCCTGCTCGGCCTGCCCTATCCCGAGGAATTCGGCGGGCTCGGCGGCAGCGGTGTGGACATCATGGCCGTCATGGAACTGGTCGGCCAGGGACTGCTGCTGGAGCCTTACCTGAGTACGGTTGTGCTCTGCGGTGGGCTGCTCCGCGATGCCGCAGCCCGCGCGATCAAGGAGGCGCTATTGCCGCAGATCGCCGCGGGAAAGCTGCAGATCGCTCTCGCCGCCTATGAGGCGGCCGGGCGCTATGAGCTCGCGCACGTCGCTTCGACGGCCGTCCGTGAAGCCAAAGGCTGGCGGCTCACGGGCCGCAAGTCCGTCGTGCTCGATGCCCCATCAGCCGATTATTTTCTTCTCTCGGCGCGCAGCAGCGGCAGTCGGACCGACGCCGAAGGTATCTCCCTGTTTCTGGTGCGACGTGATGCGCCGGGATTGACGCTGCAAGCCTATCCCACCCAATCCGGCGGCCGAGCCGCAGATTTGCATTTGCAGGATGTGCCTGTCGACGACGATGCCGTAATAGGTGCACCCGAGCGAGCGCTTCCCGTCATTGAGCGCGCCGTCGACCAGGGGATCGCCGCACTCTGCGCCGAAGCGGCGGGTATCGTGACCGCGCTCAATGAGGCCACTCTCAATTATTTGAAAACCCGCAAACAGTTCGGCACCGTGATCGGCAGCTTCCAGGCGCTGCAACATCGAATGGCGGACATGTTCATTGCCGCCGAGCAGATCCGTTCGATGGCTATCATTGCGGCAATTCAAGGTGTCGGCAACGAACCCGCGGCCCGCCGCCGCGCCATATCGGGCGCGAAGGCCTATATCGGAGAGACCGCGCGCTTTGTCGGCCAGCAGGCCGTCCAGCTGCACGGTGCGATGGGAGTCGTCGACGAGCTCAACGTCGGCCATTACTTCAAGCGCCTCACCATGATCGATATGACATTTGGCGACGCCGACCATCACTTGGCGCGTTTCAGCGAAGCATTGCGAGTCGAAGCCATGGGAGCTGCCTCATGAAGTTCAACCGCCGCCGCCTGATTCTCGGACTCTATGTGCTCGCGCTCATCGTCATCACCGAGCTCATCACCGGCTATCTCAAACTGCCGGCATGGCCGGCGTACGTGGCCTGGGTCCTCTTCTTCGTCGAACACATGAACCCGAAGAAGGCGCTGCATATTCTGATCGGCGCCGCCACCGGTATCGGGCTCGTGATACTTGCACCGAGCGCCATCGGCTTGCTCGCGCACCTCATCGGCGCCGACTGGGCCCGACTGATCTACATTTTGGCCGCCGTTTACGCGATTTTCGCGCTCGGCGAAATGATTCCGCTGATTCTCAACAGCCATACCTTCATGTTGTTCACGGTCGCCGGCCTCGCGTTGGCGACGCCACATCCTTATCCTCTGCTATGGCTGCTGATCGAGGCGGCGGGCGGCGGCTTGCTGATCGGCGCCACGATCGTCGTCGGCAGGATCATCGGGGCACCCAGCGCGGCGGACGCGGTGCACTGAATGAAACACGAAGCCGCCACCTCGGTGAGACAGCAAGTTAGCGCCGCCGAATGGGACATGCGCGTGAATCTCGCTGCCGCGTATCGCCTGGTTGCGCTCTACGGCTGGGATGACCTCGTCTTCACTCACGTGTCGGCGCGGGTTCCCGGATCGGAGCATCATTTTCTGATCAATCCCTACGGCTTGATGTTCGAGGAAATCACCGCTTCCTCGCTCGTCAAGATCGATCTCGGCGGCCGGAAGGTCATGGACTCACCCCACGAAATCAATCCGGCCGGCTTCACGATTCACAGCTGCATTCATGCGGCGCGAGAGGATGTCGCGTGCGTCATGCACATCCATTCGCTCAACGGCGTCGCCGTCGCCGCACAAAAGCAGGGGTTGCTGCCGATTTCTCAGCAATCGCTGTTCGTGCTGGCGTCGCTGGCCTATCACGACTACGAGGGTGTCGCGCTCAATGCCGCCGAACAGCCGCGCCTGGTCGCGGACCTCGGCGATAAGTCCTATCTGATGCTGCGCAATCACGGGCTGCTGACGGCCGGCTCGTCGCCGGCCGACACCTTTCTGTACATGTATATCTTCGAATCCGCGTGCGCGATCCAGGTGCGTGCTCAAAGCGGCGGACAGGAATTGATCCGAATACCCGAACCCATTCTCGGCGGCATTCGGGCCGCGGCCAGCCAGGTGACGCGAGGATTGGGAAGCAGCGTCGCATGGCCGGGGCTGCTGCGAAAACTTGATCGATCGAGTCCCGGGTATCGGGAGTAGCCGCTTAGTAATCAACCACTTGCAGCGCTCGCCAGCCCCGTTCCGAGGCACAACCCGCTAGCCGATCGGAGATCTGCGATATGTAAACTGAGAGGCACTTCAACGCATTCACGCCTCATATCGCTGAGGTTATTGCGCCGCACGGGTTGTAAGAGACACGTCGCTGAACGCAAGTCGCAACACTGACGATTGCCGCTCGAGCAGCACAGTTGTTGCCACTTGCGCAATTGGATTGCTGTCGACATTGCCACCGATTGACGCGCGGGCGCAAAACGATGTCGGTCCCGTCAGCTCGCTGAAGGAGCTGAGCATTGAGCAGCTGCTGGGCATCGAGGTTACCTCCGTCTCCAAGTCCGCGGAACAGCTGAGCGATGCGGCAGCCGCGGTTTATGTCATCACGCGCGACGACATTCTTCGCTCCGGCGCGAGGACCATTCCCGACATGCTTCGCCTGGCGCCCAATCTTCAGGTGGCGCAGATCACAGTGACCAACTTCGCCATCACGGCACGCGGTTTTAATGGTTCCGCCGCCTCCAAACTGCTCGTCCTCATCGATGGACGCAGCGTCTATACGCCTTATCACTCAGGCGTGTCGTGGGACGTCCAGGATGTACTGCCCGAAGACATCGAGCGCATCGAAGTGATCAGCGGGCCTGGCGCCACGCTGTGGGGTGCGAATGCGGTCAACGGCGTCATCAACATCATCACGCGCAATTCCGCCAGCACCCAGGGCGCATCGGTCACGGCTGGCGGCGGCAACCTCGACCAGAGAGCCAGCCTGCAGTACGGCGGGAGCGCCAGCGATCAGGCGAGCTATCGGGCCTACGTGGATTCATTCCATGTTGGCCCCGACGTCACCGCGACCGGAACGGACGCGAAGGATGATTGGCATAAGTCACAAGGCGGATTCCGCTTCGACCAGGCAGGGGCGCAAGACGTGCTGTCCGTGCACGGTGACTTCTACGAGGGGTCTTGGAATTCGGGACGGCTTCAACCCCCATCCAGCTGGGACCCACGGGTGTCGAAACGGGACGGAGTGTGTTCCTCGAGGTGCACTGGAGAACGTAACCCGGAATTAGTGGACCGGAATCGGTAGGTGATGTCATCGAACACGTCAGTACCGTTCCCCCACCATCTCCTCGCTCTTGGCCCAGAGCGCCTTGGCGTGCTCCGGATCAACAGCGTAGGGCCTGACCCCGGGGCTCACCGGGCTGATCGGCCCATCGGTGACCTGCGACACGTGGCAGTCCTCGCAGTAGCGGCCGCCGACCTCTTCGGCCGCGGCGACGAAGGCCGCCCAGACCGCGGTCGCGGCTCCTTGGGGAATCGTCTTGAACTTGAAGGGCGGCCGCCCATCGATCGCCAACTGGACGTTGATCCGCTCCACGGTTGCCTCGAGCTCTCCTGGCTGCAGATGCCGGCCGAGTTCGGTCATGATTCCCCCCGGGTGCAGCGCGCTCGCCCTCACGCCGCGCGTGCGATGGCGCCGGTCGAATTCCACCGCAAACAGGATGTTGGCCGTCTTGGAGCGGCCATAGGCAATCATCGGGTCGTAGGGCGTGCGATCGAAGTTCGGATCGGCGAGGTCCACATCCGAATAGCGATGGCCGGCGGAGGAGACATTCACCAGCCGGCCGCCTGGTGCGATCAGGGAGGCGATACGGTTCACCAGCACGAAGTGGCCAAGGTGATTCGTCCCAAACTGGGTCTCGAAGCCATCGGCTGTGCGCCCGAAGGGCGTGCGCATCACGCCCGCATTGGCGATTACAGTATCGAAAGGCCGCCCGTCAGCGAGCAACGCGTCGGCGCAGGCGCGCACGCTCTGAAGCGAGGCGAGATCCAGCTCAACCAGCTCCAATCCGCCGCTCTTGGCCGCCTGAGCCCGGACCTCGGACGTCGCCCTCTTCGCCTTGGCGAGGTCGCGTGCGGCGCCGACCACCTTGGCTCCATGCGCCGCGAGGACGCGGGCGGTCTCCACTCCAAGGCCGGCCGACACGCCGGTGACGAACACGCGCTTCTCGCTGAGATCCTCACCCGAAAGTACGTCATCTGTGGTGGACGTCGCCCCAAAAGATCCGGCCATAGCAATCTCCTTCATCAAATTGGATGCGCCGCGCGCGCGGGAGAACTCCTATCCGCCAACTTGATTTGGCGGCTGTGGCTGGCTCGGATTACCCGCTACTGGGGCGGCGAGACGCCCCTTCAAGCACGATGCTGGAAGGGGGTAATTTAGGGGGTAGATTTGCAGTACCGCGCAAAAAGTGCGTGGCTGCAAGCGGCGGATCGCTATCGCCACCGATCCCATGGTCAGCAGCCTCAAGCCTCAGAATCAGCACCCTGAGGGACCGCAGGACCTCACGGCATGCAAGAGCCTCCGCTGTAGTGGGCTCTGCTCCCTCGATGCCCTCGTCGAGTTGTTCGCCCAAAAAACGAGCGAGCGTCCAAAGCTGCGCAATCGATGTGCCAAGTAGCTCCCGAGGTGTAATCATCGCGAACTCCTTCATGTCGGTTTGCGTAAATCCCGACGGGGCCCATTCACTTCCCGTGATTGCGCGCTGCAGTCCGATCTCACAAGCCGAAGCGGAAGGCACCACGGCAGCACACCCGGAAACGGACCTGCGATCCATCAACGCATTTACGATTTGACGGCCCGTGCGAATAAGGATAAAAACGGAGAGCGTCTCCGCCTATATACTAAGCGGAGACTATCTCCGATTGCAAGCAGGCGCCATGACCAGTAGGAAGAGGAAGGACGTTCGCCGCAAGCCGCGCGCCGACGCGCAGCGTAACCGGGAGCGTATCCTGGCGGTCGCCAAAGGGGCTTTTTCGCACTCCGGCACTGACATCAATCTGGACGAAGTCGCCAAGCAGTCCGGGGTCGGACCGGGAACCCTCTATCGCCACTTCCCGACCCGCGATGCGCTTCTCGAGGCCGTCTATCGCACCGAGGTAGAAAGATTGGCAGCCGCCGAGAAGGAATTTTCGAGGACGATGCCCCCCATCAAGGCATTGCGAGCCTGGATGTTGCTGTTCGTCGACTACATCGCGACGAAACAGATCATCGTCGCGGCACTCAACACGGTAGTTGGAAGACCTTCGAAGCTCTTCGAGTCATCCCGCGCCCAGATCCAGGGAGCGATTCATTCGTTGGTGGACCGGGCGATAAAGAGCGGGGATATCCGCTCCGACCTCGACCCGTTTGACTTGCTCCGAGCGCTCGTCGGCGTCTCTAATGTGGCGTCCGTGCCCGACTGGCCCGAAAGTGCAAGAAGACTCGTGGAGATTCTTCTCGCCGGCTCACGACCAACTCACTCAAATGCGACCAAGTAGTGAGCTAGAGGTCATGTCGGGTGCGACGATCAGGGGCGGCGAGCCGGTGATGCAGCTACGTATGTGCGGCACACCCCAATTGCAGATCGTTGGAAATAATTGATGGTGGCCAGGGGCGGAATCGAACCACCGACACGCGGATTTTCAGTCCGGTGAAGGCGATTCCAGGGGCTTATTAATCAACCACTTGCAGCGCTTGCCAGCCCTCACCCCAGGTACACCGAGGCACAATTACGGCACACCAAGTCTGAGTTCGTCACAATCTCGGCACACCAACTGTCGAAAGGAAGGTCTAGTCGGAGTTCACAGCTAACCTTGATGAGTGGCTCCATCGCGAATTCTCAAATTCTCGCGGCAGCCGTACGAATACCTGTGCGGACTCCGGGAATTTCGAGGGGTGCCTTATGA
>Ga0210394_10002190_pt1 | contig 27641 bp, 32 predicted proteins | sample IncBWC12MmetaG_FD_160121 | JGI IMG/M metagenome (GOLD analysis project Ga0210394, IMG submission 160121) | Forest soil microbial communities from Barre Woods Harvard Forest LTER site, Petersham, Massachusetts, United States - Inc-BW-C-12-M | ecosystem: Environmental > Terrestrial > Soil >...
TGTAACAAAACTCCGCTTAAACGACGGATCGCTAGTGACGATCGCTATAGCCGATGGTGGAAGCGGCGGAACTAGGTGGGTCGAGATTCAAGGCTAAGGGTGCGCGGAACGAATCCGGCTCGCTCGGAGGCTAGCCGCGAACCATAAAATGCTCACTCTGCGAGGATTGCGGCTGGGTGTGTGAAACTCACCCCGGGAGACCGTGGGAAGGCGACCGCGCTTGCGCCTGCGGTGGGGCTGGCGCTCGATGCGAGCCTCGGCCGCTCGTGGCCATTGAGCGGGCATCAGGATCGGTCAGCGATATCTGCTGGTCCGGTGTGGCGAGCATCCGCACCTCCAGTGCTCGCAGGCGCTGCATCTCCTCTTTCAGCTTCTCGATCTTCTCTTTCAGGTGGCTCGTCTTGGTTTTGAGCGCCTCGGACGGCTCCTGCCGGTCCGCGGTATCGAGCTGCTGCAAATCGCGCGCGACGCTCTCCTCAATCTGCGCCATGCGCCGGTCCATCTTGGCGCGCGTGAAGTCCTTGTCGCGATTGTTGACCGCCTTGAACTTGCTGCCGTCAATGGCGACGGTGGCTTGCGTGAGCAAACCCATCAAGCGGCACAACGCAACGAAGCGTGCGCACACCTTGCGGATAGCAGCGCCATTGTCCTTGCGGAAATCAGCAATCGTCTTGTGATCTGGGGCCAAACGCCCCGTCAGCCACATCACCTCGACGTTGCGCCCAGCCTCGCGCTCAAGCCGGCGGCTCGACTGACCCGATTGAGGTAGCCGTAGATGTAGAGCTTCAGCAGGACCGACGGATGATAAGAAGGTCGGCCGGTCACCTCAGGCTCGACACCGTTGAACCCAAGCCCGGCAAGATGGAGTTCGTCCACAAAAACGTCGATCACCCGAACCGGATTGTCCTCGCTGATCCAGTCTCCCAAGCATTCCGGAAATAGCGTGCTCTGCCCGCGATCCGTGCCCTCAACAAAGCGTCTCATTCGCTCCCCCGCAAATCGCGCGGGAAGCATATCGCGAGAATCAAATCCGCCGACGCGTTTTTACACAACCAGGGTCAAACTCGGACCTCAGTCGCGTCTGCATGAGGTCTGTTCATCCCCTAGGAGCGGACTTCGCGACAGCAGCTCGTTAGGTCCGGTTCGTGCCAACGGCGCACATCGACAAATTGAAGGCCACCGAACAGGTGCAGCGAATAGAGGCGCGGCGAGCGAAGGTGCTCGACGTCGCCGCGCCTCGGACTTCAATAGCCCCCTCCACCTCCAGCTTTCCGATAGAATCATGGTTCACTGGAGGAAACGGGTTGGTTGAAGGTGACTTGGTATTGGCGATCCCAAGGCTCCTGGGTGTCATTTTCTTTTTCTGGCAATTGTCTTGGATTATCTTGCCTCCGACGTACTTGGAATTTCGTGCGACGTGGTTCGAAAGGCCGTAGTAGCGGTCGCCCTCCTAACAGCACGGAGTTTGTCCGCCGACCATACGTCGATGATTCGAAGGGCAGGCATCGAGCGGAACCCAGTGCGATACTCCAGAGGGCGGAAATTATTCCATTCTTAGAACTGAGCCAAAAAGATATTGGCGTCTTGGATCGTATCGCAGCACTGGTATAAGGATGGGCGCTGAAGCGCAGGGAACGCCGACCAGTGTTCGGCATCGTCGTTGGTTTCTGATGCAACGTCAGCTGCTTCGCACCAGGCCCCGACTTCGCGACGCGACCAAGCCGCTGGGGCAAGCGGTGGTGGGTGCGTTGACGATCGGAATACTGCGTGCCGCCCGTTTTTTCGATCCGATCAAGACTGCCAACCTGTTCGGCCGTGTCGCCCGCTTGATCGGGCCCATGACGCGGGAGCAAAAGATCGGTCGTGCCAATCTGACCGCCGCATTTCCGGAGAAATCGCCTGCAGAGATCGAGGCCATTCTCGCAGGCGTCTGGGACAATCTCGGTCGCGTCGGCGCCGAATTCGCGCATCTCGATCATATCTGGGAGCACGATCCCGCGCGCCCCGGGGATAGCCGGATCGAAATCGGGACGCGCTCCTACGAATTGTTTACGCAGCTGCGGCTCGACGGCAAACCGGCGCTGATCTTTGCAAGCCATCTCGCCAACTGGGAACTTCCCGCGCTGGCTGCCGTCGCGCACGGGCTGGACACCGCGATACTGTATCGCCGGCCCAACATCGCGTCAGCCGACCACATCATCCAGGATATGCGCGCCGTAAATATGGGTACGTTGATTCCAGCTGGCCGTGGCGCCCCCCCAAAACTTGCAGAGGCTCTGAAGAACGGTCAGCACGTCGGGATGCTGGTCGACCAATATCTGACCAACGGCGTCGAGGTTACTTTCTTTGGCCGAAAGACCAGGGCCAATCCGATGCTGGCCCGGCTGCTGCGGCAGATCGAGTGCCCGGTTCATGGCGTACGCATCATCCGCCTGCCCGGACACCGCTTTCGTGGCGAACTGTCTGAAGAAGTGAAGCCGGTCCGCGACGCCGCCGGCCAAATCGACATTCAGGGAACGATGCAGGCGGTCACGTCGGTGATCGAGGGCTGGATCCGCGAACATCCCGATCAGTGGCTGTGGCTACACCGCCGCTGGCGGTAACGCTCCACATCTTAGTGTGGTAACGCGTCGCGGGGCCTCCCGAGCCAACCGCGCTATTGATAGCATGCATCGCGCGGCTGGCTTGGGAGGTGGTCGTCCACTGGGACAGTCAGATAGCGGGTGCCACTCTCTCGGCGCTACCTTGCCAACCATTGTGTTTTCGGCGCTTTTGAAGGTCGAGAGACCGCCCTGGGTCACTCGATCGAGCAGCGGAACAGTCAGTCCCCATGGGACAGTGCGACATCCCCCAAGGAGATGATTTCGCCAGGCAGCTATCAGAGGGATAGCTAACTTTGCCGTCCATCAAACTGCATCTTCATGAGTTCACCGCCACCGTGGCCTTAGGATTGATGGAAACCAGCGATAGAGCTGGATAAAGAACCAGCGATCATGGTTCGTCAGCCGGACGCGACGATGCAGCCCGCGCCTCAAGACAATCAACTGATGTCGAAGCACCGCGTTCTCGGCTTGAAGCCGCAACTTCGACTTGAAAGGCGAGGCCAGAACGGCCAGAACGAAACAGAGCACCCCGATCATTCGGCCAGCTTGGGCGATTCCATCACGGCATCAACTCAGACAAGGTTTTCGGTACACACACGCGTGCCTTATTGTTTTGATTTTTTCGGCGCGAGCTTTTTTGGTTTAGTCCTAGTGGGCGAACCGGTATCGTCCCCATGGCAAGGCCAAGCATCTCTGAATGCTTCGATAGCGATGGTGATCCCAGGCTCATTCACTCGATCGGGATTGTTATTTAGATATCGCAGAAGGACCTTGGCACTTTGCAAAACGCTGCCTTGCGCCGGGGGGCATGCACGCACGTCAGCTGGCAAATTTGGCGAAAAGAGCATCGCGGTCTCGATCATTCCCTCACATGAGCCGGCGGACCGAGCTTCGCCCTGATCGCGAAACGAGTCTTGAACAAGTAGCTCGCAAGATCTCTGCAGGTCGATTCCTTTATCGACAACCGTGGCGCTGGCCTTTCCGATCACCGAAAGGGCTAGGCTGACAACAATGATATGGACCCGCAATGGCGTTCCCCGAATAGTGGCGCAATAGCTTACAGGCATTTGATAACCGCAATTGAGTCCCGCGCCGTCCCAGGCGGCTCTGACGCTTAGCTCAAAACAAGGATCTGATCCATCGCCCCCAAATGCGTGCTAGGCTAACTCGCACGAGGTTCTTCATTTCCGCGCGGGCGGAAGAGCGCTTCTCAGCTGCGCGAAGCGGGACTCGTCCTCGGCACGCATAGCGGTCGCCTTGATCGCGGGTTATGCGCATCTTGGGTTCGGCGGGTCATCCAACCGATCCACGTTCGTTTGGCCGCTTCGGCCGGGCAAATATCAGATACGACGACTCCAAGATCAGCTTACCCAGAATACCGGCTAAGCACCCTTAAGGTGGAGCAACGCACGCTGCGGCGTGCCGGGGACATTCGCACGATCTCCATCTGTCCATCCATGAGGTGAAGTAGCATACGAATACCGGTCGTATTGCGCCGCGCTTCCTCGAACGACTCCGCTCACTTAAACTCATGGAAGACCGCGCGCCTTGTCAGGAAAGCTGGATGAGCTCAATGCTGAGGAGTCTAGCCTCGATCGGGTTCAAGCTGCACCGTTTTTCGTCCACCGTTCAGTTCCCTGAGTTGGTTTACGTACTCCTCAGGCTTTAACAGATGAAACGGAGCGTTCAGGCCCATAAAGGTCGCTATGCGGCCGATAAAAGCAGTGCAGTTCGTGGTTGCCGCATTCCATAACGGCGAGGTCTCCTGGAGATGTTTGATGTAAGCAAAGACCTTCTTGGCGTCAGCCTCATTCAAATAGACACGATAGCTCGCCGTCAAATATTGCTCGTCAAGATCGCCGTAGCTCGCCCCTGTCTCAGAGGGAACAAATATGATGTGTCCCAAGATGTACGGCAGCGTGTCGCCGGCCGGAGCCAGACCTGCGACATCGACCTCATTTTCGCTTGTCTTCCCGTACCAGATGAATGCATGACCGTACGATGCTGCCGTGCGGGCACGAAAATCAACGTAGTAGGGACCTTTGGCGGTAGCTCTTCGAGCTGGCTTTACATCTGATGTGGCAGGCGGGGCATTCGGGGTAACAGCAGCCATGCTCTCAGCATGCTTCGTCGCCGACTTAGGGAGAGCGTCCTGTTGCTGATGGTCAGAGCGTGCCGCGAGTTGTTGTGCGCTACTGCTCCCGGCTACAAAGCCCACGGAGCCCGCAAGCACCGTGATCCCGGCAAGAAGCTGCAAACCCGGATATTTCCGAATCACTCCTAGCATCTTAATCCTCGTGGATCCCAGACCCCGATGCCACGCAGCTCCCCCGCTCCAAACGAACGCTGGCCGACGCGCGAATGGATATTCAGATCAACCTTTGGTCACTACCGGGGCCGCGACCGGGTATTTGCCCACTGGGCTCTTGCCGACGGGATATTTGCCCATGGGATATTTGCCTACCGGCGCGGCGACCGGCTGAGGCTGAGGTCGTGGGAGGTCGGCAGCAACTGCTGTTCCCACGAAGGCTAGAGAAGCGACGCCCAGGATCACGAATTTCAACATCGAAGTCTCCCAGTGAATCGAGGTATCTTGGAATCGAGGTATCTTGGAATTCACATGACACCGATAGAGATACACTGACGCTCGCCACGGCGGCAACGAATTGACTGAGGAATTGGCAGTCCCGACAGTCGTTTTTTGTCAGATGTTGCGAAAATGGCACTGAATTTGAGACATTTGGTTCCCAGGTCGCTTTCGTAGTCCCGCAGATCCAAGGTCTGTCGGGACCTACTTGAGAAATATCGATGGGAAGACCCGACCGGTCCGCGCCATATACGCGCGATAGCTGTCGCCAAAGGTCTCTAGCATCATTCGCTCTTCCCTTGCCACTCGGCCAAAGAACAAAATCCCGAAACCGGCCAGACCCGCGAAACCGGCAATCCAATTAGGCAACAGCAATGCCTGGGCAATAGCCCACAGCCAAAATGCTGAATACATCGGGTGTCGAACTCTCCGGTAAATCCCTGCCGTCACCAGTTCATGATTCTCCCGCACATCGAGACTGATCGACCAATTCCGTCCGAGCGCACGATGCGTCAGGTGAAACACACCCAAAGCCGCAATCGCAAAGAAAAGTCCCAGCCAAGCAAACGGAGATTGGAAACTGTAAGCTGCGAAACGAGGAATCCCCGTGCATATGTAGACGAGCGGCACAAGTCCGAGTCCTGCAAGAGATGTAAGCAGCAGCGCAGCTTCCAGGTGGCCGCGAGCGCTCCATACAATCTTTACACGCCGTGAACGCCGCGCGTACTCGTAACGTATGAGGTACCAGCCGATCACCAGGGCAACGAAAATGACTTTTGAAATGGTCGGCGTCATTTGGATTTAGGCTGCCGCGCCAGGACTACTTGGCAGTTCGCTTTCTGACAGCGTCGCGCTCGCAATAAGTGCTCCGTCGTCAGCGATCATCGACATTGCGCCATCCGGGGCGAGCGTCTGGGATTTGGCTGAAACAGGTCCGCATATGAGCATAAAGTAATCGTACGATGTTCGCCTATCATTTCCACTGACGAACTGGCAGTGCAAGCGGAAGAAATTGAGGCCGATGCGTCGATACATGTCGTGGTCAAGCATTCGACTAAGTTTCACGACCCTGACCGTCGCTTCGTCTTCTGTCGACAAGCCCATTTCGGCCATTGGCCGGCTTTTATAAAAGTTCAATGGGTCGACGAGGGCCTGATAGTCGCCCCAGAAGATCGCGCGCGACTTAGCGACGCGCTCCACCGTCGTGCGAAAGCGTATTGCCTTCGGGTGCAGGCCGATCTTGAGTATGGATGATCCAACGCTCAGGAAAATGACGGGAATTTTGTTCCGACCGAGCGCAGGGTCCAGCTTCAAGGCGCGATCAAGTAGATCAACCGCAAGTACGGCGCCAAGACTGTGCCCTATGACCAAAATTTCGTCCGCGGCAGAGTTGCTCGCCGCAGCCACGAGCTCGGCGGCCAACCTGTCTAGCCTTTGCTCGATTTCCGAATTGCCGCATCGAATATACTCCCGAGAAAAAATCCAATCGTCGAACAAGTTGCCCAAGTGCAGCCAGCGCCACGGACCCGCCAAAAGGGCTGCGAACCCGAAGAGACCTCCACCGGTAGCAATGGGAATTGATCCGGTGATTTTGAATGCAAACACGCCAATCAAGAAGGCGGCCGCGATGAGCAGTCCGAACATGACGAATGGATAGAGAAAAAAACCTGCGTAGCGCCAGTTGGTCAGCAAGTAACGCCAAAGAGTGCCGGCCAAAACGAAATCCAGAAAGGCAAGAATGCCAAGGCAAATACGTGAGCCAATGCTTTGACGCCCAAAGGCGTCAATTACGTCGTGCCACCGAACCAGATGGTAATCGGTTTCGACTAGCCAATCGGGACCAGTTGTCGTCACATTCCATTGTATCTGATCGGCGGTATCACGCAGACCGTCAACGATCGCTTTCACTGACCAGGTGCCTTGGAACCTCGCAATTTCGCGCACAAAGCGTCGTTGCGCGCTGGCGTGCGGCGTGATTGGATCATAGCCGCCAATATGGAATACCAGCCGCTTCGCCACGGGCGTTCTGGGCATGGTCCTGCCCCCGATTATCCGCGTGTTAGGCACCGCCCACGCGTCAATTGATCTGTAATTCAAGGCTGTAGCGAAACGTCTGACGCCAAGGGTTGTCAAGAGAGAATCGATCAGTCATGGGGGAACATGTGTCGACCTATTTTGCCCACCGTACCGGAACCGCTCGAACCATAGCGTCGATCGGCGCGGCCATCCTTGTCGGATTGTCTGGCAGTGCGCCCTCTCAAGCACAGCACGAGATATCATCTGCAGAAAGATGCCTTGCAGCAAATTTGAACGTCTCGCTCGGTACACAATTGCCCCGCACGGCGGCGCGTTTCAAATCTGGTGAGCCGCTAAAGATTGTAGCGATCGGATCATCGTCAACAGTGGGGCTCTGGGTGCTCAGGTCCGCGGCCACATATCCGGAGGTGATGCGCCGAGAGCTCTCGAGATTTAGATCGAACGCCGCGATCGAGGTCATCAACAGCGATCGAATCGGCGATACGATTCCGAACAACATCTCACGGTTCGAACCTGATGTTTTCGCCCACGCGCCTGATCTGGTTATCTGGCAATTAGGAACCAATGACGTCGCCTGGGGTGGCCGGCCGGACCAGGGGTTAAAAAAAAGCGTTCTTGGAGGGGTAAGCGCACTTAAGGCAGCATCTGCCGACGTGGTGCTGATGGACCTGCAATATGCGCCGCTGGTGGTCGCTTCGGCGAGCTATTCAAAGATGGAGGGCATCATCGCCGATGTCGCAAAGCAGGAACGGGGCGGGCTATTCTCTCGGCTGATGCGAAACTCGATCAATGCCGGAGTCGCGCAAAGCGCGCTTGTAACGTGGGACGGATTGCACAACACTGCCGATGGTTATGATTGAATTGGGCGAGCGCTTGCCAGGACCATCTCAACGAGCGCGCGTTGAGAGGCCTAGCTCAGCGACTCGAAACCTTGCGCCTTCGCAAGAGTTCGGGCCGGGAGGCTGCGCCAAGCGTGCAGATGCCCGCGAACGCCAAGAAAACCAATTCCCCTCGGCAATCCCCGCGACAGACCGCTCACAGCGGCTGACAGGAATTCGCGCTGATGCTGTCAGGAGGTGCGCTCATGCACCATTATGCCAGCCAGCTTGTTGACCTATTGCTAATGCTTGTCACCGCGTGGACGGTGCTGGCCATCATCTTTGTTGTCTACGCATATTTCGCACGACTCAAGTACCCGGTGAGCGAATCGGTATTTGGCCGCATGGTCGTCATTTCCTTCTTCATCATAACCGCCTCGATTTGGCTGCCCATTGTTGCGGGCGCCCTAATCCTATCGCTGATCGGTCATTTATGGTCCCGCTGCAGAGCAAAACCACGCAAGTAGCTTGGGCGAATCGCTTCAATTACAGCAAGGACGGTGCCATCGGGATGGTAGAGGCAATAGTCGGTGAAGCCGTTCCAGGGCCTGGGGTCGTAACCGATGACAGGCACTTCGAACCTGGACTATCATGGGCCGAACTGGGCAAGTCTATTCGGTGTGTTACTTGTCCTCTCTCAAAGGAGCCGCAGCTTGAACTTATCCGGCGTGACCAGGGTTTCGAGACCGGGCTGGACCATCCTGGTCTGCACGCAAGTCTTGCTTTTCCTGGCTGAATTTGCTTGGGCAGATCCATTCAGGGTTGTGGCGATCGGAGCTAGCAACACCTCCGGTTGGATTGTCAGCTCGGAACAGGCCTACCCTCAGGTTTTAGAGCAAATGCTCAGAACCGCGGGCTATGAAGTGCAGGTAACGAATTCGGGCCGTCCGTTCGACACCACGGCTGGCATGCTCGCACGCCTTGATTCCGCTGTCCCCGACCGGACGGACCTCGTGATTCTACAACCCGGAGCGAACGACCGGCGTTTTTTCGTGTCCGCGGAGCTACGGGCCAACAACATCGCTGAGATAACAGATCATCTGCGGAGCCGTCGGATCGCGGTTATCGTCTTCGATCCCGTTTTTCCGAACGATTACTACAGCTTCGACCGCATCCACTTCACACCCGAAGCGCATGCCAAAATAGCCGCGGAGCTCATGCCCCGGGTCATCACGAAAATTCAAGCGAAACAGACCTCCGCAAAGGGCGGCCGGCCCTTCCCAGGACCGGCTAAATGAGCTAATTGCCAGGTTCAGGCGAATGTAGCCGGCAGGCAAATCAGCCCGTTTAGTAAATTCCGGGCACCAGCCGATAGGTTTGCTCCATGTATTTGCAATAGTCGTCGCCGAACGATTTGAGCATTAGCTGCTCCTCGTGCGGCAGGCGACCGAAAAACAGCACGCTATGACCTATCATCGCAGCGAATCCCGCCACCCAGTTTGGCAAAAGCAGCGCCTGTGGCAATCGCCCAGAGCCAGAAAGCCGTATGTAGCTCAAATCTCTGGACATCAGCACACGTAATTGGCAGCGCAGGGCGCTCGACGAAATTGCGCAAGAGCACGGCACCAAACCCATCGCGATGATGGCGGCTCGACTCGTTCGCCGAATTCGCGATGCGAAGATGGAAACGCCGGCAGCAGCAAATCAGCTTGTCAAAGCATTACGCGCGCTGTTCTCTTGGGCGAATGAGGCTGAAGAAACGACAGTCGACCCAACAATCGGAGTTAAGAAGCTTAAATACGCATCGGCAGGGCACCATAGTTGGACGGCCGATGAGATCGAACAGTACTACGAACGGCACCCAACGGCACACAAGCGCGGCTCGCGTTGGATATTTTGCGCTACACTACGGGGCGACGCGAGGACGCATTACGGTTGGGTCCTCAACATATTCGCGACGGTCGCGTTTGTTTCCGTCAGGCCAAGAATGAGCATCGCAATCCGATCAAGATTGACATTCCCTTGCATTCCGCGCTCGCAGCCAGCATTGCGGCAGCGAGGGTTGGCAATATGGCATTCTCAATCACCAAATACGGTAAGCCGTTTTACCGCGAACGGTTTCGGCAACAAATTCAAGGAATGGTGTCGGCAAGCGGATTTGCCCAACTGCTCAGCGCATGGAGTTAGCAAAGCAACTGCTGCTGCGCTGGCGGAGGCTAGGGCAACGCGGCATCAGATCATGGTCATCACCGGTCACCAGACACTTGAAGAAGTCGAGCGCTATATTGCTCTGAACGCGTGCGTCATCTGCATCCCAAAAATTAAAGCGAGGCAGCTTGCGGAATAGACCGTTGGTTGCCAGACTTGGTGCGACTTGCGAAGACTTAACTGAGCTAACCCGCGAGCGGAAAAAAGGCAGCCGATGCCTCAATCTCAATTGAACCAAAGTATGGGCGGGATCGTTGTCATCGGGACGCTAATATTGAGCGGCTCATTCGGCTTCCCCGCGCATTCGCAATCGCTTGACCAACAAGCGACGTGTGCGGCGCAGGCAAAAAGGGCATTTCAGGAATACTCGACAGAGAACAAGGAGCTTATGGCGAAATTGGGCATGATAGGTAGGAGCCATTACAACGCGAAGATTAATCGATGTCTCATTTTGACGGATAATACCTATTCTCATGGAAACTATCTAAGCAATCATGTTAATTTGTGGGATGCACTTGAGCCGCGGAATTACGCGAGTTGGCTCTCGCGAACTGAATCGCCAAAGTACTTGGTGGAAGTAGTAACTTGCGAACTGACGCGGAACTTCAAGGACAAAAAGAATTGTACCACTCGCGAAGAGTTCGACGCCTTCATTGCGGAGTACATGGAAGAATAGCGAGACCGGTCGTTGTCTTGGGATCAACGGTTCTTCGAACATCGAGCGGCCCGGCCCGGCCCGGCCCGGCGCAAGCTGGTCACACTCCGCGACGCCGCGCTCTACATTACCAGGCTGCCCAAGGCAGAGCACGATAACCCGGAATGGCAAGCCGCGATGGGGGTGCGCGAACCGCCAAAGACCAAGGCCAGCTTCGCGAGATGCTGGCCGAAGCTGTTCGCAATACACAACCCGAGCCGAAGCGCCCGCCGAAGGTCAAAAGAGATAGCGACTAGTACGGTCTGTGGCAGGCGGCCCGGGAACCACATTCGCAATGTCCTCGTTACCGTCATTGGGCCATGTCATATCCCCGTGGCACGGGCACGGTCCTGTCTACACCTTACCCTAAGCCCCCGGGCGGGACCGTGCTTTGCGCGTCCGAGATTGGCGCTGCCCCGGCCAGCCGTGCCGCCCCAGCTCCGCGCGAACCGCGCTAGCGCCACAATGGGTCGGTGCCGGTTGCTACTTTGGTTAGGAGCTTGGCAAGCCGCCTCAAGGAGATTCTGGCAATTCACCTAGGCGACGCCGGAGACGTAGGTTCTTGAACCAAGCACTGAAATCCGGCGAAACCGATGGCAAACCAAACGATTTGGCAGAGGCGTAACGGTCCCGCTGCATCAAGTCGGACCAACTCCTTGTGGGCGTTCGAGGACTCGAAATCGCTGCCAATTACGGCGCGATCGTCGCGGCCCACCAGGGGGCTGGAGGCGGTGATGACTACTCAGCCCCTGTATTGACCACGAAATTCCTGTTTTGTTCACGACCATTCTGTACCCGATCTGCTTGTGATCACTTCCGCACTCGGGGGAAAGGCTTCAACCGACCCCACGCGAGACGGTCGAAAGCAAATCTAGCGCACCGACAACTGTCCCACAGGCTGCGGCAAGGGCGACAAGAGCGACAAGAGCGAATCACTCCACCACGACACCTCGTAGGCATGCCAAGGGTGCGGTGAGGTATGACCCAATTGTAGTTTGGGGTAGACTGGTGAACACCCTGACTGCAAGGAGCAGTTTGGGGTAGACTGGTGAATACCCTGACTGCAAGGAGCTGTGATGGCCAGCACTCGTGTGACCGACACCATTCTCGAAACGCCCACGGCGGCGATCCCCAATCTGGGCGCGTCGAAAGTCGAGATTCAGGCTCACTACGACCGCGAGCCGCGACTCTATGAGCAATTTCTCGGACCCAATCTTGCCTATTCTGCTGGCATCTGGAAGGAGCCCACCAACCGCGACACGCTTGAGGCCGCGCAACTCCGCAAGCTTGACTGGCACATCGATATGTCTGGCGCGGACAGCGCGCAGCGTGTGCTTGACGTCGGATTCGGCTGGGGCAGTCTGGTCAAGCGGCTGATGACGCGCAGGCCGGATATCGACTATGTCGGCCTGACACTTGCCGACAACCAGGCCCAGTACGTGCGCAGCTACGCTACAAAAAATTTCGTGACTGAGATTTCGGCCTGGCAGGACTATCAGTCGAATCGCCAGTTCGACGCGATCGTGAGCCTCGAGGCGATGGAGCACTTCACCAACAAGACCGCGGATCGTGAGGAGCGCATCGAGGCCTACCGGCTGTTCTTCGAGTTTTGTGCTCGCACGCTCAGGGTCGGTGGCCGGGCTTCGATCCAGGTCAATGGTTGGGGGAACATCGAACTCGGTAGCGAGGCCCGGCACATTCGTCAAAGCGGAATCGACGGTTTTTGGCTTGAGGGCAACTTGCCTCACGCCAGTGAGATGCTGCTCGCCAGCGAACGCTGGTTTGACGTCGTGCATCTCGAAGGAAAGCCGCGCGATTACGTCTACACACTGCGAGCCTGGCTAAGGAATCTGCGGAGCCAGGAGGGCAATCTGGTTGCGCTGGTGGGGCGCAACATGGTGGACGATTACATGCATAACTTTAAGACGTGCCTGGACGCCTATCTCGCTGGCGCCCTTACGCTCTATCGGCTGGTACTCGAGCGCAAGGGAACGGTCGTCGGCTGAGCAGCCCGCGCTGCAATCAGGTGCGGGGCGGGCACATGCACCTTTGACGCCCACCCCATGGCCGCGAAACCGCGAAGCACCCAGTAGCCGGGGTCGATCTCGCCCGGGAAGAGCGCAAAGCTTGCCGACCACGGAAAGGCGTGATGGTTGTTGTGCAGCCCCTCGCCGTTCATGGTGAGGGTGTTGACCAGCGCGCTGTTGCGGCTGTCCTCGCGTGTTTCAAAGCGCCGGCGGCCAAAGCGATGCGCGATCGAGTTCACCGCCCAGGTGCAATTGAGCTGCCAGAGCGCGCGCAACGGGCCGCCCCCGAAGAAGCCGGCCCAGTACCCAGCCGCGGTCCCGTACCAAGCGAGGCCGATGAAGCCGGGTATGATCCAACTAGCCGCAACCCACAGCCAATACCAACGATCAACCCACCGAACGACCGGATCGCGGCGTAGATCGCGCACGTAGTCGACGTAGACGCAATAGGTGTCGGACATCACCCATCCAACATGGCCCTGGAAGAAGCCACGGATGGCGCCGGCGATCCCGGCTCCGCGCGCGCGGGGCGAATGCGGATCGCCGTGTCGGTCGCTGTATCGGTGATGCTTGCGATGGATCGAGACCCACCCGGAGATCTGGCCCTGCATGGTCATTGCGCCAAGGATTCCGAGCGCTGCGGCGAGCGGTGCACGCGCGATAAAGGAGCGATGGCAGAACAAGCGGTGATAGCCGAGCGTGACACCGAGGCCGGTGACGAAGGTTACGGACAGCAACAGCAAAGGCTCAAACCAGGTGACACCGTGGACGGAGAACCACCATACGCCGGTGACGCTGCCCGTCGCCACCAAGACGAGACTGAAGATCGACAGGACCTGCAGCAACTCGATGCGCAGAACGCGGCCACTGGCGAAGCGGCCAATGACAATCGTCGGCGGCCACCGGCGCTCGGCGGCAGGATAGGTTTCCGATGTGTCCATCATTTGATTATTCGCATGAAGCGCGCTCGGTGTCACGCTGCTTTCCGGCGTCTGGTGTCGCGTTGTGCTCTCAACGATCTGTCGCCGGTTCCAAGTTTGCGCTTAGAACCCCCAATCCACCGTCCGCCCCAGCGTCACCGGCGGATGCTTCATGTCGATGATCTGGTCGAGCCGGGAGCGGAACAGATCCTGATCTCCCGTCTCCCGCCGTTCCCGTGGCTGCATCCGGTCCCTCGCCAAAGATTCAACGGCGAGTGAATCACAAATCAAATTTGCAAGGAATCCCCATCCGCAGACCCAATTCCCGGCAGACTCGATGGCCCAGCGTGCCGTTTCCAGTTTCCAAATCAATGACTTGGGAATTCTTCACGGACGACTAATTCTAATCATTACGGGCCCAATGTGCACAATTATTTCTGCTAGCGACAAGGCGCGGTTGTCACCCTCTCGCCGCAATGCACGTTCTGGCGCGCTCCAAGTTGAGGTTTGATCTGACGTTGCACCGAGCGATGATCCCCGCCATCAAAGTCATGCCTGCGACGATCATACTTCCTGCAAATCCGATCCAATCCGAAGATTTGAGTGTCCCTGAGCCCGCGATTGAAACTGGCATGACCACGGAAATCGTGATGCCCAGCATTAGGCCAAACTGATTATCCAAAGCGGGCTGAGTCCAGGAAGGCTGTCGTTGATCAGGATTGGGGCTGACGGGGAAAATATTCGGAAACGCCGTCGCGCAGGGGTCCGGACGACGATACCGCCGCTCGTGCAGCGGCGGTATATCGTTTTTTACACCGCGTTCGTTGTGATGAGTTGGTAGCTCGGTCCGTGACGTTTTCGGCTCATTTTCAGCTGGTCGCACTCAATCCAGCAACGCCTTCGCCGTCTTCAGATCGAGCGTGTTGAAACCTTCCGTGAACCATCCGTAAACCGGGGCAAGCAGATCATGGGCCTGCTGTTTCTTTCCCTGGTCGCGCCAAAGCCGCGCCATGCTCATAGCCGCACGCAGTTCCCAGGACTTTGCCTGCTGCTTGCGGGCGACCGCGAGCGCTCGCTCGAAATACGTTTCCGCTTTCGCCGCGTCCGGCTCCGGCTCCATCAGCGCGATTTCCCCAGCGGTCCGGTGGCTTTCTGCTTCGAACCAACGTTCCCCGCCTGTTTCCATTGTCGTTGTTGCTTCGCCGAGGCAGCGCCAAGCGTCGTCGTTTCGTCCAAGTTCGGCATAGGCCACCGCCAACAATGATAAATACCACGGCATATACAGTGTAGTTCCCCTTGCCCGCAGCGCATTGAACCCGGAAGTAAACATTTGGACCGCGTTCGGGGCTTTGCCGGTCATGGCCAATACGCAACCTTGGTGCATCATTCCATATGCCTTCCAGAACAAGGCACCCTTCTCATCTGCCAAGGCGACAAGCTCATTGGTTAGCGCAGTTGCTATTGCGTAACTTCCGCAAAAAATATGCGTCATCGTTGTGTTGGACAGCGCGTACATCAAAGTCGCAGCGTGGCCGATCTCGCGCGCATCCCTGAGGGCCTGCTCATGGTCGGCGAGCGCGGCTTTGGGATAACCAAGCAACCACAAAGCCAACGGCCGAAATGACAAGATTGATACGCGGACGTCCTGGCCAAACCGCGTCGCCAGCGGACGATGTTCGGCAGGACTGTAAAATGCGAGCGCCTGATCGTAGTGCGCCCGGCCTTCCGCGATGTCTCCGGTCATCAGCAAGGAACTGCCCATGATGCGATGCCCAATCATGAGCGGAGCGGTCGTACCTTGTTTTTCGGCAAGCGCCAAGATGTCAGTCGCCAGCTTGCACGCCGCGTCGCCGTTGAACGCCACAAAGTTCGCGGCCAACAAGCCATAGAGGACCGAGAATAATAGAAGTGGATCTTCGGGAGGCTCTCCGAGCGCTTCAGCCTGTTCGATCAAGAGACGCGCGCGCTCCACCGCATCCTTGGCTTCGGGTGCCGCATAGCCTTTGGTGTGCATAAGAGGGGCTACGAGCGCGGCCTGAAGCCTGATCTCTTCGCGACGAAGCGCCGGCGTGCTGGGTAAGGTCGCCATCTGAGCGAGCGAACGTGTGAGCTGCTCTGCGGCTTCGACCAGCGCCGAGCGCTCAAGGGACCGCAGTCCTGCTTTGCCCCACAGGCTAGCGGCCTTGTCGATCAGCCCAGCCTCGGTCCAATGCCGCGCCAGCAGATCGGGCTGGCTATTGGCCATGTCTGCAAACTGGCTTTCGATGGTTTCGGCGATACGAGCGTGGAGTGCGCGTCTCGGCTGGCGCAGCAGGGTACCATAGGCTGCTTCTTGCACCAGGGCATGCTTGAACAAGTAGGTCGCGTGCGGCGGCACGCCCTTGCGGAACAGCAAACCGGCTCGGTTCAGACGGTCGAGCGACGAGCCCAGTTCCGCCTCCGGCTTGCTAGCCACGGCGGCCAACAACCCATAAGAAAACTCACGACCTATCGCCGCCCCGATCTGTGCCGCCTCCTTGGCCGGGCCGAGCCGGTCGAGCCGCGCCATCAGTGAAGCATGCAAGCTCGCAGGGACCGCCAGCGCTGGAGAGGGAACTGCGGCCGCAGTCTGCATCGCTTCCCGCTCGCTCCCGGCCTCCAGCACCGCTTTAGTCATCTCCTCGACGAACAATGGGATGCCGTCGGTCCGCTCGATGATATCCTGCCTGATGTTCGCCGGCAGCAGCTTGTTGCCGATGAGGCGGTCGATCATGCTGCCGATGTCGCGATGTCCCAGCCGGTTGAGGGCAAGTGCTGTTACGTGCGGTTGCCCGACCCAGGGGGCCTCGAACTCCGGCCGAAACGTCACGATCAGTAGCGCGCGAAGGGTTGCGATCCGGTCCACGATGCGACCGAACGCTTCCAGGCTCGTTGGGTCGGCCCAGTGCGCATCCTCCAAGATCATGAGCACTGGGCTGGAGCGCGCCAGCGTTTCCAATTGTAAGCCGAGTGCCGCAAGCGTTTTCTGCCGGCGCTGTTCGGGAGTAAGCTCCAATGCGGAGTAGCGTCCGTCGTTGGGAAGCGACAACATCTCGGCGAAGAGCGCCGCGTCCTGCCTGGACGTCGAGGTCTGCGCTAGCAGCGCATTGAGCTTGGCTAGCTTTGTTTGCGGCGCGTCGCCATGTGCAAATCCGGCGGCACGTTCGAACTGCCCGATGAGTGGATAAAAAGCATTGTCTGTGTGCTGTGGCGAGCAGAAATAACGCAGGCGCGTGTGTGGTTCGGCCGCGAGGCCCTCCATGAGTGCGGCGGAGAGCCTGGATTTGCCTATCCCGGCCTCACCGGATAGCAGCACCACATGGCCTTCACCGACCTTTGCTTTCGACCACCGCCGCATCAGTAGGTCGAGTTCTTCTTCACGTCCGACGAGCGCAGTCAGGCCGCCAGGGTGCATCGCCTCGAAGCGGCTCTCGACAGAACTTGCCCCCAGCGCCGCAAAAACTCGCACGGGCTCGGCGATCCCCTTCAGCTCCTTTAGCCCGAGGTCCTGCAGCTCGAAGAGATTGCCGAGAAGTTTTCGCGTACCCTCAGCGATGACGACCATGTTCGGCTCGGCGATCCCCTGCAGGCGCGCGGCGAGGTTCGGGGTCTCGCCGACGATGCCGCGCTCCTGCGCGTCCCCCGATCCAACCAAGTCGCCGACGACCACCATCCCGGTCGCAATTCCTATACGGGTTTGCAGGGAGACGGGCGAATTGAGAGCCGTGACTGCCGCGATCAGCTCCAGCCCCGCCCGTACCGCCTGCTCGGCGTCGTCCTCATGGGCCTCCGGGTAGCCAAAATACACGAGGACACCGTCACCCATATATCTCGCCACGAACCCGCCGACGCGGCGTACGGTCTCAGTGACACACTTCTGATAGGCAGAGATCACTTCTCGCAGATCTTCCGGATCCATGCGAGCAGACAGCGCCGTGGAGCCCACGAGGTCACAAAACATCACCGTGACTTGGCGGCGTTCGGCGGACGTGTTGGACTGGGTAGACGGGGAAGCCACAGACGGTGTCGCAGGTTTGGTGGTCGTCTCATAATTCGCGCCCGAGAGCTTCTGCCCACAGTCCAAACAGAACTTTGAACTCGAATGGTTTGCACTCCCGCAGGACGGACAGCGAACCGGGAGCGCCGCGCCGCAGGTGGTACAGAACTTGCCGACATCGGGTGTCTCTGCGCGGCAGATCGGACATTCCACCGGGGTTTGCTCCCCTTGAGACAATGAGCCGTGTGTCAACTGTCCCAGAGTTACGGTGGCACGGCAAGTGAAACTGCACGAGTGAGTTAACTATGCCCGTCCACTTACAGGAAAGGTGCATCGTTGGCGCAAATCGGCGTCGGTGACGACGGGGAGAAGCAGGTCGCTTATGTCACCGGGAGACCTCCCTCCGACCGCGAACGAGCCGAGAACAATTGTGCCTGTTTTTGTGCCTGTCGAAGCCGCTGTTGTTCACCGTATAGGCCACTAATGCCGATACGCTGAAAGCACGACAAACCCAATGAAATAAGGGATTTATGTGGTGCCGGTTGAGAGGATTGAACTCCCGACCTTCGGTTTACAAAACCGGTTGTCTGTAAACAGGGTATCGCCCGAGAGGGTGGCGAAGGCAAAATTTGTTGACAGTATAATAGGTTATTCCGAATCGCGAAATTGACCGCTTGAAGAATGGGCCTCGGTTCTCCATGTTTGTGTATCCCCATGTATCCCCAAAGAGCCCTGGAAATGGCAAATAAGCGGTATGCGCTGACGAAGGACTTGTTGAGAGACGCCGGCGAAAAGCGCGACACCGGCGAAGAATGCCAGTTCGCCATTGATAATCCCAGAGGTTTGAGCATCCGCGTCAGGGGCGGGGAGGTCGCTTATTACGTTCAGGCCCGCACGCGCGTCCGGGGAGTAAAGTCCACGGTCGTAAAACGGCGGCTTGGCGCGGTGGGAGATTTCACGTTCGCCCAGGTAAAGAAGATCGCCACCGAGGCAATATTTGCCATCAAGAACGGGCGCGATCCGGACGCGGTAATCGAAACAAGGCTGATGGGTGGCGACGAAAAGTCCGTTGCCGTCGCAGTTGACCGCGCTGAAGCCGTGAAGGGCGAACTGTGGACTTTCGAAACGCTGATCACTCAATACGCACAACGAACGAGGAGCTCGAAAGACGGAGCTCGCAATGAAGCTCCCAGGTTGCGCCTCGCGCCTTCGTCCATCCTCGAACTCGAGACACGGTTGCGAGACAGGCCCGAAAACGCCGACCTAAAAAATCGCTTCGTAAAGGAGCTCCGCCTTGAGGATCTTGAAGAGGTGCGCGACCTGATCGAGGTCAGCGGTTCAGGTCCCTCGGCTGCAGCTAAATATGTTGATCTCGCAAAGCGGGTCCTGCGCTGGGGGCTCAAGCAAAAGCGGCGCTTCACCGGTCTCGAGCCGACCGCGACCTGGTGGGAGGCGTTATCCCACGAGTACGAAATGGAGGATCGCTCCGGGCGCTATCTTACCCCGGCGCAGATCGGGATGCTCATTGCTCTTCTGGAGGCTGTCAGACCTTTGGGAGGCAATAACAACGACGCGGTCCTTGGTGCTTTGCAGGTTTCATGGATGATCCCTCAAAGGAGCTCCGCTTTGGTGAATATGCTCGCCCTGGGCTCCGATCGTTGGGTGCCTGATCCAGCTCCGGAACGCGTCGGTTGGCGCGTTTATACCTGGAAACCGGATGAGGTAAAAAATAAGCGTGAAATCAAATTGAGCGTTCCGCCCATCGCGATCGAGATCCTCGAAAGAGTAGCCCGGTATTCGAAGCAACAGTTGGGCGCGGTCTCGACCTGGGCGTTTCCACAAGATCGCAATAAATATCTTGTGCGCGCTTTCGCCGGTAAACAACGTAACAATAATGCCGTACCGGCACACCTGGATAAGGCAATCACGCCTTCTTCCCTCAACCACGCCCTTGATGCCTTGGCGGGGCGCAAACCGGGTTGGCCTGATCTGCTGTCCGTCGTGGGACTGCCTAACAGGATTGGCCCCCACGACGAGCGTCGATCCGTCACAAGCTTCTTCGAGAATTTCGGCGAAGGTGCATATGCGTCCGCGCTCTTGGATCATCGCGTTAGCGGGGCCGATAAGATGTCGCGCGAGGTCGCAGCTATCACACAGTCTGTCTACAGCGCCGCTGACCGCGTCGTTTTCAAGGCTGAGGGCATGCTGAGGTGGATGGAGGCGGTGCTACCGGCCTACGAAGCTGCAAAGAAGGATCCGCGTTTGGCGAAGGCAGTTGAAATGCGAAAGGCCGCGTTGGCGAAAGGGCTGTCGAACGAGAAGATCAGCGGACGATCCAAGGCGCGTTCCGAGAGCGTGCTTGCCTCGGCTTAAGCTTCGGGAATCATAATCCTGGGGTCGGGGGTTCGAGTCCCTCCCTCTCCGCCAATCGTTGACACAGGCAGTTGATACTTCAAAAGATTTTGGACCGAGTTGGGCTCTGCCCTAGCGGCGGCCCTAGCAGCCTCGCTCGCAATCTGTTCTGCGGCTCCCTGTCGCATGTATGCACCTGCGCGATCAGCGCCCAGTCGAAAGCCTGGCGATCGTTCTCCCGAATTGTGGGGGATCGATGGGCCTCTGCAAAGCGTCGTGAAAGGCCGAGTAGCTCGTGGGGAACGGGCCACGCGCCATACCATCTGGCGCGAACCCGCGTCGACGCAGCCACCAAAACCAGCCGGCGCCGCATCGACCGAATGTTTCAAGAGTTCGATCAGCATAGAAGACTTCGAAGTTCGAACCCGTCACCGGATGAACATCGAACAGCGGCTCAATCTTTCGCCGATTATTGCTCATGCCGCAGCATCTACCGGCGCAGCAAGCGCTAGGCCGCGCAGGTAGTCCGCCGCCTTGGACGCCTGGCTGCACGCTGTAAAGAACGCCCGCTTGTCGGCCTTCAGAAGCTCAATCCATGAGGCGATATAGCCCGCGTTCCGAACATCGCCGTCAAAGCCAAATTCCGCACATAGGAACGCGGCGCCCAACTCCGCAATCAGTTCCTCGGCGGCATAATTGCGGGACCCGAACCGGTTCTTCAAATCTCGATCGAGGCGCGACTTATGACCCGACCAATGCGTCAACTCGTGGAACGCCACGTTGTAGAAGTGGTCCGCGCTCTTGAAGCCTGCGAATGCCGGCATCGAAATAAAATCTCGACTAGGCACAAAGTAGGCCTCACCGCTGCCCTCGCGGATGTCCGCGCCAGTTGAGTGCAGGAATGCGTCGGCAAGCTCGTCGCGCGTATCGGGATTACGAACGCGGATTGGCTTCCCTGTATTGACGCTATCGGGCAGGTTCTCGCATTGATCGACATTGAAAACCGTGTACTCACGCATCATCGGGACTAGGCGCGTTGCGGCTTCCTCGTCAGCGCCCTGGTCGCGGACCTGCAGTTGCTTGACGAAGTATACCTTTGTGCCGTGCTCGCCCTTGCGCACGTTGCCGCCCAATTCAAGAGCCTGCTTGAATGTCAGAAAGCGCGGCGTGCGATACGCTTTGTTTGAGAGTCGGAAATCTTCTACCCGGCGAAAAAACCCTTCCAGAACTAATTCGTCGCGATAGGGACGAATATTGCGCCGCGTTGCAACTTGCTCACGATTCATTCGCTGCTGGCGCACTGGATTTGAGCGTGCTCCACGCGCTCATCTCTCGATTAGTAGATGAGCAGCTTCAAAGCGGCCAGGCGCAACCACAGGAACCCAATCAACCCATTTTGCTCCCGCCAGCCGCTGCCGATAACCAACCCACCGGAGCGACACCGGGTGAGCAAGCGATGACGCAGTAGCCGTCCACAAGGCGTGACGAAGCGCTTCATCAAAATCTACGCAGCTTCGGAACGAATCCGCCAGGAATGAAGAAGGCATCTGCCCAAGGCGAAGCGGCGCCCGGAGTTATCGCTTTTGCCGTGCTCTCTTTGGCTAGAGTAGCAGGAGATTCGATGGCCAAAGAACCCATGACGCCCCCGTTTCCGATAACCGGGCTGAAACGGATTCAGACGCCGGTCACCGATGAGTTTCATTTTACCGGCGGTCTGCGCGCCAAAAGATTCGGCAGCGAATGGCAGGTTGGTCCTTTTCTGCGCGAAAGTGGTCTCGGCGCCGCGACCGGGATTCCAGACGCAGAGATCGGCAGCTTCGGCAACGCCGTGGGCGTTAGGCTGTTCGGAGCTGACGAAATCACTGCACACGATCCGAATCTACCTGCCCGCATCTGGTCTCCGTTGCTAGGACCACCGCCGCTCGCGCACTCGGCGAGCGATACTTGGGGCATGATCAGTTCTACGGCTCACATAGCCGGCGACGATGCTTACGCAAGCCTAGCCAGCAATCTATCGGTTAGTCTAGCCATCCGTTAACTTTCCAGGCAGACAGCCGTCGCTGTATCGTAACAGCGACGGCTTTTTGCCACCGAGTTGCCACCAGTTTGTCTGACGAATCACGTTCGTTTGATCAGTTTCTTTTGGAGGAGATACTGAAGTGGCGACAGGTATTGTGAAGTGGTTCAACGCGACCAAGGGATATGGATTTATTCAACCCGACAAGGGCGGCAAAGATGTCTTCGTGCACATCTCAGCCGTTGAAAGAGCCGGCCTGAGCAGCCTCAATGAGGGTGCCAAGGTGAGCTACGAAGAGATGGCGAATCGGGGAAAAACATCCGCGGAAAATCTAAGGGTCGGCTAAAGGCCGACTGCCGGAAATCCGCCGAGGTGCTGCGGCGGGCGCAGGAGCGTCATCGGAATTCCGATAGCGAGTTCTGGCGCGAGGTTCACGGCCGCTTGCCGTGTTTCGCCGATCCGGAGGCTGACCAGCTCGCCAGTGCGGCGTCGGACCTGTGCTACGAGATGGCGAGGGCGGGATGAACCCAGAGTCAGACGGGGGCTGTCCGACCCACGCCGCAGTACCGTCTCGCTTCGTGACGGGCGTGCTCACGATGCAACGCCGTGACGAAATTGGCGGTCTTCCTACATCCGAATTTAATCGCGCGAAGCGCCAACTTGAAATCAAGGGCGCACGCTTCAAAACGGCAAAGACAACACCATCCCGTTATCGGACGCGGCATTCGATATCTTGGAGAAACATTACGACAAAGACCGTAAGTTCATTTTTGGTAGATACGACACCGGTTTTTCCGGGTGGTCGAAGGCCAAGGCCGAACTTGATGAGGTTCTTGGTATCAATGACCCGTGGGTTTTTCATGACTTTCGCCAAACCGGCAAAACAGTGATGGAAGAAGATTTGGACGTGCCGGACCCGGTTTCCGAGTCAATTTTGAACCACGCAAAAAAGGGATTGAATAAAGTTTACAACACAGCGAACTACATTAGTAAAAAACGCGATGCTCTAGACCAGTATGCCGCGTACATTCTTTTCGGTTGTGAGCTAATGCCGAGTTGGTCGCGCTTTGCGGGCAGGGCGCTTATTCATCAGTTCTGAAACATGCGCGTCAATTTCAGATTCTACCCACGCAACGTGACGTTCTCCAACTTTTACCCTCACAGGGAAATCGCCGTTGGCTTCCATGCGATCAATATGCCGCCTTGATAGATGAATGCCCTTAGCTGCTTTCAGTTCAGGGAACGCTAACAATTTCTGTCCAAGCATCAGAAACAATCTCCTCGTTGAAAAAGAAAAAACCGCCCGGAACGGACGGCAGGTTGGCGTACGAATGCGACCGGTGGTAGTATTGCTCTTTTTTGGAGCGCGAATTATGAAGCGTTGGCCAAAAGAGGCAGTTGCAGAAACCAAATGCCCCGCTTGCGATGGGACAGGCTTCACCAAGGTAAGGCAACCGACACAGCCGGGGCCGAAGAATTTATGCGGCTCGGTGCCATGAATGCGCAGGCAAGGGCAGGGTGTCACCAAGCGCGTCGAACTTGCGGAGTCGAACAGAGTGAAGCGTGGTAAGGAGTAGCTCTGAACCGAGATACCTTCGCACCGAGAAAGGCGCGTCCATGGATGCCGAGTGGTATTACGTCGAGAACGACTCAACTATCGGCCCTACTTTACCGAGCGTGGTTACGCTCAAGCACGGTAGCTGGCCGCGTTCTTGGATCGTAATGTGACCGGCGACCAATCCCGGCTTCTCAAAGTAGGCGACCGAGTTTGTTGGGGTTCCACGACGACCGATCAGGGCACAGTTATCGCAACGTCGTGGAGCGAAGTCACCATTTCTTGGGATGACGGAGAAGCAAGCTCAGTCCCTCACAATGACATGGCGAAGGTTGAACGGGTGCCGAAAAGCTAATTCGACGGCGTAACGTTGAAGTCATTCAGAGCGCGACCGCAATAACGCCCTTTCAGCCGCCGCGCACGGCAGATTGTAGGCGCTGTATCGACTCATGCTTCTGTCCGTGCGAATCCCCTTCAATCGTGTTCGGCCCCATTGCCATGGGACCTGGATGCAGCGGCTTCTCCCGAAAGCGATCACCGAGTTCAACGTGCGCGAGGTCTTGCCACCGGTCGGCCTCACCCAACCATTTCCAACTGTGCACCCGGTCGGACGTGGCGCGTTGTCGGCACAACCTTTCCATATAACGACAGCCTGCTAAGTCGTTCATGGTAATCTCCCTAGACTTGGTTTCTTTTCGACCTTCCAAGAGGCTTATCGTGTCCATGTGACCCTTCCGCGTCAGTGGTGCGCCTTAACGAAGAAGCGGCAGTCGACCTGACGTGTTGCTCTGTTTCTCAATTCACAAGGCGGCAATGTTCGCGGTGGTGAAAAAGGCCGGTGTCGAGTTTCACGATGACGGCAAGCGGCTAGGTGTTAGTATTGGCGTTCGGAAGTTGCCGAAGCGGTTCCGCCGCGCTCTTGAAGCCGCTGGTTTGAGAGACTTGGCGCGTCGAGTAACCTTAATAAGCAAGGTTAAAACGCGAGTCAGATTGCGCTGCGAGGCCGAAGCTGTATGGCTTTTGAATGTCTTCGTCATTCCACAACGCTGACAGGCGCACCTACCGCAAAGTCGTGGTGGTAGGGTTGATATTCTGCGCGGCGTTCGTGGTGTTCAGTGTCTTTGCGAAAGAACAGCCCGCGAATACATACGTGCTAAAAAAGGCGGATAAGCTGGTTCGCAGCGCAGGCTCGCCGGTGCCTGCTAATTGATTTGCCCAAAGAAAGCCGCCAGAGGGCATCTTGCGCCAATGTTGACTCACGAAAGCTCAATCCACTAAATAAGATTTTCGTTCGGCGACGAGTTTTTTTCATGTTGCATTTTTCGAGTTCGAAAGACGAACGTCTTTTGGCATTTTACGACAACGTTCGGCGGCAAGTGGAACTTGATAATAGGTTCGGTGGCGGCTATCGCTTTGCTGGTGATGGCGTGAAGCGGTATGCCGAAAAACTTCGCGAGGAAATGGAGCGGCGGCGATTGTATTTCACGCCGATTGAATGGCCGCGCTGAACGGGTGTGGGAGGGCAGCCTTAGCTGGTTGTCGATAGGCGTTCGACGGCTATTCGGCGCGTCTCAAGCCCTTCTCGGCTAACGTTTTGATACTCTGCAAAAGTATCTGCAATGCGTGAACGTCCTCCATTTCATCCGATCCATCTACAAGACTCAGGATATTTCGCAGGGCTTCCTCTGGTGTCATGACAGTCACCTCATGCTGACACTCGAAAAGTTAGGACCGAACTTTTGTGCCTGCAGACGCAGCGTAGCTGCAACTAGAGCAGCGCCAACTCCTTGGCGATTTGGCGGCTGACATTGTGCTTCTTATCGTTGAGGAGCCGTTCACGGATAGCTTCTTCTACTTGAAGAAGCGCCTGTTTAGCTTCTTGCAGCTGTGCTTCGGCAGACTGCGCTCGGAATTCCAATGCCGTAACTTTATCTTCAGCGGCGGCTATACGGGCTTCAGCAGTTGTCAAGGCCTTCGAGGCATCTTGCAACTTGCGCTCAGCTTCATTGATGACATCACGCCGGGCGTTTTCAGCGACTGTGAGGCGCTTTTCGGCAATCTGCGCTCTCTCAACTGCGCTCTTGCAAATGGATTGCGCACGAGCTTCCGTTTCCCGTACCCGCTCTTCCATTCCACTAAAAAGTTCGGCAGCCTGAAACACGAGATTCAGCACCGCCTCACCGCGATCACTCGGTGAAGGCCGTGTAAAATTCATGAGATTTTCTTGGCTGCGGAGGGATGCGTCCATTGTACAACTACTTTTCGGAGCACTGCCGATATAAAGGTACGGCAAATATGGTAAACAGGAGGTTAATCTTGGTTTTTGGCGGTGCGAAAATCATCCAAGGAAACTGTTTGCGAAGTAGCATGCAAGAAAATGAGATTGACGGAATAAAATGCGGTTCAATTTCAGTTAGTGCGTCACACGTCAGTTCTTTTTGACAGTTGCAACTTCCGCTGCCCCCAATGCGGGTCTTTGCGGTTCGGGTTCAACACCCGTTCGACGTGCCGGTTTAACCGGCTCGCATCACCACCCAAGAAGTCAATGGTGAAATTATCGGGTTGAACAGATTCTTAGTCTGGAGAATCATTGAGCGGAATATGATGAAATCTCCGAGCATCGCGATTCGGAGGGGCCATGTCCACACAACGCCGTAGAGACTTACACGCTGACCTACGAACAACGGGTCCAAAGAACCAATCAACCATCGAAAAATACCCCGGTCAGCGATTTCCGATTCAAAACGAAATACGGAGATTGGAAGACGAACTGAATGCCTTTAACGACCGAATTGCAGAGCTGAAAAATGAAGGTCATCGGGGTCACGCGATGGAGGTGTTGAAGGCAAAGGCTTTGGATTTTGCGCGCCAGATCGATGAACTTCGCTGCACATTGGTTGAGTCTGTTCCAAAAAAACAGACACGCAAGTAACTTTTTTCAAGAGTTGAGTTACCACGCAAACGACGGCGTATTGCAAACTGAGTGAGCCATGATAAAAGCCCGGTTCCAAAAAAAGGAACCGAAATGGCCAAGAAGAGGAAAGTTGTTAGTCGCGCGTGGACCAAAGACGATCTAAAATTGTTGAAATCGATGGCGAAGGATAAGCAAGGCGTCAGGAAGATCGCCAAGGCATTAAAGCGTTCGCCCGGCGCAACTAGCGTCAAGGCAGCGAAGCTTGGGATATGCTATCAAGCAGTATGAGCCCCACACCCGACACAGACGAACCGGTCGTTGAGGGGAAACCAGGCAACGAACCCGAGGATTTGACCGGACGCGCACTCCGACTACGTATTCGGCAGCAGGAGTTGCTCGCCGAACTCGGGGTCCTGGCCCTGCAGCGCACGAGCTTCACCGATCTGCTCAATCACACCGCGCGGATGACGGCCGAAGGCCTGGACGCCGAGTATTGCAAAATCATGGAGTACATTCCGGCAGACAAGCGGTTGCTTGTTCGCGCTGGCGTCGGCTGGGGCGAGGGTGTGGTTGGCAACGCGACCGTCGGAGCCGATTTGGATTCGCCGGCTGGCTACGCCCTCCAGACCGGTATGCCCGTGATTTCCAATCATCTCGAAAATGAAGAACGATTTCGAACTCCGGAATTGCTCGTCCAACATGGAATCCGCCGTGCCATGAATGTCATTTTGCAAGGCGATCGCTTGCCATTTGGAGTGCTCGAAGTCGACAGCCGATCTGAAGGTGAGTTCGGCGAGCATGACATCGCTTTCCTGCAAGGTGCTGCGAATATCCTCGGTATGGCGATTGAGCAGCAGCAGTACCAGCGCAAACTGAAAGCTGCACTGGACCGTC